>ERZ777305.1890-NODE-1890-length-20882-cov-21.890863_pt1 | contig 20882 bp, 32 predicted proteins | sample MGYA00374965_ERZ777305 | MGnify/ENA primary metagenome ERZ777305 (study PRJEB29328, sample SAMD00013331) | mouse gut metagenome | study: EMG produced TPA metagenomics assembly of the Metagenome analysis of fecal microbiota from mouse which was promoted... | reverse complement strand
GTCGCTAGCGTTCATCCTGAGCCAGGATCAAACTCTTCGTTGTTGTTATCTTGTTTTCTTTCTTTCAAAAGATGGTGCTCGCGCACCCCGGACAACCCTCCCGAACAGCGTCACCCGGCACGGGACGTGCCTTCGTTTTATCTGTGGTTGGAATATGACAGGGAGCTTCTTTTCGCCTCGCCGGTCGCCCGGCGGGCGGCTCCTGTACTACTCTTCTTGTCTTATTGTAAGCCTTTCAATGTACTATTTCCGGGCGGCTCTTCCGAGCCCGCGAAAAACGTTGCAAAATTACAAACTTGTTTTGAACTATGCAAGTTTTTCAACCGTTTTTTTCGCCGACATTCCGCCGGCCGCTTCCCCGGCACCTTCCGGCACCGCGGGGGAACCTCCGTTCCCGAAAGCGAGTGCAAAGGTAGGCACTTTTTTATTACCCTCCAAATTTTTCAGCAAAAAAGTTTTCTAAAATTATGCTGTTAAACATGTTTTTCAACCCTCAAAGACTGGTGACGACTGCCGAAACAGCCTCACAAGAGCCCAACAAATCCCTAAGCACCACGCACTTGCAGCAGCATCACAAATCACAACTGCCAAAAACATCTACTCCGAAAGTTTTTGCTCAAAAAAATCAACACAAAACCAAACCTGCCACTCGGAAACAAGCATAAATGGTATCAACAAATAAAAAAACATGTCATGGCACACGACTATTTTTTTACGGCACCATCATATTTTTCTATTATCTTTGCAAAACCAAAGCTACTTTTTTTTCACGCACCGCAGAAAAAACACAAATCGGCGCTCTTCAACTCAAACAAAAAGTCATGACAAGAACCAATCCACAATATAATAATACAGGATTTCTTTTAAAACCACTACTCACAATATTGTTCGCCATTACGGCACAACACTGCCTTGCCATAACCCCCGACGAAATAAAATTCAGAAACGAAACGTCGGATACGGCATGCATTACGCAGCTTCTGATAGAAGAATGCAGCCAACGCGACGCTGGAAATGTGAGCCGCATTGCCCGGAAATTCATCGGCAAGCCCTACGCGGGCGGCACTCTTGAGGGTGACAGTATTGAAACTCTGCGGATAAACCTTGACGAGTTCGACTGCACGACTTTTGTCGAAACAGTGCTTGCTCTAGCCTATACGGCTGCCGAAAACCGACAGTCGTGGCGTGATTACGCCTATAATCTGAGGCGTCTGCGCTACCGCAACGGTGAAACCGACGGATATCCATCCAGGCTGCACTACGTGAGCGAATGGATTCTCGACAATGCCGCCCGTGGCAACTTAAAGGATGTTACCGGAGATATAAAGGGTGCAAGATATAATGTCAAATCGCTTGATTATATGACGGCTCATCGCGATTCCTATCCCGCATTGACTGATTCGACGAATTTTGCGCGTATGAAAAACGTAGAGTCGGGGTTCAGCAACCACCGGTTTCCCTACCTCAAGGGCACATCGCTTAAAGACCGCAGCCTGGCCGCCGACGTGCGCGACGGCGACATTGTGTGCTTCACCACCTCGACAAAAGGTCTCGACGTGACACACATGGCAATCATCACCCTTATCGACGGGTCGGCACGCATGATCCACGCATCTTCAAAAGCCGGAAAAGTGATTCTTGATCCGCTGACAATCACCGAATACGTGAAACGCAATCGCAACGAAGGAATCAGGATAGTGCGTCTGAGAAAAGACTGACAAACCTTCGAGCCTGCAAAATCACCGACTCAATAAGCCTTTCATCATATAAACCACAACGTTCATGTTCTGCCACACATAACGGCAGTGAATCGTAACAAAATCAAATGAAAAAGAAGAGATGCCGCCAGGCATCTCTTCTTTTTCATTTGATTTTGTATAATCGGAAAGATTATTCAGCACGTTTGGTCTTTTTGCCATAACCGTATTTTGCGGCTGCGCCAAGCTGCTCTTCGATGCGGAGAAGCTGGTTGTACTTAGCCATACGGTCAGAACGCGAAGCAGAACCGGTTTTGATCTGGCCTGCATTGGTGGCAACAGCGATGTCGGCAATAGTGGCATCTTCTGTTTCACCCGAACGGTGCGAGATAACTGCGGTGTAGCCGTTGCGCTGTGCGAGTTCAACCGCACGGAGAGTCTCGGTAAGCGAACCGATCTGGTTAACCTTAACGAGGATAGAGTTAGCGCAGCCTTCCTCGATACCGCGTTCGAGATATTTAACATTGGTTACGAACAGGTCGTCGCCAACGAGCTGGCAACGGTCACCGATCATATCGGTAAGAATCTTCCAGCCTGCCCAGTCGTTTTCGGCCATACCATCCTCGATAGAGTCGATGGGATATTTCTCAACAAGACCCTTGAGGAATTCAGCCTGCTGCTGAGAGGTGAGCTTGGGAGCATCGGCACCCTGTTTCCATGTGTAGTCGTAAACGCCATCCTTGAAGAATTCCGACGAAGCGCAGTCCAGACCGATGGTAACATCCTGGCCGGGCTTGTATCCTGCGAGTTCGATAGCCTTGATGATAACATTGAGAGCATCTTCGGTGCCGTCGAGGTTGGGGGCGAAACCACCTTCGTCACCCACAGCGGTAGAAAGATTGCGCTCCTTGAGCACCTTTTTGAGGTTGTGGAACACCTCTGTACCCATACGGATACCTTCGCGGAACGAAGTTGCACCGATAGGACGGATCATGAACTCCTGGAAGCAGATGGGGGCATCGGAGTGAGCGCCGCCGTTGATGATGTTCATCATGGGAACGGGGAGCACATATGTGTTGCAGCCACCGATGTATTTGTAGAGGGGCAGGTCGAGATAATCGGCAGCAGCCTTTGCAACAGCAAGCGAAACACCGAGGATGGCGTTTGCACCGAGGTTGCTCTTGGTATCGGTACCGTCGATTTCAAGCATCTTCTCGTCGATAGCAATCTGGTCGAGGGCGCTCATCCCTACGAGGGCTTCAGCGATAGGGCCGTTAACATTGGCAACAGCCTTGAGTACACCCTTACCCATATAACGGGCCTTGTCACCGTCGCGAAGCTCGAGAGCCTCGTTAACACCGGTCGATGCACCCGAGGGAACGGAAGCACGGCCAAATGCACCACTTTCAAGGATTACGTCTACTTCAACGGTGGGGTTGCCACGCGAGTCAAGAACCTCGCGGCCGATGATTTTTTCAATTTTCATAATTTTATGCTTTTAAAGCTTTTATAGTTGTTATGGATTGTTTTCTCCAATCTGCCTACGGGGGCCGACACCATCAGAAATCGCTCCGTCAGGGTTAACGCCCGTTTCAACTGCAAAGTTACTAATTTTTCGGTTAATTCACGATTTTAACACCTTAAAGAATTCACAATTATCCCTTAAGATTATATAAAACCGCAGTATCGCTATCAGATGAACCGCCCCGCCCCGAAAGCGAGCATCCCGGCCAAAGTGTAACTGGCAGGCAAAAGCCGTAATAAACAGCCCTTCCGTCACCACTACCCCAAAAATTTGCTATCTTTGCCGCCGACAGCAATCTCTTTAACATAGAACCGACTCATGAAAATTGTCACAGCCATAAAACATCCGGCCACAGCACTCAGAAATGCCTTCTACTACTTAACCGGTAATAGCATTGGCCGTATATTTTACCCCCCCCCACATCTATAAAAGCCTATGGTTCAATAAAATATCCACAGAAGGATGGAAGTGGATAACAACCGGGCTCATACATCAGAAGCTACTTGGCACCAATGCCGAGGCATGGTGGCCCGTCAGCCCGAAGCAACGCGTAATCAAGCCGGGAAACATATCATTTCACATAAACGACTTGAATAACTTCCAGATGACTGGCACGTACTTCCAGGCATTCGGGAGAATAACCATCGGAAGAGGCACATATATCGCACAGAATGTTGGAATCATCACTGCAAACCACAACGTGCTAAATCCCGACGAGCATACCCCGCCTCGCGATATAAACATAGGTGAAAAATGCTGGATCGGAATGAACAGCGTAATCCTGCCCGGAGTGACACTCGGGCCGCACACCACGGTGGGAGCCGGCTCGATAGTAACCAAAAGTTTTCCGGAAGGCCACTGCATAATTGCCGGAAACCCGGCAAAAATCATACGGTACCTGGAATATCCGCATCAACAACAGTCCGCCACACCCCAAAAACCAAATCAACCGTGAATACGAAACGGATATTAAAGCCGGCCTACTCCGTGCTGTCGAAAATAGTCGGCCCGCAGCTATACCGACTGGCCTCAAGAATAGCCAACATCCCATCACCCTACACGCAACGCGACCTCCTTAAAAAGGCCGCCGGCAAAACCTCGCTAAAATCACTGTTGAAAATGAACCGGGACTGGGTGCCGCTGCCGCCATATTCCGACAGAGCAGGCTGGGACAAGTTATTAGGCAGCAGAAAACAAATCTATATCAATCTCGGAATAAACCGCATCGGCTATGAATGGAAAGTTATAAAAGCCACCGACTACATGGAGTATGTACGCAGTGGAAACCAACAGACCATGGAAACTCCATATAACGAAAACATAATCGCACTCGAACAGCTTTTCTTAGCAGAACTGGCCGAAGGCAAAGGCCGGTTCACCGACCAAATCATAAATGGAGTGATGCACCTGTGCGAAATGACATCATGGGCTCTCTCAGCCCACCTGTGGATGCAAAAAGCTCCTGGCCACCTGCCCAATCACAAGGAACATATCATAGAAATGGGAACCGGCAACGTCGCATCTCTGCTATCCTGGATTCACCATTTCCTCCGGGAGCCTCTAAACCAAACAAACCCGATTATTACAGAACGAATCCGCCATGAAGTGCAGACACGGGTGCTCAAGCCTTACATGCACACCGACAACTTCTTCTGGATGGCATTCAATCTCACACCGGGCATGATTGTCAACAACTGGAATCCCTGGAACAATTTCTATATGCTGCAATGTTTCCTGCTGATGGAAAACAACCGCAGGCATCTGGCAAAAGCCGTACTCAGAACCATGACCTCGGTAGACCGTTTCATAAACTATGCCCCTGACGACGGGGCATGCGAAGAAGGAATCTTCTATTGGCAATATGCCGCAGGAAAACTCTTCGACTATCTCACACTTCTGCACTATGCCACCGGCGGAGCCATATCGATATTCGAACAGCCTGTAATCAAACAAATGGGAGAATTCGTCGCCAAATCATACATAGGCAACGGATGGATGGTGAATTTCGCCGATTCCACACCCAGGGAAAATATCGATGCCGATTTAGTGGAACGGTTTGGCAATGCCACCGGCAGCACGATAATGACCGAAGTGGCATCTCTCCTCCGAAAACATGCGAAACCCGGAGCACCTGGCCATGTAACCGACATATTCCGCCGGCTACAGTCTCTCCTCCCTCTTTCCCATTCCCCGGCGAGTGAACCTCACGTCAATCAACCATACACATGGTACAGCCAAACCGAAATATGCTATCTCAGTAACCGCGCCGGATTCTTTCTCGCCACAAAAGGTGGTCACAACGGAGAGAGCCACAACCATAACGACGTAGGCTCGTTTATCCTTTTCATCAACGCCACACCGGTATTCATTGACCCGGGCGTAGGCACCTACAACCGCAAAACATTCGGTGATGAACGATACTCCAACTGGACGATGCAGAGCAGCCATCACAACCTCCCTGTAATAAACGGGGCGCAACAGCAGGTAGGCTTCAAACACCGTGCCACCAACGTGCGATTCAATCGACCGGAAATGAGCTTCACCGCAGATATTGCACAAGCCTATCCCCCACACGCGCATGTAAACAAATGGATTCGAAAATACAAACTTACCCCCAACTCCCTGATAATAACCGACACATTCCAACTCAACCGGGCGCGGCAGCCAAACAGAATCATATTTATGACCTACGGCAAAGCAGACATCTCTCAGGCAGGCACAATAAGCCTATCGGCCAACGGAGTTGAAACATTCATGACATACGACAGCAACACATTTACTCCTGAAATCGAAACCCTGCAACTTGATGATCCGCGTCTACGCAACGCATGGGGCAGCACCTTGCACCGGATTATCCTCACAGCACGCACAACCACGCTCCACGGCCATTACACCTTCATGGTAAGCACCACGCCTCCCACCGGTGCCTGAAACATCTCCCACTCTCACTCCCCGGCCTACAAATGCAATCAGCCCCGTGTCGGAATTCCGACGCGGGGCTGATTTTATGCAGTAACCAGAAGATTACTCAGCTTTTGCCTCTTCAGCTGCGGGAGCCTCGGGTGCTACGGCCGGAGCCTCTGCATTGGCAACCGACTTTTTGCTGCGACGGGTGCGGGTGCTCTTCTTGGCAGCCTTTTCGGTGAGCATGTTTTCGTTGTAGTCAACAAGCTCGATGAAGCAGGTCTTGGCATTGTCACCAAGACGGTTGCCGGTTTTCAAGATACGGGTGTAACCACCGGGACGCTCTGCAATCTTCTGAGAGATTTCACGGAACAGCTCGGTAACGGCTTCCTTGTTCTGGAGATAGGAGAAAACCAGACGGCGGTTGGCCATCGAGTCGTTTTTCGCACGGTTGATCAGCGGCTCGGCATACATGCGGAGAGCCTTTGCCTTTGCCAGGGTTGTGAAAATCCTCTTATGCTTGATAAGGGAAATAGTCATGTTGGCGAGTAAGGCGTCGCGGTGAGCTTTCTTGCGCGAAAGATGATTAAAGGATTTATTGTGTCTCATCGTTGTTATTACTCTTTGTCTAATTTATACTTTGAAATATCCATTCCGAACGACAGGCCGAGGTTCGCCAGGAGCTCATCAAGCTCGGTGAGCGACTTCTTGCCGAAGTTGCGGAATTTAAGGAGGTCTGTCTTATTGAACACCACCAGTTCCCCGAGGGTCTCGACCTCGGCGCTCTTAAGGCAGTTGAGCGCACGCACGGAAAGATCCATATCGACCAGTTTGGTCTTAAGGAGCTGGCGCATGTGCAGAATCTCCTCGTCGAATTCCTCGGTGCCGTCGGTCTCTGTAGCCTCGATGGTGATTTTCTCGTCAGAGAAAAGCATCAGGTGGTAGATGAGAATCTTGGCGGCTTCCTTCAAGGCTTCTTTCGGGAGGATAGAGCCATTGGTGGTTATTTCGATAATCAGCTTTTCGTAGTCGGTTTTCTGGTCTACGCGGAAATTTTCAACAGCGTACTTGACGTTCTTGATCGGGGTATAAATCGAGTCGATGGCCAAGGTCTGGATATCCTGTATCTCGACCTGGTTTTCATCGGCAGGCACCCAGCCGCGACCCTTGTTGATGGTCACTTCGATAGTGAAACCCGCGTTGGGATCCAAATGACAAATGACCTCCTCAGGATTGAGGACTTCGAAGCCCGAAAGGGCTTTGCCAATGTCACCGGCCTTGAACACCTCCTGACCCGACACCGAGATGGTTGCTTTTTCGGTTTCAGCGTCCTCTGTAACCTGCTTTAAGTCGACCTTCTTGAGGTTGAGGATTATGTTGGTCACATCCTCCTTGACTCCGGGGATGGTATCAAATTCGTGTTTCACGCCGTCAATCTTAATCGCCGAGATGGCATAGCCCTCGAGCGACGAAAGAAGCACGCGACGCAAAGCGTTTCCGACTGTGATACCATAGCCTGGTTCCAAAGGCTTGAACTCGAATTTGCCGTAGAAGTTGTTAGCTTCTAACATCACAACCTTGTCAGGTTTTTGGAATGCTAAAATAGCCATGGATCTTAGTTTAATAATGATTATTTAGAATACAACTCGACGATAAGCTGCTCCTTGATATTTTCAGGTATGTCTTCGCGGGTAGGAACGTGCAGGAACTTTCCGCTCTTTGAGCTTTCGTCCCATTCAATCCAAGGATATTTGCTGTGGTTGAAACCGGCGAGCGCATCAGCGATAACCTCAAGCGATTTCGATTTCTCACGCACACCAACAACATCTCCCGCCTCAACGGCGTAAGAAGGGATATTAACAACCTTACCGTTCACAGTAACATGCTTGTGAAGCACGAGCTGACGGGCGGCTGCACGTGTGGGTGCGATCCCCAGACGGTATACAACGTTGTCAAGACGGCCTTCGAGAAGCTGCAGAAGAATCTCACCGGTGATACCTTTCATCGATGACGCTTTCTCGAAGAGGTTGCGGAACTGGCGTTCAAGAACTCCATATGTGTATTTTGCTTTCTGCTTCTCACGGAGCTGTATGCCATATTCCGATGTTTTGCGGCGACGGTTTTGACCGTGCTGACCCGGGGGGAAGTTACGGCGGCTCAAGATTTTATCTTCGCCAAAAATGGGTTCCCCGAATTTGCGTGCGATTTTGGTCTTCGGACCTGTATATCTAGCCATTTCTTTTTCTTGAAATAATTGTGTGTGATTTCTGCCCTTATCGGACTCTGGAGGAAATCCCCAGACATTAAGGCGGCCGGACACCGCAGCCGTCAGGCAGATTATCTTATTTTTCTATGTCGTTGAAAAACGGCCGTAATCAAATGACGTTTCTATGAATCACAGCCGGTCTTGCGCTATTATACGCGACGACGTTTGGGCGGACGGCAACCGTTGTGGGGAAGCGGAGTAACGTCGATGATCTCAGTAACCTCAATGCCCATGCCATGCACGGTGCGGATTGCTGACTCACGACCGTTGCCGGGTCCTTTCACATAAGCCTTCACTTTACGCAGTCCAAGATCATAAGCGATCTTGCCGCAATCCTGGGCGGCCATCTGAGCTGCATAGGGGGTGTTTTTCTTAGAGCCACGGAAGCCCATCTTGCCGGCGCTCGACCAAGAGATTACCTGGCCTTCGCTGTTGGCTAAGCACACAATGATATTGTTGAAGGAGGAGTGAACGTGGAGCTGACCGGCTGCGTCAACTTTAACATTTCTCTTCTTAGCTGCGACTGTTTTTTTTGCCATAATGCTAATGCTGTTAATTCTTGAGCCTTATTATTTAGTGGCCTTTTTCTTGTTTGCGACTGTTTTCTTACGGCCCTTGCGGGTGCGTGCGTTGTTCTTTGTGCTCTGACCGCGGACGGGGAGACCGTTACGATGACGGATCCCGCGATAGCAACCAATGTCCATCAGACGCTTGATGTTCAACTGCACCTCGCTGCGCAGGTCACCTTCAACCTTGTAGTTTGCCTGGATAACTTCACGAACCTTCGCGGCCTGTGCGTCGGTCCAGTCCTGAACCTTGATGTTCACATCCACGCCGGCTTTCTCCAGGATGGTCTTTGCGGCGCTCCGGCCTATGCCGAAGATATAAGTCAAGGCGATTTCGCCTCGTTTGTTCTGGGGGAGGTCAACTCCCACGATTCTTACTGCCATATAACTTTTGCTATAACACTGTTTTTTTTGCAAAAATAATAAATTTCAGGCATATATGAAAATGTCAGCACACCACCCCATTGGCATGCCCGCTGCGGGCGCGCCGATATCCTGATGGGAGCGTCTGATTTTCAACTGCTTCAGGTTATTATCCTTGACGTTGTTTGTTTTTGGGATTTTTCTTGTTGATTACATAGAGGCGGCCCTTGCGGCGGACAATCTTGTCCTCCGGGGTGCGCTTCTTGATGGAAGCTCTTACTTTCATGAGAATAATTTGACTATGATGTTTCTGTTAACAGTTTATTTGTATCGGAATGCGATACGGCCCTTGGTAAGATCGTAGGGCGACATCTCCACCCTCACCTTGTCGCCGGGAAGAATCTTGATGTAATGCATCCTCATCTTTCCCGATATGTGGGCCGTGATTTCGTGGCCGTTTTCCAGCTCCACGCGAAACATCGCGTTGGAAAGCGACTCCACGATTACACCGTCCTGTTCTATTGCAGATTGTTTTGCCATGTAATATTCAGTTTCGTATTAACCGGGAACGCCGCCCCGGGAGTTTGTCAGATAAACCTGTCTCCGAGCACCTCCTTCACATAATCGAACGAAGTCAGCACCTCGGTCTCACCGTTCAGGATTGCCACCGTGTGCTCATAATGAGCCGACGGTTTGCGATCCTTCGTGCGGCAAGTCCAGCCGTCAGCCTCGATCACGATGTTGCGGCTCCCAAGATTGATCATAGGCTCGATGCAGATACACATCCCGTTCTTGATTACCGGGCCTGTGCCGCGACGCCCGTAATTGGGCACCTCGGGATCCTCGTGCATCTTCCGGCCTATCCCGTGGCCGCACATCTCGCGGACAACGGTATAACCCCGTTGCTCCACATAGGTCTGCACGGCATTGGCGATGTCGCCTATACGGTTACCTTCACGGCATGCGGCAATCCCCTTGTAGAGCGACTCCTTGGTGGTGCGCATAAGCGCCATCACCTTTTCGTCAACCTCCCCGACAGGGAAAGTGTAGCACATGTCGCCATTGTAGCCGTCAAGCTCCACGACAACATCCAGCCCTATGATATCGCCCTCGCGGAGCGTATAGGTGGAAGGGAACCCGTGGACAACGACTTCGTTGACCTCCATGCACACGGCACCGGGAAACCCGCCATAGCCGAGACATGCCGGACGCGCCCCGTTGTCCAGGATAAACTCCCGGGCAACCGAGTCGATTTTATGCGTAGTGACACCGGGCTTGACCCAGGCCGCCATCTCGCCGAGCACACGGCTCGTGAGGTCGCAGGCATGGCGCATTTTGTTGATTTCTTCCGGAGTCTTGAGATATATCATCTGACCACGTCCTTTTTTTGCGAGCAAACCTCGTGGCGGGAGCGATGCTCCCGCCGCGGGGCGGCTCAGTTATTCGTTGATATTAATAGGCACTGCCGGTGGTGCGGCCTTTGATTTTGCCGTCCTTCATCAGCCCGTCGTAATGGTGCATCATCAGGTGCGACTCAATCTGCTGCAAGGTATCGAGAACCACACCCACCATAATCAGCAGCGATGTGCCGCCGAAGAACTGGGCGAAGTTCTGGCTTATGCCGAAGCAACGCGCAAATGCCGGGAGGATTGCCACGATGCCGAGGAAAAGCGACCCGGGCAAAGTGATTCTCGACATTATCGAATCAAGATATTCGGCAGTCTTCTTACCGGGTTTGACACCGGGGATAAAGCCGTTGTTGCGTTTCATCTCCTCAGCCATCTGGGTGGGACGCACCGTGATAGCGGTATAGAAATAGGTAAACGCCACAATCATGACAAAGTAAACCAGATTATACCAAAAACCGTTTATATCCGAGAATGTGGCAAAGAACCCGGTCGACCCCTCTTTGGCACCGAAACCGGCCAGCGTGATGGGGATGAACATGATTGCCTGGGCGAAGATGATAGGCATAACGCCGGCAGCATTCACCTTCAAGGGGATATACTGGCGGGCACCGCCATACTGCTTGTTGCCTACAATACGTTTGGCATACTGCACAGGCACCTTACGTGTACCCTGCACGAGCAGCACCGCACCGATTGTCACGGCAAATAAAAGCACAATCTCCACGATGAACATAATCAGGCCGCCTTCAGAACCGTTCGAACCCGGCAGACGGCTGGTGAACTCGTAGAAAAGGGCGATAGGCAGACGGGCGATAATACCAACGAGGATGATAAACGATATACCGTTACCGATACCACGGTCGGTGATACGCTCGCCAAGCCACATTATGAACATGGAGCCTGCAGCCAGGATGATGGTCAAGAACGCTACCGTCAACCAACCCATCTCGACAGAACCGCCGGCATTCACAACCTGCGAACGCAGGTTGAAAAGATAGGCGGGTCCCTGGACCAGCAGAATCAGGACGGTCAGATACCTCGTGTACTGGTTGAGTTTCTGACGGCCGCTCTCACCCTCGCGCTGCATCTTTTGGAAAGAAGGAAGCACCATGCCTGCAAGCTGGATCACGATCGACGCCGTGATGTAGGGCATGATACCCAACGCGAAAATAGAGGCTTGAGAGAAGGCGCCTCCTGAGAACATGTCCAGAAGCTGCATCAAACCGCTCTTGTTAGTGAAGGAGGTCAGGGCATCGAGGTCGTTGGGGTTGATACCCGGCAGAACCACGTAACAGCCCAGACGGTAAACCAGCACTAACAGCACGGTGATGGTGAGTCGCTGACGCAACTCCTGAATCGTCCAGATGTTTTTTAATGTCTGAATGAATTTCATCGAATTACTTTACTTTGTTGATGGAACCGCCGGCCTCAACAATGGCTTTTTCGGCAGCTGCTGAGAATGCATTGGCTTCAACCTCGAGCTTGCGGGTCACGGCACCGTTGCCCAGCACCTTCACCAAATCCTTCTTGCCTACCAGGCCGGCAGAGCGAAGTTCTTCGAGACCGATTTTCTCAAGCCCCTTGGCAGCAGCCAGAGCCTCGAGTGCGTCGAGATTGACAACCTTGTATTCCACGCGGTTGATATTCTTGAAGCCGAATTTCGGCAGACGACGCTGCAAAGGCATCTGACCACCTTCAAAACCGATTTTACGGGAATAGCCCGAACGCGACTTGGCACCTTTGTGACCACGGGTCGATGTGCCGCCCTTGCCCGAACCGGGGCCGCGGCCAACACGTGTGTCGCGTGTTACGGAACCAACGGCGGGTTTCAAATTACTTAAATCCATGATATGGGAAATAAATTCTTGAGTTTGTAACTGTTAGAAAGAAACCGCGGCGGCAGCCGACGCATAGCCGACGGCGGCCGCGGTCTGTTCTCTGCTATGCCTGAAATCTTGATCAGGCTTTGGTCACTGTAACCAGGTGGCGAACGGCTTCAACCATGCCCAGTACGGAGGGATTGTCCTCCTTGATGACCGTCTGGTTCATCTTTCTGAGGCCGAGGGCGTCGAGAGTGCGCTTCTGCACTGCGGGAGCACCGATACGGCTCTTTGTCTGTGTTATTTTAATCTGTGCCATCTTGTCGGGGAAATGTTGGTTTAACCGTTGAACACTTGGCTGACCGAGATGCCGCGGTTCTGTGCGACCTGCGCAGGGGAACGCATCTCGCCAAGAGCGGCTATGGTAGCCTTCACGAGGTTGTGGGGGTTTGACGAACCCTTCGACTTGGCGAGCACGTCGGTGATGCCGACGCTCTCAAGAACGGCACGCATGGCACCGCCGGCCTTCACACCGGTACCGGTGGATGCAGGCTTGAGAAGCACGCGCGAGCCGCCGAACTTGGCAACCTGTTCGTGAGGGATGGTGCCTTTGTGAACCGGCACGCGGATGAGGTTCTTTTTTGCAGACTCAACGCCCTTGGCGATTGCTGCGGTAACCTCGTTGGCTTTTCCGAGACCCCAGCCCACGATTCCGTCCTCGTTTCCTACGACCACGATTGCAGCGAAGGTGAAGGTGCGTCCGCCCTTGGTCACCTTGGTAACGCGGTTGATGGCGACCAGACGGTCTTTCAACTCGATATCGTTAGTGGTTTTTACCCGATTATTCTTATTTGCCATGATTGTGTTTAGAATTTAAGTCCGCCTTCGCGAGCTGCGTCAGCCAATGATTTTACTCTGCCGTGGAAAAGATAGCCGTTGCGGTCGAAAACCACTTCGGTAACGCCTGCGGCGAGAGCCTTCTCGGCTACGGCCTTCCCTACCTTTGCTGCAATCTCGATCTTGGTACCGTCCTCGATTCCTTTCGATGAAGCGCACACCAGGGTCTTGCCTTCGGCGTCGTCGATGAGCTGGACGTAAATTTGCTTGTTGCTGCGGAACACGCTCATGCGGGGACGTGCGGCGGTGCCTGAAATCTTACCGCGGATGCGTGCCTTGATCTTATTTCTTCTTTCTTGCTTTGAGATCATGATAGTCTAATTTTTATTTGGCACCTGCCGTTTTACCAGACTTGCGGCGTATAACCTCGCCGACAAACTTGATACCCTTGCCCTTGTAAGGTTCGGGCTTGCGGAGCGAACGGATTTTCGCACACACCTGGCCCAGGAGCTGCTTGTCGTCGCTCTCAAGGATGATGAGGGGGTTTTTGTTACGCTCCGACTTGGCTTCAACCTTCACCTCTGCGGGAAGTTTGATATATATAGCGTGCGAGAAACCGAGCGAAAGCTCAAGCACCTGGCCTGTGGCGCTCGCGCGGTAGCCCACGCCGACTAATTCCATTTCTTTGCGGTAACCGGTCGACACACCCACAACCATGTTGTGAACCAGCGAACGGTAAAGACCGTGCTGTGCGCGGTGCTCGCGGTCGTCGCTCGGGCGGTTGAGCTGGACGTGGCCATCCTCAACCTTGATTTCGAACTCGGGGTTAACGGCCTGCGAAAGTTCCCCCTTGGGGCCTTTCACGGTTACGACATTGTCGGCGTTTACATTGACGGTTACGCCTGCGGGAATCTCGATGGGGGCTTTACCTATTCTTGACATAATGCTATTCCTCCTTTAAGATTAGTAAACGTAACACAAAACCTCGCCGCCCACTTTCAGCTCGGATGCCTTCTTGTTGGTCATCACGCCTTTGGAAGTGGAAAGGATGGCGATACCTAAGCCATTTAACACACGGGGCATGTTCTTATAGCCCGTATACTGGCGCAGACCCGGACGGGAAGCGCGTTTCAGCCCCTTGATGGCGTTTACACGGTCAACGGGGTCATATTTAAGGGCAACCTTGATTACACCGGCGGGGTTCTCCCCTTCGATGAACTTGTAATTCAGGATGTAACCCTGCTCAAAAAGGATCTTTGTAATCTCCTTCTTCAAGTTTGAGGCCGGAATCTCGACTACGCGGTGCTGAGCCTTGATGGCGTTCCTCAATCTCGTCAAATAATCTGCTATTGGGTCAGTCATTTTGATTTGAATGGTTTTTAAATTGATTGGGATGGCTCCCAACAATATTTAAATTAACTCTCATTTTTGTTATATCTCCGGGGAACCGTCCCTCCGGCTGTGCCGTCAGAGAGGCCCGGTGGCGGCTGCCGCAGGTTTCCACCCGGGGGGTCCCGCAGACAGGGGCTTACCCGGCGGACCGCCGACAGCCTTTATCCCGCCCGGCGACAGGCGCGGGGCAGGTCGGCATGCATTACCAGCTTGCCTTTTTCACTCCGGGAATCAGGCCGGCCGATGCCATTTCGCGGAACTGGATACGCGAGATGCCAAACTGGCGCATATAGCCTTTGGGACGCCCTGTGATGGAGCAACGGTTGTGAAGGCGCACGCATGACGCGTTTTTGGGGAGCAGCTGCAGGGCCTCGTAGTCGCCGGCTTCCTTGAGGGCGGCCTTCTTGGCGGCATATTTGGCCACGAGCTTCGCACGCTTCACTTCGCGGGCTTTCATTGATTCTTTTGCCATATCGATCTGTTTCTTTATGGGGGGTTAGTTGTTTCCGGTCTGTCCGACATCGGCAGGGTTCCGACGGGGCTATCTTATAAAGAACGTGGAAAAACGTGTTTTATTTTCCAGCCCCGGCCTCCACGTGCCGGAAATCCCGTGGTTACGGAATTTCTTACTTGTTCTTGAAGGGAAGACCGAACTGTTTGAGCAATGCATAACCTTCTTCGTCGGTGTTGGCCGTCGTTACGAAAGTGATGTTCATGCCCATCAGCTTGTTGATGGTGTCGATGTTGATTTCGGGGAAGATAATCTGCTCTGAGATACCGAGGGTGTAGTTGCCACGGCCGTCGAGCTTGCCTTCGATACCCTTGAAGTCGCGGATACGGGGAAGGGCTACACGGACAAGGCGTTCGAGGAACTCATACATGCGTTCGCGACGCAGGGTCACACGCGCACCGATAGGCATTTTCTTACGCACCTTGAAGTTGGAGATGTCCTTCTTCGAAAGGGTAGCAACAGCCTTCTGGCCTGTGATGGCGGTAAGCTCGTTGATGGCGGTTTCGATAATCTTCTTATCCTGGGTTGCTTCGCCGAGACCTTCGTTGATTACGATTTTGGTCAGGCGGGGCACCTGCATAGGGGTGGTATAGTTGAATTCCTTGGTCAGCGCGGGCACGATTTTCTCGTCGTACTGCTTTTTAAGGGTTGTGCTGCTCATTACTTAATCTCCTCTCCTGATTTTTTAGCGTAACGTACTTTCTCGCCCTTCTCGTTGATGCGGATGCCGATACGGGTAGGCTTGCCGCTCTTGGGGTCGATGAGCGCGAGGTTAGAGATATTGATGGGCGCCTCCATCTTCACGATGCCTCCCTGGGGATGCTTGGCGCTGGGTTTCGTGCTCTTCGACACGATGTTGATACCCTCTACAATCGCACGGTTCTTGGCGGCCTGAACCGACAGGACGCGGCCCTGGCGGCCCTTGTCCTCACCAGCGAGAACGTAAACGGTATCTCCCTTTTTGATATATATTTTGCTCATTGGGGTTTTCGGTGTTTACTGTTGTTGCTTGATATGGATTAGAGTACCTCGGGTGCCAGAGAGACAATCTTCATGTTGGTGGCGCGCAGTTCGCGTGCTACCGGGCCGAAGATACGGGTGCCGCGGAGTTCGCCGGCATTGTTAAGCAGCACGCAGGCATTGTCGTCGAAACGGATATAGCTTCCGTCGGGACGGCGCACTTCTTTCTTCGTACGCACAACGACGGCCTTCGATACAGTGCCCTTCTTGACGTCGGACGAGGGGATAACGCTCTTAACGCTGACTACGATGATGTCGCCTACGGAAGCGTAACGGCGCCCGGTGCCGCCGAGCACGTGGATGCACAGTGCCTCCTTTGCTCCGCTGTTGTCAGCAACGGTTAAACGGGATTCGGTCTGTATCATGTTTTACTTGACTTTTTCGATGATTTCTACTAAACGCCATCTCTTGGTCTTTGACAGAGGGCGGGTTTCCATAAGGCGTACGGTATCGCCGACTTCGCACTCGTTCTTCTCGTCGTGCGCGTGATATTTCTTGGTCTTGTTGACGAACTTGCCGTAGATGGGGTGTTTTTCCTTCCACTTCACGGTAACCGTGATGGTCTTGTCACCCTTGTTGCTCGATACAACCCCGATACGCTCTTTTCTGAGATTTCTTTGTTCTTCCATTTTTGGTAATATGGTAGCTTGTTAGGGGGGATTACTGGTTTTTAAGCTCGCGCTGGCGAAGCTCGGTCTTTACGCGGGCGATCATTTTGCGGTCAAGTGTAATCTTGGCAGGATTGTCCAGGGGCGAAACGGCATGGTTGGCCTTCTGCTGGAGATAATCCTTCTCCATCTGTGCCAGACGCTCCTTGAGATCGGCCGTTGAGAGCTCTTTGATTTCTTCTTTCTTCATAGCTTCTGTTCAATTACACGTTGAGACTGGGATCATAATCGCGGCTTACGACGAACTTGGTGGTCACAGGCAGCTTCTGGGCGCCGAGACGCAATGCCTCCTTTGCTACATCGAAGGGGACACCGTCGATTTCGATAATCATACGGCCCGGGGTCACGGATGCCACGAACCCTTCGGGGTTACCTTTACCTTTACCCATACGTACGTCCAAAGGCTTCTTTGTGATGGGTTTGTCGGGGAAGATGCGAATCCAGAGCTGTCCCTGGCGTTGCATATAACGGGTCACAGCGACACGGGCTGCCTCGATCTGGCGTCCGGTGATCCACTTGGTCTCAAGGGTCTTGATGCCGAACGAACCGAAAGCGAGCTGGTTTCCGCGCTGGGCGTTGCCCTTTGCACGGCCCTTCTGGACTCTGCGAAATTTTGTTTTTTTCGGTTGTAACATTTTTGTAGATGTTAATCGATTGTTGTTTTATGTATTAAAAACCCTGTAACGCCCCGGCGGCTCATAAAGCGTGGCGGAAGGCATGGCGGCTGTCCCGGAGGAAGGTAGGGAGGAAGGCCGGGCATGACCAACCGCCGCCCGGTTCCCCCTGGTTCGGGATAGCCGGACGCCGGATGCATAGTTTTTAATGGTTCGCGCGGGGTTTACGGAAACCTCCGCGGCGCTGGTTGCCACGGTCGGACTGACGTCCTCCCTCTTTGGCTGTATTTGCGAAGTTGGGGGCCAGGTCGCGCTTGCCGTAAACTTCACCGCGGCAGATCCACACCTTAACGCCGATCACACCAACCTTGGTGTGGGCTTCAACAAGTGCGTAATCAATGTCGGCACGGAGTGTGTGGAGCGGCGTACGTCCTTCCTTGAACATCTCCGAACGAGCCATTTCGGCACCGTTGAGACGGCCGGAAACCTGTACCTTTATGCCTTCTGCACCCGAACGCATCGTAGCGGCGACTGCCATCTTCACCGCACGGCGGTAGGCAATCTTGCCTTCGATCTGGCGGGCTATTGTGCTGGCCACGATCTGAGCGTCGAGTTCGGGACGCTTCACCTCGAAGATGTTGATTTGCACATCCTTGTCGGTGATTTTCTTGAGTTCTTCCTTGAGTTTGTCAACCTCGGCGCCACCCTTGCCGATAATCACGCCCGGACGCGAGGTGCATACGGTGATGGTGATCAGTTTGAGTGTACGTTCGATAACGATGCGCGACACGCTCGACTTGGCCAAGCGGACATTGAGGTATTTGCGAAGCTTGGAGTCCTCAAGCAAGGTCTCCCCATACTTCTTGCCGCCAAACCAGTTTGAATCCCATCCGCGGATGACACCCAGACGGTTGCTGATCGGATTTACTTTCTGTCCCATTTCTTAGTCCTTCGTTTTAGTGTCTTTATCAATTGTGTCAACAAACAGGGTCACGTGGTTGGAACGCTTGCGGATTCTGTAGCCACGGCCCTGGGGGGCGGGACGCAGGCGCTTGAGCATCGGCGCGCAGTCCACGAAAATCGTGCTGATGTAAAGCTCGCCGTTTTCAGCCTTGCGTTCGTTCTTGGCTTCCCAGTTGGCGATAGCCGAGCGGAGGAGCTTCTCCACGCGGGCGGCAGCTTCCTTATTTGAGAATTTGAGGATGCCCAGGGCGCGGAACACTTCCTTGCCGCGTACCAGGTCGGCCACCAGGCGCATCTTGCGCGGGGAGGTGGGGACGTTGGTCAGTTTGGCAAAGGACTGCGTTTTTAGGGCTTCCTTTCTTGCCTGAGCTGAGGTTCTTTTTCTTACACCCATTTTATTTCTTTTCTTTTTTATCAGAGTTTAATATAAACGGCCCGGCACGTTATTTCTTCTTGTTGCCGGCGTGACCGCGGAAGGTGCGCGTGGGAGCGAACTCGCCAAGCTTGTGGCCTACCATGTTCTCGGTTACGTAGACAGGGATGAACTTGTTCCCGTTGTGCACGGCGAAAGTATGGCCCACGAATTCGGGGGCGATCATCGAAGCGCGGCTCCATGTCTTGATAACCGACTTCTTGCCGCTCTCCTCCATGGCGGAGACTTTCTTCTCGAGCTTAACGCTGATGTACGGGCCTTTTTTTAATGAACGACTCATTGTGTTGTCTTTGTCTTTAACTTAAGAGATTACTTTTTCCTTCTCTCGATGATATACTTCGACGAAGTCTTCTTCGGCGAGCGAGTCTTGAGACCCTTAGCGTAAAGGCCTGTGCGCGAGCGGGGATGTCCTCCTGAAGCGCGGCCCTCACCACCACCCATCGGGTGGTCTACAGGGTTCATGACGACACCACGGTTGTGGGGGCGGCGGCCGAGCCAGCGCGAGCGGCCGGCTTTACCGGAACGCTCCAGAGAATGCTCTGAGTTACCAACCACACCTACAGTAGCCTTGCAAGCGGCAAGGATTTTGCGGGTTTCGCCTGAAGGAAGTTTGACAATCGCATAGTCACCTTCGCGCGACACAAGCTGAGCGAAAGTGCCGGCAGAGCGAGCCATGAAGGCTCCCTGGCCGGGACGCAACTCGATTGCGTGTACCACGGTGCCCAGGGGGATTTTGCTCAAAGGAAGAGCATTGCCCACCTCGGGAGCCGCATCGGGACCGCTGACAACGGTTGCGCCGACTTCTAAGCCGTTGGGTGCAATGATATAAGCTTTTGCTCCGTCAACGTAGTAAAGAAGGGCGATGCGGGCAGACCTGTTGGGATCATACTCGATTGCCTTCACTACGGCGGGCACACCGTCTTTGGTTCTCTTAAAGTCTATGATGCGGTATTTGCGCTTGTGGCCACCGCCAAGGTAGCGGGTGGTCAGGTGGCCTGCGGAGTTGCGGCCTCCGCTGCTTTTTTTACCGACTGTAAGAGATTTCTCTGGCGCTTTAGCAGTGATCGCTCCTTTGAAGACGCCAATAACTTTGTGTCGTTGCCCCGGTGTGGTGGGCTTGAATTTTCTTACTGCCATTTTTATTTATCAGATATTGCTGTAAAAGTCGATAGTTTCGCCTTCACCGACAGTGATAAAAGCCTTCTTCCAACGGTCAGTCTTGCCGCGGAGCAGGCCGCTCTTGGTGTAACGCGATTTGTTTTTGCCACGTACGATGCACGTGTTCACATCCTTCACTTTAACGCCGTAAAGTTTCTCCACCATGTCCTTGATTTGGAACTTGTTGGCATCGGGCGAAACACGGAAGGTGTAGCGATTTAGCTTTTCGCTGAGCTTGGTAGCTGCCTCGGTTACGATTGGCTCAATTATGAATTCCATTCTTATGTTCCTCCTGCGGGTTAAAGTTTATTAATGACATCAAGGCCACTTTCCGTGAGGACAATGGCGTTGTTATTGAGGAGCGCGTAAGTATTAACGTCGGTGGCTGTCATGATATTAGCCCCCGGCACATTACGAGCCGACAAATATACGTTTTTATCCTGACCTGCTAAAACTAGCAGAAGCTTCTTGCCGTCAAGTTTAAGATTTTTAGTAAAATTTACAAAATCTTTAGTCTTGGGAGCCTCGAATGTAAAGTCTTCGACTACAACAATCTTGTTATCCTGAACTTTCGCTGTCAGAACCGACTTGCGGGCGAGCTGCTTGAGCTTTTTGTTGAGCTTGAAGCGGTAGTCGCGGGGACGGGGGCCGAACACACGGCCACCACCTACGAGAACCGGCGAATTGATGTCACCGATACGGCTGCCGCCGCCACCCTTCTGCTTGTGAAGCTTGC
>ERZ777305.1886-NODE-1886-length-20956-cov-48.165829_pt1 | contig 20956 bp, 14 predicted proteins | sample MGYA00374965_ERZ777305 | MGnify/ENA primary metagenome ERZ777305 (study PRJEB29328, sample SAMD00013331) | mouse gut metagenome | study: EMG produced TPA metagenomics assembly of the Metagenome analysis of fecal microbiota from mouse which was promoted... | reverse complement strand
GACTGAAAATTAAGTGTTTAACAGCATAAATTTAATTTTTGTCATCTACTAAAAAGGTGCGGAAGTAAAAAAGCAGCTTCAATAGCAAAAGTAACTACTGCTTTTGCTGTGCCGCAGAGCATACAGACTGTTGTTGCAACAATTGATGCTGTCACAGAAACCAATATAAACTCAATAAAGCTCGAAACATCCGAAAATGCCAATTTCACAACAATTGCAAGTACTGTGACTGCTGCTACTTCAGACATCAAAGTAGGAGAATTGACATTTACATTGGATGCTCCCGCCAAGAATCTGTATTATCGCGTAGTGTTTGATTGCCAACAAAGTAAGAACGGCATACTTCAGCTTAGCAAAATCACTTATAACGGCTTTGATTCCGAGGCCATAGAAGCCAATGCTTCATTTGAGGACATTGAAGTGGAAGTAGGGCAAAGTGTAGCACCAGTGTTCACTCCTGACGATATTCCTGGCGTGACATACACAAGCGGCGACGAGACAATCGCCAAAATTGAAAACGGGAAAGTCGTTGGCGTAGCCCAAGGCACGACCACCATAACAGCATCTTGGGCTGAAAGCAAATATCTTGCCGGAAGCGCCACTTTCATGGCTACTGTAATCAAAGCCCGTCAAGACTCTGAAATAGCATTTGAATACGAGCACGTAGACGGCAAAATCAACACAGGTATTGTATGGCGCAGCGCAATAGTGACAGCTGGCGACGGAGCGGTGACCTACACCTCGTCGAACCCCGATGTTGTCACGATCAATCCAACCACAGGCGCAATAACCCCGGACGACGTGCACAAAACCGGCATCGCACTCATCACAGCCACCATTGCAGCGACGGAGAACTTCCGCGAAGCTAAAGCCACCTACGAAGCACATATACTCGACCCTGACAAAGAATCGGACGCCGTGGAATTCGACCTTACGACAGAAAAGGACAATACGTATTTATCTTTCCACGAAGCAGTCGGCCCCGGAGGAATTATTAAAGTGAAATTCGAAGGCGGCAGCTTCCGTCTTTGGGATGATGGCATACGTTTCTATACAGGCACGACGACTTTGACTTTTACATCAGAACCCGGCTACACTATTACTAAAATAGCCGCAGTAGGTGCAGGTGCAATGGATCTTGTCGGGGAATTCTACAAGACAGGCACTCAGACTTGGGACGGAGAAAGTTCAGCTGTAACCCTTACTCTGACACCTAATGAAACCGTGGCACTTGAGGGTCTCAACGTATTCTACAAAAAAGAGGAATCCACCCTCAAACCCGCCGAACTCACATTCACCCCGCGCGTAAATGCCATTACGGTAGGTGAGGTAGCCCACCTTAACGGAGCAAACAACCCCAACGGCCGCGTGCTCTCTTACAGCATAGCATGTCTTGAAGACGGAGACTATATCATTGAGACCTCTGAAAACGGCATTGATGTTCTTGTCGACAAAGTCGGCTCTTACACACTGCGTGCAGAATCTGAAAAGGATGCAGAATATATGGGCGGTCTTGCCATCATGCGCCTTAACGTTTACCCTGACATCGCACCTTTTGCGGATAAAGCAAACGCATGCGACGAGAAGAACAAGGTAATAGAGCTTGTAGGCGGAAAAGTGATTGTAGACTTCAACATGCCCAATGACGTTATACTTCTATACAAATATACAGCTAAGGGCGTAGATGCTGTCAGCGAAGATTTCAAACCTTACGCTAATGGTGACGGCATCGAACTCACGGAAGAAGGAACACTCTCGTATTACATGCAGAACGGTCAGGGTTATGACTCTGAAGTAGTAACCTACTCTGTAGTAAATCCTGCCGAAATCGTGGGTATCACCCATGAGGTGCGTGCCTACAAGAGTGTGGTTAGCGCAGACTATACGCTGCATGTGAACAACCACCGCGAGGGCAACGTCTATGAGGTGACGTTAACCGTGGGCACTCAGACTGCTACCAACACCGAGCACACTCTCGTGACAGAGGAAGAAGCCGCAGTGGCTCCCGCAGCTGAAGATTTCACTTCCACCCACAAGCTGAAAGGCAGAGTGGCAGTGACCGGCCTTACCGGTGAAACCGACTACAAAGCATCCCTTGCCGTGAAAGTGAACGGTGAAGACACCGCGTCGCACACCACCGAATTCGACGTCAAGACCGGCACTGTGGGCATCGAGGACGTGACGGTTGACGCCGCCGCTTCCGCCGAGTACTTCACCCTCCAGGGCGTGCGCGTGGCAGAGCCTGAAGCAGGCAACATCTACATCGTGCGCCGTGGCGCCGAAGTGAGCAAAGAGCTTGTGAAGTAAAACTCCGCCCCTTGCGGGCAGAGCATATTGTTTATTGAAAGCGACGCCGCGCACGTGAGTGCCCGGCGTCGTGCTTTTTTATGGCACATTGAGTTGCGCGTATCACTCTTTTTTCGTAGCTTTGCCACGCAAACGAACAAACCAATCTTATGTCTGAAAAACATCAGGTCAAAACCCTCGACAAGGTAGTAGTGCGCTTCTCCGGCGATTCCGGCGACGGCATGCAGCTTGCCGGAAATATATTCACCAACGTATCGGCCGCACTCGGATGCACCGTATCCACCTTTCCCGACTATCCCGCCGAGATACGCGCCCCGCAGGGGTCGCTGAGCGGAGTGAGCGGTTTTCAGGTGAGCGTAGGTGTGGGCGTACACACTCCGGGCGACAGCTGCGACGTGCTGGTGGCCATGAACCCCGCCGCACTAAAACAGAACATACGCTTCCTGCGCAGAGGCGGCACCGTGATAGTCGACATCGACTCTTTCCGCCCCGCCGACCTGCGCAAAGCGCAGTTTGCCACCGACGACGCCTTCGCCGAACTCGGAATTGACGAAAACTGCCTGTTGCAGGTGCCTGTCACACAGATGACACGCGACGCCCTCGCCGACAGCGGCCTTGACAACAAGAGCATGCTGAAATGCCGCAACATATTCGCCCTCGGCCTGGTGTGCTGGCTGTTCGACCGCCCGCTGGAAGAAGCAGTCGCCCACCTCGGCAGCAAGTTTGCAAAGAAACCGGCCATCTTCGAAGCCAACAAACGCGTGCTCCAGGCCGGATTCGACTACGGACACAACGTGCATGCGTCGGTGCCCACCTACCGAATTGAAAGCGAAGTACCCCGTCCCGGCATATACACTGACATCAACGGCAACACGGCAACTGCCTGGGGACTCATCATGGCATCGGAAAAAAGCGGACTGCCACTCTTTCTCGGCTCCTACCCCATCACCCCCGCCACCGACATCCTCCACGAACTTGCCAAACGTAAAGACCTCGGCGTAAAAGCCGTGCAGATGGAGGACGAAATAGCAGGCGTGTGCGCGGCCATAGGCGCATCCTTTGCCGGAAACCTGGCCGTCACGTCCACGTCCGGCCCCGGTCTTGCCCTCAAAAGCGAAGCCATAGGCCTGGCCGTAATAGCCGAACTCCCCCTTGTGGTAATCGATGTGCAGCGCGGCGGCCCGTCCACCGGCCTGCCCACCAAAACAGAGCAGACCGACCTCATGCAGGCTCTTTACGGCCGCAACGGCGAAAGCCCCGTGGCCGTAGTTGCCCCGGCCACTCCCACCGACTGCTTCGACATGGCATTCGAGGCATGCCGCATCGCTGTCGAGCATATGACACCCGTGATACTGCTCAGCGACGCCTTTATCGGCAACGGAGCATCGGCATGGCGTGTGCCCGAGGCCGACGAATATCCTGCAATCACGCCGCCACGCGTGCCCGAAGCAATGAAGGCCGAAGGCACATGGCAGCCTTACAGCCGCGACCCCGAGACACTCGTACGCTATTGGGCCACGCCAGGCACTCCCGGCCTTGCCCACCGCATAGGCGGCCTCGAAAAAGACTGCAAATGCGGGGCCATATCCACCGACCCTGCCAACCACGAGCGCATGGTGGAAACACGCCGCGAAAAAATCGCGCGCATAGCCCGCGACATTCCCGCCCTCGAAGTCATGTGCGACACAGACGCCGACACGCTTCTCGTGGGCTGGGGCGGCACATGCGGCCACCTGCACAGCGCTGCCGACGAACTGTGTGCAGCAGGCGTGCCGACGGCATTCGCCCATTTCCGCTACATCAATCCCCTGCCGGCCAACACCGCCGAGGTGCTGCGCCGCTACAAGCGCGTAATCGTGGCCGAGCTCAACTCCGGCATGATGGCCGACTGGCTGCAGTGCCACTTCCCCGACATCAACATACGCCGCATCAACAAAGTACAGGGACAGCCTTTCCTCGTGGGCGAACTCGTGGAAGGGGTAAAAAACATCGTAAACGAATAGTCATGGACAACCAAACATACACAGCAGCCGACTACAAGAACGGGCAAAGCGTGCGCTGGTGCCCGGGATGCGGCGACCACGCCATCCTCAACACCCTGCACAAAGCCATGGCCACTCTCGGCGTGCCGCCTCACCGCACCGCCGTCATCTCCGGCATAGGATGCAGTTCGCGCCTGCCGTATTACATGAACACATACGGCTTCCACACCATCCACGGCCGCGCAGCCGCCATAGCCACAGGCTTCAAAATCGCCAATCCCGAAATGACCGTATGGCAGATTTCCGGCGACGGCGACGGACTCGCTATCGGAGGCAACCACTTCATCCACGCCGTGCGCCGCAATATCGACATCAACATAGTGCTGTTCAACAATAAAATCTACGGCCTCACAAAAGGGCAGTATTCGCCTACGAGTCCGCGCGGATTTGTGTCGAAATCGTCGCCCTACGGCACTGTGGAGGACCCGTTCATCCCTGCCGAACTCGCATTCGGCGCACGCGGCAACTTCTTTGCACGCAGCATCGACGTGGAACTCGCCACTTCGCAGGAAGTGCTCGTGGCCGCCGCGCGCCACAAAGGCACATCGGTCGTAGAGATTCTGCAAAACTGCGTAATCTTCAACAACGGCATCCACAGCAGCGTGACCGACCGCGAGCACCGCTCCGAACGCACGATACACCTGCGCCACGGACAGAAAATGACATTCGGCCCTGAAAACGAACGCGGCCTCGTGCAGGACGGATTCCTGCTCAAAGCCGTAACCATCGGTCAGGACGGTTACACGCTTGACGACGTGCTGGTGCACGACGCACACACACCCTCCAACTTCCTGCACCAGCAGCTCGCCATGATGGACGGCACCGACCTGCCTCTCGCCGTGGGTGTGATACGCGATGTCGAAGCCCCCACCTACACCGACACCCTCGAAGCACAGATAGCTGACGTGCGCACACGCAAAGGCCATGCCACACTGCGCGACATGGTGCTCGCGGGCAACACATGGGAAGTGAAATGACGGGCCATCACCAAACATAACATCATCGGGGCCGCTGAAAAGTCAGCGGCCCCGATGATGTTTCATGCAACCTGGTCGCGGATTTCAACCACAGCGAACGAAACCATGGCGGCAACGGCCACAGGGAGAAAATATGCGTGTGTGGCAGTCATTTCCACCACAAGGAATATGGCCATCAAGGGAGCACGCAGGACTGCGGCCATAACTGCGGCCATGCCAGAAACCACAAACACCTGCACCGGAAGCTCCACGCCGAAAAACACCCGCGCGGCACCCGTGAAAACAAAACCGGCTACAGCGCCGGCAAACAGCGTCGGAGCGAAATCGCCTCCTACCCCACCCCCGCTTATAGAGCCGAACGCAGCCACACCTTTTACCATCAGCACCCCGGCTCCGGCAAGCAACAGACTCCTGATGCCATCGTCCTGAAACAAGGCGAACGGACTGTATTCGCCAAGCATACCACCGTGCGCATCCGCCATCGATGCGATGACATCGTAGCCCTCGCCGTAAAGCGACGGAAACAGAAACAACAGCACACCAACAGCCGCACCCGAAACCAGCCCGCGCACCCAACGGTTCGGCAAACCCTGCAAAAAACGCTCCATGGCACGCCCGGTGCCGCCATACCACAAGGCATATGCCCCGCAACACAGCCCAAGCAACAGCACGGCGACAATGTAGCCCGTGTCCTGCGGAACCATCCCCGCCAACGGCAGGCTCGGAACACAGCCCGACAGCACATAGGACGTAAGCGACGACACTATGCAGGTGCATAGAATAGCTACTGCCGACAATGCCGTGAGCTGTATCCCCATACATTCCACCGCGAAAAGCATTCCGCCCACCGGCGCCGTGAATACCCCGGCCACACCGGCCGCAGACCCGCACCATATCATCATACGCACGAAACCATCCGACAATCCCATTCGCCGCGAAATATTGCTGCCGAGCGACGCCCCGACATTGGCAATAGGACCGCCGACTCCGGCCGAGCCGCCGAACCCGAGCGTCAGAGCGTTGGCGATAATGGTGCCATATGTGAGCTTAGGAGATATGGCGGTGTCGCCGTGCCTGAGCAATGTTTTTATTTTTTCGCCGGAATACTCGAAATCGCTGTGCATCACATAGTATGAAAACACCACTGTGAACATCACGCCTATTATCGGCAGCGCTATCACAACAGCGTTGCCATGAGCCGCGCCGCTGACACCGCGCACAACATCCGACACATAATTTATAAGCCATTTAAGAAGCGATGCCGCCAAGCCGCATGCCACCCCTACCGACAGACACATCGCCGGCCCCGTTATTGCCAACGGGGCCGCGGAAAATTTTATTCTGCAACGGCCGAACATACATCTTATCCTCATTGTTGCGTGACGTACAACTCTTTATTGGAACAAAGCATACGCAGCTATTGTTCCGCATTATTCTTTTTTTTGTACCTTTGCTGTCGCATAACCAAACAAAAGACACACGGCGCTTGTTTTCCATGATAAACACATGCGTTTCATCACAATCATGCCCACACGCCTACGTCACATTATAATAATGTCTGCCGCCATGCTGTTCGCGGCATGCTCCACCACCCGCCGGATTCCGGAGGGCGAATATCTTTTTACCGGCAACAAAAAAGTGCAGTATGTGCTACAGCCCGACAGCGCCGGACGGCCGCAGAAACTGCCCGAAGGACTCGGCGAAGCGATAGGCGACGCCATCGCTGCCGAGCCAAACAATTATATAAGACTGCTTGACTGGCGCTACCCTTTTCCTCTCGGATTATGGGTCTACAACAACTGGAACCCCGACTCGAAAGGCCTGAAGCACTGGCTTTACGAAAAACTCGTGGAGCAGCCGGTGCTCGTAAGCGAAGTGCGTCCGGAACTCCGCGTGCACGTCCTTGACGACCTGCTCGACAACAACGGCTATTTCCGAGGGCACGCCACCTACGAGCTCGTTCATCCGAAAAACCCCAAGAAAGCCGCCATACGCTACACCATAACCCCCGGACGTCCCTACCCGGTGGACACCGTGCAATTGCTGCCGGACACGTGCCGGCTCTATCATATGATCGACTCCATGGCGTTGCGCGACCCTTACCTGAGCCGCCCGCAACGCTACAGCACCGACTCGCTGAGCGTGGCACGCACCCGCATCACCAACGGCCTGCGCAACCGTGGCTATTACTTTTTCAGCCCCGAATACATCGAATATCTGGCCGACAGCCTCATCAACCCCGGACACATAGCCTTGCGCCTTGAAGTGGCCGACAACGCTCCGGATTTCGCACTGCGGCGCTGGAGCACGGGGCGTGTGACCGTAAGGACATTCCGCCATCAGGGAGGAGGCACTCCCGACACCATCACGACACCGCGCGCCACCCTTATACAGATGCGGCCGTCGCGCCTGCGGCACAAACTCATACCGGAATGCGTGGTGTTCCGTCCGGGACGCATTTTCAGCGTGCGCAGCATGGACCGCACACAGAGCAACCTTTCGCGCCTCGGCATATTCAGCGGCATCAACATTTCGGCACGGCCCGACTCCGCAGCCTACAAGCGTGGCGAAGCCGTGCTCGACATAGACGTGGACTGCACATTCGACGCCCCTCTCGAAGCATCCGTTGAGGTGAACGCCACATCAAAAAGCAACAGCTACATAGGCCCGGGCATAAGCCTCGGCCTCACTAACCGCAATGTGTTCGGCGGCGGCGAGCAGCTGTCGGTAAAGCTTACAGGCGCCTACGAGTGGCAGACCGGACGCGACCGCAGTTCGCTGTTCAACTCCTACGAAGCCGGTATTACAGGCTCGCTCGCATTCCCGCGCCTGCTTGCGCCGAAATTCATACCCCGCAGCCGCTTCAACCTGAACTGGACGCGCTTCCAGCTCAACGCCGAACTGCTCAACCGCCCCCACTACTTCAAGATGGCCCAGTTCAACGCCTCCGTAAGCTATGACTGGCGCCTGCGACGATATGTAAGCAACACCCTCACCCTGTTCAAGCTCACCTACAACAAAACCATGCACACCACGGAGGCATTCGACTCCATCATGGTCGCCAATCCCGCCGTGGCACAAAGTTTCCGCAACCAGTTCGTGCCGCAGATGGCATACACATACACCTACGATCGCCAGTTCGGCCGCGACAACACCCTGAACTGGACATTTACCGTTCAGGAAGCCGGAAATTTGTTCTGGGCCATATACCGCGCATGCGGCAAACGGGGTGAGAAAGAACTGTTCGGGACGCCGTTCTCCCAGTTCGTGAAAGGACAGACCCAACTCGTGTGGGGACGCCGCCTCACCGGCGACATATGGCTCGTGAGCCGCGTGGCTGCCGGAGCCGCCCATGCCTATGGCAACGCCACAGAAGTGCCGTACTCGGAACAGTTCTACGTCGGAGGCGCCAACAGCATACGCGCATTCACCGTGCGAAGCATAGGCCCCGGCAGCTACACGCCTCAGGAAGGGACTCCGGAGGAGAACTTCGACCGCACAGGCACATTCAAATTCGAGGCGAACACCGAACTGCGCTTTCCGCTGTTCGGCCCGTTGCACGGCGCAGTGTTCCTCGACACAGGCAATGTGTGGCTGCTGAAAGACGACCCATTGCGTCCGGGCGGCACGCTGCGCGCAAGTTCGTTTCTACGCGACCTCGCACTCGGCACAGGCGCCGGTTTGCGCCTTGACATAGGCATACTCGTGGTGCGGGCCGACCTCGGAGTGGGCATACACGCACCCTACGACACCGGCCGGAGCGGCTACTACAACATGACGTCTTTCAAAAACTCCCTGGCATTCCACCTCGCCATCGGCTACCCGTTCTGAGGCTGATGCCATCGGCCCGGCGCATAATTTTTCAGATTATCTTTCCGGGATTACGCGCTATAAACTCCTTCCACGACTTGGGGGCGCCGGAGCGTTGCGGACGCGAACTTTCGTAAAAGTGGCAAAGAGCTGCGGCAAGCGCATCGGAAGCGTCGAGTTCCGCAGGCAGCGCCGAGCGCTCCATGCCGAGAATGCGCCGCAGCATTTCCTGAACCTGTTCCTTCGACGAGGCTCCATTGCCTGTTATAGCCATTTTTATTTTTCGTGGCTCGTATTCCGTGATGGGCACATCACGGCTGAGCGCCGCCACCATAGCCACTCCCTGCGCACGGCCGAGTTTCAGCATAGACTGCACATTTTTACCGAAAAACGGCGCCTCAATGGCCATCTCGTCGGGCAGGAAACGTTCAACAAGGCCGAGCACGCTCTCATGAATCCGGCGCAAACGCAGATAATGGCTCTCCACTGCCCGGAACTTGACCGCTCCGAGGCTGACCACCTCCGGCTTCTTGCCACACACGCCCAGCACCCCGTAGCCCATCACGTTAGTGCCGGGGTCGATGCCGATTATCACCCGTTCCCAGCGGCTCATGTCGGGCGTGTATTCGTTCACAGCACTTGCAAGTTGGTTGTGAAGCACAGCACCCGTTCGCCCCATATGGAAGCGATTTCCGCCTCAAAGGCAGCTTCCGGGCCATCGGCCCAACGCTTTATGGCTCCGAGGCCGTCGGCGGAAAACTGCAAGGCATAGCTGTCGGCCGACGGGTCGGGCGAACCTATGACGCGTGCGAGGGTATGGAACGAAAGTCCTGCCTCCGAGACAGCCGGCACATAGATTCCGCGTAGCCAATCAATAAATTCGGGAGCAATACTGCGCTCCACACAGAAAGTGATATTATGTATTATCATAATAGTTCGTACAGATACAATCAGTTGTTTCTCGGAGAGCCGTCGCGGTGGCGCAGCAGACGCACGGCAAAACCTATGTGGCGGCATACGGTGGCCGATATGCCATAGTAGTGGCACATGATGCGGAAACGCTCCATAAGGCTGCGACGGCGGTTGGCAGTAGTGACGCCCTCCGAAAGGAAGTCTACAGTGACAGCAGGCACAAGCACATTGCGCCGCGAATGCTGCAGGCAGCGTATGCACCACTCATAATCGGCCGAGAAACGCCATCGGGTGTCGTAGCCGGTGGCGATATTGCGCAGCACAACGAATGCCTGATGACACACCACCATGCCTTCGGCGAAACTCTCAAGCGTAAGAGTCTCGGGCGCCTGCAGGTGGCGCGGCCCTATGCGGCTGCCGTCGGCAGCCACTATGTCGGTCTGTCCGTACACTATGCCCGGATAGTCGTTATCCATTATCGCATCGGCATACAGGCCGAGAGTATCGTTGTCATGAAAACGGTCGCCGGCGTTCAGAAACACCACATAATCGCCCGTGGCCATGGCAAGCCCTTTGTTCATTGCATCGTATATGCCTTTGTCCGGTTCGCTAAGCACACGTCTCTGTTCCGACGCCCGTGTGTCAAGCAGGTCGAGAGTGCCGTCCGTGCTGGCTCCGTCCACCACGATATGCTCGTACAGGCGGCAAGTCTGCGCGTCGACGCTCGACACGGTGGCGGCAAGATTGTCGGCCGCATTGCGGCACACGGTGATAATGGAAAACAGAGGATTCATGCAATGCAAATAAAATATAACGTAGACACAAATTTAATGACTTTTTTATGAAAAGTCGTATTTTTGTACCATAAAATAAAAACTTTGCATAATATGACACCCAAAATAGGCGACACGGTGCGCTACCTCAACGCAGTCGGAGGAGGCATTATAGTTAAGATAGCAGGCAACATGGCCTACGTGGACGAGGACGGATTCGAGACTCCCGTGCTGCTGCGCGAATGCGTGGTAGTGGCTCCGGCCGGACAAGCCGCGCCACGCCCGGGAGTGATGACTCCTCCAAAAGCGTCCTCCGCGCAGGCTGTGCCTCAAAAAGCGGAAACCCCGGAGCCCGAACCGGTTGAACCTATAGAGGAGACTGAAGGCGGCGATGTGCTCAACATTGTGCTTGGCTTCGAAGCCTCCGACTTGAAAAATCTGAGCCAAAGCACTTTCGACTGCTATTTGGTGAACGACTCCAACTACCACCTCGACTACGCCGTGATGACCCGCGCCGACGGCGAAGAAATGTGGACGCTCCGCCACCGTGGCACGGCAGAACCGAACATGCAGGTATTCGCCGGCGAATATTCACGCTCCGACCTGCCCGCCATGGACCGCATCGCCGTGCAGTTCTGCGCATGCAAGACCGACCGTCCGTTCGCTCTCAAGCAACCGGTGCTTGTAGAGTTGAACCTCGACACCACACGCTTTGCCCGACTGCACTGCTTCACACGCAACGAGTATTTCGACTCTCCCGTAATCGCTCTCGACATAGTGCGTGACGACCGCCCCGCGCGACGCCTGCGCATCGACCCGGCGCAGCTCGAAAAAGCCATGAACGAAAAACGGCGCGCCGACAAAAAGCCCGTGAAGAAGACAGCGCAGCCGGCCAGACATCAAGGGATAATAGAAGTGGACCTCCATGCGACAGAACTGTTCGACGACATGCGTGGTCTGGGCAATGCCGACATTCTGAATGCCCAAGTCGACCGCTTCCGTGAAGTCATGGACGCCAATATCGGAACCCCCGGCACAAAAATCGTGTTCATCCATGGCAAAGGCAACGGAGTGCTGCGGCAGGCTCTTGCCAAGGAGCTCAACCACCGCTACAAGGGACACGAAGTGCAGGACGCATCATTCTGTGAATACGGCTTCGGAGCAACGCAGGTGACAATACGCAGCCTGCGTGCACAACGATGATTATCGTGTTTTCAGGCTGTGGCAACACCGCCGCAGCCACATCGGAACTGGCCCGGCTAAGCTGCGACGATGTTCTTCGGCTCGACGCCGCAATGCTCCGAGCCGACACGCCCGAACCGCAGATACAGGCTTCAGGGCGACACATCATATGGGCATTCCCCACCTACTCGTGGGGTGTGCCTCCCGTGGTTCGCCGCTTCATGGCACGGGTGCGGCTCGGAGGAGCGGACGGCATGACACACCACATGTTCACGACCTGCGGCGACGACATTGGAGACTGCGCCGCCATGTGGCGCAGCGACATCGCAGCACGCGGCTGGCGCTCAGGACGTGCGTTCAGCGTGCAGATGCCCAACACCTATGTGACAATGCGCGGTTTTGACGTGGATTCTACCGAAACCGCACAGTGCAAAGTCAGTGCCATGCCAGCACACGTGGCAGAAATAGCGGCCGAACTGGACCGCCCCGGCGCCGATATGACCATTCGCGGACGTTTCGCATGGCTGAAGACCCGTGTGGTATACCCTTGGTTCGTGCGACACGACATGTCACCTCGCCCGTTCCACGCCACCGGTTCCTGCACCGGCTGTGGAACATGCGTCCGCCGATGCCCCATGGCCAATATCACCATCAACCCTTCCGACAAGCGCCCGCGCTGGGGCGCAGAATGCGCTTTCTGCCTCGGTTGTTACCACGCCTGTCAGGCGCATGCCGTGGCCTACGGCAACAAAACAAGACGCAAAGGGCAATGGCGTGGAACATAAAAATGCCGCATTTCACCTTATTTGTGTGATAATGCGTTAAGTTTTCCAAAGGATTGTGCTGCATTCGGAGTTTTGTGTAATTTTGCAGCCGAAAATATCAGTACAAATTCTACAGCATTGAAAAAGATTGTTTTTCCCGCAGACGACGCTCTGCGGCACCCTTCATTAGCCGTTTCGGTGCTACCTATCGCATTCCTACTGCTTGTTCTCACGGGTCTTATTGCCGCAGGAGGAGCAGACCTTATAAGCAGTTACAGCACTGTCATATTGTTGTCTGCATCAGTGCTGGGCTTGGTACTCGGCCTAATCAGCAGCAGTTTCAACATCCGCTCGCTCGGCACAGGCATGCGCCGGAGCGCCACTCAGATTATGCCGGCATTGCCTATGCTGCTGTTCATAAGCATGGTATCAACCACATGGATGCTCAGCGGCGTAGTGCCCACGCTCATCGACCTTGGACTTCGCGTCATCAACCCCGCAGGATTCCTTGCCATCGCATGTGCCGTGTGCGCCGCCGTGTCCTTGCTCACGGGCAGTTCCTGGAGCACAATAGCCACCATAGGCGTAGCATTCATGGGCATAGGTTCTGTGCTCGGCTACTCTGAGGCATGGGTGGCGGGCGCCATAATTTCAGGAGCATATTTCGGCGACAAGATGTCGCCGCTCAGCGACACCACCGTTCTGGCATCGTCGGCCTGCGGAGTGGATCTTTTCAAGCACATACGCTATATGATGCTCACTTCAGCACCAGCCATGGCAGTGGCTCTTGCCATATACGTAATCGTGGGCATCAACACAGATACAGCCTCGGCGGCTTCTGCCGATGACATACTCACGAGCCTGCACGCCACATTCAATATCTCGCCTGCCACGCTCGTAATCCCGGCACTGACAATTGTACTGCTGATACTGCGCGTGCCGACGCTTTGGGTGCTTGCCACCAGCGCCGCCGCCGGAGCCGCAGGCATGTTCGTGTTCCAGGCCGGACTTCTTGAAGCCATAAGCGGCGGAAGCGACGGTCCGGCTACTCTCTGCGGCATTTTATGGAATGAGACTTCTCTTGCCACAGGCTCCGACCTGCTCGATTCTCTCGCCGGGACATCCGGCATAACGGGCATGATTCCGACTATGGCCCTCGTGTGCAGCGCCATGGTTTTCGGAGGCGTCATGCTCGGTACCGGAATGATTGCAAGCATCACCCGAGCCATAACACGACGCCTGACGCGCCGCGGCTCCATCGTGGGCACCACCGTGTTCAGCGGCCTGTTTCTCAATGCCTGCACCGCCGACCAATATCTATCGCTCATCATAGGCGGCAACATGTACCGCAACGTCTACAGCCGCGCACGCCTTGAGGGGCGGCTGCTGAGCCGCACCATGGAGGACAGCGTGAGCGTGACCTCCGTGCTAATCCCGTGGAACTCCTGCGGTGTCACACAAAGCGCCGTTCTCGGCGTGGCCACCGTGGTTTATCTGCCGTTCTGCATATTCAATATTCTGTCGCCTATCATGTCGATGGTCATGGCCTGGACCGGCTTCAAAGTCCGCCGTACCAATATGGCAGAAGCCACATCGCCAGGCACAATGACAGCCACAGCCTGAGTTTTCATTTTTTTTCGTAATTTAGCGGCGTGAACGTTTCAAGCATATCCGCCGAATACGCGCGTCGCCACGCAGCATTGCTGTGGTGGGCGGCGTGCGCTGTTTTTCTCGGTGTGCAGATACGGATATTTGCCGCAGAACTGGGATTGTTCGAACGCTCCATTTTCACAGTGCGCACTTTGAAAATATCAGCCGATGCGCTTCTCATCCTCTTGCCTTATTGGCTGCTTCCGGGACGCTTCCGCGGATTGTCGCTCGTGCCGCTATGGGGCATGGCTTTACTTTTTTTCACCAATGCACTATCCGTACGCTTTACCGGCGACTGCCTGCCTTTAAATCTGTTGTCACAGGCCAAGAATATAGACACTCAGTTAACCGACAGCATATTCCGGCTTCTGCGCCCTTCCGACATCATTTATTGGCTACCGCCGACGGCTGCATCTGCTTTATGGTGCGTGAGACCGCTCAGGCGGGCTGTAAGCGATTCCCGGGCAGGCAAAATTCTGCGCTCAAGCATCTGCGCCGCCACACTGATTATTGTATTTCTCGCACAAGTATCATACTCCAACGCATTCTATCGCTTAATCTATTTTTACAACGGGCGCCAACTCAGCCTTATAGAATCTACTGACAAGCGCCTTATACACCGCGAGGCGGATTTCCGCTGCCAGCGGTCGCTGTCGTTGCGGCATTCTGGCATTGTAGCATATATGCTCACAGAGCTATACGAACACATTTTCACCGGCGGAGATATAAAACTGAGCGATGTCGAACGAAAAAGCCTCGATTCTTTCGCATTGCACACCCGGGAGGTTTCCACGCCTACCGACAAAAACATAATATTCATAGTGGCCGAATCGCTCAACGCAGATGCCGTAGGAACGCGCATAAACGACCGCCAGGTAACGCCCGTACTTGATTCCCTCATAGCAGCAGACGGCACAATAAGTTGCCTGCATGTGGTGCCACAGGTACATGACGGCATATCTTCCGACGGACAACTGCTCTACAACACAGGCCTGCTGCCACTTCGAAGCGGAGCTGCGGCACAGCGTGCCATTTACGGCAAACGCCTGCCATCGCTGGCCTGTCAATTGTCATCGTCGCACAGCAGTATGGCCATATTTGCAGAACGAGGATTGGCGTGGCGCGAAAAAGACGCGTACAAAGCCTATGGCTACAACCGCGTGCTCACCAGCGACAGCATCGCAAAACACGTGGACATAGACAACATTGGTGCCGATGCCGCGCTGATGGAATACGCCCTATTGCAGACAGAATCGCTCAGACAGCCGTTTTTCATACAACTGCTCACGGCATCCACGCATTATCCTTTCAACACCATCAATGCCACTACCGCACAAAACACGATGGATATTACCGAAGTGCAGGGCATCGAAGCCGATTACCTGAATTGCGTACACTACCTTGACTCTGCCATAGGAAACCTCGTGGAAGGACTGAAACAACGCGGTCTTGTTGAAAATACCATACTAATTGTCGCTTCCGACCACCATATGAACATGGACAGCGGACTTAATCCGCTGCGTCCAATAGTATTCGTGGCTGCCGGATGCGGCACCGGCATGCGTATCGACCATCCTGTGGCCCAAGCCGATGTATTCCCTACGCTATGCAGCATAGCCGGACTGCGCGGCTCATGGCGCGGCCTCGGCTACAGCATGACTGACAACGCCTGCGGCGCCATTGACTATTACCAAAACGTCCACGGCACTCCAGAGGAGGGTCGTGGACGGCACATGCGCCGCGCGTGGACTGTCAGCGACAGCCTGTTGCGCAGCGATTATTTCAGATGATTGCCTTGTATACCTGACTGAATAGTTTCGGCCGGATGTTCAGTTCGTTGAAGGCTGCATTGTCGCGCGTCGGGTTCACGCGGTTTGTAAGGAATATGAAGATGAGTTCTTCATCCGGGTCAACCCAGAATACAGTGCCCGTGAATCCAAGATGGCCGTAAACACCGGCGCCGGCTTCTTCGCATGTGGGAGAATTGTCTGGGTTTTCCATGTCGGGTTTGTCGAAACCGAGACCACGGCGGCATGTGGGACTTTTCGATTTTGTGAACAAGTCGACAGTGGCACGCGAAAGTACGCGCCGGTCGCCGTACGACCCTCCGTTGAGCCACATCTGGCATATCTTTGCAAGATCATCGGCACAGGCAAAAACTCCGGCATTGCCGCTCACGCCGCCGAGCATTGCGGCAGTTTCGTCGTGCACGTAGCCATGGATGGTCTGCCGGCGCAGAAATGTATCGTGCTCCGTGGGCGCTATTTTAGAAGGTGCATGTTTGCCCGTCGGACGATAGCATGCAGTGTAGGCTCCGAGTGGTGCCCATATGCTGTCGGTCACAAAGCGGTCGTGGGTCTGTCCCGTAAGACGCTGCTCCATGTCCATGAGCAGACAGAAATTAAGGCATGAATACGCATACTTATTGTTGGCACGCATAGGCGAATCATATATGCGGCGCATAAGAGTGTCAATGGTAGTCTTTCCCACATACAGGCCTTTGGCAGCCTCTATATCGAATCCCGGACGTTTGGTAGCCGAGGTAAGGTCGGCACGCAGACGTGCGGAACTGTTTCCATAGGCACGCCGCTGAATTTTTATACCATGATTGGAGTCGCGTCGCGACGAAACCAGAGTGCCGGTATAGCTTTCCTTATCGAACATGGCATCATGCACTGCAAGCGACGGGCGTATGCCCGATTCGTGATACAGCAGCTGCTGCACGGTGACACCCTCCTTTGCCGTACCGCGAAGTCCGGGTATGTGTTTCGAAGCTTTATCGGAAAGACGGAACAGTCCCATGTCGTAGGCTTTCATGACTCCGGGGAGTGTGCCGAGAGCTTTGGACACCGACGCAAGGTCGTAGACCGTGGAAGCCGACACCTCCGGACCTCCGGCCGTGGTGTGGCCATAGCTGCGGCTGAGCACCACGTCGCCGCGACGGGCCACGAGAACCTGACATCCGGGAAATGCGCCCGTGCGCAACCCTACGCCCACTATAGAGTCAATGCTGTCGGCAAGCGACGCACGCAGGCCTTTCGCTTCCGGCACAGTGTAGCCCAGACGCGTTTTTTTCAAGCTCAACCCTGCGCCCTGCTTATACAGACCTTTTACGGCCACGGGCAGTTTTCCGTCCACATTAATGCCTCCGAAAACAGCCTGAGCAGCATATTCACGCGTAAGAGGTGTGTCGTCGTAAGCCATCAGAACGGCAGATGCACTCCTCACAGATGCGTCGAAACGCGCCATGCGGTAGGGATTGATGAAAAACACTTCCACAAGGCCTGACGCACCTCGCAACATTGAAGCCGCCTCACGCGCCCATGGCTTGTCGGAAAACACAGCCATAAGCACTACGTCGTGTTTGCGTATCTTTGCTCCGGTGGCAGCCGTCATACGCTGCTGTTCGGATACTCCGAAACGTTCCACGCGTGCATAACGCGAGCACAGTTCGGAGAACTCATTATCGGCCGGAGCCCCTATGCTCACCACGGCCACGGATGTTTTATCAAGATTGCCGAGAGGGAGAATATCGCCTTTGTTGGTGAGCAATGTCATTGTAGCGGCAGTGACGATGCGGTTCACGCGGTCGGCCTGCGGAGAATTTATCCGGGCTGTCAGCTCTTTGATGTCTGTATTGACTTTCTGGCTTCGATTCAGCCCGAGCATGTATTTGTAGCGTAGTACGCTTTTGCATCGGCGCTCTATCTCTGACGCTTTGATACTGCCATTTTTCACCGCCGCAAGCACGGCATTTATGTCGGACACCGTATGCATGCCGGAAAGCAGGACATCGGCACCGGCCTGCAACGCGAGTACGCAATTGTTCTTTCCTTCTACGTTCGCGCCCTTCATTTCAAGGGCATCCGTATATACAAGGCCCTCGAAGCCAAGCTCGTCGCGCAACACCCCTGTAGTGATTTTATGCGACATTGAAGCCTGACGGCCGGAAGGGTCGAGAGCAGGCACGGAAAGATGGCCTACCATCACGCCCGAGCAGCCGGAGTCTATATAGCGCCGGAACGGAAGAAGGTCGACGCTGTCGAGACGCGCGCGAGTATGGTTCACATGCGAAATGGTCTTGTGCGAATCAGTAGAGGTGTCGCCATGGCCCGGAAAATGTTTCGACACAGCCTGCACGCCGCCGTCTTCCAGGCCCTGCGCATAGGCAATTCCGAGACTCGCCACACGCCCTGCATCTTCGCCGAACGAACGCTGGCCTATGACAGGATTGGATGGATTGGAATTTACATCGAGCACCGGTGCAAAATTCACCTGCACACCCATCAGACGGCACTCCCGCGCCATCTCTCTGCCATACTGGTAAATCAGCCTTGGATCGTTCACTGCCCCGAGCCCCATGTTGCGAGGGAAGCGGGGTGTGTTTTTAATACGCATAGAGAGCCCCCACTCGCCATCGAACGTCATCAGTAAAGGCACACGGCTGTGCGACTGCGCGTAGTTGGTAATCCGTGCAAACTGCTCGATGCTGCCTTCGCTGAAAAGCAGGCCGCCGACACCGTTTTCCACATAACGCAAAGCCGACTTTTCCGCATCTGCGCTTCTCGGGTTTATCTTGGGACAGAACAACTGAGCCACACGCTGGCGCTCTGAAAGAGTCGCATACACGGAATCCACCCAACGTTCGCAAGCATGCGTGTCTGTACGGGTGGCCAATGTTGGCCGGACAGCAACGGCAGTCAATGCAGCCGCGGCAAAAGCCATGGCCGGAAGTACTAATTTCAATTTCATCAGATGGCTGGTATTATTTAACCACTTTCACGCGAGGTTGCGCGGACGGGTTGATTTTCTTTTTGGACGCCCTCATGTAGTCCATAAGGTCATTGTAAATCACATTGGGACTCTGCGCCACTTTTGTGCCCTTGGTGAGCGGCTTCATATAGTCGCCGCCCGCACTCAGATAGTCTATGGTGGCGAGCCTGTAAATGCGGTCGGGGTCTATGGGCTTGCCGTCGACAAGCACTTCCACAGCTTTCTTTGAGGCCGGATTCACCACAGCCTGCACATTGCGGCTCACTCCCTGTCCGCCAAATGCGGCCGTGACATCGAATGCGTCAAGCAAGTCGGAACCCTTTATGTCGATAACGTCTATGTAGTTGTAGAACGGCATCATCATTATTATCTGTCCTTCCGAAATATCGCCTTTCGGAAGCGAACGCCGCAGGCCGCCTCTGTTCATTATGGCAAGATCCACTCCTGGCGCAAGCTCGCCACCGCGGTCAAGAACAAAATCCGTGACATAGTTCAGAAGTTCGGGGCTGCCCTGTTCGAGCGGCACGGCCGATGTGGCCACACGCACAGCATTGAGAGAGTCAACTCCTGCACGATAGCGGCCGATAGCAGCAAGCATGTCGGCATTCACCCGGCTGTCGAGGCGGCTGTCCACGCTAAGATAGCGGGATGAAGGTTTAAGCGTTTCAAGGTCTATTTCCACTACACCGAGGTTGCGTGCTCCCTTGCCCGTCTGCGCAATGAGCACGGTGTCGCCATCGGCATTCACCACATGTCCCATTTCACGTCCTTTCTCCGTGGATGGGTCGATGGTGGTGTGGCTGTGGCCTCCTATTATCACATCAATGTCACGTGAGTTTTTTGCAAGTGTAACATCGTCGATGTCGTCGGATGTCTTATAACCTATATGTGTCACTGCCACCACGGCATCGCAATGCTCCACATTTTTAAGCCACCATGCGGCAGCATTGGCCGCCTCGATGGCGTCGGTGTACTTGACACCATTGTAAGTGCCGACACGTGCAAGACCCTCCGGGTCGCGGTTTATGCCGATGAAACCGATGCGGCGGCCGTCATACTCTTTTATCGTGAAGGGCTTGAACAGCGGTCCGAGTGCCGAGCCGCTCAGATCGTAGTTTGTGGACAGCAGTTCCGCATTCGACATCTTCATCCAATGCGCAATGCTGTCGCCACCATTGTCAAACTCGTGGTTGCCGAGTATGCGTATGTCATAGCCCAAAGCATTCAGCATACGTTCTTCGACCTCACCTCCGAACAGCGTAAAGAACAGACTGCCCTGCACTGCGTCGCCGGCGTCGATAAGCAGCACATTCGGCTCATTGGCACGCACGCTGTCTATAAGCACCTTACGACGTGCTACTCCGCCGAGACCGTCTTCTTCGAAAGGGTCTATCTGCGAGTGTGTGTCGTTGGTATGCAGCATTATTAACTTCTCGGCTGCAGCCGGGGCGAAGCCTACGGCTGCGAATGCGCCCATTACGAGCAGTTTTGCAGTCAGTTTCATGTCAGGAATTGTAATAAAAACGCTATGCGAAGTTACATGATTTTTTGCGGAAAACATGCGTCTTCACAAAAAAAACAGTGCTGGCGCACACGATTTAGTACAGAATCCGTCAAGCGCAGGTTCAACTGGCAAGTGCAAAATCAGCGATTTGTTTGAAGAACTCGGTCTTCGGATTTGAAAAACCGAGTTTTTTTCCGAGGCCTGAGATTTAGAGGTTGTTTAATAATGCTTGTTAATGACAGGGCCGAAATTTTTCAGACGG
>ERZ777305.1882-NODE-1882-length-21014-cov-3.995229_pt1 | contig 21014 bp, 19 predicted proteins | sample MGYA00374965_ERZ777305 | MGnify/ENA primary metagenome ERZ777305 (study PRJEB29328, sample SAMD00013331) | mouse gut metagenome | study: EMG produced TPA metagenomics assembly of the Metagenome analysis of fecal microbiota from mouse which was promoted... | reverse complement strand
TCACATTTTTTATTCATTTTTTAATTTTTTATCACCCGTTATCTAATACACAGCGAATATTTATAAATTTTTTCACAAAATTTTCTAAGTCAGAATTATCATTAAAAATCGAAATTGTTTTGATGAAAAAATTATCAATCATCTCTTTTGTTTGTATATATTCATTATTAATCAAATTATTCAATATTACCACCTACTCCCAAAAAAATGCAGTATCTATCTTAAAAAGACAAATACTGCATATCTTCTATATAAAATTATAACACTATATTAGATAAAATACCAAATTTTTACATTTTTCGAGATATAGAATAAATATCTAAAAATATAGAAATTTAATAATTTAAAATATTTAAATTACCATTTTTTACTTCAAATAGTATTTCTTCAAGTTTATTATAAATTAAATTTTGTAAATCTTCATCTGATATTACATCTAATACCCTAACGCTACCATATAATGATAAATATTTTGAAATAGCTGTATAAATGTTACGGGTTCCTACTCCTTTTTCACATTTATTAAAGGCTTCCATATATTCTGAATTATTTGCATATTTATCATATAATTTTTTTTCTGCCTTAATCACATTTAATACAATATGTTTATTATTTGAATTTGCTCTCCATGTTAATTGTCTTATTCTTTCGTGATTTTCAAAAACAAATTTCGTATATAAATATTGGTTTTCTATTGATTCATCAACTGTCAATTCTGTCCAAAAGTATAATCTAGAATTTGCTCCAAAGAATATACCTCTTCTCTTTCCTTGTGTAAAAAGCCACATATTTTTAAACGTTGATGCCGATTTTATTGGCATAGCTTGGGTTGTGGTTTTATAACACTTACTTAAATTAATCCATGCCCAAAATCTCTCATCAGTAATTATACATCTTGGCAGATCTTTCAATGATTCATATAGAATTATTGCATTTTCTAACTCAACTTCTTTATATTTATCATTAAGTGAAATTTTCAATTCAAAATCATTTATTTTTTCTTTTTTTACATCATATAATTTACCACTATAAATTTTACTAATCCAACTAGAATCAAACTTATTTTCTTTTATATATTCGGATACTTTATCACTATTTTCTCTTAAAGTTTCTAGTGTTTCATCAGTCATAAAGGATATATTAATGGTTTTATTCATTTTAATCATCCTCCATTTCATTAGGAATAATATTTGTAACTGCTTTGTAAAAATCATCAAATGAATTTGTTGTACAATTATTCATTAAATCTTGTGCTAGTTCTAATGGCGTAAGTTGTTTAAAAGTTTCATAATCAAGATCTACGTCATGTATTTTTTTATAACTAGCCACTATTGATTTAAACCAACTATATTTGTCAATGATATCATCTATTTCTGTTTCATTTGAAAATTTTTGAATTTCACTAAATGCAGAAGTTAATGCTGGAATAACAAGTATAGAGAAAAATATACTCTGAAAAGGTTCTTTATCTTTAAGTGCATCATAATACTCAAAAGATTTTTCTGGTAATGTAATCTTAATTTTTCTGTCGTTTAATTCAACTTTCATGTTATTCAAATTTGGATCAAAACTTTTTATAACTGAAAATATAGATGATACTTTATTATCTTCTTTGTCATCATACTCAATTTTCATAGTTATTCCATCGTCAACAGCAAATACACTATATTTTTCTATATTAAATGTATATCCTTGATAAGCATCTTGCATATCATCACTCGAATAATTTTCTATATCTTCTATGGCATATACAAAACAAGAAATTTCTACTTTATCATTTAAATCCTTTATTGGAATTTCTATGTCAATAGGATTTGTTGATATTTCAAATTGATTTCTATAAATAGTAGAAGAACATTCAACTATAACTACAGCCTTTAACTTTTTTAAGTTAAAATAATTAATTAAATCTAAACTATTTGTTTCAAATTTTGTATTCTTGATTCTAAAAATTTCTTTTGTTTCTTCTAACTCGTAACTAAATGAAAAATTAGAATTTTTATATGAACTAATATTTAAAGATTTATTTAAAATTGGATATGGTGGAATTTTTTTACCTAAACGCATATAACTTCACCTCACAAGCATAAATATCACTTAAATCAGTATAAATTTCTATTTTATACATTACATCTTTTTTTAATTTAAAATTAACGATTTTTCCGTTTTCTACTATTCCATTTTGACCATTAATAGTACACTGTATAATTGAAGCCTTATATTTATTATTAGAATCATCTAAATAATTCAATTCCAATTCACAATTTTCTTCATCATATATTGAGGTAAAACTTATAGCATATTTACCTAGTTTCTTATCTAAAACAAAGATCGTAGACTTAATTCCCGATAAAGATACCTCTTTCATTATTTCTTCATTTCCATCTGAAGAATAACCAATTTCATTTTGAGAATCATGTGCATCAGCACCAGAATGTTCATTATGCCCTTCTGGAATAGGTGAAACTTCATCGACATCATCTTCTATGTGTGTCCCGATATCTGGTTGATTAGAGATAGCATATTCATCATCTAATTCACCAAAAGTATTTTTTACTTTATTTTGAACAACACTTATAATACGAGGTTTATTTGATTCAACCTCTGAATTAGATAATGGAATATCAATTGAATTATCTAAATCTGGCAATAAGTCTCCTGCACCTTCCATATCTATTTCTTCATTCTTTCCATTTAATAAACACTCATTTGCATATTCAGATATTTTTCTTTCTAACTCATTTAATAACTTTCTCATTGATTTTCGGTCATCAGGGTTTAATCTAAGATACTCCCAATCAGTATGTTGTGGATTTTCTATATCAATGAGTGTTTTATTTAATTTGTTTTCAGGTATTATACATAAAGCAGAACATGGTACAGCACATGCCACATTAAAATCTTTTATTTTCATATAAGGATATCTAATCATAGCACATTTCTTTGTAGCTAAATATTCTTCTTCTCTATTAAACTCTCTAATATAAACTTCAAAATTACCATAACTATCAATAGTAAATTCTTTTTTATGCACATATTCATTATTTAAAAGAATATATTGACTTATAATTCTTCTTTTATCTTTTACACCATTAATATATTTTTCATCATAGACTATATCTTTAAGCGTATCTTTTGTTAATAATACATCATCAATCTCAACACCTAATTTGCCAAATTGTATAGCACACATAAAACTATCTAAAACTTTAGTTATTATATCCTTTTTCCATGATTCTTCTATTTTAAATCCCAAAATATAAATGTCTGTTCCAGTTTCTATTCTTTTAAAATTTTTATCTAAATTTAGTTCATCTAAAATAGGTAGAACTTTGTCAGTTTTAGAATAGTATCCATAACCAGTGGTACATAATAATTCATTATCTAAAGGCCTAGATGCAAGTTTAGATATTCCTAAAAAACCTTTCTCGTTATCAATATTAAGAGTTGAATAGAATACAGTTTGAATTTGGCTATTAACAAATGAAGCAAATTTACCAATACCTTTTGATCCACCATTAATTCCATTTTCTTTTGTTGTTTGCCCATTTCCTTTTGTTAATCTATAAAATGCTTTATCTCTAGAATTTTTTCTTACTCCATCTAATCCTTTAGTATTAAAATCACTAATTCTCAAAGACGGAATCTTTTCTTTTTTTAAATATTCTAACATACTATTAAATTGAGTATATTGTCTACTTCCATTAGCATTAGAGTCTCTACACGCTTTAATTTCATTAACTAAATCGTTTATGCCTGGTATATCTTTAGTATTCATATAAAACACTTTAAATTGGATTAAAACAGCATCTTCACTCTTTTGTGCATCTACTGAATTTTGACATGATTCTCTTGCTAATGATGCTATAGGATCCTTTTTAAAAGTTTCCATATCGGTAGAATCTAATCCATTATCATTACCATAGTTATTTTCAATAAATTTCCATTTTGGTTTATCTTTAAAAAATAATTCATTAAACATCTTACTACACCTACAATTCTATTTTCTTATTTTTTCCATTTCCTTTAAATTCTTCTTTTTGCTTATCTAATTCTTTCTGAATAATATCAAACATTTTATCTATTTGTTCATCAGTATATTCATAAAAAGATGAATTTGATAAATTGTGAAGTTTTGATATTAAATCAACAATTTTTTTTGTTCTATTTTCAGCTATTCTCTTAAAATTTTGTTGTTTTACAGTTTCCATAGACACCTCCAAAATCAAATATATAATATCACAAAAATAAAATAATTGCAAAATATTTTTAAAATATTACCCTATTATTCTGTTTTTTAAAATAAAAATGGAGTTTTATCTCCACTTTATATCCTATTCATCAAAAGAATTTCTTTCAAAAACAGTTGTAAGTTCCATAATCCATTTAACCCAAGCAATTACTGTACTTGTTCTTCTTTCGGCAGTCCCAATGGAATTAATTTCTGCTCTACTGGCATAAATAACTTTGGCAATTTCTGAATAATCAAATTCAAAATTTGTTAAATATTGTTCAAGTGCACAATAAAATGGTTTATGTGACAAAATAATTTCTATGATTGCAAGATTTTTATTTTTATGATTCATTTTCATTATTTTTTTACCTAACTCAGATAATTTATAATTTCTATCTTTTATCACTAATCCTAAATATTGAACAGCGGCTAAATAATAGCTAGCTTGTCTAATATCAAATTCATAAATATCTGCTATATCACTTGCTGATAATTCTTGACTATTTAATTCATTTATTAAATCTAAAATTCTATAAAAAGAATTTGCTTGTGGGAATGGAACATTATTATCTTCATTAACAAATTCAACTTTATTCATAACATTTTGTATGTCCATAACTTCAATCGGATTATATAATTCATCTAAAATATATCTTTTAATTTTCTTTAATTTAATACTATTATAATTGTTTTCATCTAAAAAATCATAAACAAAAAAATTAAAAATATTATCATGTTTAATTAACATAATAGGTATAATCTCTTTTCTTGTAACTTTTTTCCAAACTTTATATGGATAATATAGTTGTCTTATTATAAAGTCCTTCATATAATGATTTTTAGCCTCAAATATTACAAATTTGCTTATACCTTCGTAACTGCCATCAATTTCCATTTGAGAATTTTGAACATTTATATCAAATTTATTATTATCTTTTAAAGATATTTGATAATTAAATTCACCTGTTCCCATTCTCCCCTGTATAGTAGGCACAACTTCTTCTCCCACAATATCTTCGATCATTCCAGAAATATATGCAGAGTTCAATGATATTGCTTCACTTGTAATATTACTATAATCAATAGTTGAAATATAGTCTGGCAAATATTTTGTTTCAACATCTATGTCATTGTTTAGCTCAATACCTTGATAATTTTGGAATTTACCAATAATATATGAGCCACGTTTAATGGGTAATATAGCCAAACTATTATCTGAAAAAATAGATGGTAAATTTTCACTGCTATCAAATTTAGTCATCAACCTTGGTTCTCTACCTGATTTTTTAATTTGATCAGCAGTAATCTCAAAAAAACCATTTTCTTCTATTGCACTAATAATATTGAATTTTTCAAATAAATCATTCCATGCTTTATTATTCTTTGATATCCAATTTTCCAATAATCAAAACCTCCTCGATTTCACCACGTTTTTGAGCATTACTATTAATATTTCGTCTAGCATTTACCGTATTAATTGTATAAGTTATATATTTTGTCGTATCATTATATAAATTAACAATAAATGGAGTTTTAGAATTGCTGACCATGATATAGCATCCACGCTCAATTAATTCATCACACATATTTTTTAAACGCTGTTGATTATCTCTAGAAAATCCATTTTTCGTATAGCCAACAAAGTTAACCTGTTCATCATATTGATCATAAGGTGGATCTAAATAAATAAATGAACCTTTAGGAGCATCAATACACGCATCATAAAAATCACCTGTTCTAAATTCAATTTCATTTTCATTAAAATATTTATTTATTGCTCTTAAGACTGGTTCATTACATATACAAGGATTTTTATATGAACCAAAAGGTGAATTAAATTGTCCTGCACTATTCATCCTAAACAAGCCATTATAACATGTTCTATTAAGATAAATTAATCTTGCTGCTCGTTCAACCGAGCTCCAGTTTTTATATTCATCGGTTCTATCAATAGATCTTATTTCATAGTAACTGTCAGAATCATTTTTAGTTTCATAATATTGCAGTTTTTCTATTAATTCATCTAAATTATCTTTTATACATTTATAGCAATTAATTAAATCTTCATTAAAATCATTAATTACTGCTTTTGTTGGTTGTAAATGAAATAATACAGCACCCCCACCTATGAATGGCTCATAATAGGTAGTAAATTTTTTAGGGAAAAATTTTTCTAATTGTGGAATTAGTTGTCTTTTGCCACCAGCCCATTTTAAAACTGGTTGTAATAATAAATTTTGTTTTTTCGTCATTTTTACCACCTACACTCTTGTAATAATTATAGCACATTTTTTAATTATAAAATTATTTTTCTTGCTAATTTATTTCATTTTCTTTAACTACTTTAACTATTTGTTTTAATATTTTATTTTAAATTATTTATTATGTATAAAAAACCAGATATGGTTATCCACATACCCGTAAATATGGATTATCATTCATAAGGACTTTCATGAATTATATACTCATAATTAAATTTACCATCAACTTGTCTTTGCTCTACTACTCTTAAACATTTATAATCTTTTAATTCTTTTAAAATATTTCTTATAGTATCCCCACTTTCTACACAGATACTAGTTAAACCTAATAATGAATAATTCCATTCATTCGGTAATGATAACATAAGTGAAAGTAATCCTTTAGCCTTTAAACTTAATCTTTTATCCTTAAAATGATAATTACTCATGACCATATAATTTTTATCTCTACTTGTTATTATTTTCATATTTATCTCCTTTTCTTTTCATAACAAAAGAGCCTATATCAAATAAGCTCTTAAAAATTAGATCTTTCTAATTCATTTAATTCTTTGACAACTTCTTGTAATGTTTTCTTTGGTATTAAATCAATATAACTATTTTCTTTTAATTTATTATTTTTTTCATTGATTATATACTCATTAAATACACCTATATTGCCACAAGAACACCATATTTCTTTATCTGATTCTTTATTTTCTATAATATCATTACATTTTTTACATTTAAGCTTCAAATACATCACCTAATAATATTATAGTTAAATTTTTAAAGTAAAACAAGAAGCTTATTAAAGTTATGCACTATGCCTAGAATTAACCACATAATACGCGTCCCGACCGCCTGCATTATATGATTAAATCTTCCTATTTATTTAATCACTAACATGAAAAAGATACCTAACTATAAAGGCATCTTTTCCATATTATAAATATGTTTCTTGATAAAAGTCTATTTCTTCTTGTAAAGCTTTTCTATTTTTATAATTCTCTCTTATATATTTTATAATATTATTGAGTTCATCCTTACCATGTGGTAATTTTAACATATAGTTAAAATTACTCAATATTTTTTGATAATGCTGTCTACAAGATGACCGATCAATTTCCACTAGCAATTTATCTTTATATAACTCTAATATCTCTTTTGGTCTATGATGTGCCAATATTTTGATATAGTTATTAACTACTTCAATCCATTCATTTTTTAATTCCTTTACTAATTCATCATAGTACTCTTCTTCTACACAAATATCCCTATATAATCTAGAATCCTTAATCTGATTCAAATATTCTTTCTTGATTTGATTCCATTCATCTTTACCATAATTATTTTTTAATTCACGGTAAATTTTAATATTTCCATGTTCTATAAAATGTTTACTCAATAAATCTAAGTATTTCTTCTTATCTACCTTTTTATAAACGGCAATTAATTTATCATAATAGATTTCATTCGAATGTCCTTTATTAGCAACAATCATTTTTTCCAAAAGTTCTATTTGTTTTTCTTGATTATCTTTGTATATATCTAGCAAAAATTCACACACTTCATACAAATCTAAACTTTGTTCCGCAAGTCTCAATCCCTTTTTCTTATCTATAAAATAATAATTAATGAAAATGATTTTAATTTTAATATTTCTCTTTTGAAAATCATAAATATCCTTACTCTGATCTAATTTTCTTAATAGAACCAAGATATCCTCTGCTTGCCAATCATATTTTAGATACTGATACAATAAATTCAACATATTTTCTTTATGTTCAAAATAATAAGTATCAGATTTTAAGGTATAAATCGTTCCTATAAATGCCAATAATTTTACAAATATTTTTTCATCTTCCCATAAATCTTGATAAGATTCAAATAGCTTTGCAAATAATATCTCTTTTTTACCATATTCATCATATACATCTAATGCATCCACCTCCATGATAAAGAATTCGAAAATTTGATATGCAAGCTTATGATCAATACCAATATATTTGGTTCCTTCTTTGATAAATTGATTTAGGATATGGATATAATCCTCTAACTCATCTGTGTGCAGATAAGATCGATTATGAAATAATTTGTAGCATTCTTTCTTAAATTCTCTTTTGAATTTTTCAAAACTTGTTATTTCTTCTGATTTGATTGCTATGCTTTCTTCTTTTATTGGAAGATTATTATTCTTTAAACAATATAAAACAGCTGCCATATGTTTACAATTGTCGTCTTCAGCATATGGACAAGTACAGTTCATCTCATATTTATTTTTGTTGAAAATAATGGTTACTTGATATGGCTCTGATCCACTTACTGTTGCAACAAAACTATCTTTTCTTTTTACAATTTCTTTTACTTTTCCTTTTTTATAATAGTCATAACCTCTTCTTAATATTTCAAATGAAAAATATTGATCCATCTTTTCTACTTTCATGCAACCACCTATTAACAATCTTCTTCAAATTTAACACTATGCTCAACACACCATTCTTTTGCGATTTCTTTATACTTAGTATCTCTATATTGATACCATCTATCTATCAAATCATAATTTTCTAAAATAAATCGAAACCGTCTAAATGCTCCATTGCCTTTTGTTTTCGCATATAATTGTTCTTGGATGTCTTGATTTTCTATTGTACCAATAAATTCCTGCATCATATCATAATCATTTTTATCCGTAAAATCAAACATGCAAATAATATCATCATTCCATTCATCCTCTTCTTTATAGGTAGAATATTCAGGATTGAAATCCCATTTCCATAATATTTCATTGGATGTTTTGTTAAAATATGCAGTACTTTCTAGATTCACACTTTCTAATGCTTCTTTTACTTCTGATAATTTTAGCATAACTACTTCTTTCCATTCTTTTTAAAATAATCAATGATATAGTAACTAAGAGTTGGCATTGTATCTATAAGAAAATCATATTGTTCAAAATACATCATAACTTCAGAAGAATCTCCTCTTCCATAATATCCAACTGGCACTTTCTCATTTACTTTTATTGTACCCTTATAATATTTTAAAAGGTTGGGATTTGCATTATTTATCCTATCTAGATACTCTTTGGCTTTTGAATCATTACCCAATTTATAGTAAAGTGCAAATAACGGAAATAACATTTCTAAATCTTCTTCAGGATATTTTTTATACAATTTTAAAATCTCTTTCTCATCTTCAAGGTAGGCATATATAGCCATTAACAAATACCTAGCCCCCGTATTATCACTTTCATTTAGTCGTAATATTTCTTTGCAGATATCAAGAGCTTGTTTGATTTTACCATCTAATAGAAGATAATCCGCTTTCGCATATAAACCTCTAATATATGGTCTTGTTTCAAAAAGTTGATAAAATTCTCCAATATTATCTTTTTCAAAGAATTTTTCATTCATTAACTTATTCTTCTCTTTTGTTAATCCGGTTTCCAATAATTGTAATCTTTTGATTGGATTTTCTTCTAATTGCACTTGAAATAATATTGCATCAAAACAATCGGGACAAACATCATATGCTTGTTTTGCAAATTTGATTGCTTGGCTCCTCGTTTTTGCAGTTTCTGCCTTTTCAAGTAAATCATATGCATCATCTAAATCAGTATTTTCATACGCAATCTCGTCATTATTATAGTGTTCCATAAATTCTTGTAACTTTTCATTTAGTTCCTTTTCGTCTTTTGCATCTACATTTTTTAAAAATTCATTTAAAATCTGTTGAAACTTATTATTCATCCTTACCGCTTCCTTCTACTATGAAATTGAAATAGATTTCAAAAACTAATCTATAACTTTTTCTTATATGTCCATTATATGATTTGTTTCGATTTTCGTCAAATTGTTTTGATATAAATTAGCAATTGGTTGTATTTTAGAAACAAAAAAATAATTTACGATATGCAAATTATTTTCTATTTTATACACTATTTAATATTTTTTACCAAGTCAAATCTATAACCTTGTTGTTTCATTGTCTTAATAAAATTATCCATTGCTTCATAATTACCTTTATTTTTCGGATGAATTAGATAAATCGCACCATTATGTACTCTAGAAGTAAGTTCCTGTAAAGCTTTTTCTTTGCTTACATTTTCGGCATAATCTAAATAAGCAACACTCCAAAAATAGGTCTTATATCCCAAATCCTTCATAATTTGTAAACTGCGGTAACTATATTCTCCCTTTGGTTCTCGGTATACACGGTCCATAGAGGTTCCTGTTACTTGTTTAAATGCTTCTTCCACTGCGGTGATTTCCTTCAAATATTTGGAAAAATTCTCACGTGTTGCATAAAGAGGCATCTGATAATGATTCGCAGTATGATTTCCAACCGAATGCCCTGTTTCCACTAACTTTTTCATCAAATCTGGATGATCCAAAATATATCTTCTACAGAAGAAGAATGTCGCCTTCACATCATTGGCATTTAACACGTCTACAATCTGTTCCAAATACGTATCATTACTTCCTTCATCAAATGTCAAATATAAAGTTTTCTCATCATTTCCAATCAAATAAGCATCATATTTTAATAAATTTTCCCTCACACTTCCTGCCTCAACGGGTCTAGCGCCATCCTTTTTATTCGGAATACCCCAACCATGCACTGTATTATCAATCTTATCATACTGGTCTTGATAAGCAATGTCCCCTTTTACCATGATAAATCTCTTTTCTTCAGTAAAATTACCATATTGATTACTTACCTTATAAATAATTTCATAAGTACCTGGCATATCACTTCTGAAACCACTTTGGATTTCCAATCTATTTTCTAACTTTTCACCACAACTATCTTTTAGTGCATACCCAGGTTCCTCATATTCTTCACCAACCTTCAAAGAAATAATTTGATTTCCTTTCAATATAATCTGTGGATAACAAGTCTCATCACTCTTCTCTTTATGATGTGGCTTCCATATGAAAAATGAAATAAAAGCAATTATCACAATAAAAATTACAATTATGACTTTTGCATATTTTCTTAACCAATACAACAATATCAACTCCCCCTTAATACACCATATGATAAAAAAAGAAAAATAGACTTTCGCCTATTTCACAATCCATGCATTGGGTATCCTACGTTCTCCATTACCACCAATACCACATGGTTTATTGATTAACTTTTGATTGATTACCAAATCAGTAGAAGCGCCACCATCTAAATTGGCAGCGTTATAAGCCTTATAACGAACTAACAAATTGGTTAAATCTACCATATTGATTCCAATACTATACCCAGGTTGTCTTCCATCAATAATGAAAAACAATACAATTCCATCTTGTCGTTGAGCGATAACGGTTCTAGAAGAAATACCCCAACCACCATTTCCGCGCGCAATCGCACGTTTTCCATTCACAATCAAAAATGGTCCAAACTCTACCGCATCACGCATCCCATTTTCTATCGCAACTTCTGGGCTATCTTTGGTTAGCATTAAAACATTATCATCTGTAAAACCAATCAAACCACCTGTCCATCCTGTTTCTGGACCACGGTAGACAACCTCTCCATTTTGAATGACAGTTCCAGTTGGAATACCACCGCTACCAACACCACCTGCATCCGCAAATCCACCAGCATTGATTCCCACCTCAAATGACAAACGTTTCGACATATTTGTTAACAATTCTCCATTTGACCCTAAATGTTCTGCGGTTGCTAAAGAAATTCGGCTTGGGTCATAGACAACTACCATATATCCCTTATACCCATTTCCTGAAATAGGAACTAATTTATAAAGATCATTTCCTTCTTTCTTTAAAACTTGTTCTTCATAAATCGATTCATAATGCTCCGTTTCTACAATTTCTCCTAATTTAATCTGACTGGTATCCGTATTTTCTTCTACCTCTTTCAAATAGTTTTCACTGAGTACTTGATGAATGGTTTTTTCACTATATAGTACACGTGCCAAATATCTATGATTCATAGTGGTCATAGAAGTCGTAATCCATAAATCACGGAAATAAGAAATTGGTCCATACGTAAAAAAGAGGAAAATAAGAGCCAATATATCTAATAAACCAAAGAGAATAATCGCTTTCTTTTTTTTCATAACACACCTAGCCTATCACAAAAGGATCTCTTTCCATACCGCTACCACTTATAATTTGTGCAGATTTGGAAATTGCCAATACTGGTTTTACTGAAAATTCCGATTCAATATCAGCCGTTGATAACATGCCTTGCTCTGAAACAAAATATACCAAATCATCATGCATGCCTGTCATGGTTACAAATGGCTGTTCTGTACCACCAAAAAGGTTTCCAACTGTAGCTAACCCTACTTTGGCTTGGACAGTAGAATTATAAATATCCTGATAATTGTATGAATCCCCATAGGTTCCATTATACCATAGTGCATCTACAAGTAAAGATTTATTCGGTAGAGATTCTATGTAATTATGATTCAAGTAATAGGCGAGCGAACCCAGATCTGATGGATTATAAAGATTAGAACGATGAGAAAATACTCTAGAAACTTCTTTTGAATCAATCGTTAATACATCATTTTTCATAATGCGGATATCTTGGTCAGTGACATCGATTACCTTCCACAGACTATCGTTCCATGTAACATAACTTCCAATTTCTAATTGATTATTTGGAGCTGTAATACGGTAAGGGTCTTCTTTCGTGCCATTGCCAATTACAAAATTGATATCTGGTTTTAATGTAATGACAGGACGTACCCCATAGGCATAATACTTTTCATATACATTGGATTTTGCATGAATTCCACCTTCTCCAAATACATACCAAACTTGACCATCTAAAGAAGTATTGCTTGTCCACCAATATTTACCAATATTTAGATAACTAAGATTGGCTAGTGCTTCTTTATATTCGGCAATACTCATTAAACCAACCTGATCTGTTACTGTTTGATTACAAGTTAAGTGTTCCTCATCAACCGCATCCACACAATATTCAGATTCCATAAGGTATTGTTCTGGAGTTTCAAGACTATGATAAAAACTACCTGTATAATCATTTTCACTGACATTTAACCAGTCTCGTATATAGGAATTTTCATAATCATTTTCTTTATAATCCCATACCAAAGAACTTGCAATGTCATCTGTAATTAAAGTGATAGACCCATCCGCATTGATACGGACAATTCGAAAATAACGATTGGAATAATATACGTAATTATTTTCGACCATTCCCTTGTATACATATTTATTTTGGTCATAGTAAAGTCCATCACCGCTGGTGGCAAGTTTTGTATTATATAAAATTTGGTCATGCAATGTCGTCGTTTGATTCGTTTGAGGAGTGTGCGCTAAATGGTAAAAGTGAAAAAAGCGATATCCATAATTCACCAAAAGTCCCACTAAAAATATACAAGATAGTAAAATAAACCAAAAGTGAAATCCTAATTTTTTCTTTTCCTTTTGGATTAAATTATGACCTGTCATTTCACTTGGAATATCTAGTTCCATCAAAGATAAAATCGTAGGCGCAATATCCGCAAGGCACCCATTTTCTAGATGGATATTTGGTTTTGTTACAATAAAAGGAACCAAACTTGTCGTATGTGTAGTGACTTTATTCTGATTTTCATCTAGCATGAGTTCACAATTACCGTGATCAGCTGTTACAACAAGTGTTCCATTTTTTTCTTTTATTTTTTGGTACAATTTTCCAAGACAGGTATCTACAATCTCCAAACTTTGAATCGTAGCTTCCATATTACCTGTATGTCCTAGCATATCCCCATTGGCAAAATTAAGAATAATTAGATCATACTTATCTTCATCCAATTTTGTAAGCAAAGTATCTGTAATTTCATTCGCACTCATGGCAGGAGACAAATCATAGGTAGCAACCTTAGGAGATGGAATTAAAATACGATCACATCCTGTTAATTCTTTTTCTTCTCCACCATCAAAGAAATAAGTCACATGGGCGTACTTCTCCGTTTCCGCAATACGTAATTGTTTACAACCTTTTTGACTCACATATTCTCCCAATGTATTTTCCATTTTTTCTAAAGAAAAAGCAGCTTCGTAAATGACCTCATCACTCACAGACATCATGGTGACCAATTTTAAATTTGGAATTTTTTTACGCTTAAAACCTTTGAATTTGGGATTGGTAAGTGCAGAAAAGAGTTCTCTTAAACGATCTGGTCGATAATTAAATACAAGAAGTCCATCCCCTTTTTTGACACAACCTTCTTTATCGAGTACAGCAGGTACAATAAACTCATCTGTAATTCCGTTTTCATAGTTATGCGCAATTACCTCCTGATATGTAGTAAATGTTTCTCCTTTTCCTTTTACAATGGCATCATATGCTTTCTCGATACGGTCATAACGATTATCCCGATCCATCGCATAGTATCTACCACTTATGGTTGCGATTTTACCAATTCCTGTTTCTTTTATTTTTTGGTCCAATTGATCCAAATACGTTAACGCTACATTGGTTAAGGTATCTCTACCATCTGTGAAAATATGAAAATAAACATCTTGCATATTCTCTTTTTTACATAAATCAATGATTGCCATCAAATGATCGATATGAGAATGGATTCCACCATCACTTAATAAACCAAATATTTGTAAACGAGTTTTATTTTCTTTGACATGATGAATGACATCTAACAATTTTTCATTTTCAAAAAATGTTTTATCTTCTATTTTTTTACGAATCAATTGCAATGGCTGATATACAACTCTACCGGCGCCAATATTCAAATGACCTACTTCACTATTTCCCATTTGTCCATCGGGAAGCCCAACATGAGTACCACTAGCCTCTAGATAACTATGAGGATACTCTTGCCATAGTGCATCGAAATTAGGTGTTTTGGCTTGGAAAAAGGCATTTCCATATGTTTCTTTTCGCATTCCAACGCCATCTAGTATACAAAGTAAAACTGGTTTCATGTGAGTCCCTCCATCATTTCTTATTATACCTAAATTTGGTAATTTTTGTACAAAATTTGTTCAATTTTTATCATATTACATATAATTTTACATGTGAAAACCATCAAAAAGGACATATCTCTATGCCCCAATTTTATTTCCTTCTAATTTTAGTTTATCGGCAATTGTTACAATAAATTCTGAATTAGTTGGTTTTGCCTTATCAATATCTACACTATGACCAAATATTTCTTCCATCAAATCCCAGTTTCCACGATTCCAACTAACCTCTATCGCATGACGAATGGCACGTTCTACACGAGATACTGTGGTATCAAATTTTAAAGCCAGTTCTGGATATAACTCCTTGGTAATTCCACCAATCGTTTCGGGTCTTTCATAGATAATTCCAATCCCTTCTCTAATATATTGATATCCTTTAATATGCGAAGGAATACCTAACTCATGTAATATCTTGGTAATAGATATCTGTAAATTATTATGATAAAAATCAATATTTTTACTTTGTCCACTTTCTTTCGTTGCTTCTAAAATACGTTTTTGTAAATCGCAAAGTTCAAATGGTTTCAGTAAAAAATAATTCACCCCGTATTCCGATACCTCACGAATAATTTCACTTGCGTTATAACTGGTCGCAACAATTACCTTTTTATCAATGCCACGCGCCTTCATCTCTTCTAATACATACATTCCATCTTTTTTAGGCATAATCAAATCTAACAGAATCAAATCATATGCATCCTGTTTTTCTTCAATCATTTCCATGCCTTCCTGTCCATCATAAGCCACTAAATCAATACTAATTTGTTCACTACTACTAAAATACTCCTTGACCATTTCGACTAAATTTACATTGTCGTCTATCATAAGTACTCTGGTATGTTTCATTTCTGTCTTCCTTTCTAAATCGTACTGCTTATCTTGTTTTATTATACTACCTATACACTTACTTTACTAGAGAAAAAATTAGCTAGTTTTGTCGAAAAAAGAAAGAAGTTAATCCCACCAACTTCTTACAACATACAACTTAAGATTTGTCATCAAATCCTCTTTTTACAACATCTTTTACTTTATCGATAAATTTCCTTTCATTACGTTTTGATTCCAAAGCACTATGATATACATATAATACCTTTTCTGCATAATATTTAAGTGAATGTTCATCTGCTGTAATACGCGCCTGTTTTTGCATATGAAATAGCTTTTCCTTATCCTCAATTAAAGATTTCATACAAGCTATATATTGTTTTTTTGTTTGAAATAAACAACCATTTAGACCATCAACTACAGCATCTCTAAAACTTTCATCCTCTACACAAACCACAGGTAAAGAGGCAGCCATAGCTTCTACTACTGTAAGCCCTTGTGTCTCTGTCTTAGATGCCGTCGCAAATACATTCGCAATTCCATAATAGTTTGGAACTTCCTCCCAAGCAATCGCATTGGTAAAAATGACTGAATCAGCAATTTTCAAATCGATACTCATTTGAATAAAATGTTCATAATCAGGTCCACTACCGACGATTACTAACTTGCAATGGGGATATTTTTTAACTAAATTTACATGAGATTCCAATAATATTTCCACACTTTTTTCTTTCGCAAGGCGTCCCACATAAAGAATTACAAAGTCCTCTGGTTTAATTCCTAGTTCTTGTTTAATCGCAAGTAAATCATCATGTTTCAGTCTCTCACGATAAAAGCGTTCTACATCAATTCCTGTTGGAACAATGTGAACATTTTTTTCAAATTTATATTTTTCCTTAAATAAATCATATGTCTTTTTACTTGGGACAATAAGTTCACTTGCAGTTTTATCACAGTAGAATTTGGTTAAATATTCTACTACTTTTTTACTCGATTTATCAAAGTGTCCTTTTGTAATATAATGCACATAATCTTCATACATCGTATGATACGTATGCACAAGTGGAACATCCAGTTGTTTCGCAATGATACGAGCGAATGTACCAATTCCAAATTCTGTATGAGAATGGATTACATCTAAATTCCATTTTTTGATTTTATTGATTGCTCGAATAGGATAAATACCCGTTAGTCTATAATCATAAATACCAATTGGAATTCCAGGAATTCGAATAATATGATCATAATTTTCATATTTATAAGACATATTTTCAGGATTAACCGTTACGATAAATACCTGATGTCCTTTTTTCTTTAAAGCCTTTTCCAACATTAAAATACTAGTAGAAACACCGTTGATAAATGGTGGATAAGTATCTGTAAATATTCCAATTCTCATTTTATTTCTCTCCCTTTAAAGTTGAAAGCAATCGCGCCAACAATCAATCCAAAATAGTAAGTAATTGCGCGCCATAATAACATAACTGCATTCAGTTTACTTCCTACGACAAAGTTACCAAAAAAGGCAATAAACCCATATTCAAGGCCACCTGTTCCACCAGGAATTGGCACAAATGAACCAATTAACATAACATAGGCGCTCGTAATCAATACCTGAAATGCATTCATACTAGTATAATCTCCCATCGCAAATAATAATGCAATTGGAATCAAATATAGACAAACTAATGCAATTAAATTATACAGAATAGATGCAATAAATTGCTTCCTATTATGAAAGAGTAATTTTGCACCTGCATGAAAACGATTGATATATTCTTCAAATTGTGTTTCCTTTTGTTCCTTGTTTTTAATCAGATGTAATTTAGAGAGCAATCTAATTAAAACATGCATAATCCACTTGTTTGTTTTTTTCGCAAAAGCAATGATGAATAATCCCACAATCACTAACGTATTGATAATAAATCCGATTGTTACCAAATATTTGAGTAAATGTACTTCTTTGAAAAAATGCCCAAAGTAATTAGATATAATTGCCACCATACCCAAAAAAACAAGTGGAATCTGATATACAATAAAGTTTTGAATAATGATATTAGTACCATCTGTTAATTTTACACCACTTTTATTTAACATATAAATTTGAAAGGGTTGTCCCCCAGAAGCGAATGGTGTAATCGCATTAAAAAATTGAGTTGATAATGTCAATCGTAAGGTTTGTTTGAAGGTATAATCTGGTTTAAAATCACAGATAACATGGTGTACTTCTATCGCTTTGAATAACCAATAGCAAACCACCAAGAAAATCGCAACTAAAAACCAAAAAGGATTTAATGTAATAATTTCATGGATGATATTTTCAAAATCGTCCTTAAGGGAGAAATATAAAACAAATCCTGTAATCAAAAGTAATATTAATATATTAATGATTGATTTCTTATTTTTCATTGATAATCTCGATTCCTAGTAATTTTTTTCCTTCAAGCAATTCTAATGATGCGCCCCCACCTGTAGATATATGAGTAACAAAATCAGCACACCCCAACTTTTCAATAGCAGAAGCTGTATCACCACCACCTACTACAATTAAACCATCATTTTCTTTCAATAATTTACAAATTGCTTCTGTACCTTTCGAAAACGGTTCTAATTCAAACATTCCAACAGGTCCATTCCAAAGAATCGTTTTACTATCTTTTATATATTGTGAGAATAATTTTACAGTGTTATGTCCAATATCCAAGCCGATTTCGTTTTCTTGAAAATCACTAATAAATCTTTCATTTATTTTCGTTTCTTCTTTTATTTCTTTTGCATTCACACTATCAATTGGTAAGATAATTTTATCGGGATATTGTTTCATTAACTTTTGACAGAAATCAAGATGTTCTTCATCGCATAAAGATTTACCAATAGAAAGCCCGCTTGCTTTTAGAAATGTATAAGCCATTCCGCCACCAATTAATAGCTGATCTGCCTTTGTCACTAAATTTTCAATTACTTCTATTTTATCACTTACTTTAGAACCACCCAAAATAACAGTAAAAGGATGCTCTGGATGATTTAAGATTGGTTCAAACGCAGTTAATTCTTTTTCCATTAAAAAACCAATCCCATTTGGAAGATGAGATGCGATACCGACATTTGATGCATGTGCTCTATGACTCGTTCCAAAGGCATCATTGATGAATAGCTCGCCTAAACTTGCCCAATAAGAACCTAATTTTGGATCATTCTTGCTTTCCTTTTTTCCATCTAAATCTTCGTATCTTGTATTTTGTAATAATAATACTTGTCCACTTTCTAAATGAGAAACAGTTTCTTCCACTAATTTACCTCTTGTCTCATTTACAAAAATGACCTTTTGGTTTAAAAGTTCACTCAAACGAAGTGCGACTGGTTCTAAATCATATTTACTCTTATCTTCCTCTGTTTCAATTCTACCCAAATGAGAAAGTAGTATTACCTTAGCACCATTTTCTATGGCATAAGATATGGTAGGTAAACTAGCCTTAATACGTGTGTCATCTTGAATACATCCATTTTGAATTGGCACATTAAAATCTACACGTATTAATACTTTTTTATTTTTTAAATTGTAATCACGAATTGTTTTTTTCATACGACACTCCTTTGTTGTTTCATAAAATCATTCAATTTTATTATTGGGTTGTTCTAATTTTTCTGGGAATAGCTCATAATGATAAGTCAAATCTTGTTGTATCGTTACACGAACTGTATAATCACCTTCATTTTTTATATTTGTCTTGTTTTTTGGATCATATATATTTGAATTCAAAAATTTATGTTCCATCAATTCCTCTAAGTAAATATGAACATAGTCACCCGCTTCTGCAAAACGATAAGAATCATTCTCAGTATATTCTTCTAAATGACTTTGCAAATACGCCTCTGTAGCTAAAAAAATATTGTCTAAAAAACTTTGATATTGATTTTCTTTTTGTTTCTTCAGTAAACCAGTAACAGAAGGAACCGCAATTAAAAGAATAACAGCAAGTATTGTGAATACACCTAATAGTTCAATTAATGTAAAACCCTTTTTTCTCATCTAAACCACCTAATTATCTATATATTATTCTATATCTTTTTCCTATTTTTATCAAGTAAATTTAAAAATCTATATAAAAATTAAGAAGTCAAATCTTAGTTTTTGACTTCTTTAGAAGATATAGAATATTAACAATCTTTTAGCCTTAATTAAATTCAAATACGAATGTTCCAGCTTGACCTCCACCTGGCTTCTCTAGCCTAATTGATATAGTATTAGTTGTAAATTCACTTCTATGTAATGTTTCTCCTTGACCAATACCACTTCCAAATATCTGATATCTTGAATAAGAAGATCCACTTACTATACTTGCTGATTTTAGTGTAACTGATTGCACACCTTCTAACATTTCATCTGAAAAAGTTGTGTTAATATCATATACGCCACTACCACCCAATGATAATGTTCCCTTTATACCCCCAACCTCAACATTATTCTGAATGGTTTCAATTGGAACACTGATTTTGGATGTATTATCATAATATCCACTTTCTGGTACTGTGATTAATGCATTATCCTCCGATTGCGTTATCGTATTTGATGCTACTGTTTGCCCTGACTTATCTTCCATACTTCCTGTGATTAACTCCCCTTGTACAACAGCTGTCTTTCCTTCTTTAATCTCTTCTGCTTTCGCATCCCCTTGTTTCTTAAGTGCATTTAACTCTTCTTGTAACATTTTGATTCTTTCATTTAATGTATCTACATCACTTATAATT
>ERZ777305.1881-NODE-1881-length-21042-cov-4.111498_pt1 | contig 21042 bp, 26 predicted proteins | sample MGYA00374965_ERZ777305 | MGnify/ENA primary metagenome ERZ777305 (study PRJEB29328, sample SAMD00013331) | mouse gut metagenome | study: EMG produced TPA metagenomics assembly of the Metagenome analysis of fecal microbiota from mouse which was promoted... | reverse complement strand
CTATTTTCTTTAATGCTTCACCTTTTAACAATTTACACTTTTTATAACTTTCTATATCCTTCTCCATTGCATCACTCATACCTTTACAACTACCAAAGCCACAAACGCCACAATTGTAGCTTGGTAAGTATTTTAAATAATCTTGCTTTTCTGTTTTATCAGCAATGATTACCAATAAAATTCCTAAAACAAAAGCGAGTATAGTCATAATTAAAATTCCTATCATTCTTTTTTCTCCTTACATTTTTCACATAACATACATCCATGACATTTATTCTTTCTGGCAAGAAATAAATACAAGAAAATAAGAGTCCCTATTATCATATATGCGATCATACAATCAAATACCTTGAGAATAAAAGTGCCATAATAGATGCAGTAATGAGCGCAATTGGATATCCTTTAAAGCTGTTGGGAACATTTCTTCTTTCCAATGCCTCACGAATGGTAGAAAAAATATAAATAACAAGTGTAAAGCCTAAACTAGATCCTATACTAAAGGTTAACATTTCTAAAAAAGAATATTGGTTCGTAATATTAAGTAATAAAACACCTAATACTGCACAATTAGTCGTAATTAGTGGTAAATAGATTCCTAGACTATGATATAGCTTGGGATTTCTTCTTTTGATTAACATTTCTATTAGCTGTACCATGCAAGCAACAACTAATACAAATGATAAGGTTTTTAAATATGTAGTATCTGTTGGTACTAATATGTAATAATATAAAAGATAAGTAATGATGGAGGACAATGTAATAACAATGGTTACAGAAACACCCATTCCAAGTGCACTTTTTTCTTTGCTAGAAGTTCCAATAAAAGGACAAATACCTAAAAATTTCATCAGTACGATATTTTCTGTTAAAATACTCATGATAAATAGATTAATGAGATTCATGTTTTCCTCCTTTACGTATAGCGTTAAATATTGCCATTAATAATCCTAAAGTGAGAAAAGCGCCAGCAGGTGAAATTAGAAAAGATATTGGAATCAGCTCATTTTCTGGAAAAACACGATAAATTGCCCGATATCCTGTTATGGTACTAATAGAATCCATAAATGTAATCGTATTACTTCCTAGTACTTCCCGAATGCACGCGATAATCATTAAAGCAATTGTATAACCTAGACCAATTCCAAAGCCATCCAATATGCTTTTACATACAGATGTTTTTGAGGCTACTGCTAATGCTCTTCCTAAGATAATACAATTCACTACAATCAAAGGAAGATAAATTCCAAAGACTTGATAAACATCCCTTGCATAAGAATGCAATAACAATTCCATTATGGTAACTAGTGTTGCGATAATTAAAATATAAACAGGTGTTTTTACACTCTCTGGAATCCATTTTCGAATGCAAGATACAATCAGATTGGAAACGATTAATACAATGGTTACACAGATTCCCATTAAATAGGCATTTTCAAACTTTGTTGTAATTGCAAGTGTAGAACACAAGCCTAATAACAAAACAAAGACTGGGTTTTCTTTTATAATTCCATTTTGAATTGTTTTCATACTATTAATTCCTACTTTCTCTTTTGTTCCTTTAATACCATGCCTAATAATATATTCTCCCCTACTTGATAATCAGTAGAAAAACTTTTTAAATAATCCTCATAATCTTTAGGTTTTACTTTAGAATATCCTTTGGTAATTAGATTTCTATAAAGTTTGGGATTTCTATTTTCTAAAATTTCACTAGGCCACTCATATAATGCAGAATTTCTTTCACTAAATTTCTTTGGGATAAATTGTTCAAACGTTGTATCTACCAAAATATAATTTATTACATCATTTATTTTATAATCTACGATGATAGCAACATGTTCAAAACAACCCAATATAACTTTTGTATTCAAATATTGAATATTAATACCACATTGTTTTAATTGTTCTCCAATATTATAACTAGCTACTTTGCATAATCCCTCCATAGTATCAGAAACAGCTTTAATTGGCTTCATTTGCATTTCAATTGTTTGTTCTATTATTTTTATAATTTCTTTTTCTGATAATTGATTTGGATAAATATGCAATATATCATAATAAAATTTCTCGATTGCCATCTTTAACCCCCAATAAAAGTCATTACTAAATATAAAATTGATGTACAGATAAATGTTGTAATGGTAAGTGCTAGTATTCCTTGTAATTTTTTATTTTTCATAATGTTCCTCATATTCTTGTAATGTATTAATCACTAATTTTTTTAGTGCATTGGATGAAATGGTTGCTCCACTAACAGTATCTAACTCTGGTAATTTTTTCTGTTCTTTCATCAGTATATTAATATAATCTTCTTTTTCTACTAACGCATAATAATTTGGTGTTTCATTATGTTCTAATACTTGTAGTTTTATAATGTTACCATCTCTAATTGTAACCTCGCAAGCAATAGGTCCTCCGTTTCCTTTTTCAGAAACTGTATAAATAACTTGATTTCCTATTTGTCTTTCTTCCAATAATACAAAGTTTGGGTCTACTGTTTCCCCACTGTTGGTATAACGAGTATTTATCGTATATACTACTATTCCAAATAAAATAAGAATTACAGCAATCGTAATTAACCCATTTTCTCTTTTTTTGCATTGCATACCAAGTCTATCTACAATGAATACAAGCATATTCATTGTTAAAATACTCGTTAACACACCTTCTGGATAAGATGTCAAATAACGGAAAATAACTGTCAAAATACCTAACCCAGTTCCATAAATAATTTGTCCATTTTTGGTCACTGGTGAAGTAACAGGATCTGTTGCCATAAAAATAGCACCAAAGAAAAGACCACCACTTAAAATTTGAAAAATTGGATACCAGATGGAAAGTCCATTACTAAGCCCAATTACTGTGGTTAAGAAAAAGACTGTTCCAATATAGAAGACAGGAATTCTCCATTTAATGACCCGTTTCCATGTAAGATAAAGAAAGCCAACGATACATAATAATGCACTCGTTTCTCCAACTGTTCCAGGAATCATTCCTATAAAGAAATTCCATAAACTTCCATATGGTTTTACTAAGATTTCGTAAGTGCCGATTCCTTCTATGCTTAACGCATTTGAAAGTGGTGTTGCCTTACTAATAGTATCTACTTCATAGGGATTCAAATAACCACCATGACTTGCAATCACACCTGCATAAGCAGTGATAACAAATAAACGTCCTACTAAAGCAGGATTAAAAATATTATTACCAAAACCTCCATAAACAAGTTTACCAATTACAGTTGCAATGATTGAACCTAGTATTAGAATGGAAATCGGTGTATGAATTGGAAGTATAAGAGCCAAAAATAATCCTGGTAAAATCGCATAGGAGTTTTTCATATATTCTTTTAAATTATCACTTTTTTTACGAAGAAAAAAATATGCTCCAACCCATTCTGTTGTAAATGTAATGACAGGTGGGATTGCAATAAATAATAATGGATAAAACATACCAAATATTCCTACATTATGATGTATATATGGAACAATTCCATTTTTATAAAAACTAAATATTATAATAGGTAAGAGTGCAAGTACCACATGAAACATCATAGAGGATGTTTTATTTTTACTTCTTTGAAATGGCCCAATTTGACTATGATACGCTTTCATTTTATTCATCCTTTCTCAATGTTTCTTTGGCTTTTTTTACGTACTCTCTTACCTTTATTTTAGCGGGGCAAATATAAGAACATAAACCACATTCTACACATTTATTTACTTGTAACTTTAATAATGCTTCTTTGTTTTCGTATGAATCTTTAATTAATACTGGTTCAATTCTAGATGGACAAACTTCTACACATTTTCCACAACGCATACAGGTTTGTTCTAAAAAATCCTCTTTTTCTTTTAAAATAACAATTGCATTCATATCTGCAGTAACAATCACATTATCATTTGGTAACGTAATGCCCATCATGGGACCTCCTGCGATACATAAAATATCTTTGGTACGTTTCATTCCGCCAATTGCTTCAATTACTTCATGAATAGGCGTTCCGATTTTAACGAGTACATTGGTTGGTTGTTTTAACATCTCTCCTGTAATTGTTACAATCCGTTCGGTTAAAGGAACTCCTTTTTTTAATGCCTGATAAATTGCATATATAGTAGATATATTATTTACAACAATTCCAATTTCAATTGGAAGTTTATCATAAGTGTTTCTAGTTATAAATTGTACCAATGCTTTTTCCCAACCTATTGGGTATAGATTCGGTACTTCTACAATTTTAATATTAACATAAGTCCCAATCCTTGTTTGAAAGGCCTGCAACAATTTACTATTATTTTTTTTGATCGCAATTACAGCATTTTGAATTCGATTAATTTCTAATATTGCATCAATTGTTTCTAAAATTTCTTCTGCCTTTTGTATACCTATTGTATAGTCAGCTGTAATATAAGGCTCACACTCTACTGCATTGACAATCAGAGTTTTGATATTTTGTTCTGTTTGATATTTAATATAGGTGGGAAAGCCTGCCCCACCCATTCCAATGATTCCCGCATTTTTTATAATCTCTATAAATTCTTGTTTAGAATATTTAGAAATTGGTTTTTCTTCTTGTTTTTCGATAGTACGTTCTTTAAAATCATTTTCGATTTTAATGCACTTTACATACTTTCCACTATGATGTAGCTGTTCTTCAAATCCAACAACTGTTCCACTGATACTAGAATGTAATGGTATCGTAAGAGAGCCTTTCCTTCTTGCAACGATTTCACCTTTGCAAACATAATCCCCTTTTTTTACTAAAACCGTAATATCAGTATCATTTCCCACAATAAGAGGAATGTATATATTTTTTGGTTTATTGTAAATTGTAAAGCGATCTTTTGACATTTCCTTGTTTTGTACTAATTTTATGCCTTTCATGTCATCACCCTATTCTAGATATATTATACATGCATTTGAAATAAAAAAAAAGAATATAATAATCCTTTTTAGAAAATATCGAAATTTAGAATAAAATTTAATACAAAATTATAATAAAATTTGTTCATATTATTTCTATCATTCAAATGAAACTAATGTGATTTTGGCAAATCCATCTGCCAAGTTTCCTATCATAGTAGAATTACCGTCTTGAGTGGGCATTTTTTCGCTACCAGATAAAGATTGCGTGTGAGTCAATGTATATTTATCATATGTTGCTTGGATATGGTTAGTACCCCCTGTTGCTCCAAGTGGAACTTTAATACTTGTATAATTAGTTACTGACGTTCCTTCTCCTTGCATATTTCCTTCATTATAGGTTGAATAGCCAGATTTAGATAGAAAATTAGTTCCATATCCGCCATTCCATCCACCTCCACCTGCAGGAGTAACCCATTGCTCATATGAAGTTAAACTATAATTAATTTCGTATGTACTTCCTGATACTCCCAATCCAAAGTTGGAATTAACAGATGTATCACCTAATGCCGCAGCATAACCATTCGTAACAGTTTTCTCTCCATTCGACCAAGAATAGCCCCCTGTATATCTATTATTTGCAGTTCTTCCTCTAGGATCATCAAAATAGGATTTTCCACCTGCTCCTCCAGAAGTGATTAATCTTGATAAAAGACTTTCATCTTGTCCCCAAGCTGTATGTTTTGTATCATACCAAGACCCATCTGTTGCAGGTATTACTCGTATGTCTGTTGCTCCAGAACCAGGATACCTTCCTGTTCCGCCTCCATTAAAAGGTTTTAAACTTCCTCCTACATATATATACAAACTACTATCTTTGTCCAAAACGACTTCTCCTGTTGTATATCCACCGCCACTGGTGCCATTACCTGCTCCCCAAGCCTCTAATTTATATGTTGCAGCACATGGAACTACAAATTCTTCAGCAGAATTTTTAAATGAATAACTCCAGACATCTCCAACATCATAAGGACAAAAAGATGTAATTGAATATTCCTTCATTGATACTCTACCTAGTATATTTCTTGCATAAATATAATAGGTACCCATTTCAGGTGCTTTCCACTCTACTCTAGTTTCTAAGTCATCATTCAAATCATTCCATTCATCCTCATCTGGAATTTTTTTCGTTGTACTAACAAAATATCCAATTAAGCCAAAATCATCACTCAAATCAAATAATGCGGTTCGATTGCTTACCTTAACTTTTATAACTGGTACACTTGTTTTAATTTGTGAGGATATCACTTCTGTTTTTAATTGATCTAATACTGTTTTTTTGTTTTGAAGATTATTTAAAATACCCACTAGTAATACCAAAAATAGTAATAACATTGTATACAAAATGGCAGATACTGCAAATCCCCTTTTCTTCATGGAATCAACTCCTCGTATTATAATTATCTTATTCTATTTTATAGTATCATATCCTTTCCCTTTATTCAAGAAAACTTATGTGATTTTAAAAAAAGAGCTTTGTACCGTAGTACAAAAACCCTTTCATTTTATCATAAAACTGACACCTTTTCTTTCATTTTTGACGGTTATTTCATAACTAAATAAGGAGATTGTTTGTTTTACAATCGATAGTCCTAATCCAAATTGTCCATTGATACCCTTTTTGTAAGGCGTGAAGATATCGCTTAACACATTTGGATCAATATTTGGTCCATCATTGTAGAATGTGATTTTGTTATTTTTAATTGTGATTCGAATAATCGATTTGGCATAACGAATAAAATTATTCAGTAAATTATCAATAATTGCTTCCCACATATCTTCTGAACCCCGGTAAATTGTCATTTTATCATAGATCTCGACTTTCCAGATAATATCAGGTCTATGATATTTGAATTTTTCTAAAGAAGTATTTAAAATAGGTTTTAAGTCAACCTTTTTTTCAGGCTGTACTTTTAAATCTTTAATATAATTCAGTTTATTTAAGTATAGTAAGGAGTGTACTTTTGTTTCCAATTTACCGACCTGTTCTTTGATAATTGGGTATGCCTCTTCTGTTTCCACCATATGATCTTCTAAGGCTTCCAAATAAGACTTTATGACTGTAATAGGGGTTTTAAAGTCGTGTGATATATTTTGATACATTGTATTTTTATACTCTTCCTGCTCTTTTAAATTTTGTTTCATTTGATCAATCGCATCCGATAATACTTTCAGTTCATCATCCATATAATAATGATAATGATCGATATAATTTTCATTATCTAGATTATCAATTTTTTCTTTCAAATGTTCAATTTTTAGAACAAGTCTTCTTGCCCAGCCAACAAGTAATCCTACAATTAAAATTAACACAATGAATATGATGGGAAATATGTGATACAGAATATCTTTTCTCATATTTTTGATATGAGAGTCATTGGTTAAAGCAATTTTCGTAACATAGGTGGTATCAACCGTATTATAGTAGTAGGTAATTCCCCTATATTTAAATTTACCATATGTATCCGTAATTTTTTCTAAAATTTGTTTAGTTTCTAATGGAATAATTTGATTTAAATTTTCTGACGAAACAATTTTTGTATTCTCTGTAATATAGAGATATGCAACTTCGGTTTGTAATTCACTTTCATTGATTTCATAGTCAATCAGATCTAGGGGTTGTCTTAAATATTCATAAATACTTCTTTCATATACAGGAAGTAACATCTTAGGTAATAGAATACCTAAAAAGATTACGATGATAAGAATAATGGAAAACGCAATGGCTAGTAACTGTCTATATACGGTTTCTTTTAATGGTTTCATATCAAACGATATCCAAATCCATAAATGGTATTAATATGTAATGCTTTCATTTTTTTACGCAATCTTCTTACCAAATCATCGACCACTCGGTCACTACCAAAATAGTCTTCTCCCCATACTTTTTTCAATATCGCATCTCTACTAAAAGACTGATTCCTGTTTTCTAAAAAAAGTAATAATAAATCATACTCTAAACTGGTTAATATAATTTCTTTATCTTGTTCATACACCAATCTCTTATCCAAATCAATTTCATAATTCTCATACTTAATTTTGTTAAAGTAGGTCGCATATACTCTTTTCATCATGTTGTTGACGCGTAAAACAAGTTCTTTTGGTGAATAGGGTTTGGTGATATAGTCATCACTACCTAATTCTAAGCCAATAATTTTATCTAAATCTTGATCCCTTGCAGAAGTAAATATAACTGGAACATTTTGGTTCGTTGTACGAATCTGTTTAATAATGTCGTACCCACTTACAGAATCTTTGAGCATAATATCCAAAACCCATAAATGTACTTCTTCCCTCTTTAGATAATCAAGTGCGTCCATTCCTTTTGTGAATGATACAACTTCATACCCTTCTTTTTTAAGATAAGTTGTAATCAGGTGATTTAAATCTTCTTCATCTTCCACCAAACAAATTTTATACATATATTTCACCTCATCAATAGTATATCATGAATTTGTTTATTTCCTCACCTTCCCTCTTAGTTTATTTGTTTAGGAGTGTATTATATTATTTTTATTTTTTTTTCTTATGATCACCTCCGATGATTTCATTTTATAGAAAAATTGTGTTTGGAATTTGATAATTTTATGGGAAATTATGGAAAAGGAAAAGAATATGATTTAGTAAGTGAATCTGTTCATATTGATTTATCCTATGGTAAAAAAGATGAATTAGAAAAAAGAACCTATTATGTAATGGATGAAGATGGCTATTTGTATATAGAAAATATGAAAATCATAGAGCACAATATGGACAGGATAACCGATTTTTGGTATTCTAAAAACAAAGAAAAGATAGAAGAATATAAATATCTTATCATGTTAGGGCTTGATAGAACACAATCAAATAGCGGAAGAAGACAAATATATGGAAGAATATACAAAGAAAGTAGAAGATTTAAATGATAGAGATGTATTTACCAGTTGGATTACCCTAGAAGAGGATGCAGAGATGATACTCAATACGGAAAAACACATTTCTTATGATGAAGGAAAGAACAAAGGAATTGATATTGGATTGAAACAAGAAAAATTAGATACGGCAAAGAAAATGTTGGAAAAAGAGATACCAATAGAAACCATTATTGAAATTACGAATTCAGCCAAAGAGCAGATAATAAATTTGATTGCATGAAGATATCTTTAAATGAAAAGAAAACGTGTAATTTTTGTTACACATTTGAGCTAGCTTACTAAAGCATCCCCGATGATATCTATGATATCGATTAGAGTATCTATTATATAATAAAATTTTTCTTTCCAATAATGGTTTTTCGCATTATCCACTGGAATGACTAAAATCGCTCCATCTTGAACGGACACTAATCGACAGTCAACACCAAATCGTTTATAACGCTTGATCAGTAAATCAAAATCATAATTGGGATTCTCTATAAATAAATAGATTGTCCCCTTGGTAATATAAATACTATCTCGAATAAATGTTTTCATATATCGTTCTAGTTCTAAGATATCTCCTATCACGATATCTTTTTTCTTTTTTTGAAATGTTTTACGCATTTTTTTAAAGTTGAATGTTTTTGATTTTTTTCGAAATATTGATTTTTTCTCTCCTTTATGATTTTCTTTTGATAATACATCGCAAATAGAGATAGCATCATTTTCATCTAAAGCAGTTAGCATTACTTCTGTTGATCCAATCGCAAGGGCATTTCCCTTTTCTCTTTGAATGATTTGTTTCATATATGTATCTATTGTTTTCATTTTTCACCTACAATATCTTGAACGACATAACTGGCACATAGTAAGCCTGCAACTGCTGGAACAAATGCATTGGAAGCAATGGTCTGTTTAGAATGTGTTACTGGTTGTTCTGTGCTACAAACAGTTATGATTTTTTTAGTAATATTTTCTTCTCGCATCATTTTACGAAGGATTTTGGCAATGGGATCATAACTAGTCTTTGTAATTTCTATAATAGATAGTTTAGAAGGATCTAATTTGTTTCCCATTCCCATACTGGAAATCATCTTGGTATCATTTTTCTCACAATAACGAATTAACTCCATTTTCGTTGCAATGGTATCACAAGCATCTACAATATAATCTATCTTTTCCTGCATTTCTTCTAATAAATTGTCTTTTGTTAAAAGCACATCCTTAATCAGTACTTTACAACTTGGGTTAATCTCCTTGACCCTTGCTTGCCACATCTCTGTTTTTTTATGACCAATCGTAGACTGTAAAGCAATCAGCTGTCTATTGATATTGCTCTCTTCAATTACATCATAATCTACTAAAATAAGAGTTCCAATACCACTACGCGCTAAAGCCTCAACTGTATACCCACCTACACCACCAAGTCCAACAATCAAAACTGTTTTGGACTGTAATTTCTCGCATGCATCTTTTCCAACTAATAACTCCAAACGATTCCAAGCATCCATACTTCTCACCAAACCAATTATACACTAAAAATAAGATTAAAAAAAGCACATAAGTGCTAGAGAAATCAATTATTGGGAAATGTCCAAATATTTAGTTGACCCTTTGCTGGAATAGGTTGTTCTAATAATTCAACATTTTCTAATATCCAAGCATACCTTCCCTCCTGATATTCTCCACAGATATATTCTTGATGATGATTTGTTTTCATATCTTCTACATATTCTTTTGTCATATAAATACAATTGACTAAATTACATTTACAAATAATATGTCCATATGAGAATATAACATTTGGAATGAGTGACATTAATTCCCTATTTTCTATATCTTTCTTTGCAGGTTTTGTTTTACTGGCATGAATATAAAGTTCACCTCGATAATTGGTTTTCCAACTTCTTGTTTCAATGAATTTCTTTTTTTCTTTTATCAAAGTTGCGAATGGTTCCGTTAAGCTTAGTACTTTCATAAACATATCTCCTTACATATCCATTATATCAAAAAATATGTAGTTTCATTATATCCTACATATTTTTATCATATCTTATCTTACGTCAATATCTCCACTACTGGTTTCAATTTGTAACTCAATTTCCAAAAAACGATTGTTTTCTTTGATATGTACATCGCCACTTCTCGTTTTCGTATTGATGTAGCAATCTGTAATATGAAAAACTGTAACATCTCCTGAACTTGTTTGAATACTAGAATTCTCTAAAACTTGAAAGTCATTCAGTTTAATATCGCCAGAGCTTGTCTTTAAATTTGTATCACCTATAATACGATTTAAATGAATATCCCCAGCACTAGTATGGATACTTGCACTTTCCATATTCTTCCCTTCCACATCACCACTTTGTGTTTTTAAATTAGCATATTTTACTGTATCAAATTCTATATCACCACTACTCGTTTCAGCATCTAGACTTACATGATCGAAATTCCCTATCCAAATATCACCACTTGCTGTTTTGAAATTTAAAGTAGTAACAATCTCACTTGGTAAAGAAAGAATAATTTCATTATTATTTGCAAAACAAAATCCAAAACAAAGATGATTTTTACTATTTTTGATAATTGTCAATTGATTGTTTTCAAGTTTACTAGTAGCCTCTTCTTCTTTTTCTCCATAAATAGTAATATGAATTTGGCCATCTTGTGAAGGTTTTACTGTAATATCCGTTGATTTTACAGCAATATTAATTTGATCCAATTCTTGAACTGCATATGTTTTTTCATAAATGAGAATTTGTTCTTTTTGAAAATTCCATTTCCAATGATATTTTGTTCCACCAATTAATAGGAAAATGAGAATTCCTATCAATGTAACAGCAAGGACAGACAAAATTGAAATTTTTGCTATCAAATAAGTTTTATTCTGCATGCGAATCCTCCTTCATTTTTAAGATAGAATGGATGATTTCAATTACAAGCGCGTAAATAAGCCAAATAATCCAAGTAATCCCCCATGCGTGTGTCATAAAGCTAACTACAAGATACAGTGCTGTAAATAAAAGAGAAACGATATTATCAATGGCCTTATATGTTCTTACTTTCTTTTCATCCTTCTCTTTTATCTCTTTTGGCATACACATTAATTTATAAATTAAATATACAGTCGCGACTGCACATATCAGTAAGAATACTCCTACTTGCGTATTTTCGTTGATTCCTTCTAATGACTCAGATATGATAATCCAAATAATGGATAAGAAATATAAAAAGACACTAATACTAATTACTTTTGCTTTTTCCTTGCGTAATGTATTTTCAATCAAATTGGTCTCTTTTGCCTTACTATCCACGGTTCCTTGTAAAAGAAAATCAGCTGTAATTCCATATAGTTCACAAAGTGGTACAATCTTATCTAAATCTGGCATACTTTGGTTGGTTTCCCATTTGGATATGGTTTGTCTCGTCACATTTAATTTTTCGGCAACCTCTTCTTGTGATAGATTCTGATTTTTTCTTAATTCATACAATTTATCTCCTATGTTCATATGACATCTCCTTTCCATTTCACTATACGTTTATTGATAGTTGCATACTACCAACTCTAGTTTGAAATTGTGCAACTAGACTTAACATAAGCTTATTTTTCTTTGTTATGAAATACTTTTTCTTTGGTATATTCATTATAAATCGTTCTGCTAATGACCATACTATTTTTCTTAGAAAACTCAGTTTCCAAATAATCCAAGTAGGTACCTGGTGTGATAATACCCACCATTTTCAAAATATCGGTTCCACTTTTTCCAACAATTCGATCCGCAAATAAGGTACAGTTTCTTCCCAATACAAAATAAGTTTTAAATTCTCCTTTTTTAAATTTATAAGTGGTTGCACCTGTTTCTAAGTACAATAGGTCAATGTATTCGTATTTGGATTTTTTCTTTTTCTTTTTTTCCTGTAGAGCAGTAGTTTCCCATATGTAAGCATCTTTTTTGATTCGACTAATTTCTTTTCTTACCTTCTCTTTTTGATTTTCTGTTAGTTTCATTCCAAAACCGATGAGTGTTTTATTACTTTGTTGGATACAAAATGGAATATATTTTTCTTTCGTTGTTTCAAATAGGACTCCATCTCCGATACTATCAAACATGCGGTAAGAGGCAGTATCATAGTTTCCATAGGAAATGACTTTTCCTTCAAAATAAATATCCATATGGCCTAATTGATTAAAGCCATGAGGCGCAACATGGATAAATATCTCCAAATCTGGTATCGTTGTTTCCTTTTTTATCTCATAAATAACATCTTCTTTAATATTATTGAAATAATGATTCATTTTAGTTAACATTCTTCTTGGAATAAAAGCATCCACAAAAGCAGGAAGACTGATATAAATAGATCGATTTCTTCTTTTAAATGATAATTTTTCTAGTAAGAATTTTTCCCATTCTCCTAATCCAATTAAAATACAATAAAGTCCAATAATAGATAAAATAGTAGGTAAATGTCCAAGTGGAGAAAATAAAAATAAGATACCTGTTATGAGGAAAAAGATAAAAAAGGAGATTTCTTTCCACTTATGTTCTTTATTCTTCCATAAAAAATAAGCACTAATTCCCTTTACCAAACTATTGAATAATAGATAGAAGGCAAACAAAATTGGAACGATAGATAAGGGAATATTTTTAAAAACATTCATGATGATACCAAATGCAATATTAATAATCGCCCGTACTATTTTTTCTTTGGATAATTCTTTTGGATTTTTAAGAAGATTACAAAGATCAAAAATTCCAAGTAGTAAAAAGGCAAATACAAGCAAATTTACAATACTGATATATAAATTTAAACTACCAATCATGATAATAATGCCGAGTACAATCAGTACAAAACCGGATAGGAAATAATTTGTATAATTCCAAAATTCTTTTTGCATACATCTCACCTTTTTATGTGTTTATTGTAATATATCCTCTTGAAAATGTAAACCCTACTTTTATTACAAAATAAATGTCTTCACAAAAAAAGAAGACTATTTTTCAATCTTCTCTTTTACCTGTTTTCTATTCTCACTTGTATAGCCAATTAATGCATTGGTACTCTTTTTGGCAATGGTTTCTAGAATTTCATCAAATACATCCTTTGCCTTTTTGGTAAGGCCACTTAGAGTTGCGATGGTATGTCTCTTTCCATCTTTGGTCATAACAATTACACTTTGGCTTGCCTTAATACCATTTCTACGTTGAATAAATTGATATACCCATATAACATCACTATACGGAATAGCTTCAAAAGTAGAAGCAAAATTTACAAGATAATTTTGTGTCAAGTAAGTATGCGCATTGGCATAATAAAATGCGTTAGCATCATTCATTTCCTGATCAATTTGTTCTCTTTCTTCTACTGTTAATTTATTTATTTTTCTTTTAAATCTCCATAAACTAATACCACCATAAAGACCGAATCCAAATCCAAACATCGCTACAAAAAACGCAATTACAATTACAACTTCAGCAACTCCAAATGGATTTCCTTCTAAATCTAGATAAATTGCACCAAAATAATCTTCAAATTCATCAGAGGTAATCTGTTCATTTTCTTCTAACATTTCATTATAGACTTCAAGTGCTAGTTTTTTGATATCAGATGGTATCTTCTTAGTAACCCCATCTATTTTAGCAACTTCTTCTTTTGATAATGTATTTGTTAACTTTGTATATCTAGAAGGACTCATTCTTATAATATATAAGTATTTATTCTCATCCATCGCAAAGTAAAATTTATTCACTTCACCTGGATAATAAGCAAAATAATCCGTTACATTGGTAACATCAACTTGTGCTTTTTTTCCTTCTTTAGCATTTTCCATAATCAGGTCATTCATAGATGGACTTTCTTTCATTACACTAAAGGCAATTGCTACATTAGCAAGTACTATGAAAAGAATACTAAATAAAAACATCTTTTTGAACTTATGATATTCTTTACTTACTTTTTCATTTGTAAAATCTCTCACAAAATCACTCCTTTACATTTTAATTATATAATTTAAAATCTTAAAAATCTACATTTTTAAGATAATTTAATGAGTTTCTAAAAAGTTATCAATGAATTCGACCACTTTTCGACCATGATTTTATTTAATATAGAAATTGCCCATTTTACAAGAAAAAAACGAACCATAATAGTTCGGATATTTTAAATATGGTGCCCTAAAGAAGGACGTTCAACAACTTTTTAAACTTTGAATATAAATATAATATTCATATAGAAATTCGTAATTATTCTTAATATATTCTATATTTTTTTCTATTATATTAACCAATATGTTATTTGCATCATAATTATCTTGATTCTTTAGCAATGCAATTTTTTGAGGCACTATAGTTTTATTTGAATAAGTATGCATATTCCAATACTCCATTTTATTATCTTTTAAATTGCTATCACTAGGATATAATAATTTTAAAAAACTTTCATAGTAGACCTTTTTTACTTCAATCTATATCATTATAGTTAAAATCAATATTTTCCTCTAAATTTAGAACAAGAAAGATACTATTATCCAAAATTTGTTTCATTTTTTCATACGCCTTTAAACGTTTTTCTTTGGATGCCAAAGATTTTTTAACCATATTATTCGGAATACTTTTAATGCAAAAAGGTAATCTCATATAAATCACTGTTCCTAACCAATATTTAAATTTACCAGTACTAATTTTTCCAGTTAGCCATTTTAACCAAACATCCATAATAGTTATAATACCTTTTTCACCTTCAGCAAAGAATACTTTGGGTGTTTTTTCAACATATAAAGAGTTTTCTCCAATTCTTGGTTCAAGTCCATTTTTTATAATAGAATCTAAATTTGATTTGTTGGTATAATGGAAAAATGAGTGTTTTAAATCAATTTGCGAAATATCTTTGACGATTAAATCTTTATACATAATCAAATTATACCTCCAAAAAATAATTCACACGTTCATTAATCTTGGCAATGTACAAGTGTGTTTACTAAATTGACTTGATCAATTTAATTTCTATAAATAGTATAACATAAATTTAAACATATTAAAACTCGAAACATGAAAGTTCGAGTATCAATCAAATCTGGTGCGTTTACTGATGGGGTTTTGCACTCACCAGTAAAAAAATAAGTTCATTGATATTTGATATATTAATTATATCGTTTATCTTAATTTAAAGCAATATCATTTGTTGCATAAATTGTAATTTAATATTGAAAATTATAAAGTTTTAAGAATCCATTATACATATATGTCATAGATGCTAAACCATCATGAGAATATCCATCTTTGATTCTAAAATATAAATTTCCTTCTGATTCATTCGTTCCTTCAATAAAATTACTATCTTTTCTATTTAAAAGACTATTTATTAGATTTGTAAAACCAGATCCTGCAAAATCTTCTGTTCCAGTAAAACTCATCATAAAGAAATCATTTTTGTGTACCCCTGTTTTGTAACAGATGAATTTATCAAATCATCATCTATTGCTCCACTAGAAGTTATAAAATATTTAAAACTATCTAAATTATTTACAAAAGTATGCCATGTTGTAACAGAGCCCATAGAGAACCCACCAAATGCTCTGTGATCTCGTGATGCAACTATATCATTGTGTGTATTACCTTTTGCATAAGTAGAATACTTATTTTCTACTGCTGAGATCAAGTCATTAGCAAGTTCATTATGATAATTTACTGTTAAAGTATAATAAGCAAGTGTATAGTCAGAACTATCATCTGGACTTTCGTTGTTATAAGTAGGACAGACAATAATAATTGGTCTTATTTCTCCATTTTCTATTGCATTATCAATAACATTTTTAAATGCTCCAGGATTACTTGGAGTTCCTAAACTTGTCGTTTCATTGCTCCATCCACCATGCATTAGGTAAAAAATATCATATTCTTTATTTTCATCACAACCAAAAGGTGTATATACAATAGCTCTTTTGGTTATTTTTTTTGATTTTTCATTATAAGTTTTAGATTCATAAGTATCATAATAAAATTCTTCTAATGTACCTTGTTCTTTTGCTTTATTATAATAATTCTTTGGAATCTCTTTTATTGCATCATTACTTTCACTATATTCCTTCATAACTTTTACATCCATTCTATCTTGTAATAACACAAAAATCACAACTATTAGAACTAAAGCTATAGGTACTACTATTAACCATTTTTTCATTCTTCACCTTCTTATTTTACTTTCTTAAATAATTAGATTTTCGTATTTCCCATCCCACTGTGAGCTTACATATAATGCTGAAGTAAACAGTTCTGGTCTTTTTTCAAGCACTAAAGATAATGTTTCTCCTCCACCAGATAATCCACTTATATAAACTTTTGATGTATCAATGTTGTAATGACTTAAAAAATACTCTACTAAAAATATAGTATCATTTGCTGAATCACTCCCCCAGTCATCCAATTGTGGAGATATAATTATCATTTTTTCATTATATTTTTGTGCTTCAAATGGTAAACTCTCATTCATGTTAGATCCTACACCTTGAAAATATAAACCTTCCCATCCAGGTAAAGCAAAATAAATAGCGTATTTTTCATTTTCATTATAATTGTCTGGATAATAAGAAGTATAATGAATATCTCCTAGTACTCCTGAATGTAATACATTATCTATAATAAATCCTTTACTTTTGGTATTTCCAATTTCCATATAATCACTTGAATTTTCATCTTTTATAATCTGCTTATCATCATTGTTCGTTTCTTTTATGGTTTCATTTTTAGAGCAACCAGTAACACATAATAAGACTGCTAATATTGCAACTAAACAAAGTTTTTTCATCATTGCATAACTCCTTGCCATACATAACTTCTTACTAATGTAAAAGCTAGATACATAGTAATAAGAATACCTAAAGTTATGTAGATGATATAAATTATTGCTTTTGCTGTTTCATTTTTTGTGATTTTACTAATAATTCTATTTAGATGAAATCCTAAGTGTAAAAGCATTAGAGAAAGAGATAATCTTCCTGTTATATGATGTGTGAGCATTAAATAAGGATTATAACTCGTTGGAAAATTAAATATGCTTGTGGAAATTAAAACTCCTACTACAATAGTAATTAAATAAGAAAAGAAGGTTAGAATATCAACAGCATATAAAACTCTTGTCTTATTCTTAACCTTCCTAATATTTTTTGTTATATTTTTAATCCATTTAAAGTTAAGAATCAAATGAATTATAATGAGGCAACTAATAACAATTCCAAATATCTCATGCCATAGTGGAGAGATAAGATTAACATTCATAAGAAAGAAAGTTAAGATAAACATTGTTATATCGACTACTAATCTTAGTTTATTCATTAAAATCAAGACCTTTTAACCAATTTCTTATTCTAATTGTTTGATCCGATTCCATATCTCCACCACGAATTGCAAGACCATCTAATACTTTAGCATTTTTCTCCCAATCTTTTATAGTAGAGTATGTTCCTCCATCTCCAGATCCTTCATGAGTATTAAAAGGAACTATAATTTTGTTATCAAAATCATATTTATCAAAGAAAGTATATATTGGCATTGGTAGTGTGTACCACCAAATTGGATAACCAACAAATACAACATCATAATCATCCATATTAACTTCTAAATCTTTTAGTTCTGGTCTTTCATCATTATCTCTTTCATTTTTTGTATAATCAAATAATTCTTGTCCTGTTGGATAAGGTTTAACAGTTTCAATTCTTCTAAAATCTCCACCAACTTCATCAGAAATAAGTTTAGCAAGCTTCCCCGTATTACCAGTTTCAGAGAAGTAAACTACTAATACTTTTTTATCTTTTAAATCAATATTTCCAGAACCTTGTTTATTATTTTCATTTTGCATATTGTTGTCTATACCAACACTTCCACCTCTATTTAAGAATAAGAAGCATCCCACACCAGCAATAATTAAAACTGCAACAACAATAACAATTGCTATAACTTTTTTATTCATGAGTATTGCCTCCTAATCTATCATATCAATTTCTTTTAACCAAGATTTGATTTCTTCTGGAGCTTCTTCCATATCATTTCTTGACATAGTGAAGGCATTACTTTCTACATAAGACCCACTTAGTTTATTTTTAATTGTACTTACAGTCCCAGCAAGACCACTTCCTCCATGAGTAGAGAATGGAATTACTGTTTTACCATTAAAATCATATAGTTCAAAGAAAGTATAAAGAATCTGTGGCATATCACTCCACCAAATTGGATAACCTACATAAATAATATCATAATCATCAAAATTACTAATCTTATTTTTTATTTCAGGTCGTACATCTTTGTTTTGTTCTTCTTTTGCTAAATCAACTAAATCTCTATGATTAGTTGTATAAGGTGTTTTAGGTTCGATTCTATATAAATCTCCACCTGTATTTTCTGCAATTAACATAGCAGCATATTGAGTGTTACCCAAAACTTTTCCATCAACCACAATAGCACTATTTTCTTCTTCAGTAGACATTTTCTTATTTGGATCATCAGTTTCTGGAACAGAGAAGTAAACTACTAAAGATTTCTTACCATCTTTATTTGGTTTAGAATCTTCATTTCCTACTTTTACTTCCTCATCAGGTTGTTTTGTTTCAGTTGGAGCATCTGTTGCCACCTTATTACCTAATAAGAAATATCCTCCAACTCCTACTATTGCAATTACAATAACTGCTATAATTCCTGTAATAACTTTTTTATTCATATTTAATTCATTCTCCTTATTTCAAACTATCAGTCCATGTTTTAATATCAGAATTTGATGCTCCAGAACTAAAACGATGTCCTTCTTTCCAATTACCATTTTTTGCTTCTTTGGCTAGTAGATTACCACTTTCTCCTAAACCACTAGATGCAGAGGTACAAAATGGAATAACTGTTTTTCCACCAAAGTCATTAGCTTTAACAAAGGTATCTACTGGCCATGCTGCAATACCCCACCAAATTGGATAACCAATTAAAACTGTATCGTAACTATCCCAATTATCTACTTTGGTATTTTTTAATTTTATATTTCTTAAAGATTCATCATTATGTTCTTTTGTTACTCTTGAATTGTTATCAGTCCAATCTAAATCTTCTCTAGTATAAGCATCTACTGGTTCTATCTCAAAAAGGTCAGCATTTAAGTTTTTAGCAATTTGTTCTGCAACTTTTTTAGTTGAACCAGATGCTGAATAATAAACTACAAGTGTTTTTCCATTAGATGGAGTAGTTGTATTATCGTTATCTGTATCATCATTTTGCTTATTGTCATCTTCTGTTGGTTCATTTACTACTGGAGTATTAGTAGGAGTATTTTCATTTTCTTTTGTTTTATCATTATTTCCTAATAAGAAATAACCTCCAACACCTACTATTGCAATTATAATAACTGCTACAATTCCTATAATTATTTTTTTATTCATAATCTACACCTTACCAATTCTTATTGTCCTTACGACAATCCTCGTTTGTTCTTCTTTCTTTAACAATGTTGTCAAACCATTCAACCATAGTTGGATCTTGATGATTAAAGAATAAGCTATCACTTGTATCTAATTTCTTAATTTCTTCCATATCTTCATCAGTTAGTTTAAAATCAAATACATTAAAGTTTTGTTCCATTCTGTGGGCATGAGTAGATTTACAAGCAATGATAACACTTCTTTGAATTAACCAACGAAGAATAACTTGTGCTGAACTCTTATCATATTTTTTTCCAATATTAACAAGTATTTCATTTTCAAAAAGTCCATTTCTTCCTTCTCCAAATGGAGCCCATGCTTCAATATGTACTCCATATTTTTCCATATTCTCTTGTGCTTTAAATTGAGCATTTAATGGATTTGTTTCTACTTGATTTACTGCTGGTACAACTTTTCTTTCAAATAAGCAAATATCACTTAATCTATCTGGATAAAAATTAGATACTCCAATTGCTTTTATCTTTCCTTCTTCATATAAATCTTCTAAAGCTCTATAAGCTCCATAGTAATCACTAAATGGTTGATGAAGTAATACTAAATCAATATAGTCAGTTTTCAATTTTTTTAATGATTCTTCTACTGATTTTTTGCAATTTTCATAACCATAGTTATCGATCCATACTTTTGTAGTAATGAAAAGTTCTTCTCTTGGTACTCCACATTCTACGATTGCATCTCCAACTTCTGCTTCATTAAAGTAACTTTGTGCTGTATCAATGCTTCTATATCCCACCTTAATAGCATCTAACACAC
>ERZ777305.1880-NODE-1880-length-21057-cov-12.592277_pt1 | contig 21057 bp, 20 predicted proteins | sample MGYA00374965_ERZ777305 | MGnify/ENA primary metagenome ERZ777305 (study PRJEB29328, sample SAMD00013331) | mouse gut metagenome | study: EMG produced TPA metagenomics assembly of the Metagenome analysis of fecal microbiota from mouse which was promoted... | reverse complement strand
AGCAAATGGCGGCTACCATGAGCGTTTACGAGGAATCCGGCTTTTCTTCCCCGGAAGAACTGGAAGCCGCCCTTGCCGCCGCCAGCGCGGAGCTGTCAAACGTCCATGCGGAACTGAAAGCCGTGGAAAGCACTTTGCGGGAGAAAAAGGACTTACAGAAACAGCTATTGGCGTACATCAAGACCAAGCCAGCCCGTGACGGACTGCGGGCGCAGAAAACGGAGAAAGCCCGGAGAGCCTACCGTGAGCAGCATGAAAGCGAGTTTATCATTTCTGAATCTGCCGCCCGGTATTTCAAGGCACAGGGAATCTCCAAGCTGCCAGCGTCCAAGACATTACAAGCGGAGATTGAGCAGCTTACACGGGAGAAGAACACGCTTTACAACGAGTACCGGGAGAAGCGGGAAAAAACAAAGGAATTACAGACAATCAAGGGAAATATCGGGCAGATTTTAAGGCGCGAGCCGGAACGGGGAAAGGGGCGGGATAATGAACGGTAAACGCCCCTACATGGACTACCGCCAGCACCGGGCGGCGTGTCGGCTTGTGCATGAGTGCTGCAACTATGACAACGGCAACTGTATTGCGCTGGACTATGGCGAGCCTTGCGTATGTGTGCAGAGTATCAGCTATTCGCTCCTATGCCGCTGGTTCATTGCCGCCGTGCTTCCCCTTGACTGGAAGCTGGAAGCCGCCCTTTTGCACCGGGCGGAACTGAAACGCTGTACCGAGTGCGGCGGTCAGTTTCTCCCCAAATCCAACCGGGGGAAATACTGCCCGGATTGCGCCGGACGCATGAAAAGAACCAGAGCCGCACAGCGCAAGCGGAAACAGAGGGGGAAATGTCACGCTTTAGAAAATACAGAACCCCCGTAAATCAAGGCTTCCCGGCTACTGCTCAACGGGTATGCGGTACATTTATCCTTTACCCCCGGAAAAGCCGTTTTAAATGCGTAACAGAAGCCACAGACAGGAGGTGAAAACCATAACCGAATACATTACAGCCAACACCACAATGCCGCCCTTTTTCCCCTATCCCCGATTTCTGCTGAAAATGGACTTGTCACAGACTGCAAAGCTGCTCTATGCGCTGCTCCTTGACCGTTCCACCCTCTCACAGAAGAACGGCTGGCAGGACAATGAGGGCAGGACGTATATTGTCTACCCCATAGCAGAGATAGCGGAAATACTGGATAAAAGCACCATGACAATACAGAACTCCCTAAAAGAACTGGATATTGCCGGGCTTTTGGAGAGGGAACGCCGGGGATTTTCCGCGCCGAACCGCCTTTATGTGAAAGTGCCGGAAGTAGTAAAGGTTTCTTTAGATATGACACAAAGAAATCTTGATGTCAGTCCTAAAGAAAACTGTACATCAGACACAAAGAAAACTTTACCTATGATACAAAGAAAACTTTACCCTAACCAACTAAATATAAACAAACTAAAAGAGAGCCAACGAATGGGAGCGAGTGGAGAGCCGCCCGCGCCCTATGGCAAATACCAGAATGTTTTCCTCACTGAAAGCGAATATGCGGAGCTGAAGCAGGAATACCCGGACTGCCTTGAACGGCTTATCGAGGAAATGAGCCGGTATATTGCTTCCAGCGGGAATGACTATGTGAGCCATGCCGCCACGCTTTACAGGTGGGCGGACAGGGAGAAAAAGGAGAACCCGAAAAAGGGAATCCCCGATTATTCCTACAAGGAGGGCGAGAGCCTTTGACAGCGGAGATAAAACGCCCCGTAAACAGGGCGTGAATAAGACCATGAACAAGGAAGACGACTTTCCCTTATAAAAAAGCTGTCCCCCGCTTAACCGGTCCATTCCGCTGACTGCATAAAGAAAGGTGGACTTGCCGGAACCAGAGGAACCCATGATGACCGCAAAGTCGCCCCTGTACAGTTCCAGACTAATTCCGTGCAATACGGTTGTTTCCCCATAAGTTTTTACCATATTTGTTCCCTGAAAAATTATCTCTCTCATCTTTCTACTGTCTCGCTTTCAAGTTTAGCAATCATATAGTCCAGACAGGCAAGCTGCTCTTTCCCCTTTTTCAGTTCTTCACTTTTTTTCCTTCGAAAACGGCAGATCAGCCCGCACTGCCCATGTATGTTGCCTGTCTCCTGATAACGCCGGTACTGCTCCAGTATCGCAGGATCCGCGCCTTCTTCTGTTAATCTCTGATAAATCATTGTTTTTTCCTGCATACCTAATCTCCCCTGCGTGAAACTGAGTACTTCTTAGCGAAACGCTCTCTGGCGTGAGCTTTAGAACTTCTTCTCGCACTAGCCCCATGCCGTCTCCCGGCAGCACAAATCATTTACGGGAAGAACGCCGCTTTTGGCGTTCTTCTGGGTGAAACTTAGAAGTTCTTAGCGAAACGCCCTCTGGCGTGAGCTTTAGAACTTCTTTTCACCCTGCTCTTGTAAAATAACAAAAAGCTATATAAAATAAATTTAGATAGATTTTATAAATAAAAAGGAGTATCTCCTATGATCGAAACCCGCCTGCTACAGTATTTTCTCGCCGTTGCCGAGGAACAGAGCATTACAAAAGCCGCTGAATATCTTCATATTTCCCAGCCCACACTATCCAAACAGATGATGGACTTAGAGGAGAATCTGGGGAAGCAGCTCCTAGTCCGCGGCAGGAAAAAAGTTACTCTGACGGAAGAAGGCACCTTTCTGCGGGGCCGCGCCCAGGAAATTATTTCTCTGATGGACAAGACCGAAAGCGCCTTCCGTGAAAATGAACAGGATATTTCCGGCGATGTCTATATCGGCTGCGGGGAATACCGTTCCACTTTTTCCATCATGCAGACCATCCGCTCTATACAGGAGGAATATCCCGACATTTGCTTTCACTTCTTCAGCGGCAATGCGGATGCCATTATTGAACGTCTGGATAAAGGTCTGCTGGATATGGGCTTTTTACTGGCACCGGAAATAACCTCCCGTTACGATTACCAGAAACTGCCACTCCGCGAGGCTTGGGGCATCCTTATGCGGAAAGATTCCCCCCTTGCTGTCAAGAAAGAAATCTCTTTTGAAGAACTGGCAGATTTTCCACTGATTATGCCTAATCAGACTTCCAACAGTGGTCGCTTTGCCGCATCCTTTGCAGAAGCGCTGGCTAAACCGCACATTGTTTCCACCTACAACCTGATCTATAATGCCGGTCTTATGGTGGAGGCTGGCATTGGCTATGCCCTGTGCATTGACGAGCTTATCAACACTGCCGGCAGCCATCCCCTGACATTCCGCCCATTATCTCCGAAGCTTTATTCCGATGTATATCTTTTTACAAAGAAATATCAGGTTTTTTCCAAGGCCGCAAAATTATTCTTAAGCCGCCTGGAAACAAATATCGGCACTCTGTGATTCGAAGCTCTCACAAAATATGGTTTCAGCAAACATGAATTCACGGATAACTTTACTGTAATTCCAACTTAATCGTCACATCCCCGCTGCCCATCAGTTCCTCCAGTTCTTCGGCAGATTTGTCCGTAATCTTTCCGAGTCTTGTGTACGCCCAGGAATTGGAACCATAAAATACCACGATCTGATTGCCGGAATACAGAACAATATCCCCTGCCTGCGTCGTCGTCTGTTCATCCTTTCTGGGCAGACTTGTCCCTAAAGAGCCAACCTGTTCAAAATCTCCGTACATGGACATCTGTATGGATAAGGGCTGTTCACGGAGAAGTCCTGTAAGAACCGAAACCGACTCATTATCTTCCCATTCTACCGCAACAGCTTCATCACCAATTTTCATCAATATATTCATTTCTTCGGTTTCCATGCTGCCTTGTACTTCAGGCTGCCCTGTGGAATCAAACTCTGTGGATACCTCTTGAAACTCCATATCAGCTATACCTTTCTGTGGTTCCTCCTTTGACGTCAGACTGCTGCATCCAGCCCTCCCCCAATCCCAAAAGCAGCAAAGGCTGCCATGAACGAGAGCACGGTTGCCGGATTCACCAATGCCATCGTAAATGCCGACAGAAAACAAAAAAACAATGTTCCTTTTGATTCTTTCTGTACTGCTGCCGCCTTCTTTTTGCAAAGGACACCAACCCCTAAAAGCAGAATCAGTATTCCGCCAATGATCTGAAGGATATTCTGACCGGCTGATAAAAGGTTCGAAACCACCGTAATGCCAAACACACCCACACAGGAATAAATCAGATCTGCCGCTGAGGAACCCATTCCAGTCAGAAAACCGGCTGTAAATCCTTTATCCAGCGTCCTCCCTATTGTCAATGCACCAATGGCTCCGGCAGGCACCCCGAATAGAAAACCGATCAGCAGCCCCTTATAAAAGTATTCTGCTATCATGCGTCTCCTTTTCGTATCCCGCCCAGAACATCATCCAGATAATCTATACAGGACTGGTCTTTATGAATCCCGTCAAGCAGTGCTTTTCTCTGTTGCTGCAGCAGCAAAAGCCCTTTTTTCTTCTGTCCTTGCTTGAAACAAGGCAGAACACTGGCAACCGTTTCTTCCTTACAGCCGGCATCTACCATGTTCTGAATCAGTTCTTCCTCCGTCTGGTAACCGCTTAACATCGTTTCCTCTCATTCCGCCGCGTAAGCGGCATCTAAACAATCCGAGAAGAACGCTGTTCTTGCGTTCTTCTGTGTGAAGTTTTAGAATTTCTTAGTCTGTGTACTTTGCAGACTTAGACATTCTCTTCACACTTCTCTCAGGCAATATTCTTTTTCACTGCAACAGTTTTATCTGCCTCTTTCCCCGGCTTTGCCCGGAGTATGACCTCTCCCGTACATTCCATGACGGCATCACCGCGAATGATTTCTCCCACACTGTCTGCAATAACATGACCGGATCTGGGATTTTTTACGGAGAGGATATGGCCTTTCACATCCGCCTCCACATCTGAATACTCAAAGGACAGATCTGTATCTTCCATGGTACAGTTTACCAGCTTCAGGTTTTTACAGTAGCACAGAGGCTGTGTCCCAATAATCTTACAGTTAATCAACGTCAGGTTCTCAGAAAACCACCCCAGATACTCGCCTTTCACAATACTGTCTCTCACAGTGATATTTTTGCTGTGCCAGAAGGCATCCTTTGTGTCCAGCTCACAGTCGTCTATCTCCAGATTTTCCATATACTGGAACGAGTATTTCCCTTTCATTTTTACACTGCGCAGTTTCACATCCCGACTGTCCATAAATAAATACTCCGACACAATATCCGTATCGGCCAGCGTAATATCCTGTGACTTCCAGCCAAATTCCTGTGATTCCACCTGGCAGCGTTCCAGACGGATATGAGCGCACTCCCGCACTGCCTTAATCCCAGCCAGCACACTGTCTGTAATGCTGCCGTTTTCTGCATACCAGATTGCGGCGCGTGTTTTGTCATCCATAGAAGATTCTTCCATGGCAAACCCTTTTACATGCCACAGAGGATAACGCAGGGAAAAACGGCAGTTCTTAAGTCCCACATCTTCAGACTCCTTCAGTGCAGATTCCCCATCTGCCGGCCCTGCAAAGATACAGTCTGTCACATCCGTGTTCTGTAAATGGTACAACGCCCTTTCCTCATCAAATTGTTTTCCGATAATATTCATCCTTGTCATTTTTTCCTCCATTCCAAAGTGTTTACGCAATTTTTTATCCTCCATTTTTATAATCAATGGTTTTTTTCCCGTATGCAGATCCGGCGTAATCTGCTCTGCAAACCGAACGGAAAACTGAATCTCATTCAGATTTTTATCCGCCAACAGTTTTCTTACCTGTCTGCATATTTCTCCTTTTATCTTTACAGGCTCCACTGCTTCCTCCGTTTCTGCCAGCATTTCAAAGGAAGTCCCGGATGTCTGGCAGAACTGATAATCCAGCAGTCCTTCCACGCAGAACCCTTCCATGGAAAGAGGGTGCAGATACTCTTTACTGCCGTCCGGCTTTTCAAACCACAGTACATCCTCTTGACGGCACAGCAGTACATCCGCCCTTGTAAAAATCGAGCGCCGGCGCGCTCGATTCAGAGAATGCTCCGCATTTTCCTTGAATGATTTACGCTGTCGCAATTTGCTATATAACAAGATTGGCTTCGCGAACTCGAAATGGCGATATCTCTTTTTATTCTTTGCCTCATGCAGAACGAGCTTGTCGGAAATATGGTAACGGATTAAGGGTTGTGTGAAATTGTACAGGCAGGTCACATACATCTCCCCGTCAATCACCTCTATTACATTCAGGTCATCAAAAAGAATCATTCCGTCATCCGCCCACTGCTCCACTCCCAATGCAAGAGATTCGCTCGCGCCATAAAAATTGATTACCTCTGCATGGAACGCATTTTCTAGAAACTTACGCAGACCTACGCTTAACGGTTCCCCACAGGAAATTACCCGTTTGATATGCAGTGGCATCTTATCCCTCTCTGTCAGTTCTGCCAGAATTTTGACCGCAGAGGGGTATCCTATAATGATGTTGGGGCGAAACTCCCTTACCACCTCACTCCATTTTGCCAGCGGTGTGTTAATATCCAAAAACTTTTGCTCCGCGTGAATGCCCCTGATCCCATCCCCTACTGCCATAGCGCCGCCGTAACGTCCGTCTGTGGCAGCTATATAAAGGATTTTTGGTTTCTCTGCCAGTAATCTCAGAATAGAACGCATGGACATTCCCCAAAGCGCGCCCCGTATAATCCCAATCAACATCTGCTGCCATGCCCCATGGTCATACACAAAATATCTGGGCGTTCCGGTACTGCCGGAGGAATGTACCACATGGTATCTGCCAAGATATATTTCCCCGTCATCTCCTGCGTTTTCATCAAATTTGAGTAATTCTTCCTGCTTCAGGCAAGAATCCGTCACTAGCTCGTCAAAATGCTCCATCAGGATTTCCTTATTCAGCACCGGAAACTTCTCAAGGGGTGTCATCCTGATATGTTCTCTAAAAATGCCCTCTGCCTCAAATGCCCGCCTGTAATAAGAGGAATGATCATAAGCGTATAAGAGCAGCTTTTCCAGCTTCTTTTTCTGCAGCCTCTCAATCTGTTCTTTCGTCCTGCCTGTATTTCTTTTCATCCCGTAAAGCTTCCACAGCAGACGGCAATAATTGATACCAGCCAACATGCCCCGTCACCTCCTCATTTTATCCTGTCATTCTTCCAGTGTGTAATTTAGAAATTCTTAGCGGGTGCACTTTAGCTGCTTAGAATTTCTTTACACACTTAAGTCTATACTCATTTCTACAGAATAACAAATATCTATATTGAATGAATTAGCATAGGTTTTGAGAATGTTGATCCAAAATTCTATTTTTCGGTGATCTGAAATAAATACGCTTTTCCATAATTTTCCCTGTGGTAATAAGCCGCAGTCAAAGCAGACTGGTCAAAGACAATGCTCCACTCCGTAGATTCAAACTCATTGAAATTATCTTTGCTCACACTGTTCAAAGCATCCCTTACTTCCGCCTGCGTCATGGAGGGCTTCTTTGCAAGTGTCTCTGTCAATATATCAAACCTTTCATGGGACTGGCCTGTACCGATACCCTGCTTTTCCCCTTCCGCCAGATAAAAGTTCGTCAGTACAGGTGTCTTCGTTACCACCATTTCATTGTCAATATACTCCACCGCCACGCTGTTTCCATCCGCATCCGCAATGGCAAAATGAACCATGTAATTCATAGAAGCGTGGAGGTCATACTGCGAAAGCAGTTCCAGCGCTTCTTCCACGGTAGCCGCCTGATTCAGCAATAGACGGATGGCCGTTGTGGTGGTCAGATCCGGTTTCCCTATATCCTGTGAAATGGTGTCCCCGTCCTGTATCATATTGACGGATACACATAAACCCTTTTCATTCATGCCATCCAGAGGTGCATACAAGGCTGCTATGATCATTATGTCATCACTTAACAGACTGCCTGCCATCCCGGCTCCCTGACGGATAAAATCCAGATTCACTGTGGAAACAGAGGCATAACCGTGCTGCGGATAAGAGGTAATGACAAGGGCATTACAGGCATTCCAGTCAAAGTTCCTGCCAAAAAGATAACCGCCCTCGGCTTTTGCTACGGAAAGGGTACTGCATCCAAAAACCTGTGTATCCATAGTAAAAGCGCCCTGGTTTCCCGCAAAAATACTGTGTGCCAGAAACCGCACCACTTCCCCGTCTGTTTTTGCGCCTCCCTCAGATAAAAATGCTCTAAATCCGTCCTCCCCATCATACCGGACGGCAGATAAACCTTTTTCCAGTTCCTTTATTTCAGAATCAGCCTGTACTGTCACAGCATGATCTGCCAGAGCATCCGCCTCCGAAACATGCACTCCACATCCTGCAAGACTTATCAATAAAATAAATGCAGCTGCCATTACCAATACTTTTTTCATTCAAGCATCCCTCCCTGTATCTGCCCGTAACCTTTCTTCCAAAACCAAACCGCCAATGGTATCCCTATAAATTCTGCAAGAATAAATCCCAGCCATAACAAATTCACATTTCCCAATCTGCTGAGTATTCCTGCAAAAAGAAGCGGCAGGGCCGCCTGCCTTGCCATTGTGAGGATCATGCTGCTCATTCCCATGGATAATCCCTGCAGTCCTGCCGATATGGTAAGCGCCGGAATTGCCACGACCCATGCAAAAGCCAATATGCGAAGTGCCGGAATGCCGATTTCCAGCATATAGTCAGAAGCCTCAAAAATACGCAGCACCCACGTTGGCGCAATCTCCAGCACTGCAAAAAAGGACAGATAAAACAGTGTGCCGTATAGAAACGACCACCGAACCGCGTGGGAAACGCGTTTTCTGTTTGCCGCGCCATAGTTGTAAGCCACAATGGGAATCAACCCGTTCGTAATTCCATGGATTCCTACCGTTGAAACGCCATTGATGCGTATACAGATTCCATAGACAGCCACGGCGGTAGAGGAAAATGTAATTAAAACAGAGTTCATCAGGATACCGACAAAGGAGGTCAGAATCTGCACCAGCGTAGAAGGGAAACCAACCTTCAAAATATCCACGATGCTGCTTCTGTCCGGACGAGGTGTAAAACCAAAAGGGATTTCCCGGTTCCATTTCCGGTTGGTCGCAATCCCCGCAAACATACCCACTATCTGCCCGATGACTGTAGCAATAGCCGCACCCAATGTTTCCAGCCTCGGCACGCCAAATAACCCAAAAATGAAAATGGGATCAAGAATCAGGTTTGTAATGGAAGCCGCAGACAGCGTAAACAGAAACAAGCCGGAACGCCCGCTTGCAATGACAAAGCGGTCAAATACCCACTGCCCCATCTGTCCAAAGGAGAACAGCATACATACTGCCAAATACCGGATACCATACTCCGCAATCATCTCGTCACCGCCTGACTGCCAGGCAAAGTAAGGTTTCACCAACAGCAGGCACAATACAGCAATCACAATCCATGCGCAAAAGGCAATAAAAATCGCCGCATCTGCCGCTCTGCGGACTTCTTCCGTATCTTTTTTCCCAAGGGCTTTGGAGATTACAGCATTTAATCCTACTGCATTTCCCAGGCCCAGCGCAGATACCAGAAGCTGTACCGGCGCTGCCAGAGAAAGGGCTGTCAGCGCTTTTTCCGATACCTGCGATACAAACATGGAATCAACAAAGTTATATAGGGAATTGATAAATAAGCTGACCATCAGGGGAATCCCTGTAAATAAAACCAGCCTGCTCATTCTTTGTGTTCCCATGATATTTTCTTTTTGTGTTATTTCTTCCATACAGCAGCCTCCACAATAGATAATCCCCTAAAACCAATACTTTTTCATTCTTATAGATACTTCTATTCTCTGCTTCTTTAATATACGTCTAACGCATTTTTATAGCAAATACCTATATTGAATGCTGTTACATTGGTTTTGGGAATGATAATTGCAGGTCATTATTAAGACCTATGCCTTTCCACCTTATAAATCGATTTTAAACGGATTTAAGCGAAGCATCAAAAATTCACACAACAAAAAAGCCCCGAAAAATCAACGTTCTTCGGGGTTTTTCAAGAGGCGCAGACCGGATTTGAACCGGTGGATACTGGTGTTGCAGACCATTGCCTTACCACTTGGCTACTGCGCCATATTATAAAATTAGAAAATGACTCCAACGGGAATCGAACCCGTGTTACCGCCGTGAAAGGGCGATGTCTTAACCGCTTGACCATGGAGCCTTGTCATTTCTTTCCGGCGCTTCTATCATATACTATGCTGCACCTGCGTAGGTGATAACCTAACGGAGATTATCTTACCATACCTGGGGGCATTTGGCAAGTAAAAATTTTTAAGTTTTATCCTTCAATAAGGCCTCCTCAAGACTGCTGCCGTTCTGCCCGCCAAGCGATACCACATAACGGAAGGAAGTATACTGCGGCAGATAATAGGAAAATGTATACTCAATCTTTTCCTCATTCATGTCATATCCTTCATACATCACCACAAAAACTTTTTTATCAGGAGGCAGACATAACAACTCTGCATACTCCCTCGGCGGATAATCCACCCAGAGCCGGTTGTCGATGCGTCTGGGACTGCTGCCGCGCATTTCCATGTACTCATAAAGGGACCCCTCCGAGAAATCATAGCGATCCGCATCCCAAAAAATTCTGCTAGGGATATAGGCTTTTTGTACAGCATACGGCTTGTCGTTCGCAAAGGAAAGACGCACAATTTCATACATCTGCTCCCCGCTGTGGAAAAACTCCGCAACCTCTCCCTGTGCCGGAACCTTCCTGAAAGAAATAACATTGCGTTTGAAGGCATACCCCGACTGACGGATCTGCATACTCAGGCTGATATCTGATTCCCTGCCCTGCTCGATTTGGGGGATGAGCGGAAGTGTCCTGGCAACAAACGTGCCTTTTCCACGAAAGGACTGCAAATACCCCTGATCCTCCAACTCCTTCAGCGCCCTGCGCACGGTCATGCGGTTGATACCATACTGAGTTGCCATGGAACGCTCGGAATCCAGCCTGTCACCAGGCTGGAATTCGCCTCTGCGTATTTTCTCCAGAATGCTGTTCATCAATTGTTTGTAAAGTGAATCATATTCTCTCATAATTTTTCAGGGAAACATAGGAAACTTTAGTTTTCAGTGTCGTATATCAAAGTTCTTGTGTACTTTGGAAGCGGAAAAAGTCACTGACCGCAATGGTCTCAAAATACTCAAAAGGCTCCAAATCCTTTAAATAGGTCGTTCCCTTGAGCATCATGACCTCCCCTTCGCAGCCCAAAAGCTCTCTCTCTTCTTTGCTCGGTTCGGTGATCAAAACCTCCTCCTCACTCCGCATTGTCACATAGCCAAAGAGCCGTTTCAACTCGGCATAAAAGGAAAGATGTGAAAAGTCCGATTGTTCTATCCCCCGCACTTTCTCATAACATATATATGTACGTTCAATAGTTCTCGGCTTGCCGTTAATCACGCGCAATCTCCGCAGATGAAGAATCTGGGAAGCCAAAGGTATTTCCAACATCCTGCTGATATAACGGTTAGACTCAATAATCTCCAGATTCAGCACGCGGATACTCTGTGTAAATCCTTTTTCCCTGATACTCTCCGTAAAAGTCTGTAATGTTGTAGCTTTTTTTTCAATGAAGCACTGCCCGTTTCTCATAGCTTCCGCTCTCTCTGTTCTTTGATGATCATAATATCTGCAGATGCTATTGATTCTGGCATCGTTATATTATTATATCGTCTATTAAACTATTTTTCAAGACGGAATCAGTCGCTGTACTGTGCATTGTGCTCAAAGATATAGAATATATTACTGTTTTATAAGTTCCAAATTGCTGCCTTATTCTACCAGCCTCAGTACCCCTGTGAGATCTGAAATGTGAAAATCAGCTTTTGACTGGTCAAAGGAAAAACGGGAATCCTTTCTTGCGGCTACCATGGCACCCGCCCGCTTACCTGCCTCAATTCCATAAGCAGAATCTTCTACTACCAGGCAATCCTGAGGGCAGACGTCAAGAACCTTCATGGTCCTCAAATAAATATCCGGATCCGGCTTACTGACAGGCAGATCCATACCGCTGATAACAGAAGAAAACAATCCTTCCAGGCCGCATTGATGAATCATCCGCCTGATATCTGCATCCGAAGAAGAGGAAGCTACCGCAAGCCGAAAACCTTTATTGTAAAGCGCCGATAATACCTCTCTGGTCTCCGGATAAAGCACTTTCTTATAATCCGCAATGGCGCTGTTTGCGTGTATATCATCCAACTCCTTTTGAAAAATCTTATCACCCGGCTGCTTTCCGGCAAGCCGGGTAATAAGCTGTATCTCTTCCGGGCCGGACATACCCACGGTAGGAAAAAGATCCTCTCTTTTAATCCATGGATACTTTTCCGCAAGCTGCTCATAAATACGCTCCAGATACCAGCTTTCGCTGTCAATCAATACACCGTCCATATCAAATAGCACCGCCCGGTAGTTCATATGTTACCTCCTGTCTGTGTCCGCATATCACGCTGCCGTCACCCGGCTAATCCCAGTCTTCGTCTTTCTCTTCTTCTGTATCATCTTTTGGAAAGAACATACCCACCTGGTCTTTTCCCGATTGTATCAGTTCAGAAATCAGCTCCTCCCAGTCGGCGCCAAGATTGCGGTTCATCAGTGTCTCCACCAACATACCCAGATTGGTGCCGTACACCACTTTGCTGTGTTTCTGACCCATCGTATAAGCAGTCATGGCATTAAAGGGTGAACCGCTTAAAAGATCACAGAAGATGAGCAGATGTTCGGCATCCTCAAACTGTCCAAGTGCTGCCTGTACCTTGCTTTCCAGCTCTGTCTTAGTATCCCCATCCTGAAAATCAATAGCCAGAAAATTCTCCTGTTTTCCTAAGATCAGCTCGGCTGCACTGGCCAGTCCTGTACCAAAACATCCGTGTCCGATTACGATAATTCCTGTCATGCATATATACCTCATTCTTTCTGCTTGGACATGTCAATCTTAGTCCGCATAATGCGCTATCGGCTCTTCGAAAGGATTCATGTTGGTATCAATGAAAACCTGTTTAGCTCCCTTAGCAGCCAAAAACTGGAAAGGCACCGTATACATCAATGGCGCAAGGTACTTATCAGTCTTAACAGAGAACACTATGTCGCGCTCGTCCGGGGAAATCTCATCTTTACAGGTGATGACATGGACACGAGGTGTATAGCGTTTGTAAATCTCACGGAATTCCAGCATACGTTCAAATTCTGCCTCGTCTGACCCAATCATAAGAAGGGTCTGGTTATCGCGCAGCGCCATGGTCGGACCATGGGAATACTCCTCCAGTTCATAGCCCAGAACAGGAAGCCGCAGCATCTCGCCAACTTTTAAGGTTCCTTCCAACATGGAACCAAAGTCAATGCCATATCCCAGGATGTAGATTCGATCACTGTTCACAATAGAGACCGCGTTCCTGTCATACCAGGCTTCGCTCTCCTGAATGATGGTTTCAAACTGATCGATGAGCGCACTGGCGTCAGCGAGGGCTTTCTCGCTCTGTTCCCGGGTAAATGCGCCAAGCTCTTTTGCCACTGCCACTGCCCACAGATAGACGGTGAGCACGGATACCGTATAGCCCTTGGTCTCCGGAGGGGTCAGTTCATCGCCCACCAAAAGATGTGTCACAACCTCCACCTGCTTTGCAATTTTACTCTCCAGATTTCCAGTCACTGCCAGAGTAAGGTGTCCTTGCTTTCTTGCATACTCCATGACCTCACAGGTGGATACGCTGGTGCCTGACTGGCTGATACCCACATAGAGAATCTGATCATTTTTCAGACTGCCCGTCCAGTCCGGTTTCTCATAATTCTTATAAACAGTGGGATACTGCGCACTGGCGTCAATTCCACAAAGATGCTTGAAATAATAGGCAGCGATATGAGATACATTATAACTGGTACCGGAGCCAAAGAAAAATACTTTCTTAATGTCATGGTTTTTGAATATCTCCACAAAAGGTTTGACAAATACTTCCTGATTGTCAAACGTGTAACGCAGCACCTCCGGCTGCGATTTGATATTTCCGAGAACAGTCTGTTTCATAATGAATGCTCCTTTCATCGTTGTATGATCAATAAGTCCTAATTACTTTGTATGATATTACATGGTCCGCAGGATTTCAGTAATATCCTTGCGGGGATCGCCCGGGGTATTTTGCAGATAAATCTTAACCCCCCGCTCAATGAGCTTTACAAAGGCTTCTTTATCCGCCTGCGCAATGAAGGTATTCTTTTCCAACTGCACCGCTCCCTCTTTTGTTGCCATATTACCGACTGTAATGCTTGGCACCTGGTAACCATTCTCAGCCATACCCAGCAATGGAATGGGACTGTTACAGAGAATCATCACCTTGATGCCTTCATCAATTTTCCGGTTAAACTTGTCAGCAGCCTTTTTTACATCGAAAATAGATAGCTTGCATCGCTCAGGCATTCCGAATTTCAAGGCGTTCTTTCTGGTCTCGTCACAGGCAATCTCATCATCCACTATGGCAATACGCTCCAGGGAATACTGGGGAATCCAGTATCCGCAGACCTGCCCGTGAATCAGCCTGTCGTCAATTCTTACATCCATAATAGACATGCTATATCCTCCTGTCTGCACTGATTTCAATTTTAATCATTATGTTACATAGCCACCATTCCCAAAATACCCAGGATAAAACCAACAACCACAATACCTGCGATGATATAAGTGACTTTCCATTTCTTCTTGACACATCCGAAAATGCCCATGGTAAAAGCAAGAGGCAGTAACTTGGGCATGATCTGGTTCAGATAATCCTGAATCACAATTTCACTGCCCGAAATCGTGAACTGCAAGGGACAGGATATGCTCACCCACATGGCTATCATACACCCAATGGACATGGCACCGATGATGCCTGCACAATGTGTAAAGAGCTGCATTTTGCCTGTTGCCATCATGTCTGTCAGAAGGGCGGATCCTTTCTCATACCCCAGCTTTAACGTGATCCATCTGGTAACAACATTGGGAACGTTAAACACCAAGAGCAGGATAAAGGGTGCCAGCACATTTCCTTCCTGTGCGAAACCGATAGCCAGCGCGCAGGCAAGGATACGGAAAATGCCCCAGAAGAATGTGTCGCCAATGCCGGACAACGGTCCCATGAGGGATACCTTGATGGCGTTGATGGTAGAAGGATCAAAATCCTCGTCGTCATTTGCACTTTCCTCCATCGCTGTGGAGATACCCATAACGAAAGGAGACGGCGCCACGGTCATGTTAAAGGCTGCCATATGCCTGTGCATGGCCTCTTTTAATTTCTCCGGTTTGTCTTTATAAATCTTACGCAGCAGAGGCATGATGGCATAGAGAAAACCCAAAGCCTCCATACGCTCATAATTCATAGAACCGAGCAGAGTGAAACTCCTCCAGAATACTCCTCGAAAGTCTTTTTTGGTAAATCTTGAATCGGCTTTTACCGCTTTTGTATCGGCCATATTGCTTTCCTCCTTTTTAACGACGCCCACAAAACGGGCTCACACGTTTTCATCTTGTCTTACTATCTGCCATAATCCTGTGTTCCGCCTAATCCTCCCACTCATCGTCTGAAGCGGCAGCCGCTACGGCAACAGGCCTGTCAGAGCGCAGCATGAAGATAATCGCTGCTATAGCAACTGCCATGGCGCCAATAGCTACCATAGTGAGATCGAATCCTACATATGCAGCCGGAATAAAGCCAAGTATGAAGTAAGGAATCAGTCTCTTTTCCATGATGATATTGAGCAGCAGGGCAAAACCAAGACAAGGAAGCAGAGCCGCTACACCGCCCAGTCCGGAGTTCATCCAGTCCGGGATATTGTTTACGATAGTCTCTGTCACACTATTTCCAAAATACATGACAAAGAATGTCGGCAAAAAGTATGCCAGGAAGGTACATATTCCACAAAAATAGTGACAACGATTGATTCCCTTAAAATCTAACTGGTCAATCTTCTTATCAACCCGAAGCATAACACCTGAATAAGCCGACATGAGCAGCGTATTTAAAAACTGCATGATGACAGCTACCGGGACACCGAACAGAATGGCTGTCTCCGCACCCGTATTTGTGGTAATGGCGATAGCTGTACCGATAGTACCGCCAATACCGATATCCAACTGTGCTGTCGGACCAATACCTACAGCGCCCATCCACATCAACTGTAACGCCGCACCAATCATCAATCCGGTCTTTACGTCTCCCAGAATCAGACCCACCAGAAAACCTGTCACAATCGGCTCACGGAGCTTACACTCGCCCAACCAGTCGCCTTCACTTCTACTGACAGCCGCAACCAGGGCTATTAAAATCGCCTGTACTACACTCATATCTCTTTACCTCCTTCTCATTGTGCTATTATACCGGTATATGTGGTATAGCATATATACCACTTTTATCTATTTATACCATTATCATGGCAATATGGCAATAAAAAAACAGATAAAAATTACTTTTTTGTATATTTTGTTAAAGTGGCTTGTTGTATTTTGTGCATTTTCACATTTTAAATTCCAAACAAAGAGCAATTTGCAATACAATAACGGAGACCAGGCTTTGCCAGGTATCCTTACGCTAATAAGGGCGGTACAGCTTTTAAACTGTACCGCCCCTGCGATATCCTTATCATGATTTAATTAAATTTTCTGCCTCCCACACTGATGAACACCTGCGGTTTCCTTGTTCTCATCTGTTATTTATTCAGCGCTTTCGCCTGTAACTGGTCAAACTTTACCATACACTCATCTACTGCAGCGCCATTTAACAGATCCCTGACGATCAGACACGTATTTCCCCACTGCTCCACATTCATTCCTGCATTAGAACCGAGCACATAAATATTCTGCTGAATCCTGTCATTTAAAGGCTTCAGTGCCGGGACACATTCTACCTCCACATTTTTTGACGGAGATATCACTCTGTTGGTCTCTGCGTAAATCTGAAGAGCCTCATCTGAAAGCATGATGTCTAAAACAGCCATGGCATCTTCCCCATGCTCTGCATGGATGCCAATCCCAAAACCTGTCATGGTCATGACCGGCATCTGGCCGCGGCTGCTGGGAAACCCGATGACCTGCATTTCAAAATCTGTTTTCCCATAAGCCGTCTCCGTATTAGCGGCACCCCAATATGCCATGACAATAGGTGTCTTTTGCGCCAGAAAATCTTCTTTCTCTCCTTCAAACGCCTCACTGACATATGCCTTCTTGGCATCCACATATCCCTGGTCAATCATCTCCTGCAAAAACTCGAATCCGGGGCGCATATAATCACTGTATTTACTCTCCCCGCTGTTTAATGCAGCGATTTCTGCCTCTGTATTTCCGCCATTGTATAAATCTGCATAAGCCTGCGCCAGAACAAATGTTTCCAGCCACCATCTGTTAGCGCCCACCGGTGTCTCAATCCCATTTTCCTGAAACACCCTGCAGCACTCTAAAAAATCCTCTGGTGTCTGCGGCAATGCAAGATTATACTGGTCAAACATATCTTTATTGATAAAAAGGCCGTATACCACTACCTCCTGCGGAATGGCAACCAGTTTCCCATCTACCATATTTGCTGCTTTCACCACGTCCCTCAGATTCCCTGCGCAATCCAGTCCTGACAAGTCTTGCAGTTTCCCTTCTTCCGCTAACTTAAGAATGGTATCGGGATTCAATAAATATATATCATCCATATCATTGCGTGCCCTGTCAAGTATTACATCGTCATAAGTTTTATCCTGATAATCCTCCGCTGTATATGTGATATATCTTACTTTCACACCTAACTTTTCTTCTGCCAGCATGACTGTCTTATCCGATGCATTCCTGGCCACATTTTCCACATGTGCCTCTATTTTTTCCATGGGACTGAACAGATTTACAATCCTTTCCTCCTCATCTTCTACCACGATCAGGTCACTGCCCAAACCATTCTTTTTCCCACATGCTGTCACAGTCAGTATCATAAGTACGACAATATATAGTAATCTTCTCTTACTGCTATTACTTCTTAAAAACATTTCTTCCTCCACATTCCTATAATCATTCCGGCAGCTTCCCTGCTTTACACTTTTCCCTTTGTATACTGCCTGATAACCTGATTTAACAACTCTATATCAATCGGTTTGGCAAGGTGAACATTCATCCCCGCATTCAGCGCTTCCTTTTCATCTTCTGCAAAGGCATTTGCCGTCATGGCAATAATGGGAATCTTACGGGCATCCTCACGCCCTAATGCCCTGATTGCCCTTGTAGCGTCATATCCATTCATGACGGGCATCTGCACATCCATCAGAATGGCATCAAACTCACCTTCTTTAGAATTTGCAAACCGTTCTACCGCCAACTGGCCATTTTCAACAATCTCACATTGGGCATTACTGATTAACAAGATTTCCCGCAATATCTCTGCATTGATCTCATTATCCTCTGCTGCAAGAAAATACAGCCCGTCAAGACTATTTTGATTTTTGACATCAAGCTCCTCGACCTGCGTCGTCTTTATCTGCATTTCCAATATCTTTTCTTTAAATGCAGAGGCAAAGAAAGGTTTGAAAAGAATGCCTGTATTTTCTATCTGTAAAACGTCCTCTGCCCCTTCTTCGTCATGATCTGCTAAGAACACGATAGGCAGTTCCTCCCCTGTTTCTTCTCTGACTGTATTGACTGCCTGCATACTGTCAGTATTCGATATACTCCCATCCAACAAAATTGCATGATAAATTTCCTGGTCCTTATCACACTTTGACAGCAGGGATAAAACTTCTTCCATGCTATGCGCTGTGTCAGACTTTACGCCCACATCACTCATGAGAGCCTGGATATTCTCACACCTCTCCGCATCGGCATCTGCCACCAGAATACGTGAAATCCCCCTTTCTGTCCAAAACCGCTTATCCACCTGTCCCTCGGGTATGCGAAATTCCAATTCGACCCTGAAAAGACTTCCCTGATTCACTTCGCTGGAAACATCAATCGTACCGCCCATGAGTTCTATGATATTCTTCGTAATTGCCATGCCAAGTCCAGTGCCCTGTACCTTATTGGTAGTACTGTTTTCTGCCCTGGTAAACGCGTCAAAAATAGTTTCCAGATATTCCTTCGTCATGCCATATCCGTTGTCCTGCACCTCGATCCTGATATGCTCAAACTGTGTGGATCTCTGCTTAAGTCCAATAATGCGCAGCCAGATATTTCCCCCTGTCTGTGTATATTTTACAGCATTAGAAAGAAGATTGATCAAAACCTGATTGATACGTGTCTCATCGCCTAACAGACATTCATGTTTGATTCCTGCCACCTCAACTATAAATTTCTGATCCCTCGCCTCAGCCATGGGGCGAATAATCGCATCCACGGAGGACACCAGATCATTCAAGGTGAACTCTTCCACATTCAGAACTACTTTACCGCTCTCAATTTTCGACACATCCAAAATATCATTGATCAGACTAAGCAGATGCTGTCCGGATGCCGTGATCTTCTTCGTATATTCCCGCACCTTATCCGGGTTCTCTGCATCTTTGGCCAGTAAAGTCGTGAAGCCCAGGACCGCATTCATAGGCGTACGGATATCATGAGACATATTGGATAGAAACATAGTCTTAGAATTACTCGCAATCTGTGCGGCCTGCAATGCCTCTGCCAGCCTCTGGTTACTGATCTCTCTTTCTTCCTCACGTTCTTTTCTTATTTTAATCTGTTGTCTTTGATTCAGATAAAAAATAATACAGCACAGGAAAAATGCAATCAGCATAACTGCAACAATAATGAGAATATTGTGATTAACAGCCCGGCTTTCCTGTTGTATCGCCTCAATTGGCACATATCCAATTAAATAAATAGTTCCGTTGTTTACTGCCCACATATAATTCAGGGAATCCTTATTTCTGATATCATGATAAAACATGATATTTTTGTGTTCCCGCAGGCAAGCTTCCACTTCCTCCTGTAATCCCGCTTCCTGAATCTCATTCGCCCGGTAGAAATCTGTCAGATTCAAGTGGCCTGCGTTCCGCTCACCCATCCCCTTGGGCTTTAAAACAAATCGCTCTGTCTCCGCATCCATAATATAAAGCATTGCTTTCTTATTATAGAATCCCTCGGGAAGCGACTTATCAAAAGAATCATAAATATATTCCACATAAAGTGTTGCAATCTCCTGCTCATCTTTCACGACAGGACATTTAATACAATAGGCCCATGTCCCCATATAGTTCAGATATGATTGGGATACTGGCAGTCCATCTATCGTTCCACCCGCAGAAAAATCCAGTCCCTCCTCGCTAAATACCTCACCCGTACTGGATACACCCTCTGTTTCCCCGGAACGTATCAAAGCAATCCGTACCATTGTCTCACTTCTCTTATAATTGCGAATATATTCTTCCGGCTCCTCCATAGCTGCAATTCCCTTGGCCATCAGTCTCTGATACTCTGCTTCTTTGTTCAGGATGGCCTCAATGGTACATTCTATCAAATCAAGACTCTCATGCAGGTTCTGGGTTGCCGATGCCGCCATTTCTTTGGTGATTTTATGTGATACAGAAAAAACTATAATTGCCAAAACGAAAAAGACCAGAATAATAGAAATAAGCATTGGCATTCCTCTGTCTATCTTACTTTCACTTTGCTTCTTTCTCATATTTAATCTCCGTTTCTAAACAACTATTCCATTACACTGTCAGACTTTATGCCTATAACCAGTCTTTTATCTTTAGGATTCTTTTACTTTTATTATATTCCTATTAGTTGACATAGCCAATATTCATTTTATCTAAAGGAATATTCGGCCTGCAAATTGTATAAGGTAAAAAATATTATATATTCTCCGCTGTTTTTGTGTCAATACAGTATGCTTTAAAACAACCTGATCCAAATATAAATTGTATACAAGCTCCAAAACATACTCATAAGAGCATCCATTCTGAATATCTTTTAAAGCTGTTTTTATACATAAAAAAGCCTGTAAACACTCTCGTCTACAGGTCTCTCATCTGCTATCCATTTAGCTCCCCGAGTAGGGCTCGAACCTACAACCCCGCGGTTAACAGCCGCGTGCTCT
>ERZ777305.1879-NODE-1879-length-21069-cov-14.647045_pt1 | contig 21069 bp, 19 predicted proteins | sample MGYA00374965_ERZ777305 | MGnify/ENA primary metagenome ERZ777305 (study PRJEB29328, sample SAMD00013331) | mouse gut metagenome | study: EMG produced TPA metagenomics assembly of the Metagenome analysis of fecal microbiota from mouse which was promoted... | reverse complement strand
GGAACAACAGGATATCCGGCGTGGCAGGGTGCAAGAAAGGCACAGCAGAATGCGGCAGGAAAAAGTTTTGCCGAGTCGGTGAACAATATGGCGAGTACGCCTAAAGTCTATAATATTTTTACAGATGAAGATATGATATGGACGGGAGGGAACGGCACGGGGCTGTCCTATTATCTCAAGTACGCGGAAAATTCAACAGAGGATGATCCGATAGTGATTGCCAAAGGAGTTGATGAGAATGGGGATGAATTTGAAAAGACCATACATATCAACGAGGTAAACCCGAAGTCAGCGACTGTTGTGGAAATGAGGGCTTTGGAAGCACATACGGGCGTAAAAAAGTTAGGAGGCTTTACATCTCTTCCGCTGGAAGCCGGGAACATGGGATTAAATGACCGGCGGGATTTCATGGATATGTTCGAGAATGTCATAAGTGACATGAAGCTGCTGAGCCAGAAAAGGGCTGTGGCATATTACCAGTATAGTATGCAGGCATATTGGGATTTCATGAATAAGAAATAAATCCTGCAGATGTATATCTCTAATAAGCCACAGAAGGCGGACAGGGCAGGCTTCGCCGGTTCGGGGAGCGGGGGAGAGGGCATATTATGAAAGAACGTATAAAGAATCGGGTACATGAATTGTACTGGAACGATAATATAAACTGTGCGAGGACAGCAATCATCTGTTTGAGTGAATTATTTGAAACTGTTGTAGAACAGCAAACAATCTGTTCTGCTGTTGGATTGCATGGTGCTGGCGGTTATAGGGCGCAGTGCGGTTTAGTTGAAGGCACACTTATGTTTATAGGGGTTTACCTTCATAAGATGGGGAAAAGAGAAGACGAAATTGTATCTGCTTGCTATAACTTTGCGTTTGCTTTTGAAAAAGCATTTGGCTCATTAAGATGTTTTGAACTGCGCCCTACAGGTTTTTCAGAGAATGATCCACCCCATATGTGTGAAAATCTGACTTGCAATGGGATTGAATTTGCATATCAATATATTTTAGAGGTCACAAAGTAATATCACCAATAACCCACAGAGGACGGACAGGGCAGGCTTCCCCGGTTTCCGGCAGATTGGAGAATCGGGGAGCAGTGATGTGTTAGCATCAATGCAGCTAACATACGAGGGGGAGGAATGATAGGGTGACAGTTTTAGATGTGTTTTCATGGCTGCCTGCAAAGGAGATAAGCATAGAGGAATTGGAACAGATATTTATAGGGCATCTCAATGGAACATATAAGGGGGAATACAAGGTACTGCTGGAAGTGCCGGATAATGCAGATAAAAACATCCTTAACAGTAGGGCAGCGCTGATAGGAGAAGGGAAGGATGTTGCCTGCATTTTGAAAGGTGGAAATGTTATAGCTGTTGTAGGGTATAAGGAATAGGCAGGCTTTTCGGCAGATTGGGAGCAGCGAGAGAGGTGAAGGTCAGTATGGAATTTGACAGGGGAAGTTAGATAAAGTGTTTCTGTATGAAGCGATAAACTGCTCGGACTTATTATGAGAGAGCTAAGTTGGCCCTGACCGACAGAGGGGCCGCAGAAAGGAGAAAAGAATGGAGATTTCAAATAATCAATCATGGTATATCAATCCCAATACCAGACAGCTTACATCAAATGTGAAAAATACTGTAATAAAGGATAGAGAAGCCTTCAATGGTTCAATGCAAAACTTGTTAAATCCCGTAGAGGATTTGGTGCAGGTTTTGAAAACACCTATCAAGCTGGCAGAAAGGTCATCCCTGAACCGGCAGGGAAACTCTGTTGATATTGCATCCGGCAGCCGCATTGCGGTAAATGACGGTTATATACTGACGGTGAAGCCGCAGGGCGTGGAGGTTTCTGGCGGGGATAATCCATATGACACGCAGGCATATTTGAAAGCGCAGAAGATGGCTGATTCGCTGGCTACGCTGCTACGAAACGCTTGTGGGAATATGCATACGGTAGCATACTCTCAGGAGGAATATGCCAGATGGAATGAGGGCGTTTCCGATGTGATGAGGTATCTTGGCATAGACGCATCAAAGGATTTTACAGTCAACGGAATGAAGTACAGCAGGAATGAGAATGGCCAGTTTGAATCAAAGGCGAACAGCGAGGCAAAAGCCGCTTATGAAATGCTGACGGCAAATAACAGGACATACACCTATGCGGATGAAAGGACAAGAAACCAGATCGCATACATAAGCAATTATTATCTGGAAAATGCCACAGAAAGTTTGAAAGCGGCATGGCAGAAAACGCTTGAAGAAACGGGAGTGAACCCCTTCCCGCAGGGATTTTCAAGCACGTTGTCACAGCTTGCTATGGAACAGGACTTTGCGACAGGCGGGAATGATGATATTTTCGGCAGCGACCTGGAAAGCAGCATTGCGGCTGTAAAGAAGATCATAGAACGGCTGGAGAACCCATTAGGGGCAGTGACAGAGAAGAATGCAGAATTTATGGAGGATGAAAAGACCTTCTATACGGCATTATTAAATAACTTGGCTTAATTCATTCTGGTATAGAAGCACCACACGAAGAAAACCAATAATGCACAAACGATAAAAGGGAATCAAGCGGACGATAGGTACACCTTGCTTGATTCCCTTGTTACATATCAGTGCGGGGAGGCGGTTGTCAATGGAAAAGGTGAAATGCCCGAACCCTAAGTGTGGGCGGCGTATCTTTGACATTGAGGAGATGCCGCCGGAGAAGCTGGTGCTGGAAATGAGGTGTAGTCACTGTGGGGAGGTCGTCCGGGTGGGATATAATCCGGGGAAGGTACTTGTTTCGCAACGGCTGAAACAGAATGAAGTGCGGAGTGTAAAAGTTATCCTATTTTTGGAATGATGAGGATAGTCTTGGATGGCGAATTGGCAGGATTGCCGAGAAGAATATTTTCACAACAAAACAAGGAATGTTTACATCTTACCACATCAGACCAAAACAATTCTTACGATATAATAGAAACAATATTATTTTTGCCATTTGGCATTGATTACAGAAAATTTACATAAAGGAGATGTAGACCTATGGAGAAGTAAAAGCAGCACAGCGAACATGACTGTCAGATTGCACAAAGAAAGGGGCGTTCCTTCCGGGGACGCTTCCTTTTTTTGCAGACGGAGCAACAGGACAAGGCGTTACGAGAATCGTGATATTGCCAATGGCGGAGCAGGGAGAGGGGGCGTATAATCAGAATATATCTCATATCTGATCGGAGTATTCTTATCATGCATCTCTATTTTTTCATAAGAAAGGTCTGCTGTGTCAGGCGGCGGTTCTGCCGTGCGGATCTTTCATGCATACTTTTCACTTTATTATGCTGCGCGTGGATCGCGGCTGCGGGCTGCGGCTTTTGGACTGTCTGGCAGCAGGCAGGCTGCGGCGCAGAGGAAATAAATGGCAGCGATACCGTGACCGCCCCCGCATTGCTGGTAAAACGGATTAAGGAAGGCGGCGGTTCTGCTGTGGCTGATGTAAAAAAGGATCAGCAGGAGCTTTTGATGACCATTTATGATGAAAACGGCGCAAAGCGCCTGCTTTCCTCCAAGCATCCTGCCTGTCTTGTGGAGGGATTATATTTTGTGTTTCCGAATGATGCGCGTGACGGGGAACAGCGTACCAATAACGGCGTATGGACAAAAGCCGGACGGCAAATTTATGTGCTTCCGCCTGAGGATGCGGGGGAGGTCCTTCGTGTGCAGTTTCGGGCAAGGACAAAGGATGGCATGATGTATTACAGCAGAACGTTTGTACTGACGTCGGAAACCAGCAGATTTTGAATGCTGATATTTCCGCAAGCCCTGCTGTAGCTGATATCTGTAAAATGCTCCGGCACATGGATTTTTTACTCAGATCCCATTTATTTTGTTGCCGTTTTGATACTTTTTTTGAGGTAATATGAATACGGAACAAATAATCTGATCCATCGGAGAACCGGATGGAAGATACGGAAAAGAGGAAAATATTTTGATATGCATTTTGATTGTAGAGGACGAAAAAGCAATCTCAAATCTGATTCGCATGAGTCTGGCAAAAGAGAATTATCATTGCACATGCGCCTTTGACGGAGCGGAAGCCGCGGAATTGCTGGAGAAAAACCGCTATGACCTGATCTTGTTGGATGTCATGCTTCCTGAAATTGACGGATTTGAGCTGATTGAATATATACGACCGTTGGAGATAACGGTCATTTTTTTGACAGCCAAGGCATCGGTGCAGGACAGGGTAAGAGGTCTGCGTCTGGGATAAGAATGATCACGTAGTCTCTTTTTATTAAAAAAGATGCTTTATTGATGGCACACAGATGATTTTTCAAAGAAACGCCTTGCTATAATGGTACCGCATATTCGGGGGAGAGGGATTAAGAGCTGTTTCCCCGGCATGTACCAATATGATCAAAGCGAGGTGTTTTTATGGTTAATACTCAAAATGCGTCTGCACAGAGATATCGGTGCAGACAGCGCAGGCACAGGTAGAAAATGCCGCAAAAGATGTTGCAAAGGGTGATTGTGCGTATGGTTTTTCTGACGGTTTTTATGCTTGTGGGTGCTGCGGTAAAAGCCGTGCTGATGTCCGAATATCGTTCCGCGGACAAGCCGGTATCGGTGGTGCAGGCGGACGAACCGTTGGTACCGGTGTCACAGGCAGATGGGAGGCAGACATGGAAGCCGCAGACAGATGAAATGCAAAATGATCCCATGCAGGCGGGAGGCTCAGCTGTCGATCGGGAGGATTGGAAGCTGCTTTTAGTAAATCCGTGGAATCCGGTGCCGGAGGACTATTCCATTCGAACGGTGGAGCTTCGAAACGGTTTTTGTATTGATGAACGGTGCTATTCCGATCTTCAGGAAATGATGGATGCCTGCCGTGCGGACGGGCTGTTTTCTGTAATCTGTTCCGCATACCGGACGCAGGAACGTCAGGAGGAGCTTTATTTTGAGGAAGCCGAACGCTGTCTGCCGCAAGGCTTGTCTTTTGAAGATGCACAACAGGAGGCTGGAAGAAGCGTGGCTGTTCCCGGAATCAGTGAACACCAGCTCGGTCTTGCGGTGGATATTGTCGATATGGATAACCGGCATTTGGATGAATCTCAGGAATGCACCGCGGTTCAACAGTGGCTGATCAATCACAGTTGTGAGTATGGATTCATCCTGCGCTATCCCAATGAAAAAAGCAGTATTACCGGCATCATTTATGAACCGTGGCATTACCGCTATGCGGGGCGGGAACATGCGGAACAAATGCATCGTTTGGGCGTTTGTCTTGAAGAGTATTTAGATGAGCTGCAATCAGGAGAAGCCCGATAGCAGGGACATACATGAAAGAAAAAGGAACTTTTTATTAAAGTTCATACATTTTGTGCTATAATATTTCATAGGAACAGCCCTTTCGGCAGGAACTTGATGTATCACGATATTACCTTAAATATCCACTATTTAATACCGGACACTTTGCAGGAGAAAATCGGTGAAGTATACGCTTCTATGCCATGTTGGGCGGGAGGAGAAGCATCATGAGTAAATATGCCCCGTTATGGGAGTATGTGCAGAAACGCGGAGAGCAGTCTTTTCTGCTGACGTTCGACGAAATACAGAGTATCGCGGGAATCCCGATCGACCATTCTTTTCTGAAATACAAGAAAGAGCTTGTGGAATATGGATGGCAGGCTGGAAAAATTTCCATGAAAGAGGAGACGGTCATGTTTCATAAGATCGGATGAAGGCAGATATTTCTGCTGATGCTGTCAATGATCAAAGGAGGATGACATGATTTTCAAAGCGAAAAACGGAGCTTCGATCATAGAGCGGATAGAAGTGGACGAGTCAGAGGCATTGTGTCAATACCCCGCGATCGATCATGCCCTGATCATCGTAAAAATGGAAGACGATTACCTGTTGGGCTGGCATAAGTGGAGAGATGATTATGAGACGTTCGGAGGTCTGATGGACCGGGGAGAAAATCTCAGAGAATGTATCAACAGAGAATGTGAGGAAGAGCTTGGAATCAAGGACATGGATTATGAATACCTTGGCGTTTTGCACACTTATATGCCGCCCGGCTATTGGGTCAAAGAGTGGCATGAGGAATACGGCGGGATTTATGGCATAACGCTTCCGAAAACGATGCTTTCCGCGATCGAACAAAATCGTCTCGATCGGGAGGAAATTGGAGAGATTGCTTTTTACAGCGAACTAAAAAGACGCGGAGAAAAAATAGATGAGATCAACGAGGCGTTATTGGCGTTTTATCCTTAAAGCAAATCACCATGATATGATTAAGAGCGGGAGAATTCAAGATGACGAAAAGAGAACAGACAAAAAAAATCCATATCGGGGATCGCGTGATCGGCGGCGGCAGTCCGGTCCTGATCCAGTCGATGACGAACACGCGGACTGAGGACGTTGGGGCGACCGTGCAGCAGATAGAGTGTCTTGCAGCAGCAGGCTGCGATATTGTCCGCTGTACGGTTCCGAACATGGAAGCGGCGAAGGCGGTTGCACAGATTAAAAAGCAGATCGGCATTCCGCTTGTGGCGGATATTCACTTTGATCATAAGATGGCAGTCGCGGCGATTGAGAACGGGGCGGACAAGATCCGCATCAATCCGGGAAATATCGGTTCTAAGGAAAACGTGAAGGCGGTCGTGGATGCGGCGAAAGAGCGGGGCATTCCAATCCGCGTCGGCGTCAACGGCGGCAGTTTGGAGCGCGAGATCGTTGCAAAATACGGTGGCGTGACACCGGAAGGGATCGTCGAGAGCGCGCTTGGTCAAGTGCACCTCATAGAAGAACTTGGTTATGACAATCTGGTTGTCAGCATTAAGTCGTCGGACGTGCTTTTTTCAATCAAAGCGCATGAATTGATTGCGGAAAAAATCAATTATCCGCTGCATGTCGGCATCACCGAAGCGGGAACGCTGACGAGCGGCAACATCAAATCCGCGCTGGGCTTAGGCGTCATTTTATATGAGGGCATCGGCGATACGGTCCGTGTTTCTTTAACGGGTGATCCCGTCGAGGAAGTAAGGAGCGCGAAGCTGATTTTGCGCAATATGGGGCTTTATACGGGCGGCATTGAGGTCGTATCCTGCCCGACCTGCGGCAGAACGAAGATCGATTTGATCGGGCTTGCCAATCAGGTTGAACAGATGGTGCAGGACATTCCACTGAATATCAAAGTCGCCGTTATGGGCTGTGCGGTCAACGGTCCTGGGGAAGCGAAAGAGGCGGATATCGGCATTGCGGGCGGAGACGGCGAAGGGCTTTTGATCAAAAAGGGAGAGATTGTGAGAAAAGTGCCCGAAGACGAGTTGCTTTTCGCGCTAAGGGATGAACTGCTTCACTGGAACGAGGCAAAATAATGTGAAGAATCTATATTTCATAAATGGAGTTTGAGTTTGCGGTGAATACTGCGGATGGAATCGGAATTGGGGATCATATGACAAAGAGCTTTTTTGAAGTATTTCCTTCCTTAAAATTAAATCAATCAGTCAGCGCACGCTTTGAGCCGGTCTCAGTGGAGCGCGTCAGTACGACGCGGAGCAAGAACACGCTGCGCGTTTATCTGTATTCGGAGCGCCTGCTGCAAAAAGAAGACATCTTTTATGCCGAGCAGGAGATCAAAAAGCAGCTCTTTCCGCGTGCAGATATGCGCGTGCGCCTGCTGGAGCGCTATGTCCTCTCTGCGCAGTATGACTTAAAAAAGCTGATCGACGCATATTATGACAGTCTGTTATTAGAGCTGCGTGCTTATGACCATGTTCTGTTTTCCATGATGAAAAAAGCACGATTTACGTATCCGTCGGAGCATGAACTCGTCGTGGAAGTCGAGGATACCGTGCTCGCACGCGGAAAGGAGCAGGAGCTTCTGGGGATTATGGACCGCATTCTGCAAAACCGGTTTTCGATGCATGCGGAGGCGCGGATCGTTTATCGGGAAGCTGCGGCGGATAAACACAGGAAAGAAGACGAAGAACAGCTTCGCAGGAAGGTTATGGATATTGTGAGCCGTGCGGGAGCGGTTTCCGGTGTTTCTGCGGACGAAGCATATGCGGACGGCACGGAGGGCAGTGGGAGTACGGATATGTCCAAGGGCATATCCGGGACAGAAAGTGTATTGCAGGGAGAAGCCGGAGCTGGCAGAGAGGCATTTTTGCAGGGAAGCGAGATTGGCAGAAATGCATCTTTGCAGAGAAGCGAAAACGGCAAAGGAACATCTTTGCAAGGAGACACAACCGGAAAAGAAGCATACATAGCGGGAAACGCTGACGGCAGGGAAGGAGCGGCGGGACAGAATCAGCCGCAGAGCGCGGTCGGAGCAGGCACATTGCAAGGCCGCACCGAAAGCGCGGGAGTATCGCGAAGCGGCGTGAAAAGCGCAGGGAATCCGTCAAACGGTGGACGCGCAGCGGCATATTCCGGCGGACGAAAAGACTTCGGAAAAGGCGCTTATTCCAAAGGAGGCTATGGAAGGGGGAGCAGAGGGTCGGATAACCCTGATGTGATCTGGGGACGTGATTTTGACGACGAGCCGATGCATCTTGACGAGATTCAGGGAGAGATGGAGGAAGTCGTTGTTTCCGGCATGCTCACAAGGGTCGATCCGCGTGCGATCAAGAACGAAAAGACCATTCTGATCTTTGATATCACGGATTTTACCGATACGATCACGGTCAAAATGTTTTTCAAGAACGAGCAGTTCGAGGAGGTCAAAGATAAGGTCAAAGAGGGCGGATTTGTCAAGCTTAAAGGCATAACGCAGCTTGACAGGTTTGACGGCGAGCTCACGATCGGTTCGATTTACGGGATCAAAAAAAGCACGGACACGCGTACGCCGCGTATGGATTACAGCGTGAGAAAGCGCGTCGAGCTTCACTGCCATACAAAAATGAGCGATATGGACGGGGTGTCCGATGTTGCCGATCTGTTAAAATGTGCCGACCGGTGGGGCATGCGCGCGATGGCAGTCACCGACCACGGCGACGTGCAGGCGTTTCCGGAGGCAAACCATGCGCTTGATAAGCTTTCACCGGGGTTCAAGCCCATCTACGGCGTCGAGGGCTATCTGGTCGACGACTTAAAGCAGATTGTTACAAACTCGAAGGAATACTCTTTAGACGGCGCGTATGTGGTCTTTGATTTGGAGACGACGGGCTTTTCCCCGGTTGCGAACCGCATCATTGAGATCGGCGCGGTCCGGATCGAGAATGGGAAGATCACCGGGCGTTTTTCGAAATTTGTGAATCCCGACGTTCCGATTCCGTACGAGATCGAAAAACTGACGAACATTCATGACAGTATGGTCGTGAACGAGCCGATGATCGAACAGATCCTGCCGGAGTTTGTCGCGTTTTGCGAGGGGGCGGTATTGGTCGCCCACAATGCGGATTTTGATATGAGTTTTTTGAAGGAGAACTGCAGACGGCAAGGGTTATCTACGGATTATACTTATCTGGATACGGTTGGGCTTTCGCGTGCGCTTTTGCCGGAATTAAATAAGTTTACGCTTGATACGGTCTGCAAAAAATTAAACATTTCGCTGGAGGGACATCACCGTGCGGTCAACGATGCGGAGGCGACGGCGGAGATGTTCTTGAAGCTGCTTGTGATGTGTAAAGATCAGGGTGTGAATGATCTGTCCAAAGTGAACGCGCTTGGGGCGTCGAGAGTGGAGGCAGTCAGAAAGATGCATGCGTATCATGTCGTTGTTCTTGCCAAAAACGATACCGGACGCATCAATCTGTATAAACTAATTTCGGAGTCGCATCTGAATTATTTCAGCCGCCGCCCAAAGATGCCGAAAAGCCTTTTGATGAAATACCGCGAGGGGCTGATCATCGGAAGTGCGTGTGAGGCGGGCGAGTTGTTCCGCGCGATCGTGGATGAGAAGTCGGAGGAGGATATCAGCAGGATCGTGCGGTTTTATGATTATCTGGAAGTGCAGCCGATCGGCAATAACCGTTATATGATCCGCGACGAGAAGCATTCTAATGTAAACAGTGATGAGGATCTGATCTCATTCAATAAAAAAGTCATTGCGCTCGGGGAGCAGTTTCAAAAGCCCGTCGTTGCGACCTGCGACGTCCATTTCTTAAACCCTGAGGACGAGATCTACCGCCGTATCCTGATGGCTGGACAGGGATTTCCGGACGCGGACGAGCAGGCGCCGCTCTATCTACGCACGACAGAAGAAATGCTTGCGGAATTTTCGTATCTGCCGCCAGAAAAGGCGGAGGAGATCGTCATCACCAATCCGAATCTGATCGCAGATATGTGTGATTTTATCTCTCCCGTGCGTCCTGATAAATGTCCTCCTGTCATAGAGAACAGCGACCAGATCCTTACGGATATCTGTTACAACAGGGCGCATGAGCTTTACGGTGAACAGCTTCCGGAGATCGTTGAAAAGCGGCTGAAAAGAGAATTAAATTCTATCATTTCGAACGGGTTTGCCGTCATGTATATCATTGCGCAGAAGCTTGTCTGGAAGTCGGTCGAGGACGGATACTTAGTCGGTTCGCGCGGTTCGGTCGGCTCTTCGTTTGTGGCGTTTATGGCTGGGATCACGGAAGTCAATTCGCTTGCGCCGCACTACCGCTGTGAGTATTGTTTTTACACGGATTTTGATTCTGAGGAAGTCGCGGCGTTTTCGGGCAGAAGCGGCTGCGATATGCCGGATAGGATCTGCCCGAAATGCGGGAAACCGCTTATTAAGGACGGATTCGACATCCCGTTTGAGACATTCCTTGGGTTCAAGGGCAATAAGGAACCCGATATCGACCTGAACTTTTCGGGCGAGTACCAGAGCAAGGCGCATAAATATACCGAAGTGATCTTCGGGTACGGTCAGACATACCGGGCGGGAACAATCGGTGCGGTTGCGGATAAGACAGCGTACGGCTATGTGCGCAAATATTTTGAGGAACGCGGTGTAAAAAAGCGGGCAAGTGAGATCAACCGCCTTTCGATCGGGTGTACAGGCGTCCGGCGCACGACCGGGCAGCACCCGGGCGGCATTGTTGTATTGCCGGTCGGGGAGGAGATCAATTCGTTTACACCGGTGCAGCATCCGGCAAACGATATGACAACGCCGATCGTCACGACACACTTTGATTATCACTCGATCGACCATAACCTCTTAAAGCTTGATATTCTCGGGCACGATGATCCGACGATGATCCGGATGCTGCAGGACTTGACGGGTGTCGATCCGACAAAAATTCCGCTTGATGATAAACAGGTCATGTCCCTGTTTTCTTCAACGCAGGCGCTTGGGATCACGCCGGATGAGATCAGCGGCTGTGAGCTTGGTTCGCTCGGCATCCCTGAGTTTGGCACGGAGTTCGTTATTCAGATGTTAAAGGACACGAAGCCGCAGTCATTCTCCGATCTGGTCCGTATATCGGGCTTATCTCACGGAACCGACGTGTGGCTTGGCAACGCGCAGACGCTGATCGAGGAAGGAAAAGCAACGATCTCCACCGCGATCTGTACGCGTGACGATATTATGATCTATCTGATCCAAAAAGGGATCGAGAGCGAGCAGGCGTTCACGATTATGGAGAAGGTGCGCAAGGGAAAGGGATTAACGGAGGAGATGGAACAGATCATGTTAGAACATGACGTTCCGGACTGGTATATCTGGTCCTGCAAAAAGATCAAATACATGTTCCCGAAAGCACATGCGGCGGCGTATGTCATGATGGCATGGCGTATCGCTTACTGCAAGGTCAATTACCCGCTCGCCTATTATGCGGCGTATTTTTCTATCCGTGCCAAAGCATTTTCCTATGCGCTCATGTGCAGGGGAAAAGCACATTTGGAGAGCATCATGAGTGATTACAAAAAACGCATGGATACGCTTGCCAATAAGGAACAGGACGCGTACGGCGATATGAAGATCGTACAGGAGATGTATGCGCGCGGATTTGAGTTTGAGCCGATCGATATTTTTAAGGCGCAGTCCCGCCTGTTTACCGTGACTGAGGACGGAAAGATTATGCCATCCTTAACGAGTATTGACGGTATTTCGGAGGCGATCGCGGATGCGATCGTGGAGGCGGCAAAGGACGGACCGTTTTTATCGAGAGACGATTTTTACGACCGGACGAAAACGCCGAAGAAATGCGTGGACGAGATGGCGGAAATGGGGCTGCTCGGCGATATTCCGCTTTCGAATCAGTTAAGCCTCTTTGATTTTGTGTCGTAGGACTTAAGGAAGGGTTGCAAATAACTGAGAGTATGCCATAATAAAAAGGGGCATAGTTCTATGCCGCCTGAAAAGTCTGACCGGATAAGAACTGCGGACCGTTTTTATAACAGGGGGAGGGCATGATGATGAAAACGAAAGATCTACAGGACTATTTACAGGAAGATGCCAGTCTCTGTAAAAAAATTACTTATGAGCAATTTATGCATAAGGAAATTACATCAAACAACCGGGATTATAAAATGGAGAACGCTTATCAGGCTTACAGAAAGGCGGTTGATCAGGAGTACAGGGCATGAAAAGAGAATTGTTTGATGAGATTTTTGACAGAGAGATCGAGCCATTTGTCGAAGAAATGCTGGAATATGAACCGTTTATTGAAAAACGGAATTTAGCTCCCTGCAAACGGGATATTTATAATGAATATTCCAAGCTGCGGGTCATTTATAAACGGCAGGTCTATAACAGTGATGTTGAGATATTGGACAGGCATAAGGTGGCGTCCTGTATGTGCGGGGCGTTTTTGACTGTACCTATTTTTCATAAAGGACATCTGTTGGAAGCAGTGAAGCAGCACGGGGAGCCTGTCGAGTCGTTTTTTTATTATGCCAATGAGTTTATTGCATTTTATGCCGCAAATAAATTTTTGTCATTTTATATGCTGTGTGAGACGGATAATCTGCGCGGTATGGACGAGGCTGACAGGAGTCTTCGAAAAGAACGCATTCTCAGGCAGTACCCGCTGATGCCGCCCGCGTCGAAGGTGAAAGAGACGCGGGGCACATGGAGCGGCATTTTGTTTAACCTGTCACGCATCAGGGAAGAGGAGAGGCTCGGTATCGAGCATTATGACCTGTACGCATATGCGACGATCTTTTTTATGCTGGAGGCATATTTTAATCAAAAGACAGCGTTTGATCAGAAAAAAGACGAGGGGAAAACGTAACGCGCCGGGCGGCTGTAAAGCGATAATCTGGGTCGTACAGGAAAAAATCATAAAAAAATGTAAAATAGGTATTGCTTTTTTTCCGGAAATATACTATTATAAGCAAGTGCCTTGCTTAAGGCTTTAGGAAATGGCTGATTGGTCAAGCGGTTAAGACGCCGCCCTCTCACGGCGGAAACAGGGGTTCGATTCCCCTATCAGCTGCGTTGAAAAACCTTGAAACACTTAGTGCTTATACGGTGTTCAAGGTTTTTCTTTTTGTAAGTGTTTGGTCAGGTAATCAAAAAAGTAAGCAGATATGCGTTCGATTTGCTTAATCATGATCAAATTCAAGAGGACATCTCAAATTACTTGTTTCAAGTTAACACCACCTATTTTACTTTTTGAATCTGAGCAAGTTACCGGATAATGTATTAATTTCATAGGTCTTAGCCTGACCATGTGGCGGATTACCGGTATAAAAATAGTTATCTGTACTTCTTTGACTGCTAAAATTGCCATATCCGCAAAAAGAAATGAAACTTTCTAAGCTGCTTAAGTTATAGATCGGACGAACCACATCGTGTCTTGTATATGGGTGTGGTTCAGGATTTTGTGTTTCAACTGATATGCCATATGCAATAGAGAAATTGTCACCGATCAGATGTCTGAGCTGTTCTACTGCTCTTTTTTTGAATTTAGGAATATTTGCATTTGTGTTATATGTTGCAGTAAAAATAGTAATATCACTGGTACCGCTAGTGCTTCCAAGATATTCTTTTTCATTATCAGGATTTCTATAGTGAGATTGAATACCATGTGTATTGGTATCTGTTGATACATTATAATAATAACTATGAAAAAATGTTATTAAGGAACTGAAACTGCCTTTTAGCTGGAAATGTCCAACCGTATCAGTTCCGTCAGAGTGTCCATATGCATTATAATGAGTTTGAACAGTCAATGGATGTGATAAACTAAAAGAATCTCCTATATAACTTTGAAATTCTTCAATCAACATTTTGCTTGCAAGCTGTGCCATGGTAGCACCGCTACATCTGAAAAATGGCATAAAACATTCTCCTTTTCTTGATTTAATAAGTGAACATAATAGTGTTTTATAAACGATTCGATAGATTTACGTCCATCATTCGTCTCACCTGTTTATTTCTTTGCCATAATAAACATTTCGTTCATATTGCCATTAGGAATGTGAACCCATACATGGTCGCCAACGTTCAAATTAACTCCAACACCATTTTTAACCCAATAATAGTTGCCGTCAATCTGAACTTCGTATTTGTCATGATCTATATTTGTAACAATAGAAGAAGTGTCATGACTTTGAGAATGGCTATTTACGTTTTCTTTAAGTATTGATTCAATTGTTCTTAAAAATTCTTCTTGTATTTGCATGATTGTTTCCTTTTATCAAATTTTACTAGTATTTAATGCGACTTGATATGCTGATAATCCATCTGAACCTTTTTCTCCATTTGCACCGGCTTCCCCTTTAGAGAATCAAGCCATTCTGCCTCAGTTCCTCCGAAACCATGTTCTACGGCAATGTCATATGCGGATTTGCAATTAGAAGACCCGCCTTTTATTTCTTCGCCGTCAAAAAGAAGAGTATTATTGTTCGAAACAGTCAATTTATCTAACACATTTTTGTTATTATGTGTGTGGATTGTGTATGTTTTGTCCAAAATTTGATTTTTGAAATCTTGAAAAGTAGATATCAGATATTCTTTATCAATTAGGTTTCTTTTGAATAATATCCATGTTAAAATATTTCCTTTCTTTATCATTTCTCAATTTCATATATAAAGAGCAAAGTACCTATTTCTATGTACCTTGCTCTTTATCGCAAAAAGTCAGACATCATTGACGAGTTTCCTGCCAAGATATACGATCTTGCAGCTTCCGAGTCCGCTGCTTAATTCATTTCCATGATTGGTGACTGTGACTTGATATGCACGGTAAGTTTCATTTTCAATGCAGCTGCCGCTGCCGCCTGTGTAAGCCACGCCGCTAAAGCCAGTGCATACATATCTTGGACTGGAGGAGGAGCTGCCTGCCGTACCGTCTGTTACCTGCTTCGTTGAGGCTGAACTGATTGAAAGCCTTCCGCCGACGGCTTCCATACATTTTTGACCATTAATAGTCAATACAGAGCTTTGTGCAGAGGCACCAGGCAGATTGGAGACTGCTCCCGTGTAATTGTCGCACCGGATGGATGCCTGCGATCTTGCATGACAGTTTCCGAGTGAGATGCCTACGACATCATTTTTGTTCAGATAATATACTGCTGATACCACACCGCCTTTCGAAGTGTCCGTATATCTTGTCGCACCTGTATTAGTGCCGGTATAAAATTCCTGATAATACCCAAGGTGACTGCCTCCTGCCAAAGTTATTTTATAATATCCTTTTTGGGGAATAGTAAATTGTTGTGCCTGTCCATTATAAATATATTCTTCATTAACAGGTACATATTCAAATATTTCATTCATTCCGCATCTATAAAATGGCATATCAAATAACCCTCCTGTTTTTCGTGGATGATAATTTTAATTTATTTGTGTTTTTTGGATAACATCATTAGAATGAAAAAATAAGTGTTCCCCGGCACACCACAATAAATAGGTGTGGGGGGACACGACAGAAGCCAGTGAGTCTGTCTAGCGGGTAATGCTTGCCCTCTGATAAGCTCTCAGACTTAAACCATTAAACACATTGTTTAACTCTGCTCCAATCTGTTTTGCAACCTCGTCTTTCGTAACTCCGGGACAGTGGATATGCACATTTTCCAGCGTAACGGATGATCGGTTGACAGAGTTATCGTTCACGTTGCTGACATTCCGGGCAATGGCGGAAGATATGGCTCCGGTCTGATAAGACAGGTTCGGCGCAAATTTCTGCATAATATCATCCGGGCTGAATTTTTGAAAAGCCTTTAATAAGGGGAATTCATCTGGAGTAATGGGTCTAAATCCCTTTGCCTTTAGGATCCGTGCGGTTTCTTCGCCGTTATATACCGTTTCTCCGCCTTTCATAGAGAGAAGCGTGGGCTGTTGCGCGATAAATGCTTTTTGGTTATTTGTGATAACAATTTCCGGTTTCTCTTCACCGATCACGGCAAGTCCTTTTTTGGCATGTCTTGTTCCGTCTGCATAAGCATTGCCTGTGTACGCAATCTGTGATATTTTTGATGATATACCACCAGAAACATTCCTGCCTTCCGTATGTATGGAGATTGTCACATCTTTGGATTCTGGCATATTCTCGATTGCAACGGCTACATTGGATACTTCTGATGCAGCGCTTAGGGCTGCTTCCCCGATCGCGTCCATATTTGATGTTACATTGGGAAGCGTTTCATTGGATATCACGCCAAGGTTTGTGACCGAGCAGGAGAGGCTCTCATTTGACCCGTTTGAATCAGGAGTATGGTCGTTGTTTGATTCTAAAGCAGGGACATTGGTATAAAATCCGATTGCAGAAGCAGCACTTCCTGAAGCATTTTTCACTGCGCTTATGGAATCTGTTACATTTTGAAATTGAGCCTGTAGTGATGACAGATCAATATTGTATAAGGATGCGATCTGTTGTGTCATGTCGCCAATATAGCCCTGACTTTCCACGTCGATTCCTGCAAGCGTATTGATATAATTGCTTTTCCACTGCGCAAAGAGATCGTCGTCATATCCGCTCAGAATTTTGCCGATTGCATTTACACCAAATTCATCCGTAAGCAGTGATAGATTCTTTGCGTGTTCCTGACCGTCTGCCACCTCCTGCCATTTGTTTTTGATCTGCTCGAGTGCGCTGATCTGTGTGTCAGCCGCTTTGTTGATTTGGTCGATCAGATCATTGTATCCGTCAATTTCCTCATCAAGTGCATCGATCTGGTCCTGAATGGACTGTTTCTGAATTTCGAGGTTTGCATCGTCTATACTTTTTTGGGCATCCCGTATGGATTCAGAGTCTGATTCGTAGACCATCTGACCGTTTTTGTAGAGCAGCTTCGTTCTTTGGTTTTCAGACCTTGCCAGTTCATATTGCGCTTTTTGAAGATTCAGTATCAGATTTTCTCTTTGGGCTTTTTCCTCAAGTGCATCCAGTTCTTCCTGCAATGGTTCTTTCTTTGCTTCTAATAAGCCGATCTGCTCCTGAATCATGCTTTCTTGGGAATCTGCCGCTTTTTGTATCTTATTGATTTCAGTATCTGCAAGAGATGCGGCGGCACCGGCAACGTCATTGAGATAATCTTTTTCTTTGGAAAGATAGTCCAGTACCGCGTCATGATATTGTTGCGCAAAACCGTCTAAACCGGTATAGAATTTTTCATATGCGTCTTTCAGACTTTTCAAATACTGTTTCTGGGTGATGGAATTGCTGTCGAGCTGTTCCTTCAAATGATCTGTCTGAAGGCCGTAGGCACTGGCATAGATATCTTTCATGTTGGTGTTCAGCGCTTTGAGCTTATTAGAAACACTTTGCGCTTTTTCGTACCATTTCTGGTATTCGCTGATCTGATTCTTTAGGGTTTCGTCTGTGATGTCCTCCATACCGGGCGCGCCGTTTTGCGCAAGGTCTTTGTAATGTCCGGAGAGTCCGACAGCTTCCGCTTTCTGCATGTAGGTGCTGTATGCCTGCTGTTGAAGATCGATTTCCTTGCTGACTTTTCTGAGTTCCTGTGTCAGTGCTTCATTCTTCTGTGAGAGTGTAGAGTAGCTTGATTTTGCAATCTCATCAAGAGCTTTGATTTCGTTCTCAATATTCTCGATTGCCTGAGCGGTCCAGTCGAAGGTCTCGGCGGTCGTTCGGGACCGGGAGCCGGAAGAGGAGAAACCGGCCTTTGTACCCACGCTGCCAAATTCGAAGCTGTAGGTTCCGTAGCTGCCTGCCAGTTCGAGAATTCTTTTCTGGTAGTTTTCAATGTCTTTATCCAGATCAGCTGAATGCGTGCCGTTTTCTCTTGCTTCAAAGGCAAGTTTGAGTCTGGTAACGGTTTCGAGCATTTCTCCGGTGACGCCGAGGGCATTGCACAGGTTTTGGAGCTGCAGGATATCGTTTAATGTTGCAAGTGGATTTTCGGCAAACTGTTTCTGGATATAGTATGCCATGAGTTGATCGGCAGTTTCCGTGCCTGCAAGACCGAGGTTTCTAAGGGTATTGGCTTCGCCGCTCATGGCGGTCTGTGCATCTGCGCCCGCCGCCGCAAGGGATTGTTGTAATGCAAGGATATCTTCGAGCACCTCGCGTGCGTTGGATACGCCCATTTCAGAAAGGGATTCTGCAAGCAGGCTGAAGGTTTCGGCAGTCATGTTTGTGCAGTCGGACGCGTAGAGGATGCTGGTCGCAAGGCTGTCAAACTGTGCCTGTACGTCCGCTTCAGTAGATGAGGTATCGCTCAATACGGATACGAAGTCGTCGAAGGCGGAGTAGTCGATGGTTATGCCGTCCAGCTCGCCAAGGCTTTTGATTGCGTCCAAAATGGGTTTGAATTTGTCTGTAATGTCTGCGCTGTCGAGTGAAAATCGTGTTTCTCCCGTGGCTTCATCCGGTGTGAAGATTTCCTGATATGCCGACCGGAGGGAGCCGAATGCGGACCGAAGCCGGGTGTCGATCTGCTGTACCGTTTCTGAGATGGAAAGAGGAATCTGCGGCGCTGCTGTTACATGGGAGGCTTCGGCTAATGCGGTCTCATAGAGCCGGATCGCTTCTTCGGCGTCATGCGCGCCAAGCGTTGCTTCTAGCCAAAGTTCAGCCTGTGCGGAGGTAAAGTTTTTAGTGTATTCGTTTAATTTTTGGTATTCGTTCCGGTTTGCGATTCCGTGGTCATCGGTGATCTGTCGAATGGAAGTATTCAATCTTTTTTTCGTATCGTCGCTGACGTCAAATCCGAGTATCGTTCGGAATTCAAATGGCGTTTCACCCAAAATGCCGGTGATTTGTTCCATGGCGATCCTTATTTTTTCACGATTACCCTCAGAAATGTCAAGGGGATCTAAACGAAACAGATCAGCGAAACACTCAGCTAATTTTTTCTTGTCCGAATCACTCAGATCACTCATCGGAACGATCAGCTTGTCCCTGATATAAGCATACGGATCGGGATCATACGCATCCATCGCCTCTGCATAACCGGAGTCAAGTCCTTCGACGATCTTTACGGCAATGTCCTGTAAATCAGGCTCTAAGCCCTGAAAAGTCGGTTTTGACTGCATGCCTGCGGCGAGGTTCGGGATAAAATCTTTCCATGCATTCTCGCCTTTCAAAATGATATCCTGCGCTTCCTGTTCCTGCGCACCGTATTCGTCCTCCAGTGCGGAGACCGCGGTCGTGAGGTTGTCATGGATGATATTCTGCAAAGATGTAAGTTCGTCATCGGTCAGTTCAAACAGACTTGCGTAAATATCAAAGGTGCCGTTGTTTGTATTTTGCTGGATGTGAAGAAAATTATTTGGAGTGATTCCCATTCCACGTAATGCCGACTGCCGCTCTGCGCTTAAGGACTCATAGAAATTTTTTGCGGATTCTTTGAGCGCGTCCATGTAATCACGGTCGGATTCATTTTGATATTCTCCGCTGAATATCAGGTTTTCCCTTTTGCGGTTTGTATACGGTCCGGATATGGTCAAGCCCGTATCTCTGTCAAGATCAATTCCGTTTTCAGAAATTTCACGAATCCCGTTGATCCGCTCATTTGCTCTGCCCAGAGATTCCTCCATTTGTGCCGAGGCTTTATCCGCGTCTTCGATATACGTATAGACGCCCTTAAAGGCATCCTCAAGCCCCTGCGCGATCCGGAAATTGTTCAGGTCTTCTTCCGTCCGCAATAAATCTTCCAGCTGCTCTTTGGCAGTCATCCCCTTTGTACCGAGAGTCAGGATCGAATTGCCGTTTTCATCAATCCCCTTTGAAAGCTCCGGGAAAGAATCTGCGAGCCGTTCGCTGATACTCAAAAACTCCTCGTATTCCCCGGTGGACAGGGAAACATTCCGGTTATCGGACAGATCGACCCCTTTTGCTAATTCATCATATCTGGCGGCTAATTCCGCCACGGTCTTCTTATGCCCTGCAAGCTGCTCCTTCTGCTGCTGAAATTCATCAAACAATTCATCCGTACGCTCGCGTGCCTTTTTCCTTGCTTTTTCGACAGAATCCTCATACAGATTGATACCGACAGCGACGGCAGCGATGGCGCCGCCGATCATAGTCAGCCAGCCAAGGGGATTAGTGGTCAGGAAAACCTTTAACGATGCAAGAGCCTTTCCCATTTCAATGCGTAGTCCCGTGAATGCGTCTCCGAGACCGATGGTGGAGGCGGCAGCTTTACCCTGTTCCTTTGCGACCATATTGGTGGCGGCAGCATTGGCTAATTCATCAGCGGTCGTTTCCAAGAGGGCGCCTTGTAAGCCGTTAGCAGAGAGGATTTCTTCAATATGCTGTTTTTCGAGTGTAGATTGTGCAATGGCGGCTTTGAGTGTTTCGGTGGTGTAGGATTCTCCAACCTTTTTCAGATTATTTTGTTCGGTACCAGCGTTTTTTATAGCATCCAATGCGTCTGTAGTCTTGGCGAGAGATTTCAGTTGCGGTTGTATATTTTGAATGTTATAATAAACAAATATAGGATAAGGAGGAGAATGCCATGACAGCATACGAAATATGGGATCAACTCAATCATTTTGTTATTGATCCCCAAACGGATGAGGATGTAGGTAATACAGTTCAAGAATTATGGGATGATAATAAGGAAAGCGAAGCAATTCAATACATTAAAGTTTTTTTCAAGTGTGATGAAAAAACGGCGGAGGATGCTTTTAATATTTTTAAGGAGGAAATGGGGCCGCCGCCTTCACCGGAGCAAATTGCTCGTGCAAACGCAGTAGCAAGAGAATGGCAGAACAAACCCAAATGCCCGACCT
>ERZ777305.1867-NODE-1867-length-21174-cov-3.951466_pt1 | contig 21174 bp, 27 predicted proteins | sample MGYA00374965_ERZ777305 | MGnify/ENA primary metagenome ERZ777305 (study PRJEB29328, sample SAMD00013331) | mouse gut metagenome | study: EMG produced TPA metagenomics assembly of the Metagenome analysis of fecal microbiota from mouse which was promoted... | reverse complement strand
GTGACACTATTGACTTCCGTTAAAGACTTCTTTGATAATTTAAAGGAAGTATTAAGTGGTGAATGGGCTGAATATCGTCAGGAATTAAGAGATATTACTAAGCAAAAAGGATTCCCTTACGATGTTAATTTTCCTAAAAAACCTGATGAAAAAGGAGGAGAATAAAAATGGATAGTATTTCTATTGGCTTAGTGTTCACTATTATTGGTGGTTTAATTGGTTATGCTACTTTTTATATGAATAGCAAGAAAAATGCTAAACAAGAAACAAAAGAAGAAGTGGAAATAACTACTAAACTAGATACTAAAATTGATATGATTATTAAGAATATTGATGAGATTAGGCTTGATAATCGAGAATTTAATAAAACAATTCAAAACATAGATAAAAGGCTAACTAAAGTTGAAGAAAGAATTGAATTTTTTGATAGGAAGTAGGTGAGAAGATGACACTAGAATCTATTATCACATTAGTCACTATTTTAGTGACTTTTTTATGTGGTGTAATTTCTAAAAGAGTAAGTTGGTTTAACAATCATTTAATACCAATCCAAAATATCCTTATTGGAGTTGTTATAGCTGGTATTGAATGGATCGTGACTAAAGACTTTTCTACAGCCATAGCATTAAGCGGACTTATTGCTGGAGGAACTTACGATATTATACATAACTTAGAAAAAATATTAAGAAAAGAGGAATAGTTTTATGGAAAAAATATTTGGAATTGATATTAGTACATATCAAAAAGGAATTAACTTATCTAGGGCAAAGAATGAGGGAGTATGCTTTGCAATCTTGAGAGCTGGTTTTACTGGTTATGGAACAGGAGTATCAAAAAATAAAGATAGCCAATTTGAAACTTTCTATAATCAATGTAAATCTTTGGGGATTCCTGTTGGTGCATATTGGTTTAGTTGTGCTACTTCTTATGATAAAGGAAAAGCCGAAGCTGAATATATGTATAATAATTGCTTGAAAGGAAAACAATTTGAGTATCCTATCTATATTGATGTAGAGGATAGCCATTGGCAAGCTAAAGCTGGTAAAACAGCTGTCACACAAGCTATTAAAGGTTTTTGTGAATATTTGGAAGCAAAAGGTTATTATGTAGGTATATATGCTAATAGTAATTGGTTTAGTAATTATATCAATACTCCTGAACTTTCTCGTTATGATAAATGGCTAGCTAATTGGAGTACATCTAAACCTAATAGCCCTGAGGCTGGATTATGGCAATTTGGAGGAGAAACTAATCGTATAAGAAGTAATAAAGTTGCTGGTTATACAGTAGATCAAAACTATGCTTATAAAGATTTCCCAGCTATTATGAAGTCTAAAGGATTAAATGGGTTTAGTGCTAGTGGAAATACTCAACCATCAACTCCAAAAACTAAGTCTATTGATGAATTAGCTGATGAAGTTATAGCTGGTAAATGGGGAACAAAGGATACTAACCCTACAAGAAAGCAAAGATTAGAAGCAAGCGGATATAACTATCAGGCTGTTCAAGATAGAGTAAATGAGAAGTTAGGTGTTAAAAAAACAACTACTCAATCAAGTACTCAGTATTACACTATAAAAAGTGGTGATACTCTTTCTAAGATTGCTAAGATGTATGGAACTACTATAGCTCAATTATGTAGTTGGAATAATATTAAAAATGCTAATCTTATATATGCTGGTAATAAAATTCGAGTTAAATAATGAAATTGAAAAGGGTAAGGATCTATGTGTCCTTACCTCTTTTTTTTTGCTCTAATTTATATATAAAATTTTGTCCGTATCTATTTATAAATTGATCTAAAGAATGAGTTTTCATATATTCTTTTTGAAACTTAACTTTATATTTAAGATTCATAATAATATCTTTATGGAATAATTTATGACAAAAGATACACATAGGGGCAACCATTCCATCTTCTATAGATATACCTCTATAAGCTCCACTAAATACTTCATTTTTTTCAACCTGTGTATACATATTTATTCTTCTATCAAAATCACCCGTTTTTAAGCCACATTCACAGCATTTAGTTAAATCAGGATAGATTATACTAAATCTTTCTTTTTCTTTCTTAGCTTGCTTATTTGTGCGTGATTTGAGCGTCTTTTTTTCTTTGTATTCAATATTATCACAACCTTTACAAAATAAAGGCACTATTTCTCCTTTTTTAGTACAATAGCCATACCATTTATAATCCTTTTGTCTTTGCTTTAAATACTTACATTTATTATTCATACTTTCACACTCTTTCCTTAGAGTGCGTAAAACATAATCTCCACATGGCGACTATGATCATATGGGAGAAGCAATTAATTTAGTTAATAATTTTAAAGTAGAGAAAGTAATCTTTAATTGTGGTGAATTTAATCAACTTAAACAAGATTTAATTAAAGTGTTAGATAAAAAGGAAATATCATATTATTCATGCATCAAAGAATTGAATATAGATGATAACAAATTATATTTTTTAAATAATAAAGACTATGGTAATGAAAATGATAATTCATCAGTTATTTACACAGAACTTAATGATTATAAATTTCTTTTTATGGGAGATGCAAGTGCTAAAGTGGAAGAAAATATTTTAAAAAAATATGCTATTAGTAATATCGACATTTTGAAAGTTGGACATCATGGTTCTAAAACATCCTCTAGTAAGGAATTTATCAATACAATAAATCCTAAATATTCAATCATTAGTGTAGGTAAAAATAATCGATATGGTCATCCAAATAAAGAAGTATTGAATCATTTGGACAAATCTAAAATATATAGAACAGATTTAGATGGAAGCATTATGTTTAAAATAAGAAATAATAGGTTAAAAATAGAAACATGTTCATCATAGAAAGGATTATAGATGAATAACGAAATAGAAAATACATATCAATTGATTAAAAATAAAGTATTGAATCATGAAGTATACCAAAATGTAAAAGATTATTCTAAAGCAAAAGAGAAAATGAATACTTATTTAGAAATTGGAGAATTACTTAAAGATGTAGATACTAAATATGGTAAAGGTGTAATAAAAGAATATTCTCGTAGATTAAGATTTTGGTAGGAAGTATACAGCATCACTATTGTATAAAATTAAACAATTTTATGTTATTATTGAAAAAGTTCCGACATTGTCGGGAAAATTAACTTGGAGTCATTGGTATGAAATGCTATCAATTAGTGATTTCAATAAGATTATGTATTATGTTAATCAAGGTGAAATAAATAATTTGGATGTAAGAAGTTTGAGAAAAAAAATAAAAAATAATGAGTATGAAAGATTAGATGAGATAACTAAAAATAAATTAATTCATAGTGAAAAAACAAGAATTACAGACTTTATCAAAAATCCAATCATTATAAGAAACAGTGAAAATTATGAAATCATATCAGAAAGAATGTTGCAAAAATTAATTCTAGAAGATATAGAATCATTTATGAAAAATTGGGAAATGCATTTAGTTTTATAGGTAGTGAATATAAAATCAAATTGGAAGATAGTTATCATTACATAGATATACTTTTATACAACATAGAATTTTGTTGTTATGTTGTAATCGAATTAAAAGTTATTGAATTAAAAAAAGAATATATTGGTCAAATACAAGTATATATGAATTATATAGATAATCATTTAAAGGAAATGTATCAGGACAAAACAGTTGGAATCATAATTTGTAAAAAAGATAACAAATATATAATGACATACTGTTCTGATGAAAGAATTATTACAAAGGAATATGAATTGGTTTGATATATGAATAAATTAGAGATAGATATTCATATTATAAGAAGTAGGATAGTTTAATTTTGTATACAAAATTGTAGTAATTGAATATATTATGGGTGGGAATATACTGTGGAAGAAACAAGGAAGATAAGACATGTTATTTGGCTCGCTAATCGCAAGTTAGCGTTTATATAGATTGAGGAACTTTATAGTTCCTTTTTTTGTCAATGTGTTATAATGAAATTGTAGGAGGGTTTATATGAAAATAGAAAAAACAGAACTCGAAAATTGTTATTTATTGACACCAAATGTATTTGGTGATGAAAGGGGATCATTCTGTGTTCCATTTAACGCTACAGAAAAGGAGCGAATAAAAAAATGGACTCTATAATGAAAATAATGTTAGATATGACAATAAGTGAGGATATAGAAAAGTGGCTATTAAAAACTGAAAATGGAAGCAAAATAAATACTGAAGAAGTATATTTTGCACATACTGTTTACATAGATGAAAATCAAACGACTTCTGATGAAGAATTCAGAATACTCATTGATTCAAGTATTAGAACACCACATAATAAATTCTTTGTAGATGTAATAAATGAAGAGACCGTTGGTATAATTAATGGATCGACTGGATTTGCAATGATTAGTAACACTGGGAGATGTGTTGACTTTGCTGAACCCTTATCTATCAAATACGGTAAAAAAATAGCGAATTTTGATGAAATTAAAGAATTTGTTAATGAACAAAATAGGGAAATTAGTAATAAAAAAATTAAATAACATTTTTACATTGAGTGTGTCCTAAAATCTGTGTAAATGGAACCTTTTCATGGATAGAAGCAAGATATTATTTTGCTTCTTTTTGTTATCTAAATAATAACATATAATTTTTTATTACAAAAAATTTACTTTTAAAATAGTGTTTTTTTCTCATACTAATAGCGGTGATTATGATGCAAATTAGACTAGGCTATGTCGCGCTTCCTGTTGCGCTTCCCATTACTTCTTCTTCCACTGTAACGTATTCTCATTATCAAAAAATTGGTCAGAAAAGAGGAAATGAAAAGATTCATCAAACTATTTTATCCAACTTTGAGGCCCTAATAGAAATTTTAAAATATAATGTACGCAATGATATCTCTTTTTATCGCATGACCTGTAATTTGATACCCCTTGGAACACATCCAGATGTGCATTATGAGGTATGGAAACGGTATCAAAAAGAGTGGGATACAATAGGTGCATATATCAAAAAATATAAAATGCGAGTGGATTTACATCCAGATCAATTTTGTGTGCTAAATAGTACCAATCCTATTGTTGTTGAACACACTATTAGAATACTCGAATTTTACCAAAATATGCTTTCAGCAATGCACTTGGATAGTGTACTCATATTACACATTGGAAGTGGTGCAGGTGGTAAAAAAGAAGCAATGAAGCGATTTGAAACTAATTTTAGAAGGTTGCATCCCAAATTGCAAAAAATGATTGTACTTGAGAATGATGACAAGATTTTTACCATTCGAAATACGCTTTCTTTATGTGAAAAGTTAAATATTCCAATGGTATTAGATTACCATCATTATAAATGCAATCATAAGCAAGAAAAAATAGAAGATTATATAGAACGTATTTTTGCTACATGGAAAGATAGACCTGAAAATCCTAAAATTCATATGTCATCTCCAAAAAATAAAAAAGAAAAACGAAGCCATCATGAGTACATCAATAGTGATGATTTTATTACTTTTCTTGAAAAAATAAGATTTACAAATCAAGACTTTGATGTTATGATAGAAGCCAAAATGAAAGAAGAAGCCCTTTTTCGGTTAACAAGAGAGTTAAAATATAAAAAAGAGTATAAATTTGTAAATTCTACAACTTTTTTGCTCGAAAAAAAAGGAAATTGAAAAGTTTTGTCGTATATTATTAATAGGAGCGTGTTATGATGGAAAATACATATCAGTTATCAGAACAACAAATTAATCATATTCGTGAAGCTGTTGATATTGTAGACATCATATCGGGGTACATTCCTTTGGTTGCAAAAGGGAAGAGTTTTTTTGGAGTTTGTCCATTCCATGACGATCATTCTCCCAGTATGAGTGTATCCAAGGAAAAACAAATCTATAGGTGTTTCTCCTGTGGTGCTGGAGGAAATGTGTTCAAATTTGTAATGGACTACGAGAATATTAATTTCTTAGAGGCAGTAAAACTACTTGCCGATAAAGCGGGGATTCCTATTCAAATTGAAAATAAACATGCTCCTGTACAGAAAAAATTTCAATCCTATTACGAAGTATATGATTTAGCATTCAAATTTTATCAAAATAATATCAATACAGCACTGGGAAAAGAAGCGAGAACATATTTGGACAAGCGTGGTATTGATTCTAATATTATCAAAGAATTTGGAATTGGCTTGTCCCTAAAAAATACCGAGATGTTAACCAAGCTACTTCTAAAAAAAGAATATCCTTCTAAATTACTTATCAAAACAGGACTGGTCAACGAGAATGAAAAGGGATTTCATGATGTCTATTATAATCGTATTATGTTTCCACTTTGGGATTTAGAAGGAAAAGTCATTGGTTTTAGCGGAAGGATTTATCAAAATAATGATACTGCAAAATATGTAAATACCAAAGAAACTGAAGTTTTTAAAAAAGGTGAATTATTATACCATTATCATACTGCTAAAAATGAAGCGAGAAGACTTGGACAAGTTATCGTTATGGAAGGTTTTATGGATGTGATTCGTGCCTATACAATAGGTGTGACCAATGTGGTCGCAACTATGGGAACCGCTGTTACCAAAGAACAGGCTTTATTACTGAAACGAATGGCAAAGGAAGTTATTCTTTGCTTTGATGGAGATGAAGCAGGGGCGAAAGCTACGATGTCCTGTTCCAATGAGCTTTTAAAAATTGGGGTAACGCCTAAAATTGTGCGATTAGAAGAAAATCTAGATCCAGATGAATATATATTAAAATATGGAAAAGAACAATTTGTAAGAAAATTAGAAAATCCAATCAATATTATGGATTTTAAACTGGGTTATTTCAAAAATAAAAAAGATTTTTCTAGTAATAATGATGTTGCTATTTATGTAAAAGAAGTTTTAAAGGAACTCGAAAAAACAGATGATGTGGTATTAAAAGAACTTACCATTCAAAAACTCAGTCAGGAGACACATCTAGAAGAACAATTTTTGAAAGATCAATTACAAGAACAAAAGGAACAACCTGCTTTCGTTCTAACTCCAAAAACAAATGTAAAACTCACCAAATATGAACAAGCAGAAAAAAATCTGATTTATTATATGTTAGAATCACCAGAAGTAATTCAATTGTATCAAAAACATATTACATATATGCCAACAAAAAAGTACCGATTGCTTGCAGTACAAATTGCTTGTTTTTATAAAGATTATAAATGTATTCAGGTTGCTGATTTTATGACATCAATTCAAAATAACGAAGAATTAACAAATACTTTAAATGATATATTAGCACTTAATTTAAAGGAAGAATATACAATAGATGAAATCATGGATTATATCAAAACCATTCATGAATATGGTGTCAAATTTCAGTGCAAACGATTAAAAGAAATGATGCAGATGGAAATTGATCCAATGAAAAAAGCAGAGATTGGCCAAAAAATAGTAGAATTAAGAAAAACAGAAATGATGGATAGGGGATAAGATTATGATAAACGAAATTAAAACATTTGAAGAAAGAAAAACAGAATTAGTGAAAAAAGGAAAAGAAAAGGGATTCATTACATATGAAGAATTAGCAGCCTCTTTAAAGGGTTTAGATTTAGATGCAGATGCCTTAGATGAATTATACAATTTGTTCAATGAAAATAGTATTGCGATTGTATCAGAAGATGACTCTGCTCAGGAAGATGGAGGAAACTCGGATAAGTTATTATTGGATGATAATACTTTAACGAAAGATTTAACAATTAACGATCCCGTTCGTATGTATTTAAAAGAGATTGGGCAAATTAAACTACTTTCTATGGAAGAAGAACTAGAGCTTGCAGATCGTATTCTATCTGGGGATCCACAGGCAAAAGCGACGTTAGCAGAAGCCAATTTGCGGTTGGTGGTTAGTATTGCAAAACGTTATGTTGGTCGTGGAATGTTGTTTTTGGATTTAATTCAGGAAGGAAATATTGGTTTAATGAAAGCTGTCGATAAATTTGATGTTACCAAAGGATACAAATTTTCGACTTATGCAACATGGTGGATTCGTCAAGCCATTACAAGAGCAATTGCCGATCAAGCTAGAACCATTCGTGTTCCTGTACACATGGTAGAAACCATCAATAAATTGGCACGTATCCAGCGTCAATTGACTTTGGAATTAAATCGTGAGCCATCGGAAGAAGAACTTGCGGCGAAAATGAATATATCTGTAGATAAAATTAGAGATATCTATAAGATAAGTCAAGAACCAGTTAGTTTAGAAACACCTATTGGAGAAGAAGATGATTCCCATTTAGGAGATTTTATTAAAGATGAACGTAATGTAAGTCCAGAAGAATATGCAACCAATGAAATGTTAAAAGATGAAATCAATGATGTACTAGAAACTTTAACAGAACGTGAAGAAAAAGTCATCCGTTTGCGTTTTGGTTTAGATGATGGAAAGTCAAAAACATTAGAAGAGGTTGGACAGTTATTTGGGGTAACTAGAGAACGTATCCGTCAAATAGAAGCCAAAGCATTACGTAAATTAAGACATCCTTCTCGTTCTCGTAAATTAAAAGATTACATGGGTGAATAATGCATTTATCACGTAGATTACGTGCAATCGCAGATATGATACCAAAAGATAAAGTGGTAGTAGATATTGGCTGTGATCATGCACTCTTAGATATTTATTTAACACAAAATCAAACAAATAATTGTATTGCGTGTGATGTTCGTTCAAGTGTACTTGAAATTGCAAAGAAGAATATTGTAAATGCCGGATTGGAACAAAAAATATCACTAATACAAAGTGATGGGGTGGAAAAAGTAGAAGTTCCTAAAGGTGCGATTGCAGTGATTGCTGGAATGGGAACTTCTACTATTCTTTCTATTTTAGACAATCCTAAGGTTACTTTGTTTTCTGAACTTATTATTCAAACCAACAATAATTGGGCCTTCTTTCGAAAAAATATGTTCAAAAAAGGATTCCAATTAATGGAGGAACAAACTATTTGCGATAAAAATAAGTATTATGTATTGATGAAATGGATTAAAGGAAGAAGTTTTTATAACAAAAAACAATGTCTTTTAGGACCAATTCTAATGCAGAAGGAAGAATCAATTCCTTATTATCGTCATTTATTGGAACAATATCAATTAATTAATTCAAAAATTCCGAAGCAACATGTGATAGAGAAATATCAAATGAGAAAAAAAATCAATTGGTTAAAAAAAGAACTAAAGAAGTAAAGAAATCTTTAGTTTTTTATATAAAGAAAGTAGGTCCTTCAGTTGTTTGGATTGATACATTAGATACCGTTTCTGATGTATCTGGATGAATGGAGTCAGTGTTGTTTGATGTTGTTTCTGTTGGAGTATCTACTTTTTTAAATTCGTTCATTACTCTAAACATTGTTTTTGCATTTTTCATGACTGGTGAGATTTGTCGAATCACTGGGATTGCTTGATTCGCAACACCTAATACTTTTTGTGTTCCAGAAAGTAAGGAACCCCATTTGATTCCACCACCACCAAATAATCTTCCAAATAATCCTGGAGATGTAGTAGAGGCAGCAGAGGTTGGATAGATGCTAAAATAAGGGTTATAATAATTCATAACGATATACTCCTTTCTAAAATATTATATGTATTGTCAAAAAATGTTTTACAAATAAAAAAAAATATAGTATAATTTGAATAGTATAAAAATAGGGAGATTGGATGGTGTTTTTCTATGCAACAGATGAATAATCGAGTATTTGATGTTCTTTACCAATTTATCACAAATTTATTGAATATACCAATCTTTATTATTCGATATTTTTTCTTAGGTGTATTTTATACATTATATTTTTGTGGATCTATACTGGTTATGCTAACTTTTGGTGTAGCAAAATATTTTATATATGGGGTAATGTATATATTTTATTTGGTTTATCGTGGAATAAAATTTTTGATATATTATTTCTGTAAAGGAATTCTTTTTATAATATTTATACTTTTTATACCATTCCGTTCTTTGATGAATGGTTCTAATAAACGAAAGGTAAAGAAAAAACAAATACAAGAGTCAAAGAAAGAATCTCGTCATAAGAAAAAAGATGATGATATTTATGTGAATGAAAATGTTAAAATAGAAAAAGAATCTATTGGTTCTAAACTCAAGAAAATGTTTTCTAAAATTAACAATATACCTGTATGGTTTAAAAACAAATTTGTTAACAATGATTTTGCGAAACACAGACGTAATAAAAAAACAATGCAAAGAGAAGCTCTATTGATTGATTTTGATGGAGAAGATGCTGAAAAAAGTGAAACCAAAGAATTATATCAATATGTTGCGAAAGATCAAGAAGGACATGTCATTAAAGATTTTTTTGAAGCTTTTTCTAAAGTAGAAGTGCATTCATTCTTGCTCAGCGAAGGTTTTGAGGTATATAGTATTAAAAAGGCTAGTAAATGGACAGTATTTGTACATGGAAAAGCAAAAACCAATACAACGCGCATAAAAACCAAAGATTTAATTTTCTTCATTACGCAACTTTCGACTTATTTGAAGGCAGGTATTCCACTTGTAGAGGCACTTAAAATATTATCTAGACAATTCAAAAATAAACGTTACCAAAAAATATTCAAAGCAATTATTTATGATTTAACAATGGGAGATAATTTTAGTGATGCCTTAAATAAACAAGGAGTTGCATTTCCAAGGTTATTTATTAACATGGTAAAAACAGCAGAAATGACTGGAGAGTTACCAGAAGTTTTAGATGATATGTATGATTATTATACAGAAACAGAAAAAACAAGAAAACAAATGATTACAGCTATGATGTATCCATCTTTGGTATTTGTCTTCTCAGTTGCCGTTATCACATTCATCATGATGTTTGTTATTCCACAATTTGTTGAAATTTATTCTACAATGGATGCGGCACAGATACCAGCATTTACAAAAACGGTTATTTCTATTAGTGATTTTCTGCAATCTTATATTGTATATCTCATTATTGGACTTGTATTATTTGTTGTATTATTTATGTATATGTATAAAAAAATTAGAGGTTTTAGAACTGTAATTCAATGGATAACGATGCACTTACCTGTATTTGGAGATACTATTATTTATAACGAAGTTACCATGTTTACCAAAACGTTCTCTTCTTTGCTGGCACATAATGTATTTATCACGGATAGTATGGAAATTTTAAATAAAATTACGAATAATGAAATATATAAAATGTTGATTCTTGATACAATCACTAACTTGGCAAAAGGAGATAAAATCTCAACTGCTTTCGCAGGGCATTGGGCATTTCCAATCCCTGCCTATGAAATGTTAGTGACTGGTGAAAAAACAGGTGAATTAGCTGAAATGATGGCAAAAGTTTCTGCATATTATCAAGAATTACATAAGGAATCTGTTACAAGAATTAAGACTTTTATCGAGCCAGTTTTGACAATTTTCTTAACGGTTGTTGTAGGTGTTATTATTCTTGCAATTGTAATACCAATGTTTGGTATGTATAGCACAATTCAAAGTTATGGGTGAGTTAGGTGGTTGAAGGTATGGAAATTTATTATACGATTGTACTATTTGTTTTTGGAATCGTATTGGGATCCTTTTATAATGTGGTAGGTTATCGTTTACCAAAAGGGGAATCCTTATTATTTCCATCTTCACATTGCACCAAATGTAATCATAAACTTGGGGCAAGTGAACTTGTCCCTGTTTTTTCTTATTTATTTTTAAGAGGAAAATGTAAGAATTGTGGAGAAAAAATATCATTATTTTATCCAATCTTCGAATTAAGTACTGGAATATTATTTGCAATTAGCTATATCATATTTGGATTTTCTATTGAACTTGCGATTGCACTTACATTTATTTCTACTTTATTAATCATTATTATTAGTGATTATCAAACGATGATTATTCCAGATGAAGTTTTACTGTCGGGTTCTATTTTACTTATGATAGAATTATGGGTTCAAAGAGGCCTACAGGGTACATTAGAGGCAATTTTATCAGGTATTTTGGCTTTTGTTACAATGTTTTTGCTCAAAAAAATTGGGGATTTTCTATTTAAAAAGGAATCCATGGGTGGGGGAGATATCAAACTGATGTTCCTTTTCGGGCTTGTGCTTGGATATCCACTTGCCATTATTGCCATATTTGTTGCTTCTTTTATTGCTTTACCAATTGCTATTTTATTTACAGTGAAGTACAAAGACCAAAAGTATATTGACGATGAGGAAATACCAGAGCATAGTATACCATTTGGACCTTTTTTAGCCATCGCAGCCATATTTTTATTACTAACTCGAATTGATTTTAACTTTATTGTTCAGCTACTAACAAGATAAACAACTTAATGTTGTTTTATTTTAACAAAAAAACACCTATTACAACTAAGATTCCTGCAATTAATTTTTTACATAGATGCTTTCTATTTTTTAAGAATAGAAAAGCAAATATAGCATTTAGAATAACAGTTAAACTACATAAAGGCGCAATTTGTGTTACAGTCCCCAATTGATAAGCTCTTAACTTTGTCGTCATCATGATGGTCCAACTTACACTAGTTAATAGAACTAAATATTTTGAACTATTTTTCCATTCTAATAGAATTTCTTTTATATGAATTCTTTCTGTACAAAAGGTCAATATAGATGGAATACATAAAATTAAAGCTACATAAAAGACTAAATTAAAAGAATTGTTCCTATTACTTTTTTTTAAACCCAGCTTTTCTTTTAAAAATAAAAACCCCATAAGAATGATGAAAACATTAGAAATCTGTTTTAAAACCCCATAGGATGATGCTTCCATACCACTTCTTGCAACCGTTGCTAGTCGATTTTGAATTGTATAAAAAATGATGGATAATCCTAAGAAAAAATAAATTTTTGGATTATTTGGAAATTTAAAAGGAAAAAATAAGCATTTTGTAACATATTCAAATCACCTAATATATTATATTGCATCAAACAATATGAGTTCTTGATAAAAAGACTACCAATATTTATTGGCAGTCTATCATAGAAAATATTTATTTCATTAATTTGTATTTTTTCTCTGTTTTGATAAAGTAGATACCAAATAGGTAGGTACCAAATAGAGAAATATAAGTAAGAACGGTATAGTGTGTAAATAATAATAGGCCATCTAGAATGCATAAAAGCGCGATTGCGATAGAACCTAAAATAAGATAACACACCTTATTCCAGTTTATTTTCATTAGAAATTCCCCCTTTTTCCTTTGAATGTCTGCTATTATAACACCTTTTTTTGTTTTGTCAAATTTATATAGTATATACAAAAAAAGAAGTTTTAGTCTTCTTTTTGCAATTTTTCTAAATTTTGATCAATTTTCATTAAACTTTCTTCATATTTACTGGTTGGCTTTGGCTGATAATATTTTTTTCCCACTAAATTATCGGGTAAATACTGTTGTTTGACCCAACTGTTTGGATAATCATGTGGATACTTATAGTCCTTAGACGTGGTTTTAATATGAGCAGGAACATTGCCTGTATTTCCAGATTCGATATCCATTAAAGCGGCATCTAAGGCGAGATGTCCTGTATTGGATTTAGGAGAAAGGGCTAGTTCAATCACAACATCACCTAGAGGAATACGACCTTCAGGAAGTCCTAAACGTTCACAAGCTTGGATGGCAGCTTCTACTTTTGGTCCCATCGAAGGATTGGCCAAGCCAATATCTTCATAGGCAATTACAGTCATTCTTCTATAAATGATATCCAAATCTTCTGCTTCAATCAAGCGAGCCAAATAATGTAGGGCTGCATTTACATCACTTCCACGGATGGACTTTTGAAAAGCACTTATGACATCATAATGACCATCCTCGTCTTTGTCATGGAAGAAAACAGGTTTGGTATTGATATCCTTTAATAGTTCTAATGTAATATGATAGTCAGAACTAGAATAGTAGGCGACCTCTAATAAATTATAGGCATGTCTTAAATCTCCACTCGATACAGTTGCAATAAACTGTTTGGCATCTTCATCTACTATAATATCCTTTAAATACTCCGAATTACAAGCGCGATCAATTGCTTTACAAATATCATCAGAAGATAATTCATGTAATTCAAATATTTGACAACGACTTCGAATAGCCGGATTGATCTTGTGATATGGATTGGAAGTGGTCATTCCAATTAAAGTAATTAATCCACTTTCTAAATAGGGAAGTAATAAATCTTGTTTATCTTTATTTAAACGATGAATTTCATCCATAATAACCACTAAACCACCAAATAATTTTGCTTCTTCAACAACGACATCAAAGTCCTTTTTATTATTAATCACTGCATTTAACATACGGTATTTTAAATTTACTGTTTTTACAATGGCTTCCGCTATTGTCGTTTTTCCAATACCTGGTTTACCATATAAAATCATCGAAAAAATACGACCATGCGTTACCATGTTTCTAATAATTTTATTTGGTCCAATTAAATGTTCTTGTCCAAATACATCGTCAATTGACTCAGGTCTTAATTTAATGGCTAGTGGCTCTGTCATGTATATCACCTAACACCATTTTATCATATTTTGTCAACTTTCGTATACTGAAGTTTAGAAGCGTGCAAAAGGGGATAAATTATTGTATAATAAGTAAGAATGGTAGTGATGTTATGAAATATCATGTAGCGGATATAGACGTACTTGATTTCTTAAGTTATCTATTGATTGATCGTAAATACAGTAATAACACTGTTATGTCGTATGATTTACAGTTGTATGAATTAGAACAATTTGCACATAAACCATTACGTCATCTTACTAGTGGAGATATTACTGCGTTTTTAGCCAAACGAAAAGAAAAGAATCAGGCTCGCACCATTGCGCATTTTATGACTGTTTTTAGAAGTTTTTACAAGTTTCTAGAAATCGAAGAAGTACTTTCCAAAAATCCAATGGATGATATGGAATTACCAAAATTACCAAAATCATTACCAAAAGTACTTTCCAAAGAGGAAGTAGAGTTACTTTTGGATGTACCGCTGACAAGTGCTTATCAATATCGAAATAAAGCGATGTTGGAACTCATGTATGCGTCAGGATTACGCATTACAGAACTCATTTCTTTACAAATTCATGATGTCAACTTGGAAATGCAGACAGTAAGGGTATTCGGAAAAGGTAGTAAAGAACGCTTGGTCCCAATTGGAGATTATGCCACTTATTATTTACAAATCTATATTCAAGATTATCGTCCAAGTATGTTGAAGAAAAAGGATACAGATATTTTATTTCTAAGTAGTAGAGGTGATCAAATGTCAAGACAAGCTTTTTTCAAAATCATCAAGCAATTAGGAATAGAAAAAGGCATCAAAACTGATTTTTCTCCTCATACTTTAAGACATTCTTTTGCTACTCATTTGTTAGAAAATGGAGCAGATTTAAGGAGTATTCAAGAACTTCTTGGACATTCCGATATTGCAACGACACAAATATATACACATATATCCAATCAGCAATTACAAGAAAATTATAAAAAATTTCACCCACATGGAGATTAGAAAGGAAGATTTATATGAAATTTAAAAGAATATTTTTAGTGGTTATGGATTCTGTTGGAATTGGTGCAGCCAAAGATGCAGAACAATTTGGAGATGTTGGCACCAATACGATTTTACATGCATTAGAAAGTGCAAATTTACATTTACCAAATTTTGAAAAAATGGGATTATATAATTTATTAAATGATACCGATTATCCTAGTATCGCGTCTTATACCAAAGCAGAGGAAATCAGTAATGGAAAAGATACCTTGACGGGTCATTTGGAAATGATGGGTGTTGAGACAAAAATACCATTTCGTACATTTACAGAAACAGGATTTCCAGATGCGCTAATTCATGAACTCACTACACGTACAGGTCGTGGCATTTTGGGAAACTGTAATGCAAGTGGAACAGAAATTATAGAACGTTTGGGGCGTGAACATATGGAAACAGGGAAAATGATTGTTTATACATCTGCAGATTCTGTTTTACAAATTGCGGCTCATGAAGAAGTCATTCCATTGGAAGAACTATATCATATTTGCGAAATTGCAAGAAAACTGACTTTAAAAGAAGAATGGAAAGTTGGTAGAATTATCGCAAGACCATTTGTGGGAACACCTGGTAACTTTACGCGTACTCCAAATCGTCATGATTATGCCTTAGATCCTGCAGAACCTACAGTCTTAGATGCTTTAAAGGAAAAGAATTATAATGTGATTTCCATTGGTAAGATATCTGATATTTTTAACAGTTGTGGAATTACTGAAAGTATTAAAACAAAAGATAATTTAGATGGAATGGAGACGATTTTGAAGACTATGGAAAGGGATTTTCATGGATTCTGTTTTGCCAACCTAAATGATTTTGATTCCAAGTATGGGCATAGAAGAAATCCAATTGGGTATGCGAATGCACTTAAGGAATTAGATGATTATTTACCTAAATTTATGGAATCTTTAAAAGAGGATGATTTACTCATTTTGACTGCAGATCATGGAAATGATCCAACTTATAAAGGTACGGATCATACAAGGGAAAATGTGCCTGTATTTGTGTATTTCAAAGGAATGAAAGAGTCATGCAGAATTCCAGTGCTTCATACATTTGCTTCTTTGGGGGCTACAGTAGCAGATAATTTTGATGTCAAATTACCACGTATTGGGGAAAGTTTTTTAGGATATTTGAAATGAATTTAGAGACGATAGAATGGAATCCACAATCCTATTCAAAATTTGTAGAATATCTTTATACATTACAGGATTTGGACTATAAGAATTTTCATGGTAAGCTCATTCAAAATCAGGAATCTTTGATTGGAATCCGTACACCTATTTTAAAAGAAATTGCAAAGAAAATAAGCAAGAATAATCCATATACATTTTTACAGGTTGTAGAACACAATACTTATGAGGAAACTGTTATTCATGGACTTGTAATTGGCTATATGAAAATTTCTTTTGATGCATGTGTTTCATTATTGAAAGATTTTCTTCCTTACAATACCAATTGGGCTATTAATGATATTACATGTGCGAATTTAAAGATATGGAAAACCCATTTGGATGAAGGATTAGCAATCATTGAGCAGTATTTGAAAAATGAAAATTTGTGGATTCGAAGATTTGGATTGGTATTATTACTCGATTTTTATGTGAATGATGACTATATTGATACGATTTTAAAAATCATACCTGCAATATCAGGAAGTGAGTATTACGTTGGTATGGCAAATGCTTGGTTAATTTCTGTTTGCTTTGTTCATTATCCAGAGAAAACGAAAGTATTATTAGAAAGTAACAAGTTAGATTCCTTTACGCAAAAGCATGCGATACAAAAGATTTTGGAATCCAATCGTATTTCATTAGAAGAAAAAGAAAATATGAGAAAATTAAGAGAACATTTGGGCAAATCTCTCATATAATAGTATGGGGGATTTATTATGGAAGAAAACAAAAATGTAACCATTTTAAATGAGTATTTGGCCAATTTGAAAGTATTAAATAATAATCTATACAATATGCATTTTAATATTGTTGGAATGAGTTTTTTTGGAATGCATAGAAAACTACAAGATTATTATGAAGCCGTTGCGTTACAATATGACAAAGTAGCAGAACGGATTAAAATGTTAGGAGGATATCCGATAACATCGCTTAAAAAAATTGAGGATACTTCTACGATGAAATCTATGAGAAGCATGGATTATAATGGCAACCAAGTATTAGAAGTGTTACAAAATGATTTTGGCTTTATGAAAGTGTATACAAAAGATTTGATACATACATTTGAAAGAGAAGGAGATACTGGAACAGCTAGTATGTTGGGAGAATTTTTACAATTTTATGATAAAGAATTTTGGATGATTGATAGTAGTTTGAAATGAAGTAAGTCTTCATTTTTTTGAATTATGAATATAATACTTGAATTTCTTTTCAATCTTTTGGACTATATTTGTACCTTTTTGTTATACATGATACAATACTATTAAGGTAGGTGTATGACAATGAATTTTGAAAGCTTTCAAAATAAAAAATCAAAGAAAATATTGATTCTGTTTTCCATAGAAGTCTTTCTAATTGCCTTTTTGTTAGTATTTTCTATTGTTAACTATCATAAAATTCTAGATAATGAAGCAGATATAAATGAGATTCAAGAATATATCACGAATCATGGATATGAAATAAAAAATATAGATACAGAATTAGATTCCAATATAATTAACTATCTCTTTGCAACTAATAGTGAATTAAATACGGGAATTCATTATATTGTAGTTCAAAATAGTGCAAGTAATTTTTATCATCATATAGAAAAGAAACTAGAATCATATGCAAATGGAACTTTTTTCAAAAAATGGGTCAGTATATTTGATTATCGATATTATGCAATAGAAACAAATCTGCAATACTATGTACTTGCCAAGAAAGGCAATACAATCTTATCTATTATGGGAAGTTCTCAGAATAAAAATAAAATAAATGAAATCATATCTGATTTGAAATTTAATTGTCCTAAAAACATTTATTCTATATTTGAATTCATTGGTATTTTCATATTGATTTTAATTGTTACAATTTTATGGAAAATATTTGTAAAAGCTGGTAGAAAAGGTTGGTTAGCTTTGATACCTTTTTACAACTGTTATTGTCTTGTCAAACTTATTTTTAATAAAGGATGGTATATTCTATTTCTAATCATACCATTTGTGAATTTTATATTTATATTAATGTTAAGCTATCAATTGGCAAGAAAATTTGGAAAAAGCAATTGTTTTGCAATTTTTAGTATGTTATTTCCTTATATCACTATGCAAATAATTGCATTTGATGATTCTATATATAGGGAATAAAATTTATTGATTCAATGCTCTAATAGTATTCATGCACAACAGTAATTTATTAAAATATTGCAATTTGATTACCAAATAGAATTTGAGATAATGTAGTTATTATCTCTTTTTTAATGTTACTGTTTAAATATTTTATGAATATCGATAAATATTTGTTGACAAATGAAATTATTAAAGGTATTATGGTGTTGAGGTGTTTCATATGAAAAAAAGTAAAATTTCGCAAATTATATCTATTTTATTTCTTATTTTGTTCATTAGTGGAATTGGGTGTTTCATGTTTGTTCCCAAACTTTATGATTTATGGAAAGAAGAATCTGTATTGTCATTTCATAATCAATCCATTTATTATCAATTAGCATTTTATGCATGTTATATCTTATGTTTGATGATTATATATCAATTAATGAATTTATTTCAACAAGTGTATCATGGGAGTCCTTTTCACAAAAAAATAGTATCAGCTTTGAATAATAGTGCAATTTTATTTATGATGTTATTTATGATTGTCATTATGAAAGCAATTTTTATTCCCACATTACTATCTTTTGTTTGTGCGTTTATCTGTTTTATGTGTTAAAGGAAGTAATTAAATCGGCAATTGCTTATAAAAATGAGTTGGATTATACAGTGTAGGTGAAATATATGATTATAGTAAATTTAGATGTCATGATGGCAAAAAGAAAAATATCACTTAATGAATTAAGTGAAAAAACTGGAATTACTACGACTAATTTATCAATATTAAAGAACAATAAAGCAAAAGCAATTCGTTTTTCTACGTTAGAGTTAATTTGTAAAGTCCTGGAATGCCAACCAAGTGATTTGCTAGAGTATAGGGGTGAGAAAAATGAATGAGGATTTTAAAGTAGGTAAACAAGTCATATTGGTTATGATGATTTGCGCATTTATAATTGTCTTAGGGTATTGTTTTAATTTAGATGGCCATGTTCAGAGAGTAACACTCCCGTTTACAGTGGTGTTAACTGGTTATACTTTTCTTTTGGTGAATCAAATAAAAAATAAAAAAGCTTTGTTTTTGTTAATACCCATTATTCTTATTTTGTTTAGTAGTTTAGTGACAACAGTGGATACAAGCAATGCATGGTTAAATGTGATTGTTCTATTACTTTTGTTTTCTATGTATTTCTTTTTATGGGTTAATCCCAATTATCATGTTTCAGGAAATTGTTGGAAATGGGTTTATTATTTGTTTCCAACAAGCTTATTTTCTAATTTCCATTATGTAAAAATAGGAAAATTTGGTGAGAAAACATTTGAGATTATCCGTGGAATCATTGTTGGTGGTGTTATAGGAATTGTTTTGTTGTTTCTTCTAATGAGTGCAGATAGTTATTTTAGTGCGTTTATTTCACAGATTACGAATTTATTTCAATTAGATTTTGATCATATTGTTTTATGGATTGTTTATTTTCTCTTTTTATTCAATATTTTCATTCGTATTTTACAAAATAAAGATACTGAAATGGATGAAGTAGAATATTTCAATTTGAATATAGTTACAGTTAGAACAGTTTTAATCATTATTAACTTTATATTTGCGTTATTCTTATTTTCTGAAATTTCTAAGTTAACTGGAAATTTCTTAAAGTTGCCAGTAGAATATACGTATGCACAGTATGCAAGAGAGGGATTCTTCCAATTACTTGCCGTTACAACTATTAATTTTGCTATTATAATGTTTCTGTTTTATAAATCACATATTGTAGAGGAAAATAAAGTAAAAAAATGTATTGTATTATTGATTACATTTTCAATTGTTTTAATTTTTAATTCCTATTATCGTATGTTTTTATATATTGAAAAATTTGGATTTACGATTTTAAGACTACAAGTAATTTTATTTTTAGCAATGGAATTTCTTTTATTCTTTTTGTTAATTTGGAAAGTAATAAAAGGAGTAGGGGTGAAAGATGCAATTTTATATTTTACAGTTATAATTAGTTTTTATATTTTGAATTTATATTTATGTCATGATGGATTCATTCAATTGTTAAATTCAATATTTTAAATTTATATTGTCGTATTGTGATTGAAGTGTTATAATCTTTGTAGATGACATTGATTTCCATTTAAGATGGCATTAAGTATTCTCTATTACTTATTATAGCTCTAAAAACATTTGAGGTTTTAGAACTATGTCATCTTAAATGGTATTAAAACGAAAAACATATTTATCAAGACATTTTAGAAGTTTTATAACTATGTCATCTTAAATGGTATTAAAACATTTTCATCTTATTTTTTGAAAAATTTTCTCAGGATAAAAACATGAAGAAAAGAAGAAATGGTTAGAAAAGCCTTAAAATAAAG
>ERZ777305.1864-NODE-1864-length-21242-cov-3.920706_pt1 | contig 21242 bp, 21 predicted proteins | sample MGYA00374965_ERZ777305 | MGnify/ENA primary metagenome ERZ777305 (study PRJEB29328, sample SAMD00013331) | mouse gut metagenome | study: EMG produced TPA metagenomics assembly of the Metagenome analysis of fecal microbiota from mouse which was promoted... | reverse complement strand
ACAACTTCCATGCAAACACCTCCTCCCTGTTGCGGGTGTCGGTGAGCAACACATAAATTATATCATATTATTCGATGTTTTTGTACTTTTCCTTCAAAGATTTGTTCTGAGGATTGTGGCTATAGCAATCCGGTATTTACTATCTCTGTGGACATTGTTATAAAGTGAATTCTCGGGAAACTAATTTTCTTAATTTATGCCTTTACTTTCTGGAAAAAGAAATAGCCGCCACTATAAGCAGCAGTGACGGCATACATCGTATGAGGTAAAATTTGTCATAATATGGGTAGAGCCGCTTCTATGGATTTCCCATTCTATGTTCTATGTCTAATATAGCACATGCGTGGGCAAAACGCAAAAAATTTTTATGTACCAGTCAAAATAAAAAATCTCCTTTTTAACAGTAGTTTACTGATAAAACATTTGATTATACACATTATTGACTGCTTCAGCATAAAGAGAATACGAATGTTTTCCATTTCCTTCATTGATATCTTTCAATTTTCGGTATTCTTCACTAATATACGCCCAGCCGCCATCTTTTCCAAGAATATCATTCGCTTTTTCTTGTATTCTAAAATTTATTGAGCGGAAAACAAATGCATATACATTTTGTTTCTTATTATTTCGCAAATAGTAATAGCCATCATTTCTACTACATTCCTCATAATAGATAATGGCAAAATCACATCTGTGCAATATTTTATTTTGTTTTTTGTCAACAACCTTTATCGTAATAGCCGATGTCGAATCCTTTGGAGCAGAATATTTCGTTCCTTTCAAAACATTTTTTAAAGCAGCCATAAAACTCTGTTTTACAATTTGTGCATCATAATGCATTTTTCCCCAACGCTGTATAATTAAATTATAATCAAAATCATACCCGCTATTTCCGCCGCGAACTCTAGTGACAAGATGCCTCTTCCCACTTCCGATTAGTTGAAACCAGAATGTCAGACCATATTTTTCTCGCATCTCAATTTGAACACACTTAATTATTTTTTCAAGTTCGTTTTTTACAGGCGCATACTCGGATTTTTTCACATACTCATACATTTCTTCTTTCTCCTTCTCGCCCATTCCGCCCATACAACTTTAAAGCTGTATCATAATAGGATATCATCATATTCAATTTTGTCAAGTGTAAAATTTCTGATTTTTAATCTAAGCAATAATCCAATACATAGTCTTCTACTCTTTGGTAATCTTCCTTTTCTATTTTTCCCATTATCCAATCAATATCAAGTTTATTCTTTATTGTTGATGATGAATTAAATGCTGGATTAAAATTTTGAAAAGGAAAATTAGTCCAATTTTGACATTTTTATGACCGATTTTGACAGGTGGAATAAAAGTCTGAAAAAATATGATAAAAGCGTACATATAAATTTTAAATTTATTTTTTTACGCTATATTTTGTTTTTTTAATTTTAACTGCAATATGGATAAGTATTATAAATAGTAATTCTCTACCAAAGGCTTAACAGCAGACAGTAAAAAATTTAACAAAGCCAAAATTACAACCGCCAAAAGAACTAAATTTCCTAACACTTTTTAGCTTTAAAGATAATTTCAGTAAAATCAATAAAAAACAGGTCTGTTTTTTCTGTTATATTTATGATAAAATAGTTTCAACAAAGCTGAGTTAAAAAATGTGCAAAAATCCGCACAAAACAAATAAAACAGTCTCAGCAAAGCTAAGCCAAAATGTGCAAAAGACCCCACAGAAATATAATAAAATGCTGCAAGCAAGGATATACATTACGGGAAACATGCCGTAAACATGGTTAATATAGTAACGGAAAGGAAATACTATGGCTGATTTAAGTGAAATAAGAAAACAGATTGATGAAGTAGACAAGAAAATAGTACAGCTTTTTGAAAACAGAATGTCACTTTGCGAGGACGTGGCAGAGTATAAGATAAAAACAGGAAAGCAGGTGTTAGATACAGGCAGGGAGAAGGAGAAGCTTGATAATATAAAGCTTCTTGTGCAAAAGGAAGAAAACAGGCATGATGTGAGAGAGCTGTTTAAGCAGATAATGGCTATGAGCAGAAAGCTTCAGTATAAGCTTATGGCTAAGCACGGACTTATAAGCGATGTATCCTTCCGCTCTGTAGATACAATAATAAGACCTGATGTAAAGGTGGTATATCAGGGTGTGGAGGGAGCCTACGCCCATGAGGCATCATTACAGTATTTTGGCGACGAGGCAGACTGCTATCACGTAGAGTCGTGGCGGGATGCCATGGAGGAGGTAAAATCAGGGCGGGCGGATTATGCAGTGCTTCCCATAGAAAATTCTACGGCAGGAGCTGTCACACAGGTTCATGATTTGCTTTTAGAGTATGATAATTACATAGTGGCAGAGACTGAGGTTTTGGTGGAGCATGCGCTTCTTGGTCTTGCAGATGCCAAAATAAGCGATATTACCACTGTGTATTCGCATCCACAGGCTCTTATGCAATGTGAGAAATATCTAAGAGAGCATAGGGAATGGCAGCAGATAAGCTGTGAAAATACAGCCGTAAGCGCAAAAAAGGTATGTGACGAGGGAGATAAAACCCATGTGGCAATAGCAAGCGTAAAGGCAGCAAAGATACATGGTCTTAAAGTCCTTAAGGAAAGAATAAATCAGGAGGATGCCAACACTACAAGATTTTTAATAGTAGGTAGAGAAAGAATATATACTAAGGAGGCTGACAAGATTAGTATATGCGTGGAGATGGCCCATGAAAGCGGAACATTATATAATGTGTTATCTCACTTCAGCTATAACGGTATAAATATGACTAAGATAGAGTCAAGACCTATAGAAAACAGACAGTGGGAATACAGGTTTATTATAGATATAGAAGGTAAAATTTCTGACGGGGCAGTTAACAACGCCCTTAGGGGAATAAGCGAGGAGGTAAGCAAGCTGGTTATACTAGGGAATTATTAATTCCCCAAATTATTAATGAGAAAGGCAGGGTGGAATATGGCGTTGGTGAAGTATGCCGTTATAAGCATAGGCTCCTACGAGTTGGAGCTTAAGCTGTATCAGATTACGGCGGATAAAAAAATAAAGACAATAGAGAATGTAAGGCAGATAATGAGCCTTGGAAGCGAAACCTACTCCAACGGCAAAATCAGCTTTGAAACTATAGAAAAGCTGTGCGATGTGTTGGAGCGGTTTAATAATGTTATTAAGGAATATAAGGTTACGGACTATGATGCGGTGGCAACAAGCGGCATAAGAGAGGCAGCCAACGCTTCGGTGGTGTTAGACAGAATAAAGGTAAGAACAGGCTTAAAGGTACGTATTTTAAGCAATTCTGAGGAGCGTCTTGTGGACTACAGAGCCTTGTTTATGTATGAGAAGGAAAGCAGGGAGTTTATAGACGACGGAACGGCATATATTGATTTAGGCTCAGGAAGCCTGCAGATTTCACTGGTGGAAAAGGGAGCCTTAGCCGCAACCCAAAACCTTCGTCTCGGCTCCATGAGAATAAGAGAGCTTTTGTATGATTTATCCGACGATATAAAGCATTTTGACAAGCTTGTGGATGAGCTTATAAATAACGACTGGCAGACCTACAGGAAAATGTTTATAAAGGATAAGCAGATAACAAGCATAATAGCCACAGGAGTACAGATATCCACATTTGCAAAAAAAGTTAACGACGGAAAAAAGAATATTATTTATACGGCAGAGGAATTTACGGCAGAATGTGAAAAGCTTAGTCAGAAATCAACAATGGAGATAATGAAGGATTACGGGCTTACAAGAGAGCAGACTATTATGCTTATGCCTACCATAAAAATATATGAGAAAATATTAAAGGAAACAGGCGCAAAAAAAATATGGATTTCATGCGTAAGCCTTCCTGACGGAATGGTAATAGAATACGGCTTAAAAAAGAAAAAAATAAGCATAGAGCATAATTATAATGCAGATATTTTAAGCACCGCAAAGAGCATATCAAAAAGATACAAGGCAAGCCAGTCCCATGTAAACAATATACGTGAAATTGCAACTGCTATATTTGACGCCACAAAGAAGATACACGGTATGGGGGAGAGGGAAAAGCTTCTTTTGGAAATAGCAATTTTTCTTCATGACTGCGGAAAATATATAAGCATAAATTCATCCCCGCAATGCTCTTACGATATTATTATGGCAACGGAAATACTGGGACTTTCACATGGAGAGAGGGAGCTTGTGGCTAATGTGGTAAAGTATAATACCATAGAGCTTGAAAATACAGATAATCTTACGGTTACAAAGCTTCTGGCAATACTTCGTGTGGCAAATGCCCTTGACAGAAGCCATAAGCAGAAGCTTAAGGATTTTAAGATAGATTTAAAGGACGGAAGCTTAAGCATTACCGTAAGGACTAATGAAGACATAACCTTAGAAAAGAGTTCGTTAAAGGAGAAGGCGGAATTTTTTGAGGAGGTATTCGGCGTAAAGCTTTTGTTGAAGCAGAGAAAGGGTATAGTGTAAAGCTGCCACTATTTATGTTAAGGAGGTTACTATGAATGAAAAATATACTAACAGGGAATTAAGCTGGCTTGATTTTAATTATAGAATTTTGTCAGAGGCAAGAGACAAAAATAATCCTCTTCTTGAAAGATGCAAATTTTTAAGCATTACCTCGTCTAATTTAGATGAATTTTTTATGATAAGAGTGGCGTCGTTAAAGGATATGGTAAATGCAGAATACGAAAAAGAGGATATGTCAGGAATGACGCCTGCAAAGCAGCTTAGCGCAATAAGCAAAAAAACACACAGCTTTGTTTCAATGCAGTATTCCACCTATAACCGCTCAATTATTACGGCGCTGAAAAAGGAAAAGCTTGTTATAGTACAAAGCCACGAGGCTTTAAGCGATGAGCAGAAGGAGTACGCAGACAGATATTTTGAAGAAAATATTTATCCTATACTTACGCCTATGGCTGTGGATTCCTCAAGGCCTTTCCCACTTATAAGGAATAAGTCGTTAAATATAGCCGCCCTTCTTGAAAAAAAGGAGGATATAAAGGACAAGGCGGATGCAAAGAGAAAGGGAAAAGCCAAGGAGGAAAAATCAAAGAATAAGGAAAAAAATAAAAATAATACAGACGACAGGGAATTAGAGTTTGCCACAGTGCAGGTTCCTTCAGGAATTCCCCGTATAATCAGAATACCGTCCCAAAACGAGGGAGAGACTACGGTAATATTACTTGAGGAAATAATAGAAAGACATATCGGAAAGCTGTTTTTAAACTATAAGGTGGTCTGCGCCCATCCATACAGGGTAATGAGAAATGCAGACCTTACCATTGACGAGGATGATGCGGAGGATTTGCTGAAGGAGATTGAAAAGCAGCTTAAGAAGCGTCAATGGGGAGAGGCAATAAGGCTTGAGATGGAGGATTCGGCAGACAAGAGACTTGTAAATATACTTAAGGAGGAGCTTAAGGTTGACAATGAAGATATATTTATGATAAACGGCCCTCTTGATTTAACCTTTCTTATGAAGCTATACGGAATAGATGGCTTTAATGAGCTTAGGGCGGAAAAATATACGCCCCAGCAAAACCCAAGAATAAATTCTGAGGAAAGTATATTTGACCAGATAAAGGAGGGAGATATACTTCTTAATCATCCGTATGAGACCTTTGACCCGGTGGTTGATTTTGTCCGTCAGGCGTCAAAGGATGACAGCGTTCTTGCAATAAAGCAGACCTTATACCGGGTAAGCGGAAATTCGCCTATTATAGCCTCGCTGGCGGAGGCGGCGGAAAATGGAAAGCAGGTATCGGTGCTGGTTGAGCTTAAGGCAAGGTTTGATGAGGAAAACAATATAAACTGGGCGAAAAAGCTGGAAAAAGCAGGCTGTCACGTTATTTACGGACTAAGGGGGCTTAAGACCCACAGCAAGATAACACTTGTGGTAAGGGAGGAGGAGGACGGCATCAGAAGGTATGTTCATCTTGGAACAGGAAATTATAATGATGCCACGGCAAGGCTTTATACAGATATGGGACTTTTTACATGCCGTCAGCCATACGGCGAGGATGCAACTGCTGTCTTTAATATGCTGTCAGGCTATTCCGAGCCTGAGGTATGGAATAAGCTGGCGTTAGCGCCTCTTTGGCTCAGGGATAAATTTGAGTATCTTATAAAGAGAGAGACTGAAAATGCAAAAGAGGGAAAAAAGGCGTTTATTGTAGCAAAAATGAATTCCCTTTGCGACAGGGAAACCATAGATTTGCTGTATGAGGCAGGTCAGGCAGGAGTAAAGATAGACCTTATTATCAGGGGAATATGCTGTCTCAGGGCGCAGGTAGAGGGATTAAGCGAAAATATAAGCGTTCGCTCAATAGTAGGAAATTTCCTTGAGCACAGCAGGGTGTTTTATTTCCATAACGACGGAAAAGAGGAGGTCTATATGAGCAGCGCCGACTGGATGCCTAGAAATCTTGATAAGAGAGTGGAAATACTTTTCCCTGTTGAGGATGACAAATTAAAACAGCAGGTTATTCATATACTGGATGTGCAGCTAAAGGATACCCTTAAGGCCCATGTGATGAACAGCCAGGGCGTATATGAAAAGGTAGATAAAAGAGGCAAGGAGCCGTTAGAGGCTCAAAAGTATTTCTGTGATGAGGCAATAAAAAATGCAAGGAAGCCTCTTATAACAGAAAAAAGAGTATTTGAGCCTCATGAGCATATATAAGGGAAATTCTAAAGCTCAATTCTTTTATGAAAGAATATTCCGATAAGAGTAAAAAACGGAATATAAATCAGTGAAGCAATAAGGCAAATCATTAAGCGTTCATTTGTTACGTTAAGGCTGGAAAGCTCGCTTAAAAAGGAAGAAATCCAAAGCTCTGTTGTTGTAAAATTCTTAAATTTTATATGGGAATCAATAAAATTAAGGAGCATATTTACAAGCATAGGGGCAACGATTGCAGCGGCAATGGAGGAGCCGTTTTTGCGAAGTATTGCCGATACAAGAAAGCAAAGGCACATGTTAGCCATACAGGCGGCATACTGGGAAGCAAGTATACCTATAAAATGAGGGCTGCCGATATCTCCTGCTTTAAAATAGGACTGCCCCAATGCAAAGGCGCAAAGCATAACGATTATAAACATAATGGTTACGGCAGTCCATGAGGATATAAGCTTTGAAAGGTAAACCTGCTTTCTGGAATAGCCTCTTGCATATATGTTTTTTATCGTCTGCTGCTCGTAATCATCACATACAAGAAGAACGATGTAAATACCGCCGATTAAAAAAAACGAGCTGCTGTTTAGGGCGTTTACCATTATGTCGGCGGCAGTTGCGGCAGTCTCAGAGCTCTTTGACAGCTCGTTGGCATTTGAAACCGATAAAAACAGTAAGCCTGCCATTATTAATGTACAAATATAAAAGCTTTTTTGCTTTTTAATCTTGCGAAATTCAAGTTTTAATAGATTTTTCATATTATCTGCCCAACCTTTCTATAAAGAAATCTTCAAAGCCAATGCTTTCATTTTTTATTTCATAAACCTTTACGCCTGAGCTTACAAGCATATGGTTTATGTAGGAGCTATCCTCAATTTCAGATAAAATGGAAATATCTGTCCCTAAGGTCTCAAGCTTTATATTTTTGTTCCATGATTTTAATACTGAAACAGCCTTATCCGTATTGTCAGTGACAATCCTCAGGGAAGCTCTGCATCTTTCCTCAAGGTTTTTTTGGGAAATTTCCTCTATCAGGTTTCCGCCGGAAACAATACCGTAGTCTGTTGCAATTTTCCCAAGCTCGTCAAGAAGATGGCTGGAAATTACAAAGGTTACGCCGGAATGGTTCAGCCTTAGTATTATATCGCGTATTTCCTTAATTCCTGCCGGGTCAAGACCGTTGATAGGCTCGTCAAGTATAAGCAAATCCGGGTGTCCAAGAAGGGCAATGGCAATTCCAAGACGCTGGCGCATTCCTAAGGAAAACTCGCCTGCCTTTTTCTTTTTTGTATTGTCAAGCCCGACTATCTTAAGAAGCTCACGTATTTCCTTGTCAGAGGCAGGAGAAATAAGGGAAAAACGCTTCATATTTTCAAAGGCCGTCTCGTTTTTATACAGAGCCGGAGCCTCAATAAGGGAGCCTGTTTTTCTTCGGGCCTGATATATATTTGAGCCGTTAAGCAGACTTATTTCCCCCTCGTTTGGTGTGGTGAGTCCTAAGATAAGCTTCATAAGGCTTGTTTTTCCGGCGCCGTTCTTTCCGATTAACCCATATATGGCGCCCTTTTTAACGTGCATTGATATATGGTTTACGGCAGTTTTGCTTCCATACCGTTTGGTAAGCTCTTTTGTTTCAATAACATATTCCATATTATTCTCCTTTTCTCCGCTTTCGACGGCTTAAATTGCGATGAAAAATTATGCTTTTGCATTTTTCTTTCTCCGCCTCCTGCAGTAAATTTTTCCTTGATTTTTATATGAAACAAGTGTATCATATATTGTGAAACAAATGTATCACATATTTTTTTCTATGTCAATAAGCCGTAAGGCCGCTGAAACAAAGGAGGTAAATTGTATCACATGAATAAGAAGCAGGAGGCAAATGCAATAGTAATAGAGAGTATTACACTGGCGCTTTTGGAGCTTATGAAGGTAAAGGATTTTTCGTCAATAACTGTTACGGATTTAACAAAGCGGGCAGGTGTGGGAAGGGTTTCCTTTTATAGAAATTTTGAAAGCAAGGAGGATGTTATAAGAAAGCATCTGGCAGCCTTGCTTGAAGAATGGTTAAAGCCCTATGAGGGCAGAACTGATTATAACTGGTCAGAGGTTATTCTGGAATATTATTTTAAAAATAAGGATTTATATATTATGCTTTACCGGCAGGGGCTGGCCCATATCAGTCTCCAGAGCGTAAAGGATGCCTGCGGGCCAAAGCCTGAACAGCCTAATGCCCTTGCCTATGTAACCGCGTTTATTGCATATGGTATTTACGGCTGGCTTGAGGAGTGGTTTAAAAGAGGCTTACAGGAAACCCCTAAGGAGATGATTGAGATGTTTAAGCAGGAGAGCATTTTTCATAGCCAATAAGGAGACCGTGATTTTCAGCGTAGTAGCTGCACAGAGCGCTTGTAGGCATTATTTCAACAGGACAGTCCTCAAAGCGCTCCTTTAAAAGCTCATTGAGCTTATCTGCGCCTTCCCTGTTATAGCAGTGGGCAATTACAAGCCGTCCTCCCTTGTAGCCGTCGTTAATTATCATATTTACAAGCTGCTCTAAGTATTTTCCCCTTGATTTATGTACAACCTCAAGCTGGCCGTCGGCGCTGGCGCGGCCTATAATCCTGATGCCGAGAACGCCTGTTATTTTTCCTACATATTTATTGACTCTGCCGTTTCTGACGAAATTATCAAGAGATTCAAGCATAAAGCCAAGCCCTGTGTTCTCCTTATAGGCGGTGATTTTGCGTGTTATTTCCTCAAAGGACAAGCCCTCCTTAATGTATTCTGTTAATTTATACAACAAAACCGTAAGCTCAGGACCTGCGGAAAGTGAATCAATAACATGAATATTTTTGTCAGGAGCCTCCTCCAGGAGCATATTTTTTGCGGTTACTGCGCTCCCGTAGCTGCCTGAGAGAGAGCTTGTGATTGTTATGGCAAAGGCATTGTCTGCTTTTTTATATGCCTTGTACCAGACGTCCGGACTTGGCGCGGCGCTTCCTGTAGTTGTGGTGCAGTTTTGCATATCGTTCATAAATCCGTCGATATCAAGGCTGAAATTGTCAACGTATTCCTTTTCACCTACCCTTATCGTAAGAGGTGCCCTTTCAAATATTATATTTTCACATTCAGGGAAGTTAACTAAGTCGCATCCCGAATCAACTACAATAACATAATTCATATTTATCCTCATTTCTGTGCATTATTATATTGGTTTATTGTAATATATTTTGGTTTATGATACAATTTACAAACAGGCATTAGATGTCAATAATTGTCAATAAGGAGAACCTATGACTGAAAATCAGAAGACTGACAGAAACAGATTTACCCGTATGAATATAGGCGAGGCGGTGGCTGCTCTTTTAAAGGAAAAGGAATTTGATAAGATAAAGATTTCCGAGATAACAAAAAAGGCAGGCGTCTCAAGAATGACTTATTATAATTATTATGAGACAAAGGAGCAGGCGTTAAAGGATTATCTTTATGAGCTTATAAAGGAATATATGCAGGAAAGTAACAGGCATCCTGAGACCGGAGGCATGCTCACATACGGGCATATTGTGTTTTCACTAATGTTTTTTGACAGGTATTCAGATTTTTTGCTTACGTTGAATAATGCAGGCTTTTATGGAATGATAATAAACGCAATGAATGAGTTTATGCTTGAGCATATAAGTAATATATACGGAGGCTGCGTTTATGAGCTTTATTGCTATATGGGGGCGCTGCTGAATTTATTTATAAAATGGGAGGAAAACAGAAAGGATATGTCAGCGGAGGAAGTGGGAAGAATTATATCAGGCTTTCTTATTGAAAAAATAAGGGATGAGATATAATGTGCCAAAAAGATTAACGGAGGGAAGCATGTCGGTAGGAAAATTGTTTTTAAAATATATACCTCAAAATATACTGGGTATGGTAGGTATATCCTTATATATTTTGGCAGATACTTTTTTTATATCAAAGGCTGTAGGCGCAGACGGAATTACGGCGCTTAATCTTGTGCTGCCGGTCTATAGCATTATTTTTTCTATGGGAGCCATGATTGGAGTCGGCTCAGCAATAAGGTTTGCCATAGCAAAAAGCAGACAGAGCAGCGATATGGACAGATATTTTTCAAATGGGCTGTTTTGGGGTACGGCTATAGGCCTGGTCTTTGCCTTTGCAGGACTTATTTTTCCTGATAAAATTCTGTCCCTTATGGGCGGAGATGAGGAAATAGTGCGGGTGGGAACATCTTATACAAGGATTTTTATGATTTTTTCCCCATGCTTTATATGGAATCATACCTGCAACGCCTTTGTGAGAAATGACGGAGCGCCCTCAAGGGCTATGGTTGCAACTCTTTCAAGCAGTCTTTTTAATATAGTGGCGGATTACGTGCTGATGTTCCCTCTTGGCTTGGGGATGGAAGGAGCAGCGCTGGCTACGGCAATATCCCCGGTAATCGGAGTAGGCGTATGCCTTACGCATATATTATCAAAGAAAAGCAATATAAAAATTAAGCTTATAAAGCCGTCATTTTCAAGGCTTATACACTCATGCCAGTTAGGAGTTTCAGCCTTTGTGGCAGAGCTTTCATCAGGAGTTATGACAGCCACCTTCAACATGCTTATACTTGGACTTACGGGAAATGTGGGAGTAGCCGCCTATGGAGTTGTGGCTAATATTTCTCTTGTGGCAATGGCCATGTTTAACGGTGTGGCAAACGGCTCACAGCCTATAGCGAGCGCATTTTACGGACAGGGGGAAAGGAGTAAGCTTAAGAAATTATTAAAGCTTGGATTTGTTTCGGTAGCGGTTATGGCGGCAGTAATGATTGCAATAGTATTTATATGGTCCGGTACCTTGGCGAATATATTTAACAGCGAGAATAATAAGGCTCTTGCCGGGTATGCCGAGGAAGGTCTGAAGCTTTACTTTACAGGCTTTATTTTTGCAGGAATAAATATAGTGGGCACAAGCATACTAAGCGCTGTGGAGGAGGCAAAGGGCGCTTTTATTGCTTCAATAATGAGAGGCTTTGTGGCAATAGTAGGCTTTGCATTTCTGCTTTCTTACATTTGGGGAATGAAGGGAGTATGGCTTGCATTCCCTGCGGCAGAGGGAGCAACAGTTATAATAACCGTTATAATGCTTAAAAAAGCCTTTAACAATAATAAGGCAACGGCGCCGGATTAGTTTTCAGGCTGTAATAAAAAATAAAATAATAATATATTTTATGGAGGAAGCATGAGGGAAAATATATATGAAAAAAAATATATAGATTTGCATGTTCATTCAACAGCCTCAGACGGAACGTATACTCCTTCTGAGGTTACGGAATACGCAAAGGAGAAGGGGCTTTATGCCTTTGCCCTTACCGACCATGACACGGTAGACGGCATTGAGGAGGCCATGAAGGCTGCAGGCAATAGTATAATAGTGATTCCCGGCATAGAGATTTCAGCGGATTATAACGGAACCGATATACATATACTGGGCCTTAACATTGATTATAAAAATGAAGAGTTTCTTGCGCAGATAAATGAATGTAAGCGCCTTCGCGCAGAGAGAAACAAAAAGATGATACAAAAGATGAATGCTTTGGGCTTTCCTATTACAGAGGATATAGTAAATGAAAGGTACGGAAGGGATTCGTCTGTTACAAGAGCTCATTTTGCAAGATATCTTCTTGACGAAGGCTTTGTTTCCACAAAGGAGGAGGCCTTTGAAAAATATCTTAACAAGGGCGGCCCCTGCTATGTATCAAGAGTACAGATGACGCCGGAGCATGCAGTTAAAATAATACTTAAGGCAGGCGGACACCCTGTGCTTGCCCATCCTCTTTTATATAAGCTTGAAAAGGATAAGGTGACAGAGCTTATAGATTATCTTAAAGGCTTGGGACTTAAGGGACTGGAGGCTCTCTATTCAAGAAACACCGCAGAGGACGACGAATTTCTTGCAGGAGCTGCAAAAAGCTTTGGGCTGTTTGTAACCGGAGGCTCGGATTTTCACGGCAGCAATAAGCCGGATATTGATTTGGGAGTGGGAACAGGAAACCTTGCAATAGGTAAGGAATTATTGAAAAATATATTATAGATGAAATTATAGATGAAAGGGTGAAAAAGCGTGAAGGAGAAAGTATTGGACAATGCATATGAAAAGTATAAGACACTGGAGGATTTGCCTGTAAAGACAAAGGTTATGGTTCCTCCTGAGGGTATGGTGAGAAAAGGAATAATACAGTTTCACCACGGTATGTCGGAGCATGGGGGAAGGTATAGGGAGGTAATGGAATTTTTCAGGGACAAAGGCTATATATGCGCCATACATGATGTGAGGGGCCATGGCTTAAGCTTAAAGAATGACAGCGAGCTTGGATATTTTGGAGAGAACGGGGCGGACGCCGTTGTGGAGGATGCTCACGCCGTAACTGCATACCTTAAAAACAATTATCCCGATTTGCCCTTTATACTGGTTGGACACAGCTTTGGCTCCCTTGCTGCAAGGGCATATATAAAAAAGTATGATTATGAGCTTGACAGAGCCTTTATTGTAGGCTGTCCCGGAGATAACAGCCTGAAGGCCTTCGGAATGCTTCTTATAGAGATAATGACCATATTTAAAAGTGATAAGGAGGTAAGTCAGTTTGCCGCCAATATTTTTAACAGACAGTATTCAAAGCCATATAAAAAGCTGTGTGAAAGGTATGACAGAAAAGCTCTTAAAAACGGACAGATTTGTTCCGTGGAGGATGTGGTAAACGCATATAATAAGGACAGAAAATCAGGCTTTCTATATACATTAAACGGCTATTATACCATTATGGAGACAATGTCGAGAGTATATAACGGAAGCAGGGATAAGTGGGTAAGAAAAAATAAGGAGCTTAAGATTACCTTTCTCTCAGGCGAGGACGACGTTTATATGATAAGCAGAAAAAAGTTTTTAAAGGCTGTTGACAGAATGAAGGCCATCGGCTATAAAAATACAGACTATAAGCTTTATCCGGGAATGTACCACGAGATTTTTAATGAGAAGGATAAAATGACGGTATATAACGATATACTAGATATGCTGGAAAAATAAACAAGTATTCAGAAGCAGCCATATGAAAAGTGACCATATAAAAAATAAGCAAACTGGCATTTTACTTAATGCCAGTTTGCTGTTATTATATGTGCTGAAAATATTAATAAGGCATACCTTAAGAAATATGCTCTAAAGCCTATATGCTTATACCGTCATATGATATGCCTTGGAATGGAGGCTTTTATGAATACAAAAAAAATATGTATGACAGGATTATTTATGGCGCTGATTTGTGTTGCCACATTATTTTTTAAGATAAGCATACCGGGAGGCTACGCGCATCTGGGAAACGGTTTTATTTTTCTTGCGTCAGCCCTCCTTGGCAATGTTGGGGGAATGATAGCGGCAGGAGCAGGCTCGGCTTTAGCAGATTTATTTGGAGGCTATTACATGTGGCTCTTGCCAACCCTGATAATAAAATGTATAATGGGCTTTGTGGTTGCGTTTATTGCGCCAAAGAAATTTACTCTTAAGTCGCCAAGAACTCTTATAGCAGTTATAATTGGCACGGCAGAAATGGTAGCCGGATATTTTATTGCAGGAATATTTATTATGGATACTGCGGCAGCAAGCGTTACGCAGATACCGGGGCTTGTGGCGGAGGATATAGTTGGAATTGCCGTATTTTATTTTGTCGGCTTTGCCATAGAAAAGTCAAATGCTGTCAGGCTTATTCAGAATGGAGAATAGAAATGCATCATAATAATCAAAAAAAAATAGCCGTCATAAATGATTATTCAGGGTTTGGCCGCTGCTCAATAGCGGTGGCTATGCCCTTAATATCATATCTGGGTATACAGTGCTGTCCTGTTCCTACGTCTATATTTTCAAACCACACAGGCTTTCCGGAGTTTTTCTTTGATGATTATACGGACAGAATGCAGGAATATATAGATAACTGGAAGAAGCTTGAATTACGCTTTAGCGGCATTATGACAGGCTTTTTAGGCTCAAAGGAGCAGATAGATATAGTAAAAAAATTTATAGAGGATTTTAGGGATGATAATACAACCATTATAGTAGACCCTGCAATGGGGGAGAACGGAAAGCCCTATCCTACCTACACAAAAGAAATGTGTGACGAAATGAAAAGGCTGACAGAGTACGCAGATATTATAACTCCCAATCTGACGGAGTGCTGTATGCTTACGGGTGCTGAGTATAAGCCGGAGGGCTGGAAAAAGGAGGAGCTTTATAATATGGCCCAAAAGCTCCTTGGCTTTGGAGCGAAAAAGGTTGTAATATCAGGCGTTCATATGGGAAGGTATATCGGAAACGTTATTGGGGAGGCAGATAAAAAACCAAGGATTATAAAGCATGAGAAAACAGGCGATTACCGTTCAGGAACAGGGGATATATACGCTGCAATAATAGCGGCAGACAGTATTAATAGGGTGGATTTTGAAAGCTCCGTGAGAAAGGCGGCAGGCTTTGTCAAGAAGGCTGTGGCAGCTACCGAAAGGCTGAAAATCCCAAGTACAGACGGACTTGCATTTGAGGAGGTTTTATATACCCTGAAAAGAGATTGAGAAAATTACATTGTATTATAAAGCAGAAAGAAAATTACAAATTAGGAAGAACATTATAAAAATAGGAAAAAAAATAAAAATGAAAGGAAGGCGTGCTGAATTGAAAAAGGCAATGACAATATTATATAAGGTACACAATAATTTATATGTAAATCTTACAAACCGCTGCTCCAGCTCATGTGTGTTTTGCTTAAGACACAACGGGGACAGTGTGGTTAAGGGAGGAGACAGCCTGTGGCTTACAAGAGAGCCGTCGGCTAAGGAGGTAAAAGCTGAGTTTGAAAGATTTGATATGGATGGCTTTGACGAGGTGGTATTTTGCGGCTATGGGGAGCCTGCAGAAAGGATAGATGTGCTTCTTGAGGTGGCAGCCTTTGTGAAGGAGAAGTATAATAAGCCTGTAAGGATAAATACAAACGGACAGGGAAATCTTATAAACGGCAGGGATATAGTTCCTGAGCTTAAAGGTCTTGTGGATACGGTTTCCATAAGCTTAAATACTCCCAATAAGGATAAATACCATGAGCTTGTCCGAAGCGAATTTGGAGAGAAGGCCTTTGACGCCATGCTTGATTTTGCAAGGGAATCAAAAAAATATGTTCCCAATGTAATATTGTCTACAGTAGCGACAACTATTACAAAGGAGGAGGAGGAGGAATGTAAAAAAATTTGCGATGAACTGGGGGTAACATACAGAATAAGACCTTTTGAGGAGGGAAAATGAGAATAATATTAGCTTCAAAATCTCCAAGAAGAAAAGAGCTTTTAAGCCGTATAGGCATAGAGTACGAATGTATTGTAAGCGAAGCAGAGGAAAAAACAACGGAAAGCAGTCCTGATAAGGTTGTAGCAGAGCTGTCGCGGCAAAAGGCAGAGAATATATTTGAAATTTTAAGGGCAGGAGAAAGGGATAACAGTCCTATGGTTATAATAGGAGCTGATACTGTAGTAGCCTGTGATAGTAATATAATGGGAAAGCCAAAGGATAAGCAGGATGCGGAGAGAATGCTTAAGCTATTAGAGGGAAGAAGCCACAGCGTGTGGACAGGGGTAACGCTGCTGTTTGTAAACATTGACAAAAATGGCAAATACAGCGAAAATAAAGTAATATCGGAAACCTTTGCATGTGAAACAAAGGTTTATATGTACCATTTTTCAGACAATGAGATAGAAGAATATATAAAAACAGAGGAGCCCTTAGACAAGGCAGGGGCATATGGAATACAGGGCATAGCCGCAAAATTTATTGAAAAAATAGAGGGTGATTATAATAATGTAGTTGGACTTCCTGTTTCGGCATTATATCAAAGAATTAAAAATATCTTGTAAATATTACAAAATCGTGCTAAACTGTGTAAATGATATTTAATATACATAAGGGATAAAGGTATTGGTGTATACAGATGGTTGAAATGAAATTTGAGGATATATTTGATGTTGACGAGATGGAAAAGCTCATGGACTCATTATCAAAATCCTTTGAAGTAGGTATGGGAATAAGAACTCCCGAGGGGGACCGGCTTATAAGCGATATTCATTTCTGTGATTTTTGCAGGGGAATTGTACAGAAATCGCCTATAGGAAGGAAGCAGTGTGAGGAATCGGATTTAATATTGTCCGCAAATGCAGACGGGGATACGCGTATTTGCAGATGCAGGTCGGCAGGTCTTATAGATGCAGGCATTAAGCTTACGGTAGGAGATACCCATATTGCAACTATACTTGTAGGGCAAATCCGTCTTAAGGAAAATGACCTTTCTGAGGAAGAATATAGAAGAATAGCCAAGTCCTTAAATATTGATGAGGAGGCATATCTTGAGGGAATAAATAAAATTCCCGTCGTAAGCAGACAGAAGTTTGAAAATATTTTATCGTCTCTTAAAATAATCGCAAATCAGCTTTCACGCTTAGGCTATCTTAACCTGCTCCAGAAGGATACGATAAAATCCTTTGAGACAAAGGAATCTGACTGGAAAAAGGATAAGCAGCAGTTTAAGATGATGGCGGAGAGGGATGCGCTTACAGGACTGTATAACCGTTCAAAATTTGAAGAGGTAATGAAAAAAATCGAGGAAGAAAGCACAGGCAGGGTATGTATAATATCCGGAGATGCAAATAACCTTAAGCTGATGAATGATGTATTTGGTCATGAAGCGGGGGACTCTCTTCTAAAGTATGTGTCAAGAAAGCTTACTGAGGTTTCAAAGCCAAGCTGGTATGTGTCAAGATGCGGAGGAGACGAATACAGGGTGCTTATGCCTGATACCTCTCTGGAGGCAGCCCTTGACTACTGCAAAAGAGTAGAAAGAAACTGTAAGGTTGTAAAGGCATTAAACCTTCCTATATCGGTTGCCCTTGGAGCCGCCGAGTGGGACAGGGAAAATGAAAGCCTTCAGGAATGTTTTAACAGGGCTGACAAGGAAATGTATGAAAATAAAAAGCATATAAAGGATAAGGAAAATCTTCTTGATTATATAATAGATAAGCTGTGCGAAAGGCAATATCTTTCAAGGGAAATAGTGGAGGCGGCAGTGCAGACAGCTTATGATTTTTCCATACATCTTGGATTTGACAGTGAGGGAGCCCGGAAGGTAAGGAGCGCTATGAAATATCAGGATATAGGCTATATCCAGCTTCCCGAATCATTTATGCTTCTGGGTCAGGAGATAGGTGAGGAGGAGCTTAAGGAGTTTAAAGACCATGTTAATAAAGGCTACAAAATGGCGCTTCAGTTTGAGAACACCTACAAGGTTGCCGAGATAATATTATATTCCCATGAGAGGTGGAACGGCGGGGGATACCCGAAGGGACTAAAGGGAGTTCAAATACCTATGGAGTCAAGGCTTATACGCATAGTAAAAAAATATATGCTTTTAACCATGGGAAAGAACGCACCTCCTGTTTCCCACAGCGAAGCAGTAAAATATATGAAAAAATATTCCGGTGAAAAATATGACCCTGATATGCTGAATTGGTTTATTGATTATATGGAAAAACGAAAAGCGGTATAGATTGCGGCAGCCTTTTCTATCTAAATTTAAAATATAGTGATATACATGTTATTCTCAAAGTATATCACTATATTTTTAATTATTATAAAAATTTAAAGCTTCAGTCTTAGAAAATCTTTTCAATTTTTATATCGCTGTTTTTAGATAAATCTATAAAATCACTTCCCGAATGTACAATAGGCTTTGAAAGATTATTTGTATTAACCATTATAATCTCACCGCTTTCACCGTTTGAAAGCTGAACCTGTGAATGAAGATAGGAGTTAATAATATTCTGTAAAAACACAAGCATATATCTGGAATCATAAAGGTTAAAGCCGTCCTTTTCAAAGGCTTCAATAACGTCAAAGGGACATATTGGGCCTCTGTAAACTCTGGTGGCAGTAAGGGCGTCATATACGTCTGCAATGGTGATAATCTTTGCAAAGTCGTCTATATCCTTTCCCTTAAGGCCCTGAGGATATCCGCTTCCGTTTACCCTCTCATGATGCATGAGGGCAGATTTTTTAATACGCTCGTCTATGTCCAAGTCCTTTAAGAGCTCATAGCCTTTTTCGGCGTGGGTTTTCATAATCTCAAATTCAGCTTCTGTAAGCTTTCCCGGTTTATTTAATATTTCGGAAGGGATAAGGAGCTTTCCAATATCGTGGAAAAGACCGCAGGATACAAGCAGATGCTCCTCCTTTTCAGCCTTGCCGGCCCATCTTCCTATAATAGCGGCAATCATACCTACATTAATGGAATGGACAAATGTAGAATCAGAAAAATCCCGCATATGATGAAGCATATCAAAGATGCTGTATGTGGAGGATAATGAGGAATAGGAAGAGTAAAGCTCTATGCAGATATCTATTGCAGTTTTAAGCTCCTTTTCCGATATATTTTTGTGGGCCAGACCGCTTAGGAAATTGTGGAGATAGTCGGTGACCTTAATAAAATCCTCCTTAAACTGTATAAATTCCTTTGTTTCCGTAAAAGGCACAGCGTCGCCTCCGTCGCTTGATATGTATACGTAATTAACATTAAAAAGCTTAAGTCTGTCTAAAACCTTTGATGTGAGAACGGTACCTTCAGTAATAAGAAGCTGGGAATCCTCGTTGTAAGCATCATTGGCAATGACCGTATTAATTTGTAAATCCTCCACAGGAATTTTAATATTCATAAATAAACCTCATTTCCACGCTCTCAATGCGTATTTTATCTTTCGGGAAATTTTATGCAGCAGTTATATTTCATAATTAAAAATATTATAGCATTAGTAAAGGAAAAAGTCCAAATAATTTTTTACTTGACAAAAGACTTTGGTTAGTCTATACTAACTATGTTTCAACAGATAGGATTTTTAGATTATTGGAAAGGAAAGGTGCTGCGTATGCCTCTTGCAATGGTAGATTTGGGCAGGGAGGACACTATAGTAAAGGTTCTGGGCAAGGAGGAGACAAGAAGATTTTTAGAAAATCTTGGATTTGTAGCAGGAGCTATAGTTACCGTGGTTGCTTCAATGGGAGGAAATGTTATAGTAAGCATTAAGGAGTCCAGAGTAGCAATAAGCAGGGAAATGGCAATGAAAATTATGGTTTAGTATAAATACATAAAAGTAATAAAACCATTTTTTTTAACGCTGGGTTAGCATATTCTAACCTGATATATAAACCATAAAAATTTATAAGAAAGGAAGAAATAAACATGACATTGAAAGAAGCTAAGGTTGGCCAGAACGTTAAGGTAAGCAGACTTAACGGCGGGGGCGCAGTGAAAAGAAGGATTATGGACATGGGCATAACAAAAGGCGTTGATATTTTTGTCCGAAAGGTAGCTCCTCTGGGAGACCCTATTGAGGTAACCGTAAGGGGCTATGAACTGTCCCTTAGAAAGTCAGACGCGGCTATGATTGATGTGGAGTAGCTTATTTTTTGCAGAGGGGTTAGCATTGGCTAATCAACAAAAAGTAATTTGGGGAAAAAATTCAAGAAAGGAAAATGAAAAAATGTCAGTAAAAATTGCGTTGGCAGGTAATCCTAACTGCGGTAAAACTACATTATTTAATGATTTGACAGGCGCTAACCAGTATGTAGGAAACTGGCCGGGAGTTACTGTTGAAAAAAAGGAAGGAAAGCTAAAGGGACATAAGGATGTAGAAATTATGGACCTTCCGGGTATTTATTCCCTTTCATCCTATACCCTTGAGGAGGTGGTTTCAAGAAAGTATCTTGTAAATGAAAGACCTGACGCTATACTTAATATAGTTGACGGTACAAATATAGAAAGAAATCTTTATCTTACCACACAGCTCTTAGAGCTGGGAATTCCCGTTGTGGTTGCCGTCAATATGATGGATTTGGTAGAGAAAAGCGGAGACAGCGTCAACACAAAGGAGCTTGAGAAAGCCCTTGGCTGTAAGGTGGTTACAATTTCCGCCCTTAAGGGAACGGGAACAACAGAAGCGGCGCTTGTATGCGCGGGGGAAGCGCAGACAGCGCATGTACAGAGGCATGTACATAGATTTGACGAAAATGTGGAGGACTATTTATCAGAAATAGAGGAAAGGATAACAGACAGCTCCATAGAAGAAGAGCAGAAAAGATTTTTTGCCATAAAGCTTTTTGAGCAGGATAACAAGATAAATGAATTTGGAAAGACGCTTCCTGATGTGAAGGATATAGTTAAGAGAGCTGAAAAGGAAATGGATGACGATACGGAGAGCATTATTACAGGAGAAAGATATAATTATATAGGCTCTGTCATAGGAAAGTGCTATAAGAAAGCAGTCGGCAAAAAGCTTACCCTGTCAGATAAGATTGACAGGATAGTAACAAACAGAATACTTGCGCTTCCTATATTTGCGGCAGTTATGTTTATAGTATATTATGTGTCTGTAACAACGGTTGGCACATGGGCAACAGACTGGACAAACGACGGA
>ERZ777305.1861-NODE-1861-length-21244-cov-4.490254_pt1 | contig 21244 bp, 33 predicted proteins | sample MGYA00374965_ERZ777305 | MGnify/ENA primary metagenome ERZ777305 (study PRJEB29328, sample SAMD00013331) | mouse gut metagenome | study: EMG produced TPA metagenomics assembly of the Metagenome analysis of fecal microbiota from mouse which was promoted... | reverse complement strand
GGTAGGAGCCCCGCCTTCAACGCCCACCCCATTTCGTCCGCTGCCAGGGGCAGCTCCCTCAACGGGGTGGGCGTTGTTGGTGGGGGTGAGTTAAAACTCTGTTGTTACAACTTTATTCTCTCTTAATGATTTCTTAACATCTATAACTCTTTGATTTGATGATCCCCTATAAAGCAGTGATAAATCTCTGCGTTCATAATCAAATTTACCATCAATTAAAATATCTATCTTTTTCAAAATATCTAAAACAACTTTATGTTCACTAATCATTTCTAAAAGTTCTTCATATGCAAAACCAGTATAAACAATAGTATTAAGTTTATATTTATCATTAATCAGTTTTAGTATTTCATTTAACGCTTCCAACTGATAAAACGGATCACCACCAGTTATAGTAATCCCATCTGTGTATGGATTATTCTTTATAATATCATCTATATAATCTAGATTATATTCTTTTCCACCATTTAAATCCCAAGTTTTAGGATTATGACAATTTAAACAATTATGCAAACAGCCCTGCATAAAAATAGCAATTCTTATGCCAGGGCCATCTACAACAGATTCTTGTATTATTCCAGCTAAACGTACTTTATTTTTCACAATCATTATCCAGAGTATGCTTTACTCTATCATGTTCTTCAGCGCGTTTTCCGTTATTAAAGCGGTCTAATGTACCAACGAGATATCCAGTAATTCTTCTTATTCTTTCAAAAGATACTCCATCCTTTTCGCTTCTACCACATTTTGGACAAGTATTATCGATTATTCCGTTATAACCACACACAGGATCCCTATCGACAGGATGATTAACTGCACCATATCCGATGCCAGCTTCTTTCATATGACGAACGATTTTTTCAAATGCTTGCTCATTTTTAACTAAATCTCCATCAGCTTCAATATAAGTAATGTGACCCCCATTTGTATAATTATGATATGGAGCCTCTATATCAATCTTTTTAAACATAGAAATTGGATAATAAACTGGCACATGGAAAGAGTTAGTATAATAATCTCTATCCGTTATTCCCTTAATAACACCATATTTCTTTTTATCCATTTTAATAAAGCGTCCAGATAATCCTTCGGCAGGTGTTGCAATTAAAGAGAAATTCAATTTATACTTCTTTGCTGCCTTATCCATTTTTTCACGCATATGAGAAACAATCTTAAGGCCTAGAGCTTGGCTTTCCAAGGATTCACCATGATGTTTTCCAGTCAAAGCGACCAAACATTCTGCAAGTCCTATGAATCCAACCGTCAATGTACCATGACGAATTACTTCATCAATTTCATCTTCCCAAGAAAGTTTATCAGAATCAATCCAAACATGTTGAGACATTAAAAATGGCATATTCTTAACTTTCTTATGTCTTTGAACTTCAAATCTTTCAAGCAACTGTTTTATAACTAAATCACACATATCATCTAATTTTTTAAAGAATAACTTTATATCATGATTAGATTCAATTCCCAATCTTGGAAGGTTTATTGATGTAAATGACAAATTACCTCTACCACAAGTAACTTCTTTACTAGGATCATAAACATTACCCATAACTCTGGTACGACAACCCATATAAGCAACTTCAGTGTTATAATCACCTTCTTTATAATATTGCTTATTAAATGGAGCATCTAAGAATGAAAAGTTAGGAAATAATCTCTTTGCAGAACACTTAATCGCCAATTGGAAAAGATCATAGTTAGGATCTGTAGGATTATAACTAATTCCTTCTTTAACCTTAAAGATTTGAATTGGGAATATAGGAGTTTCACCATCACCAAGACCTTCGCTAGTAGCTTGTAATATACTTTTAACAGCCAAACGTCCTTCTTCAGAAGTATCAGTTCCATAGTTTAAAGAAGAAAATGGTACTTGTGCACCAGCACGTGAATGCATTGTATTTAAATTATGAATCAAAGCTTCCATAGCCTGATGTGTTTGATCTTCTACTTCTCTTTCAGAATCAGCAACTACAGAATTAGAGATTTTATCAAAACTGCATTTAGGATAACGCTTCTTTAATAAATCAAACACTTTTTCGGTAGACTCTTTATCATGATAACGTGGATCAAGGTCAAGAGAATATAATTCCTTAAAATATGCCTTAATATCATCGGTTAAATCAATGTTATCAACAAACTTGATATATTTAATGATATTATTTCTAAACAACTTTTGATAAGTCTTTCTAACACCTTCAGCCATGGCAAAATCAAAGTTTGGCACTGCTTGACCACCATGCATGTCATTTTGGTTAGCCTGAATAACAATACAAGCTAATGCTGCATATGATCTTATATCATTAGGCTCTCTTAAAAATCCGTGACCAGTAGAGAAACCATTATGGAATAACTTCAATAAATCTATTTGACAGCAAGTCAAAGTCAATGTATAAAAGTCCAAATCATGAATGTGAATGTCACCATTAATGTAAGCACTAGCAGATTCTTTAGATAAAACATGTGTTAAATAAAAGTCCTTAACCGATTCAGAACCATATTTCAACATGGTGCCCATTGCTGTATCACCATCGATATTAGCATTCTCTCTCTTAACATCGCTATCCTTAGCCTCTTGGAAAGTAATATTTTTAAGAGTAGACATTAATCTAGATTTTGCCTCTCTAACATTAGTCCTTTCACGACGATATGTAATATATTCTTTGGCAGTCTTAGCATAATTATGAGCTATCAAAACATTCTCAATAATATCTTGAACCTCTTCAACTGTAGGAATGTCATTCTTTGAATACTTTTCATTAATGATAGAAACAACTTCATCAACTAATTCTCCAACCTTAACAGACTCTTCAGAACGTTCAATTGCCTTGTTAATCGCATTAAGTATTTTTGTCGAATCAAATGTTGCAACTCTTCCATCACGCTTCGTAATCTTCTTTACCATTTCATCATCCTCCTACCAAAGTAACAAGATTATATTTAAAACAAAATCATTTAACAAGAGGCTTCATATTTATTATATAGGTTGTTTCTAGTAAATTATCTAGTCATTATATATAAATAAAGTGTCAAAAAAATTTTTTAAATTTTTTTATAAACACTACATTTTTTCGACATTTTCCGCCCCCACCTCCTATTCCGCCGTCGAATCCGCAGCCCCAGGCGAAGGACGAGGCGGTGGAATAGGAGGTGGGGCGCCGCTACGATATGACTACACAGCTCCTGGATATTGTGCACTTTCACCTTGGGTTAATAGCAGTTGCACTTACAGCCTTTTACAGCTTAATTTAGGAAGCAACCCATTAAGTAAATTAGAAGTTGTTTCTGGCTTAAATGTCTTTAATTACGCATCTGGTTCGTTTGCGTATAACAGTGCAGATCGTACGCAAAAGTACAATCCAAAGGTGTATTTAGGTACTGTTCAAACCACCGCAACCAGCTGGAATTTCGACCAACAAACCGGCATAAATTACCCCTCTATTTGGCCGGAAGTGAAGCCGCAAAAAGGCGAAGCGAACACCGAAGGTAAGTAAATTTTAAATATCTAAACTATTCATATCTAACAGAAATTCTTTTATTCCTATAATTAGATAGCCCTTTTCAGTTCTTCTTGGTTCCATGCTTTTTTCTACTATGATTATTTTTTTAAAAGAATCATTTGTCATATCAAATGATTTTGTCTCTTGTGCTAGTTTGTCTAAATTGGGTATATCATATGCTGATTGAATATAGTATCTTTTGCTTCCAAGGTTGGCGATGAAATCAATTTCAAGTTGTTTTCTTTTATTGATCCCATTGACAGTTTCTCTTGATTCTACTACACCAACATCTACTAAATATCCACGATATCTTAATTCATTGTATATAACATTTTCCATTATGTGTGTATTTTCTATTTGTCTAAAATCTAGTTGAGCATTCCGTAAACCGACATCTTCAAAATATATTTTATATGGAGTATTAATATATTTTTTACCTTTAACATCATATCTATTAGCTTTAGACAAGATAAAAGCATCACGCATATAATTTATATAACTATCAATAGTATTTGCGCTAATTTTTGATTTTTTTACACTTCGAAATGTTTTTTCTAGTTTTGTCGGATTTGTTAAAGAAGAAATTCCAGAACTAAGTATATTTAATAGTTCTTCAAGGTTTCTATCATTGCTCAAATTATTCCTTTCCACTATATCTTTTAAATAAACATTTTTTATTTGTGTTTTTAGGTAAGATATTTTTTGTTCATTTGTCTGCATTAAAGCGACAGCTGGTAGCCCACCATAAACCATATAATCATCATAAGCATAATTTAAGTTACCTTTATATGAAGCATAAAACTCTGAAAAAGATAAAGGTAAAATGTGAATTTCATCACCACGACCAGCAAACTCGGTTAGAACATCATTAGATAAAAATTTAGAATTGCTTCCTGTCACATAGATATCAAGGTTCTTTTCTCGTAAATATCCATTTAGGACAGACTCAAAACAATCAAGAAGTTGCACTTCATCTAGCAATAAATAATACATTTCTTTATCAACTATTTTAGATTCAATATAAGCTATAAATTTTTTAGGATCTACTTTTCGTTTGTTTTTATTTAACTCTTGCAGGTCCTCTCCTATTAGTGCTAAATCTTTTGCTGAATCAAATGCAAATTTTATAATGTGATTTTTATCAACGCCATTCTTTAATAAATCTTTGTAAAAAATAGTGTTAAGAATGTAAGACTTACCACATCCTTTAATACCTGTTATAACTTTAACAAAGCAATTATGCTTTCTAAGAGTTAACATATCTAAATATTTATTTCTTTTAATTTCCATAATAACTCCATTTAAGAATTTTGACATTTTGTCATTTTTTCTAAATTAAGTATAACATTTGGAAAATAGAATTTCAACTGTATAAGTTGTAAGTTGTTAACATTTAAGAATTTTGACATTTTGTCATTTTTTCTCAATGGAGGTAGATGTTTGCGTTTAGTATAACAAGTTCAAAACAAAACAAAAATTAGTTCGGCGGCTTCACATATATACCTATATATATAGAGGATCCAAACATGAGATTAATCATGGACTATAGTGTGTTAAACATTAAAAGATAATATACTAGTACTAGACTTCGTGGTTATATTTAACGCTTAATGCGTCTTTCTAATTTTTTTATAATGGCAATCATTAGACTATAAAAATGAGCATTATAAATGCGCTAAAAAGCGAATTTAAAATATTTAGTCAAAGTTTATTAAAGCTATAACTCGCTTGCTAATCGCAATGCAATTTCAAAATTATTAAAGTTATGATTAGCGCTATGTAGTTCGCTATCACCCCATTTTAAATCATCCAGAATGTCACCACTAACTAAGAAATAAAACAATTCTAAATTTCTAAAATTGCACACAGCTTGCATCGCAGAGCATTCCATATCAACGGCAATACATCCTTCAGATTTTCTTTTATTAAAATTATTTTTTGTTTCTCTATAAAATGCATCTGTTGTCCAAACCTTTCCTTCAACAAAAGGAATCTTGTTTTTTGCCATAAGACTAGTAACTATTGCTGAATTTTTAATTTTTATGTAGTCTTCTGCTTTAGCATAATGATATGAAGTTCCTTCATCCCTATACGCATAAGTAGGAACAACTATTTTGTTGTTGCAAATGTTTTTATCCAATGAGCCAGCAGATCCGAACACAAGAAATTTTTTAGTATCAAGTATTGCTGATACCTCTTCTAAAACACCTACTGAAGCAGGAGCACCTAACAAGGTTTTATAAAAGCCGATTTTTTTATTCTTATATTTAAATAGATAAATAGGATACTCCCCATTAACACATTTAAAGTTACCAACCTTTTGAGGATTATAATTATCGATAAGAAAGCGTTCAATTTTATTAGAAAATGAAGCAATGCAGATATCACAATTAACTAAGTCTTTTTTTCTTTTCGGATTTATTATTGCGTTACTGCTATTATCAAAACTATCGGTTATCATAACATTTCTCCTTTTATCGTATAATACCATAAATTAATAAGTTGATGAAGATAAACTTAGTTTGTGTGTTTATAAGTGGTTTTTGTATTTTCATCATCTTTTAGTTTTGGACAATTGATCAAGAATATAAGAAGCACACTAAATATGTGTCCTTAATTGTTCTAAAAAAGAATGTTTTGATGTGCTTTTTAAAAATCAAAATTATTGTAATTATTTTGTTGACAATTTGCATGTATAAATGGTATTCTTATATAAGCCGCGTATAGCGGCGCGTGTTGATGTGCAACATTACTAAAACGCCGTGGAGAGTTGCCATAAGGTGTTAAAGAAAAATTGCATTGAGCGCAAGTCTATGCTGGATTTTAGACAAGGAGGAAATATGGCAAAAGCTAGCAACATCCGTATTCGACTCAAAGCTTATGACCACAAGGTCTTGGACCTCTCGGTCGGTAAGATCGTCGATGCGGCAACAAAAACCGGAGCTACAATCGTAGGTCCAATTCCGTTACCAACGGAAAAACAAGTGTATACGATATTACGTTCACCATTTGTTAATAAGGATTCACGTGAACAATTTGAAATTCGTACTCACAAAAGAGTTATCTACATTAAGAATCCTACAAAGCAAACAATTGATTCATTGACAAGACTTGATTTACCATCAGGTGTTGACTTCGGAATTAAGTATTAGGAGTTCAAAAATGAAAGAAATAATTGGTAGAAAAGTTGGTATGACTTCTGTCTTTGCCACTGATGGAACAATGTATCCTGTTACAGTTATCGAAGTTTTACCTAATGTCATTCTTCAAAAGAAGACCAAAGAGAAGGACGGTTATGAAGCCCTTCAAGTCGCTATTGAGATAAGAAAGCGCAAAGAGTTAACAAGCCTTTAATGGGTATATTCAATAAGGCAAAAGTTTCTCCTAAGTATTTCATTAAGGAAATCAAAGGAGATGAAATCTATAATCATGAAGTTGGCGAAAATATCACCGTCGACATATTCCAAGCTGGTGAATTAGTTGATGTCACTGGTACAAGCAAGGGACATGGTTATAGTGGTGTTATTAAGAAATATGGAAAACACATCGGTCCTAAGGGCCATGGATCTGGTTATCATAGACAAATCGGTTCTTTGGCAACAAACGGACGTTGTAATAACCGCGTACATCCTGGTAAGAAGATGTCTGGTCATTATGGCGATGTTCAACGCACAGTCAGCAACTTAACTGTTGTCAGTGTCGATGCATCTAAAAACTGCATATTGATCAAAGGATCTGTCCCAGGACCTAAAAAATCAGTTGTCAAGATTAAGACTTCTGTTAAACTTCCAAACAAGAAGGTTGCAGTAAAAGATCTTGTTAACTACGCGGCATAAGGGAGGAAAATATGTTTAATATAATCAATCAAAACGTAGAATTTCCGGTTTACAGTGTCGAAGGAAAAGAAATTCGTAAACAACCAGTTGAAGCTTCATTATTTGGAGCTGAACCTCATATGCCATCTGTTCAATTAGCTGTTCGTGTTGAATTAGCAAACTGCCGTCGTGCAACTGCTAAGACAAAAACAAGAGCTGAAGTCAGTGGTGGAGGTAAAAAGCCATGGCGTCAAAAGGGTACTGGACGTGCTAGAGCAGGTTCAACACGTTCACCTATCTTCAGACATGGTGGTACTGTCTTTGGTCCTACTGGAAATGAAAATCACAGTTTAAAGATCAATAAGAAAGTATACTTAATGGCCTTTGTTTCTGCACTCTCTGCTAAAGCTATGAACAATGAAATTGTTGTTCTTGATGTTGGTGAAGGAAAAGAAGTCGCTGATTTATCAGTAAAGAGCACCAAGAAAGCAGCAGAATTGCTTAAAAACATGGGAATTAATAAGGGTGAAAAAACTCTTGTTGTAGTAGATAGTTTTCTTGAAAACCTTATCTTAAGTATGAGAAATATCGAAAACCTCAGACTTGCAATCAGCACTGAAATGAGCATTCATGATATCTTAAATGCTAAGAGAGTAATCTTAACAAGTGCTGCACTTGATAATCTCATTCAAACTTACTGCTACAGTGAAGATGAAGAAGAAAAGGAGGCTAAATAATGCCAAGAACTAAGAAAGTAGCTGAGAAAAAAGAAGAAGTAGCTACAAAAGAACTCAAGGCGACAATACATGATTTCGATATCATTCGCGCTCCAATTCACACTGAAAAAACTCAAGCTCTTCAAACAAATAACAATACAATCGTTCTTCAAGTTAGATTTAATGCAACTAAGGACGAAATAAAAAGAGCTGTTGAACGTGTGTTCGGTGTAATAGTCGACAAAGTTAATACAATAACCGTTCCTAAAAAAGCTGCAAGACGTGGCAGTAGATATAGTGGCTTTACAAGCAGATATAAGAAAGCCATTGTTATCTTAAATAAAGCCAGTGATCTTGGCGAGATTGCAAAGCTCGCTAGAGAGCAGTAATAGTAACGATACTTATAGGAGAATATTATGGCAATAAAAACTTATAAACCCGTGACTCCTGGTATGAGACAACTCACTACCTCAACATATGATGAAGTCACTAAAACAACTCCTGAAAAATCGTTAACCGTAACCTTAAAGAAAACAGGTGGACGAAACAATTCAGGTAAAATCACCTGCCGTCACATCGGTGGTGGTCACAAAAGAAAATATCGTCTCGTCGATTTCAAAAGAAATCACGATGATGTTCCAGCAGTTGTCAAGGCAATTGAATACGATCCAAATCGTAACGCTCGCATCGCTTTAATCGTTTATCTTGATGGAACAAAGAGTTATATCATCGCTCCAAAAGATTTAAAAGTTGGCGATACAGTTATGTCTGGTAAGAATGTCGAGATAAAAGTTGGTAATTGTACCGAACTTGGCTTAATTCCTGAAGGTTTGATGGTTCATAACGTTGAACTTCAACCTGGTAGAGGTGGTCAAATCTGCCGTGCAGCTGGTACAGGAGCACAAATTCTTGGACGTGAAGGACGCTATTGTTCTTTAAGTCTTGCTTCTGGTGAAGTTAGAAAAGTCTTGCTCACCTGCCGTGCAACAATCGGTATGGTTGGAAATGAAGAATACAACCTTGTTCATTTAGGTAAGGCTGGTAGAAATCGCTGGTTAGGCGTTCGTCCTACCGTTCGTGGTAGCGCGATGAACCCAAACGATCACCCACATGGTGGTGGTGAAGGTAAGTGTCCAGTGGGTCGTGATGCACCACGTACTCCATGGGGCAAGAAAGCTATGGGTGTTAAGACCCGTAAGAATAAGAAAGCTAGTACACGTCTAATAATGAGACGTAGAAATAGCAAGTAATAGAGAGGAGAAAGTATAATGGCTAGAAGTATTAAAAAAGGACCATTTATCGATGAGTCTTTACTTAAAAAAATCGAAGCTTTAAATGCAGCTAATAAAAAGCAAGTCATTAAGACTTGGAGCAGACGTTCTACTATTTTCCCTCAAATGGTCGAACATACAATTTCTGTATATAACGGAAAGACACATATTCCTGTCTATATAACAGAAGATATGGTAGGACATAAATTAGGTGAATTTGCCCCAACAAGAGTATTTAAAGGGCATACATCTGGAGACGATAAGTCATCAAGGTAAGGAGAGTTATTATGCCAAGAACAAAAAAAGTTGAAAAAGCTGAAGAAGTTAAACCCTTACGCGATGAGGCAAAGGCAATTGCTAAGAATATCGGTGTTACACCACGTAAAGCTCGTTTAGTAGTTGATTTAGTTAGAGGATTAGGAGTTGACGAAGCTGTTGCAATTCTTAAAAACACTAACAAAGCAGCATCTAAACCAGTTATGAAGGTTGTTTTATCCGCTGCTAGCAATGCAGTTAATAACTTCCACATGAATCGTGAAAATCTTTATATTCACACCATCTACGCAAATGATGGAATGAAACTTAAAAGATACTTGCCCCGTGCTAAAGGTTCTGCATCGGGACTTGTAAAGAGACTATGTTCAATTACAGTCGTCGTTAAAGAGAAAGGAGCTAACTAATGGGTCAGAAAGTCAATCCTATCGGTCTTAGAATTGGAATCAACCATGATTGGAGTTCTCATTGGTATGCAAATAAGAAAGAATTTGCTAAATATCTAGAACAAGATCACAAGATTCGTAGTTACTTTGCTTCTCGTATCGAAGAAAGTATGTTATCACACATTGATATTGAACGTGTTAATGGCGCAGTTACTGTTACGATCTTCTGCGGTCGTCCAGGTGTCGTCATGGGCCAAGAAGGTGCTAATTTAAAGGCACTCAAAGCTGGCTTACTCAAGGAAGTCGGACTCAGTGATATTAAAATCGCTTTAGTTGATATCAAGATTCCTGACTTAGATGCAAAGATTGTTGCACGCAATATGGCTAACCAATTAGAAGCTCGTTCTTCAAGCCGTATTGTTCAAAAGAGAGCTATTCAAGCTATGATGCGCGCTGGTGCATTGGGTTGTAAAACCATGATCAAGGGCCGCGTCAATGGTGCTGAAATTGCCCGTAGTGAGCAATATCGTGAAGGTGTTTTATCACTTCATACATTGAGTCAAAACATCGATTATGCTCACGTTGAAGCAAGAACAACTTATGGCCGTCTCGGTTGTAAAGTTTGGATTGCTTTACCAGATAAAGAGAAACTTGAGAGTCTCTCTAAGAGCCAAGAGCGTGGTGCTCATGGCGCACGTCGTCCACAAAAGAGTGGCGAAAGACGTCAAAAGAGTGCTCCAGCTAGTAAGAAAGGAGAATAATTATGCTTCAACCTAAAAGAGTTAAGTATAGAAGACCACACTCCTTGAGTTATGAAGGCTTATCCAAGGCTGGCAACGAAGTCAGCTTCGGTGAATATGGTTTACAGGCTATCGAAGGTAATTACATCGACAATCATCAGATTGAAGCCGCCCGTATTGTATTAGCAAGATATACAAAAAGAAGTGGAAAAATATGGATTCGTATCTACCCACACCTCGGTAGAACACATAAGGGACTCGGTCTCCGTATGGGTTCAGGTAAAGGTAGTGTTGATTCCTGGGTTGCTGTCGTTAAGAAAAACCGTGTCATGTTTGAAATCGGTGGCGTCAGCGAAGAGCTTGCAACAGAAGCTTTGCGTTTAGCCGCATATAAACTTCCTGTTAAGACAAGAGTTATAAAGAAAGGTCAAGGTAACTGATATGAAAATACAAGAAGTTCGTGAATTGACCACACCAGAACTTAAAGAACAAGTCTATAATTTGAAAGCTGAGTTATTATCACTTCGCTTCCAACAAAAATCTGGTGAGTTACAAAATGGTAAAAAGATTACCGAAGTTCGCAAATCTATAGCAAAAATGCTCACAGTTCTCCGTGAAAGAGAAATTGCTGAGTCTAGAAAGTAATGAGGTGTCATATGGAACAAGAAAAGAAAACTAGACGCCAACTTCAAGGAGTTGTTGTATCTGATAAGATGAATAAGACCATCACTGTTCAAGTTTCTACTTATAAGACACACCCAATCTATAAGAAAAGAGTTGCTTATTTTAAGAAGTATAAAGCTCATGATGAGAATAATTCTGCTAAAGTAGGTGATACAGTTCTTATCGAAGAAACAAGACATCTTTCTGCAACTAAGTACTTCCGTTTAATTAAGATTGTCGAAAGAGGAGAGGAGAATTAATATGGTACAAAATGAAACTAATTTAGTTGTTGCCGATAATTCCGGTGCTCGTTCTGTTCGCGTCTTCCGTTTGCTCGGTGGAAGTAAAAGAAGAAGTTCAACCGTTGGTGATATCGTGATTTGTGCAGTTAAATCTGCAATTCCTGATTCTAAGGTTAAAAAAGGTGCTGTTGTCAAAGGTGTCATTGTCAGAGTTAAGAAGGCTTATCAAAGAGCTGATGGCTCAACCATTTCATTCGATGACAATGCTGTTGTTCTTATCAATGAAGATTTATCACCACGTGGTACACGTGTCTTCGGACCTGTTGCCCGTGAATTACGTGAAAAGGGAGAAGGATTTATGAAGATCATCTCCTTGGCCACAGAAGTTATATAAGGAAGGAGATAACTATGAAAATTAAATCTGGTGATACAGTTATAGTCGTCTCTGGAAAGTATAAAAAGACGACAGGAAAAGTCGTTAAGGCTTTCCCAGAACTCAATAAGGTAGTTATTGAGGGTGTCAACCTTCGTACCAAACATCAGAAGCCAACACAAGGCAATCCTGAAGGTAAAAAGGTCGAAATATACGCACCAATTCATGTGTCTAATGTTATGATTTTAGACCCAAAGAAAAATGTTCCAACCAGAGTTGGATACAAAATCATAAACGGCAAGAAAGTTCGCGTCGCTAAAAAGAGTGATGCGGTTCTTGATTAGGAGGTAGTATGGCAGAAGAAGAAAAGAAGCCAGCAGCAAAGAAACCTGCTGCAAAGAAAACAACCACTACTAAAAAAGCTACTGCAGCTAAGGACAAACCTGCTTCTACTGAAGAGAAGAAGGTTAAGATAACTGTAACAACTAAGAAATCTACTCCAAAGAAACCAGCAGCGAAGAAACCTGCGGCAAAAGTAGAAGAAAAGGTTACAGAAGAAAAGAAGCCAGCAGTTAAGAAGGCTAGTGCTAAAAAGGCTGGTAGTGGAAATAAGAAACCTACCTATACTTCAAGAGTTAAAGAGGACTATCTCAATCGCATTGTTCCTGAATTGATGAAAGAATTCGGTTACAAGAGCGTTATGGAAGCTCCTCGTCTTGAAAAGATTGTCATCAACATGGGTGTTGGTGAAGCTACTGATGATAGCAAACACCTCGAAGCAGCTATTAATGATTTAACAGCTCTTTCAGGACAACATCCAGTTAAGACTAAGGCAAAGAAATCTGTTGCTAACTTCAAGGTTCGTGAAGGTCAAGCTATCGGATGTAAAGTCACCTTGCGTTCACTTAGAATGTATGACTTCTTCGATAAGTTAGTTACCATCGCGCTCCCAAGAGTTAGAGATTTCCGCGGACTTAGCAAAAACTCATTTGACGGTCGTGGTAACTATGCCTTAGGTGTTAAAGAACAACTTATCTTCCCTGAAATTGACTATGACAAGATCGGCGGAAAAGTTCGTGGTATGGATATCATCATCGTAACAACGGCCAAAACTGATAAAGAAGCATTTGCTTTACTACAGTTGCTTGGAATGCCGTTCAGACGTTAATAGGAGGAAACCATAGTGGCAAAGAAATCATTAAAAGTTAAGTGCGCTCGTGTTCAAAAGTATAAAACTAGAGAATATAATCGTTGCACTCGCTGTGGTCGTCCCCACGGCGTCACTCGTAAGTTCGGCCTCTGCCGTATCTGCTTACGTGAAATGGCCTATAAAGGCGAAATTCCTGGAATGAAAAAGTCCAGTTGGTAATAAGGAGGCAATATGTTAACAGATCCAATAGCCGATATGCTCACCCGCATAAGAAATGCTAATGCATTAGGCAGATTAAAGTGCACAATGCCTTCTTCAAAGGCAAAAGTTGCAATCGCCGACATCTTAAAGAAGGAAAAGTATATTTCTAACTATTCCGTCGAAGGTGAAGGCAAGAAAGTCTTAACCATTGACTTAAAATATGGTGTCAAAGGCGAAAAGGTTATCAGCAACCTTCAAAGAATCTCTAAACCTGGACTTAGAGTTTATTGCGAATGCGATAAGCTTCCACGTGTCTTGAATGGTTTGGGAATCGCCATAATCTCTACTTCACATGGTGTTATGACTGATCGTGAAGCGAGATTACAAAGAGTGGGCGGAGAAGTTCTCGCCTACGTCTGGTAAGGAGAAATATATGTCAAGAATCGGTAAAAAACCAATCGACATCCCAGCTGGTGTCGAAGTAAAAGTTGAGGGCAGTACCCTTACAGTCAAAGGACCAAAGGGAACCTTAACTCAGAGTTTCAATGCGTGCTTGAGCTATGAACTTAGCGAGAAAGAACTCATAGTCAAACGTCCCGATGATAGCAAGGAGCACAAGATGATTCACGGAACAACCCGTGCATTAATTCACAATATGGTTGTCGGTGTTTCTGAAGGCTTCAAGAGAGTTCTCGAGATTCAAGGTATTGGTTATAAGGCTCAAATGAGAGGAAATAACCTAGTATTAAATGTCGGACATTCTCACGAGGATGTCGTCGTACCACCTGAAGGCATTGCACTTGCTACTCCAAATGCAAATACCATTGAAGTAACAGGTATTGATGCTCAAAAGGTTGGACAAGTATCAGCTTTGATTAGATCTTATCGTCGTCCTGAACCTTATCATGGTAAGGGAATTCGTTATCAAGGCGAGCAAGTACTTCTTAGAGCTGCTAAGTCAAGTAAGAAGGATAAGTAAGGAGGTAAAACAGTATGGTTAAGACAATTGATAAGAACACTGTTCGTCAGAAAAGACATCTACGTAACCGTAAGTCAGTTTTAGGTACTGCATTACGTCCACGCGTTTCTGTTTATCGTTCTAATACACATATCTATGCACAATTAGTCGATGATCAAAAAGGTGTTACTTTAACTTCATCTTCTTCCGTTGTTTTGAAATTAGACAATGGTGGAAACATTGAAGGTGCTAAATTAGTCGGTGCTGATTTAGCTAAGAAAACTTTGAAATTAGGTATCAAAGAAGTCGTCTTTGATCGTTCAGGTTATTTATATCACGGTCGTGTTAAAGCATTAGCAGAAGCCGCACGTGAAGAAGGACTCAAGATTTAGGAGAATGAATATGGAAAAAGAAGAAACAAAAGTTGAAACTGTCGCTTCTGAAGTTAAGGAAGCAAAGCCTGCCGCTTCTAATCGCGAAGGGTCCAAAAAGGGTGGCGAACGCCGCTCCGCAGGAAAGAATATGGCTCAACGTCGTCCTGTTGAAAAACTCTATGAAGAGCGTATCATCAAGATCAGACGTGTTTGTAAAACCACAAAGGGTGGACGTCATATGCGTTTTTCTGCCTTAGTTGCTATTGGTGATGGAAAGGGTAAATACGGTTTTGGAACTGGTAAGTCCGCTGAAGTCCCAGAAGCAATTAAAAAAGCCTTAGATAGTGCTAAGACAAATTTACTTAGATTACCACTTGTTAAGAATGACTCCATTCCACATTCAGTTGTTGGAAAATTCGGAGCAACATCAGTCTTCTTAAAGCCAGCTCCTGCTGGTACTGGTGTTATCGCTGGTGGTCCTGTTAGAGCAATCTTAGAGTTAGCTGGTGTTAAAAACATCTATTCTAAAGTCTATGGTTCTAGAAATCCAGTCAATATTATCAAGGCTACAGTCAATGGCTTATCTTTATTAAAGTCATATACTGCACTTAATAAATTAAAGAATAGTAAGGAGGGTTAATATGGAACTTTCTAATCTTAAAGTTGTTCCTGGAAGTACACACTCAGGAAAAAGAGTCGGTCGTGGATTAGGCTCTGGCATGGGTAAAACTTCAACTCGTGGACAAAAAGGTGCTGGTGCACGTAGTGGTGGCGCTATCAATCCAGGATTTGAAGGTGGACAGACTCCTCTTTATAGACGTATTCCTAAAAGAGGTTTTAAAAACATCAATCGTAAAGAATACGCAATTCTCAATGTTGGAGATTTAGTAAGAATCGTTCCACTCATCAATGCTTTATTAGAAGATGAAGAAGAAGCAGTTATTTCTGCCGAACTTCTCGCCTATGTTGGCATTTTAAAGAAGCTTAATGATGGATTAAAGATTCTTGCCGAAGGCGAAGTTCCTGCCGAATTAAAGGGCAAGAAATATGTCATTCAGTGTTCGAAGATTTCTGGTGCCGCACGCACTAAGATTGAGAATGCTGGTGGAAAAGTCGACGTTTTGGAGGCTTAAATATGAAGAAGGTCGCTGCTATCTTAAAAAATAAAGATATAATGAATCGTATATTATTTACGATTGCTATCTTTCTCATATTTAGAATTGGTTCAGCGATTACTATTCCTGGTGTAACAATTTCTGAAGATGCATTTGATACAGGTGACATCTTCGGAATGTTAAACCTCATGGGTGGAGGAGCTTTACAGAGCTTCTCTTTGTTTGCATTAGGAGTTTCCCCTTATATCACTGCTCAAATTATCGTTCAACTTCTTCAGATGGATGTTTTACCAGTCTTAGTTGAATTAGGTAAGCAGGGTGAGAGTGGAAGAAAGAAAATCGACATGGCAACACGTTACTTGACATTGTTCCTCGGAGCTATTCAAGCATACGGCATAACGATTACAATGCAAAACTCCCAGGGACTTGTACTTAATGATACTTCGTGGTTTGGTTATATTAAAATCATCGTCTTCTTAGTAGCAGGTTCAATGCTCCTAATGTGGATGGGTGACCAAATAACTAACAAAGGTATCGGTAATGGTATATCAATGATCATCTTCGCAGGTATTGTATCTGCACTTCCAAACCAGATTATTGGTGCATTCCAACAGTATTTAGGTCAAAAGATATTGACCAAGGATTCAGCATTGATACTTGAAGGCGTTTTATCACTTGCGCTCTACCTCTTAGCCTTCTTCTTGATTGTCGTGTTTGTTACATTCACTGAAAAATCAGTAAGAAAGCTTCCAGTAAGCCATTCTTCTTCAAGCACATCAAATGCTGCAGAAAACGCTAAGTCATCATTTTTACCGATAAAGATGAATTCATCTGGTGTTATCCCAGTTATCTTCGCTTCATCACTCATGATGGCTCCAGCTATTTTAACTTCATTCATCGCTGGACAAGACATTCCAAACTGGGCACAGACAATGATAAATGTCTTCAACTCTCAGGTTCTTGTCGATACTGGTGGTGTAATGATGCCGTGGGGCTTGATTATCTACCTCGTCTTGATATTCGCCTTCACGTTCTTCTATTCTAATTTACAGATTAATCCTGAAAAATTAGCAAAGGATTTCCGTGAAAACGGAACATATATCACTGGATTACGTCCAGGAACAGAGACTGAAAAGTATATTCGTAAAGTCTTAAATCGTGTAACTCTTCTTGGCGCATGCTCACTTGCATTGATTGCTTGTCTTCCAATTTCGTTATCACTTGCTGGCATCGTTCCTGCAAGCTTAGCCCTTGGTGGTACAGGACTTATCATTGTCGTTGGTGTTGCACTCGAAGTATTCAATCAAATTGAAGGACTTCTCGCTGGAAAAGATTATGCAAAGGTAATATAAGGAGGAATATATGTTAAATATTATCATCATGGGTCCACCTGGTGCAGGTAAAGGAACTCAATCAGAACTAATAATCAAAAACTATGGTATTCCTCATATATCTACCGGTGATATGTTCAGAGAGGCTGCTATAAACAAGACAACTCTTGGACTTGAAGCAAAAGCATTTATGGATCGAGGAGAACTTGTTCCTGATGAAGTCACTATTGGAATCGTCAGAGAAAGACTTTCAAAAGACGATTGTGCTAAAGGCTTCCTTCTTGATGGATTTCCACGCACATTGGTTCAAGCAGAAGCATTAAAAACACTTCTTAATGAAATCAATCGTCCAATAACTTCGGTAATAAATCTTGCAGTAAATGAGAAACTTCTCATCGACCGCATTTCTTCAAGAAGAGTATGTCCAAAGTGTGGAGCTTCTTATAATCTTCTAACTAAAACTAGTAAGAAAGAAGGAATCTGCGATAACTGTCAAGGAGAACTCATCTTACGTGATGATGATCGTCCGGAAAGTTTCAAGGTTCGTTTAGAAGCTTATAAAGCTAAAACTCTTCCACTAGTTGAATACTACAAAAAAGAAGGCTTGCTCAGTGAAGTAGATGGTCTTGCTTCAATCGAAGAAGTCTTTAAATCTATTCAAGAAATATTGAGCAAGGGTAAATAATGATTATTCTAAAGACCAAGAAAGAATTAGAACTAATCAAAGAAGCTGGTAAAAGACTTGGTTTGATGTTTGACTTCATTAAGGATTACATCAAGCCAGGAATTTCTACCAAGGAGCTTGATAAACTTTGTGAAAAGTTTATTAGAGATTCTGGGTGCATTCCTTCATGTCTGAATTATGAAGGCTATCCTGCATCGATATGCGCATCGGTAAACGATGTTATAGTTCATGGTATACCTTCACCCAAGACAATTCTAAAAGAAGGTGATATAATATCAGTTGACGTTTGTAATCTATTAAATGGTTATCAAAGCGATGCTTGCCGAACATTTGCTGTTGGAAAGATAAGCGAAAAGGACCAGATGCTTATTGACGTCACTGAAAAATGTTTCTACGCGGGTCTAGCTAAGGCTATTCCTGGTAATCACATCGGTGATATTTCTAGTGCTATCGAAGAAGTAGCTCATCGATATGGTTATTCCGTGACTGAATACTATGGTGGGCATGGTATTGGTCGCGAAATGCACGAAGATCCTATAATTTTAAATTATGGTCGTGCAGGTACTGGTCCGCTTATACGTGAAGGAATGGCTCTATGTATTGAACCAATGCTATTAGCAGGTAAAAAACATACGAGGCGTTTGAAAGACGGATGGGGAGAGGTCTCCATTGATGGGCGGAATACTGCTCACTACGAGAACACTGTTATAATTACTGCCGAAGGAGCAGAGATTGTCACTATTGACGACGGTGTTACAAGACACTTAATGGGAGGAAAATAATGTCCAAGGATGATTTTATTCGCTTAGAAGGTAAAGTAATTGAACTATTACCAAAAAGTAAATTTACAGTATTATTGGATAATAACGGCGTGAAGATTCGAGCGACCCTTTCCGGTAAAATGAGAAAAAATAGCATTATCATTGTACTGGGCGATAGAGTTTCAGTTGAAATCTCCCCTTATGATCTTACACAGGGTCGAATCACATACAGATATAAAAACTAACTAGGAGGATTCAAATGAAAGTTAGACCATCAGTTAAAAAAATCTGTCCAAAATGCAAAATCATTAGAAGAAAGGGTAGAGTTATGGTTATCTGCTCTGATCCTAAGCATAAGCAGAGACAGGGATAAGGAGAAAAATAATGGCACGTATTGCACAAAAAGACATACCAAATGATAAGGTCGTTGTTTATTCATTGACCTATATTTATGGCATCGGACTTACAACTGCAAAGAAAATTTGCGCCGAAGCCAAAGTTGATCCTACGAAGAGAGTTAAGGATCTCAGCGAAGCTGAACTTACCGCTATTCGTACAGCAACAAATCAGTATAAGACCGAAGGTGATTTAAGAAGAGAAGTCAACTTAAATATTAAGAGACTTCAAGAAATCGGATGCTATCGTGGTATTCGTCATAAGCATAAATTACCAGTTCGTGGTCAACGTACTAAAACAAATGCACGTACCTGTAAGGGTCCACGTAAGACAGTCGCCAACAAGAAGAAGGCTGTCATGTAATTAGGAGGATAATATGGCTACTGATAAGAAAACAATTCGTAAGAAAAAAGCTAAGTTAACTTTTACTAAAGGTGTTGCACATATTCACGCTTCCTATAATAACACCATCATATCTATCTCAGATATGGAAGGTAAAGTAATTAGCTGGGCATCCTCAGGATCTATAGGATATAGTGGAAGCCGTAAGAGCACCCCATTCGCTGCCCAACTCGCCGCTGAGAAGGTTGCAAAGAATTGTCTTGATCGTGGATTAAAGACAATTGACGTCGAAGTCAAAGGACCTGGAAGTGGTCGTGAATCAGCAATTCGTTCATTACAAGCTGCTGGATTGAAGATTGTTACAATCACAGATGTAACCCCAATCCCACACAATGGTTGCCGTCCACAAAAACGTCCAAGAGGATAATAGGAGGAATAAATAGATATGAAGCAATTTCAACAACCTAAGTTTAAAATAGGAAAATATGAAACTAAGGAGAATAGCTGTGCTGAATTCATAGTGGAACCACTTGAAAGAGGCTTTGGCCTCACCTTAGGTAATGCTTTACGTCGTGTTTTACTCTCTTCTATTCCTGGATCAAGCATCTATGCTATCCAAGTTGAAGGAGCTCGCCACGAGTTCTCAGCTTTAGATGGTGTATTAGAAGATGTTACTTCAATCGTTCTTAATTTAAAAGATCTTGTCATTAACATCACTGATGATAATGATGATTCTAAAAGAACAATGACTCTTAATGTCAAAGGTCCTGCAACAGTTACCGCAAGAGATATTGTTGCACCAAGTGATGTCGATATAATCAATCCTGACCTTGTAATCGCTCATGTAGCAGATGGTGGTGAATTGAATATGACATTATTTGCTGATAAGGGAAGAGGATATGTTACATGCGAAAACAATAGAGCATTAAATCCTTCTTATCCTATTGGTACAATAATGACCGATTCATCCTATTCACCAATAGTTAGAGCTGATTATGTTGTCGAACCAACACGTGTTGGTCACGATTCACGTTATGATCGCTTGATATTAAAGATTGAAACGAATAGTGCTATGAGCCCTGCAGATGCATTATCTATCGCATCAAATATTCTTATAGCTCACTTCAACATCTTTGCTGAACAAAGTGAAAATATCTTAAATGGTGGAATTATCTTTACTACTAACGATGAACCAGTTAAGAACAAATTTGCAGATATGACTATAGAGGAATTAGATTTAACAGTTAGAAGCTATAACTGCTTAAAGCGTGCAGGTATTTCTACAGTTATGGAATTAGCAGAAAAGAGTGAAGAGGATATGATGAAGGTCAGAAACCTCGGTAAAAAATCACTTAAGGAAGTAATTGAAAAACTCGAACAAATTGGTTTGAGCTTCCGTCAGATTTAATAAGGAGAATTAGCATGAAAACACAAGGACGTCATAATGTTCATGGTAAAGGTGGTGTTAGATTTAAGGCCGCTTATACCGCAAGCAAAAATAAATCCATGTTAAGAAATGTTGTAACACAATTAATCATATCTGAACATGTTACTGTTACACAAACAGTAGGTAAGCAAGTTTCTGCATTAGCAGATCGTTTGGTTACATATGCAAAGAAGGGTGATTTATCAGCCAGAAGACAAGCTGCAAGAATTGTCAGAGATGTCTACACTGATAAAACAGAAAAGCAAACTGCACTTCAAAAACTCTTCTCAGTCATAGGACCAAGATATCAAAGCCGTAACGGAGGATATACCAGCGTTTTAAAGATTGGTAATCGCCGTGGTGATAATGCAATGATGACTTTAGTCAGCTTTGTTGATTAATCTTAACTGAAATAGTAATTAAGATGGATAATAAGAGCCTGTTATTAGCAGGTTCTTTTTGTTTGCTCACCCCCTCCTCCAACGCCGCCGAGGCTGCGACCCCAGGGAGCGGCCGA
>ERZ777305.1860-NODE-1860-length-21245-cov-9.389901_pt1 | contig 21245 bp, 15 predicted proteins | sample MGYA00374965_ERZ777305 | MGnify/ENA primary metagenome ERZ777305 (study PRJEB29328, sample SAMD00013331) | mouse gut metagenome | study: EMG produced TPA metagenomics assembly of the Metagenome analysis of fecal microbiota from mouse which was promoted... | reverse complement strand
CATATTCAGTACCGAACGGTCTTTGGCATAACGTTCCAGTAAAGAACGGTTTTCGCGCTGGTCTACGAAGAATCCGGTCTTTTGACCTTTCAGCCAGTCTACATGGAACTGCAAACCATATTCTTGTGCGATATTATCACTGCTTCCTCCTTTCAGAAAACCGTTTTCGGGGAAAAGATCTGCTTTAAAAGGAAGAGTTGTTTCTGATTTATAATAGATATTCTCGATCTTGTCGCCCATTACTTCGGATAAAGCTTCGGCAATTGTCATGCGGTCTACGTGCATTCCTGCAGAGTGTGCCTGCATGACTGCTGTCTTGGCATAAACGTCAATAACCAGTCCGGGGAGATTGTCTCCTTCACCATGAACGAGCCGGTAAGTGTTGTTGGTCGGATTGGTGGCGATGCCGATACTGCGACGCATATCGTATGCTATTTCCAGTTTGCGTTTCCAAAAATCGTGATCGATAGGTTCCTGATGGAAAGACAGTACGCGCACAGCAATACTTCCGATCTGGAAATGTCCTTCGGCAATAAATTCTTTTTTGGAGGTGTATACTTCTACAACTTCACCTTCATCGGGCTCTCCGTCAAAACGGGCGATAGCACCGGAAAAAATCCAGGGGTGGAATCTCTTGAGAGAATCTTCTTTACCGGGTTTGAGATATACTTTATGCATAATATAGCCTTTCCCTAACCCTCTCCCAGGGAGAGGAGGATTGAGATAGTTTTGTTATTGGTTATTAATTTCTTATTTTATTATTTATCACTTATTATTTATCGTTTATGACTGCTGGTTGATTATAGGGTTGGTAGTGGCTTCTTCCCTTTCCTTGGGAGCGGGTGGGAGAGCGGCCATTTCCCAATCTCCTGTTTGTTTCAGCTCTTGCAACAGATTATAGATGTTGAGGCAAGCCCATGCATCCGTGGCGGCATATTGTTTCTGCCCGTCGCTCAATACATCAGCTTCCCAGTTGGACAAGCGCTGTGATTTGGATATTTTTTCTTTGAATAAGATAGCATAAATCTTTTGCAGGCTTTTGTCCTGTATACCGAATTGGTGCACATAGTCCTGTAACTCGATACAGCTTTGTTGGGCAAAAGGTGCGCGTTTGTGCAGCATCATAAAGTCATCTTTCAGTGAAAGGCCCACTTTGATTACAGCCGGGTTTTCTAATAAATCAACCAATGGCTGGGTCAATCCCGTCATGTTGAGCCGGAATAGGAAACAACATTCTTCAGAAGAAATCTGGAGGAGTGCTACTTTGTGCGATTGTCCTTTGGTAAAGGAAGGGCGCGTTTCGCTGTCAATGCCTATCACAGATCTGGATTGGAGATAAGCTACTGCTCTTTCCGTTTCAGCTTCCGATTGGATAACGTAAATGCGTCCCGGAAAAACAGTTTTCGGGAGTTCTTTTAGTTCCTCTTTATCTATGGTTCTTCTTACAATCATTTTTATTTTAATTCATCATCGTGGCAATAGCAACCGTCTTCGTGGCAGTGGCAATCATCGTTGTGGCAATGACAGCCTTCTTCTTCACAATAATCGTTGTCGTCGCTTGGTTCATAAAATCCTTCTTCATTACCGTTCTCTTCCTCCTCTTCTTCCTGTTGGTTGTATTTCACGTCATGAAGGGCGCGTAGCGTGTTTACCAGTTTCTGTCCCCACAGTGTGCCGAAATTCTCCTGGCAGATAGCCAATGAATCATTCATTGTTTCATTCAGTCCCAGTTGAAAGACAAATATGAAATCTTTAATATCCTGATAAATGTCGGCCAGATCTTCCGATATTGATTTCTTGATAGGCTGGTCGCTATAAACCATGTCTTGCACGAATACGTCCAGATAATCATCCTTGTCACCCATCAATCCTGAAAGATTAATGCGCAGAATTTCGTAAATCTCTTCTGTGACATACGTTTCGGGTGCTTCGTCCCCAATCGTCTCACATTTGGGCAACATAGATGCTTTGAGATAGAGCAGGGGGAGTATTTTTAATGATGTATCAACGAAAGTACTACGCTTCATGCGTTCGGCACGTTCGAGAAATGCACAAAATTCGGCGGCTACTGTAACGAACTCAATGGCGTTCTTATCAAATATCGTTTGGCTTCCTTTTTCCATGATCTATATTGATTTGAAACGCAAAGGTAAGAAAAAGGATTGAATGAGCGTAGTGCTCGTTATTTTTTTATTATTTTTGCGGCTTAGAATCTCATTCCAGTTTTATAAAAATAGAATAAAAGACTCATGGCAAAGAAGAAATTAGATAAGGAGGCAGAAAGCACTCCCTCTTCCCCCAGTAAAATTGTGGCTGTATGTAAGAATGAAACAGTTCATTTTGTGATTGGATTGATGCTGGTCATCTTTTCCGTTTACCTGTTGTTGGCTTTTTCCTCCTTCTTCTTTACGGGGGCTGCCGATCAAAGTATTATTGATAGCGGTAGTTCGGCGGATTTGGCGGCTGTTAATAATCAGGTGAAGAATTATGCCGGTTCACGTGGAGCGCAGTTGGCAAGCTATCTGATAAACGACTGTTTCGGTATTTCCTCTTTCTTCATACTTGTTTTTTTGGCAGTGGCAGGATTGAAGTTGATGCGTGTACGTGTGGTCCGCTTGTGGAAGTGGTTTATTGGCTGTACGCTTTTATTAGTCTGGTTCTCCATATTCTTCGGATTTGCTTTTATGGATCATTATCAGGATTCTTTCATTTATCTGGGTGGTATGCATGGATACAATGTCAGTCGTTGGTTAATCTCGCAAGTAGGAGTACCTGGTGTATGGATGATCCTGTTGATAACTGCTATCTGTTTCTTTATATATATAAGTACGCGTACTATTGTTTGGCTGCGTAAACTCTTTGCGTTGAGTTTCTTAAAACGCGAAAAGAAAGAGAAGGAAGAAATCATCTCGGAAGGAGAAGGCGATCAGGAATCCACGACTTCCCAACCGCAGGAAGTGGGGGGCAATTTGGAACGGACGTATAAACAGACACCTCCTCCGGCACCAGTGATAGATATACTGGCTGAAGAACCTGAAGATGAATTCTCTGTCAACCAGCCGGGGTTGGAAGATTCTCCTTTGTCTGATAACAGTGAAGAAGTGACGATGGTGTTTGAACCAACTGTTTCCGATCCTGTTCCCGTTGTGCATGACGAACCTTTGGAAGAGGCGGAACCTGGGTTTGAAGTAGAACCTGCGACTTCTGAAGAGGAATATGAGGGACCGGAACTCGAACCTTACAATCCTACTAAGGATTTGGAAAACTACCGCTTCCCGACTATCGACCTGATGAAGCATTTCGAAAATGATGATCCGACGATTGACATGGACGAACAAAATGCAAATAAGGATCGTATCATCACTACATTGCGCAGTTTTGGAATCGAAATCAGTACGATTAAAGCAACGGTAGGACCTACGGTAACTCTATACGAAATCACTCCGGAGCAAGGAGTACGTATTTCTAAAATTCGTGGTTTGGAGGATGATATTGCATTAAGCCTTTCTGCTGACGGTATCCGTATCATCGCTCCGATACCGGGTAAAGGAACAATCGGTATTGAAGTGCCGAACAAGAATCCGAAGATCGTTTCCGGACAAAGTGTGATCGGAAGTAAGAAATTCCAGGAATCCAAATATGATCTGCCTATTGTATTGGGTAAGACCATCACGAATGAAGTCTTTATGTTCGACCTTTGCAAGATGCCGCACGTATTGGTGGCAGGTGCAACCGGTCAGGGTAAGTCAGTAGGTTTGAATGCTATTATTACTTCCTTATTATATAAGAAGCATCCGGCAGAATTAAAATTTGTACTGGTCGACCCGAAGAAAGTAGAATTCAGCATCTATTCGGTGATTGAAAATCATTTTCTTGCCAAACTTCCTGATGGAGGCGAACCTATTATTACAGACGTAACAAAGGTTGTGCAAACCCTGAACTCTGTTTGTGTGGAGATGGATACCCGTTATGACCTGTTGAAGATGGCGCATGTACGTAATGTCAGAGAATATAATGAGAAGTTTATTAACCGTCGTCTGAATCCGGAAAAGGGGCATAAATTTATGCCGTATATCGTAGTGGTTATTGACGAGTTCGGAGATTTGATTATGACTGCCGGTAAGGAAGTGGAACTTCCGATCGCCCGTATTGCGCAGTTGGCACGTGCTGTCGGTATTCACATGATTATTGCTACACAGCGTCCGACTACCAATATCATTACGGGTACGATTAAAGCCAACTTCCCGGCGCGTATCGCTTTCCGTGTATCTGCCATGATGGACTCTCGTACTATTCTCGACCGTCCGGGTGCTAACCGTTTGATTGGTAAGGGGGATATGCTCTTCTTGCAGGGAGCTGATCCGGTGCGTGTACAGTGTGCCTTTATCGATACGCCGGAAGTAGAAGAAATTACAAAATTCATTGCCCGTCAGCAAAGTTATCCTACCCCGTTCTTCTTGCCCGAATATGTGAGTGAAGATAGTAATAGTGAAGTAGGGGATATTGATATGGGACGTCTCGATCCGTTGTTTGAAGATGCGGCCCGGTTGGTTGTTATTCATCAGCAAGGTTCCACTTCATTGATTCAGCGTAAATTTGCGATTGGCTATAATCGTGCTGGGCGTATAATGGATCAATTGGAGAAAGCCGGAATTGTAGGACCTACACAAGGAAGTAAGGCGCGTGACGTGCTGTGCATTGATGATAATGATCTTGAAATGCGATTGAACAATTTACAGTAACAGTTCGTTTATTAATCAAATGAGAAAGTACATTTTTAGTGTTTTAATAGCTTTACTGTCTTTGCCTGTGATTGCTCAACAACAGCAGTCCCAGGCTAAAGTCATTCTTGACAAAACGGCAGAGGCGTTTCGCAAAGCAGGTGGCGTGAAGGCTGATTTTACTGTAAAAGCTGTGGCAAACGGCTTGGTAGAAGGTGCCGAAAACGGAACAATTCAGTTGAAAGGAGAGAAATTCGTGCTGAAAACATCTGATATCATCACTTGGTTTGACGGAAAAACGCAATGGAGTTATGTGACCAGGAATGATGAAGTGAATGTCAGTAATCCGACGCAGGAAGAGTTGCAGCAGATAAATCCGTATACCTTTCTGTATATGTATCAGAAAGGGTTCTCTTATAAGTTGGGGGCGACTAAGACGTTTCGTGGAAAATCCGTTTGGGAAGTCATTTTGACTGCCAGGGATAAGAAACAGGAGTTGGAACGTATCACTCTTTTTGTGACGAAAGACACTTATGAACCTCTATATGTTTTGCTTCAGCAGCGTGGGCAGCAGACACGTAATGAGATAACCGTTACAAGTTATCAGACGGGGCAGAATTATACGGATCGTGTTTTTACTTTTGATAAAAAACAATATCCCAATGCGGAGGTGATAGATTTGAGATAACATGTTTTTATAACAAAAAAATAAAGATAAATTAAGATGGCAGAAATAGAAAAAGTGAAATGCCTGATTATCGGTTCAGGACCTGCCGGATATACGGCAGCGATTTACGCAGGACGTGCAAATTTATGTCCGGTACTATATGAAGGATTGCAGCCGGGTGGTCAGTTGACTACTACCACAGACGTAGAGAACTTTCCCGGTTATCCGGAAGGTATCAGTGGTCCGCAGTTGATGGAAGATTTGCGTGCACAGGCAAGCCGTTTCGGAACAGATATTCGTTTCGGTATCGCTACGGCAGCAGATTTAAGCAAAGCTCCTTATAAAATAACAATTGACGGTGATAAAGTGATTGAAACGGAATCATTGATTATTGCTACCGGGGCAACTGCTAAATATCTGGGACTGGAGGATGAAAAGAAATATGCCGGAATGGGTGTAAGCGCTTGTGCTACTTGTGACGGATTCTTCTATCGTAAGAAAGTGGTTGCTGTAGTTGGTGGAGGTGATACTGCTTGTGAAGAAGCGGTTTATCTTGCCGGTCTTGCATCCAAAGTATATCTGATCGTTCGTAAACCTTTCTTGCGTGCATCGAAGATTATGCAGGAGCGTGTCATGAACCACGATAAGATTGAAGTTCTTTTTGAACACAATGCAGTTGGTTTATTTGGTGATAATGGTGTAGAGGGTGTAAATTTGGTGAAACGTTGGGGTGAACCGGATGAAGAACGTTATAGTTTGCCTATCGACGGTTTCTTCTTGGCTATCGGACATCAACCGAATACTGAAATATTTAAGGAGTATATCGATACGGACGAAGTAGGTTATATCATCACAGAAGGTGATAGCCCTCGTACGAAAGTGCCCGGAGTTTTTGCGGCGGGAGATGTGGCCGATCCGCATTACCGTCAGGCTATTACAGCTGCGGGAAGTGGATGTAAGGCTGCTTTGGAGGCAGAACGCTATCTCTCTTCTAAAGGACTTGTATGATAAATAGGTCTGTGATATGAACGAATAAATGACAATCACTTTATTCTAGTGTGATTGATTATAAAATAAAACGAGGGTGTCCATTGCGGACACTCTCGTTTAGTTAAAGTTTTAGATTAGTATAGTTATATAATTAAAAAGAGAGATTTTTATTTCAGGAGTTGTTCTTCAATGATTTGCACATACTTTTCCGGCGTGGCACCAACCTCAATTATCGGTTTGCCACCTACCGGGATGAAGAATAACGTAGGTAATGCCTGTACACTAAAATGGCTGCATAAATCTTTTTCTTTATCAGCATTTACCTTATAGAATATAACTTTTCCTTTATATTTTTCAGCTAGTTTCTCCATTTCTGGAAGTAGACGCATACATGGACCGCACCATGTAGCCCAAAAATCAATAACTATCGGTTTGTCTCCATTATAGATAAAATCATTTCCTTTCCGGTAGTCGAAAATGTGTTCGAGGAAGAACTGGCGGGTAATTGGATTCAATTTACCATCTTCAACTTTGGTTTCCGTCACTTTAGCTTCCGCTTCCGGTATAGGAACCATATCAAATGGTTGAAAGTAAATTTTCTGATGAATATAGTCAATAGATATAATTCCGTAGTCCAGTATCTTTTTGCCTAATACGGAACATTTCAAGAATGGGTTTTTCACTGCTATGGCATCTTCAATCTTTGTTTTTACAAACATCGTTTCAGGTAGGATGAGGCTTTCCTCTTCTTGATTTATTTCTTTATATCCATTGGAGACTTTCTGGTTACTTCCTTTGGTATATTGTGTGTTCCATGTATTGAAATCAGCTTCAGTAAGATTCACTAATCCTTCACTCCATGTATCCAGGACAAGAGATATCGGCTTTCCTTGAATGTTTATCGGGCATACTACTCCTAATCCCGTTATCAGGTTAAAATTTTCCCGATAGTTAAGTTTCATATAGGAAGGGCGGTAGGGTTGTGTAATCGTAATTTTCTTCCGTTGCATGTCAATGGTTAATACAGAAGTGCGGAAAACAGCACCACTTAATACACCCATAACCCCTAGCTTGCGTAGATAAGGTTCGTCTTCTAATGTGAAAGCCGGAAGGTCGTTTGCAAATGTATTTTTACCAATAGCTACTGTCCCCATTTCATATACCTTTCCAACAGGTACCTGTTTAAATACAAAATCTTGGTAAGAACTAAAAGTTCCTCTTTTTTCTGTATTGATGTTTAACTTTTTGAGAGCTTCAGGAAGTAGAGCGTTATGTCCCGATAAATCAAGGACAAAGTCAGCCACTTCACCATTTATGGTGGCTTCCACGATAATTTTTCCATCAATAGTTTTGAATGGAATGACCTCTGTCATACTGTTTTGTGTTTGTGCATTGATGCCTCCTGTGATACAAAATGCAAGCAAACAGAGATACATTTTAGTTATTATTCGTTTCATATATTCTTTCTGTTTAAAGTTTATTTCTCTTTCCTGATTTCAATTCTTTTCTCTTGATTATCTTTTTTGATGATAATATAGCCGGTATCACCAGGTATAACATTCATAATTTCTTCTACGGCCATCTGGCTCATGGGGCAATCTTTAAGAGAAGTTCCGTTGATATTAATCACTTCGTCGCCGAAAGCAACTGTATCTTTCATGCTATCCCATATAGTTGTAATTTCGAATCTTTCGTTGCGCGGTAATATACTTACGTTCCAAAGAGCGGGAACACCTCCCATGTCGGTTTTTCCTTCTTCAAAGGGGAGGAAGTAAAAACGTCTCCGCATATAATCAATAATCACTTTACCATATTTCAGTAAATCCACCCCGATGATCGTTCCATTCATGACAGTTGTTGTACTACCTACATTTGTGAATTCTTTTCCCATGATATTGATGGAAGGTACAGATACTTTTTTAATATCTACCGGTTTGCCCAACCCTGTTATTCCGGCAGCTACGATACCATATCCATGATTGGTAACTTGCGAAATGTCAGCCAATCTGTTGTAATCTTCCGTACAATAAAGCAGAAAGCCTCCGGCACCTGTGTCGAACAGAACTTTTAAATCATTGTTTCCTAAGCGAACGTTGACAATGGAATGATGTTCCGTTTCATCCAACAGCGGAATTCCATCTGTAACTTTTAACTTTTCGGGACGATAAGGATAGTTGATTACCATTATTTTAGAACGGGAATCGAATGTTACTACCGACTGTGCAAAGGCATCTCCTCCCAGAATTCCGACAACTCCCAGCCCTGTGAAGAAGGGATCTTTAGGTAGTACCATTGTTTTCAACTGTTTGATTTTGTAGTTCTTTCCGATAGAAATATTTTGTACGTGAGCTTCCTGATAGTTGGAGCCTTGTGCATTCACATCGGAAATGCGCGTATATCCTGCGGCAGTAGCTTTCATTTCAGTTGCGGCGTCGTACATAGTCCCGGTTTTTCCTCCTGTATCAACGATGTATTTTACATTTACGCCATTAACAGTAACGGGTATAATGATTTTCTCCTGAATGAATTCATAAGGAATGGTATCGCAAACTTTATTCTGGATTTGTGCTACCGTTTCTTGTCCGCAGTTTAGAAATAATAGCAACCATAAGCCGGTCAGTATTCCTATTCTTTTCATGTCATTCTTTTTTGTGAATAATATTCTTTATTCCGGAAGCAGTCTCAATCGTTAGCTTCGTCTGTTTTTTCTCTTTCAATTTCGGTATTCCGTTCAGAATACTTTCGCAGAAGTCATATTTTTTAGCAGGTTTGCCATTAATCTTAATCACTTTATCTCCTACTTCTATTTTACCTTTCGTGCTGCTCCAGACGGTAGATACATATAAGTCTCCGTCTTTGACCGTCAAATCGAAGTTGTTGCATTGATTGTTGATTTCATTATCCGGTTGGAAAGCTTCAAAATAGAATCTTCCACGTGGATAGTCGATAGTCACTTTTCCGTATTGCAATAATTTTACACCTAGTAATGTGTAAGGGTGTTTATCTGTGTGGGTCGTTAAGTTGCGGAATTTGGTGGCTCCTACTGACAATAAGGGGATATGTACTCTATATGAAGATGCTTTCTCTGCTTGTCCGGCTACTCCGATGCTTCCTTCCCCATATCCTTCAGAAACGACTTCCATAGATGCCTCCGGTTCAATTCTCTCAAAATCACTTTCAATAAGAGATAACAGGCTGTGACTGCCTGTATCAAATAATGCGGTGATGTTGCTGACCGGAGCGATTTGTACATTGATAATTGGCATTCCCCCTTCTTTCGTGAAATTCAGCATTTTTCGTAAAGATGCTGTAGAAGGCTTTTCGGCAGATGTGACGATGATATTTTTAGTCTGCGAATCAATGCTGACAATGGTACTTGCAAATAAATCGCTGCCGATGATACCATCTACTCCAAAACATTCCCAGCCTTTTACTTCATTGATGATTAGCGACGGGGCATTTTTAAAGTTAATAACATCATCGGGAGTCGTCAGATTTTCTATTTGCGTAGTTTTGTAATAGCTTTCCACGTTGTTCACATCTGTCACCTTCATAGAGTCTGTTGCTGTTATTTGTAGTGCTTGACAGGCTTTAGTGGTAAGTGCGGTGCGCCCTCCGGTATCAAAGATAAAAGGGCGTGCATTGCCGTTCACTTTCATTTCGATAACCATTTTTTCGCCTACTATCCGATAAGGTATAGTTGCTTTATATTGTTGGGAGAATAAAGGGACCGCCATGCAAAAGGCAATGACGGTTCCTATTAGACGAGTATATTTCATAGACTAATCTTTATTTGCTGACTTTTTCTGCTTCCAAGATTGCTTGGTAAGCATTAACGATACCTCCGGAAATACATAGGTCATCAAAAAGGAATAAATCTTGTGAAGGGCTATCGTTCACGCGGATTCCTTTTTCTACTTCTACACCTTTGCGTGAAGTGACGCTTTTTAATAATATGTCACGGATTTGAGAACCGGTCAGTTTTGGGAAATAAGACTTCACAAGAGCAGCTACGCCAGCTACAGTAGCCGAAGCCATTCCTTCTCCAGTTCCTTTTTGATAAGTGTCACCCATATAAGATGAATAAATGTCTGTTCCCGGAGCATAAATATCGAGAGCAGTTGCACCGTAATTGGTGTTCAATACCGGATTTCCATTCTTGTCTGAAGAAGCAACTACCATAAAATTAGTAAGTTCTCCCTCTTTATTCATCTTACGGTTGGGAAAGAATTCCTCTTTATCCATATCCATTGATAGATCCCAAACCGGAACTATAACTAATGTCCCTTTCTTCTCTGCCTCTTTCAACGCCTCTGACACCCATTGTTTCTGCTCTTCCGGATATATGGAGTTTTGTTCCGGTAATACGATTACATCTGCACCGTGGTTTACTGCATAGCGGATGGCCAATGCCATATCTTTCAGGTACGGTTCTCCTTCTCCCGGGTGGATGCGTAAAGTCATGATTTCTGCATTGTCTGCAATACCGTTACTTCCGATACCGTTGTCACGTTTAGCTGCGATAACGCCGGCCTTCATTACGCCTGTTGCCGCATCAGATGTCAACAGTACATTATTACCATAATGCGTATCGTTAATATCCAGAGGATTATCACCTACAATTTCTTTTCGATTATCACTTCCGTATCTCTTTAAAGCCTCTTCATAAGACGCTTTAGCTGTTTCTACACTTTTCTTTCCCATATTCTGATAAACAGGTTTCCATTTATCCGTATTATAGATGCTGAAATAGTAGGCAGTAAGCATAAAGGCAACTTCAGAAAGGCTGTCTCTTTCAGCTTTGGGATTATAACAACTTTGGAAGTCCTCAACAGTCAACTCTTTTCCGGGAAAACGCTTTTTCATGTCCTTGTCGAACTTTTCAACATATTCTTCTATAATATATGATAGTTGAAGACCGCCGTAAGCTCCACCGATTCTTGATTCCGGCATGACTTTATAGCGATAGTAATTATACTCTTCCATATTTTCCGGTGCGGGGACTTCTTGGCGTTTTCCATTGACTATTTTATAATACTTCTTTCCGTCAAAGATATAATCAGCATATTTATCTTTGAGACGGAAGAATTCACGTTCTCCTTCGCGTGTCAAAGTTTCCATGACTTGCCCGTCTTTACCACCGATGAAGTTCCAGCCATTGATGTCGTCAACAAGCCCGTTTTTATCATCATCTTTTTGGTTTGACTTTTCTTTTGGGTTGATCCAGATTGCGTGTTTCAGGTCTTCGTGTTCTACGTCCATTCCGGTTCCGATCAGTGCGACAACCGGTCTTTTCTTTGCTTTCTTTTTGTTGGCTTTCAGGTAATCATACGCTTTGTTTACTTCGGCTCCGTACACATTGTCTTGATCGAAAGAACAGTTAAACCAGTCCAGTCCGGATTGTTTTTCTTGTGTTTCTGTCTTTGGTTTGATTAACTGGGCTGATACAGTAACGCTGATAAAACAGCATACGATAGGAAATATAAGTTTCTTCATTGTCGAAAGAGTTATAATTTATACGGTTTGTTTATTGTCTTATTTTTAAAATGGCTTCGCGTACTTGTTCACCCCGAACGTTGCGTGCAGCGAGTTTGCCTTCTTTGTCAATGACTACAAGGAAAGGGATGGAGTAGAAGCCGTAAGCAGTCTGAATAGCACTTGGGGTCTTGCTGTTTTTAGGGAATCCTGTCTTATCCCACAGCATCACCCACGGCAATTTTTCTTCATCCAGCATTTTTCTCCATTTTGCTTCGCTGTCATCCAGCGAGACACTGATGAATTCCAGATCGTCAGCCTTCAATTTATTGTATATGGTTAGCATACTACGCATCTCTTTACGACAAGGACCACACCAGGAGGCACAGAAGTCAAGTACGACAATTTTTCCACGGAAGTCTTTCAGGCTTACGTTTTTTCCGTTGGCATCTGTGAAAGTAAAGTCGGGACATTCTGCACCAATAATTTGGTGGGAGAGGACCTCTACTCTGTTTACCAACCATTTGGCAGATAAAGACTTTCTGTCTCGTTCAGGTATCATGTCCAATAGCATTTTGTTGGATTGGTAATCATTTACATTTGCCAGATAGGCCAATGCAGATGCCATGGCAGGAGTCAGTTTTCCTTTGACAGAAGTAGAAATCGTTGCTATATCCGGGTCTCTTTCTGTTGGCATATAGGTTTGCAAAGTCAGAAACGGATCGATGCCGGTGAATGAAAGCGAATTTTGTTCAGGGTTCTTTTCATCGTAAAAACCAGTAATACTTACAGGCGTGTTTTCGAGGTATATGTTTTGCTCTGTATTTCCGATATATAGTGTATATACATCAGGTAAAATGTTTTTCTTCTCAGTTTCGAATACTCCGTTCTGGTTAATGGGACAACTTAAAATGAGTTTCCCATTCAAATCCTTCACTTGTAAAGTGGTTGGTTTGAGTAGTCTCAACTTTCCTTTGAATAGTAACCCGTCGTCGCTCCATAGAGGAGTAGTGCTCCATAAGAATAATAATATAAATGAAAGTCTTTTTATGAATTTCATGATTTTGAGTTTATAAGATATCGTAAAATACTAGGTAATGTTGTTACTCTGTTTATTCTTTAATAAGATGATTCTCTTAATAGTTGGAGTCTTTTTTTACCAATCATCTCACCAATCCCAGCCTGGCCAAGAATCATCATCATCGTCATCATCTCCTTCGTCTGTTTCCGGTAGTTCTGGTAGTTCCGGGTAGGGTTTGATATCCCAATCTTCTGGTCCTTGAGCAATAGCTTCCAAATCAATATTATATTTTTTTAGATAGTTTGTTACAAAATCGAACTTACTACTTAGAAATGGGTAAGATGTTGAAGGCCAGTTTGTTTCTCGCTCTTCCTTAGTAAGCCGCATGGCTATTTGCAGATAGCCTATAAATGTTTCTTTGGCTGTTGAAGGATTGGTTGCAGGCTTAATATAGTCTGCTGAATATGAATTTATATTACCGGGATATCCTCTTTTAAGATAGTAATTAGCATCAGCTTTGCTCTCAATATCTTCCTCTATGATAAGTGGAGTTGAGTGGTCGAAACCGGCATCAAACTCTTCTTCCGGTATGATAATATTCCCCCTTGTGATAGCTGTACGTATGATTTCATCGATGATTTTAAAACGGCGTATTGCATAGCTGTCTTTATTTCCGGCAATGGGGCTTCTCCATGCTTTAAGTGGGGCTTCATATGTACTGTGAGCTACATCTCCCCAAAAGCAAGTTATCCAACAGTCGGTTTGGGCTTCATCATGTTCAGATAACGCGACGTAGTATTCCAATACTCCAGGTATTATGGATGTAAATGTAGAATAATTATATATAAAATACCAATACATAGGAAATACTCTATCAGTCACCTCCCGGTTGAGATAAGGGAATACATGGTCTTTCATAAAGGTAATGTAAAATGCACCCATCTCGTCATTAAGACAATTATCGAATATTTTTGATGAACTACCGAGTCCACCATTGGTCCAGTTTTTATTGAGGTCTTTTTCTGTTATATTTTTATATATCAGTTTTACTCCGAAATTTTTATAAATTTCCAAAGCGTCATTGTCCCATGGGTTATCTCCTTGAGGAAATTCGATCCCTCCGGCAAGTGCTAGCGGATCTGGTGTCGGATCGATTATATCTTCATCATAACAGGAAGAGAATGTGAGACAGAATAGTAATATCCATACATTATATATTGGTTTCATAATTCTCTGTTGTTTAAAATTGGTGATCATTGTTTTTGTTATTTATATTTTAGTCAATGACGGGAACTCCAGTTCGTTGCGGTCCGAATGAGTTTTGTTCCAGTAATAAGTTTCTTTGCAAAACTTCTTTAGGTATAGGTAACACATACGAAAGGTCATTCTTCGTGAGTGTATATACTTTTCCTTCCCATTTATGCTGTATGGGAAGCATGCCATAGCGACGTAAGTCGAACCAGCGTTGCCCTTCATAGCAAAGTTCTTTTCTGCGTTCTTCACGTATTTTAGTGATGAGAGCTTCTCCGGTTAGTCCGGAAAAGGAAGGTGCGTTTCCTGCAACGTATCGTTTTTCCAGTAATGTATGCATTGCAGTTATAGCATCTCCTTCAGCTTTATTCATGGCAGCAGCTTCTGCATAGTTCAGATAAGCTTCTGCTATTCGGAAAGAGAGGGCAAAATAATCACTACTTTTTGAGGCAGGGACAGAACTGAGTGTTTTGTATTTGCCGTAAGGGAGGTAGATATCATAAAAAGTACTGTTTTCCGGTTCCCATTCGTTGTACTGCATCTCTCTGGTGATGTAACGGTCTTTACGTAAATCACCTTCTTGGAAGCTCTTAATCAGTTCGTCTGCTGCCTTAAACATTTTTCTAGTTTCTTCTCCATCTGCATATTCGTCTTCTTTGTCGATATACCCTTCGTATTCACCTGTTAGGTCTCTTATAGTTCCATAACTCCAGATAACTTCCGGTGAGTCATACGTATTGAATGTATAATAAGGTTCTTTTATACCCGCTTCCGGTGCAGGGATCGTATTCAGGTCACGTAATGAGAAGTTCCAATCTTTGATCACTTTCTCCGCATACGTTTTCGCTTCTGCCCAATTTTCCATATATAGAGCTACGCGTGACTTTAATAATTGCACCATAGGTAGGCTGACAAGGTAGTTCGGTTCATATTGCAGAGAAGTGGAGAGACCTTGAAATAAGCGTTCCGCTTCGTTTAGGTCGGTAACAATCTGTCGGTATACTTCTTCTACCGTATTCCGTTTCATTAATATATTGCCTTCTTCTCTCATCTTACTATCCAGTTTGAGAGGAACTCCCAGCGATTCTTTGTTATAATTATAAGGAAGTCCGTACTGATTGACTAGCATGTAATAGTAAAAAGCTCTTAACGCATAGGATTGTGCTTTAATATGGTTCTTTTCAACTTCTGTACCAGACACTTCGTCAATATAGTCAAGGGCGGCATTAGCTCCTAAAATATATTCATAGAGGTTTTCCCATGTATTGACCACAGGGGATCCTCCTAATTTCTCTTGTATTTCGAACATGTTAGGTTGCCAGCTATACAGAACTTCAAAAATTTCCATTGTTACTTTGTCATTATCTGTGAATCCGTAACCTTCTACCTGATTCTGTTCAACATCATCTGCGAGTATTTCCAGATAGTTGAGAAATTGGGTATTTTGTTGTCGGGGATAAGCTTCTCCGATAAGCATCTCTTGTAATGCATTAGCGTCTTTGGGGATGTATTGGCTCTGTGACTTGGGTTCTAAAAAATCTCCACAAGCGGTGAGGCTGGTAAGTGTAATTGTATAGATTAAATATTTAAGTTTCATATCTCTCTTTGTTTATTGTTTAAAATCCGATATTAAATCCCAGTGAGAAAGAACGTGGCATGATGCTGTTTTCTAATTCCGGGTCGAAGCCGTTGAAACGTTTGCTGGCTATTACAAATATGTTGTCCATATTGAAATTGACAGACAGATTTTTGGCATGTATCTTGTCGCACCATTCTTGTTTCATTTGCCAGGATAATCCGATGTTCCGACAGCGTAAGAATGAGGCATTGACTACCATAGCATCTGATTTTTCCCACATTGGAATGGGAGATTCACCAGGATCTGTATTAGGCAAAGTCCAACCTATTCCTCTCTGCCATGTAGGTAGTCCGGGGATATTTGTATGGGCTTCGTCTCCTGGCTTTTGCCAACGATTTAGTAAATCACGGTTTATGTTGCTGATTGGACTAGGCATCATGTCACTGAGTCCTTTAAAATCGCGGTAAGGTGACGGTAAACGTTTATGGCTACCTAGCAAAAGGGAGAAACTGGTGTTCAATGACAAAGACTTGTAGCGGAAGCTTAAGCCAAGTCCTCCAGTGAAGTATGGTTCTTTTTCACCGGAATATACAAGGTAAGAAGTCGGGTCGATGTCTTTACTTTTTTCTTCTTCCGGGACTTCAACATAGTTGAATGTCGGCTTACCGTTAGTTCCATCAAGACCAGCAAATGAATATGACCAGAATGCACTTAACGGATAACCCTCTTTTAAGATTTGGGCGCCGTCTCCATTCAGATACATTGCTGTGTTTCTGTCAATTTTGGTTTCCCCGCCTTTATTCCAGTTTTTAGAGGCATTCAGGTTAACATTCAGAGCGAAATCACGCTTTTGGATAGGTGTGAATGATAATGTGTATTCAATTCCTCGATTGTAAATGATTCCACCGTTCCGTTTCATCTGGTCAAGTCCGTATTCGTATGGCAAATCAACATTGATTACTGCATTGGAACGTCGGGTGTAATATTCCAGGTTCATATAAAACATGCGGAATAGTTCCAGATCCACCCCAAAGTTCCAGTTCTTGGTACGTTCCCACGAGAGATACGGGTTGGGGATCTGGCTGATAGTAGAGTAGTAACGGTTATATCCGGCTTGTACCCCGTTTTGATTTAAGATTAATTCGGGACTTTCGCGTGTTAAGGCATTCCCCTGAATACCGAACGTTCCTCTGAAATTAAGTGTGGAGATCCATGACAGATGCTTTTGGAAGAAAGCTTCTTCCGATGCTCTCCAAGAGAAACCGAATGAATAAGTCGGGTCGATGCGATGATTAATATCCTGTCCGAAAACATTGGAAGCATCATTTCGCACATTGGCATTCATTACGTAGCGGTTTTTGAATGAATATGCGAAAGTGGCAAAAAACGAAAGGAAGTTGTTGGTGTTGTTTGTTCTATGCCAACCTCCATTATAGATTTTTTGTAATATTCCCCAGCCTGTCGGATTTCCTTCTGGTGATACTACTTCGCTAGGTATGGTAGGTGCTACAATACGTTCACCTCTGTCCGGGACATATCCCCAAACGGTGTTGGCAGTGCCTTTGGCTGTAGATGAACGGAGCTCCATACCCAATAATGCATTTAAGCGGTTGTCAGCATTGAATGCTTTACTGAGTTGTAATTTGTTTTGGATGTTGTAGGAATGCTGATTATTATCGTTTGTATACAATCTACCTCCGAATGGAAGTTGTGCGGCCTTAAATTCGGAACTAGTGGGAGTTACGGAGTTAAAATCGTATCCTCGATACTCGTTGGCTATGTAATATGTACGTTCGGTAGCCCAGCTTTCATTGGTACTGTTGTTATTAGAATAACCTCCGGTAAATTGGTAGGTCAACCAGTCGAGGATATGCCAATTAACATCTAAAGAAGCGGACATAAAGTTTGAACGCGCTTTTGAACCGCTATTATCTCGTTCATTGATAAAATTGTATGAAAGTGTTTCTTTATTACCTGTTTTATAGTGGTATCCGTTTTCTTGCATATAGTAAGCATCCGGATCAATAGCACGGTTCGTATTAGTGGCATAACTCATAGGGCTGACATCATCAAAGAAGCCGTTGGTGGTAGAAACACTACCATTTAATGTCATGCTGATAGTTAGTTTCTCTATTGGGCGTAACATAAGGGCAATACGTCCGGTCATACGTTCGTTATCATTCCCTATTTCTTGACCTTCGCTGTTGTTATAACCCATGGATGCTGAATAACTGAACTTGTTCGTTCCACCGGAAACACTAATATTGTGCGTATGACTGAACGAGCGGCGTGTCAGGTATTTGAACCAGTCTGTATTGCGGGTTTCCATAGCGTTATAAAGTTCTCTGTATTCGATGTCTGAAATATCGTGTTCTTGTAGCATACGTAACAAGCCCTCATAAGTGTTAGGATCTTTGTAAGGTACTGTTATGTAAGAGATTCCGGCGTCGAATGCCTCTTGTGAAAAACGGATACGTTCTTGAGAGTTCATAAAGTTGAACATTCCATAATTAGGACGTTGTCCGATGTTGAAGTTGGCAGAATAGTTCACAGTCAACCTGTCGGTGGTATTTTTTTTAGTTGTGATTTCGATTACACCGTTAGATGCTTTCGAACCATAGATAGCAGTGGCGGAAGCGTCTTTCAAGATTGTGATGTTTTCGATGTCGGCAGGGTTCAGCCATGAAATTTGATTACCGATGATGTCTTTTAAGTTTTTAGTCATCAATTCGCCGCTATCTAGTGTTACCTGGAAATCTTCTTGGATAATACCGTCTACTACCCATAATGGGTCACGGTTTCCTTGCAACGTACTGGTTCCTCGAATTTGAATTTTAGGAGCAGTACCTACACGGCTGCTTGAATTAGTGACCACCATACCTGCTACACGCCCTTGCAACATTTGGTCAATAGTAGTATAAGAAGGCATTATAATATCTTTCGCTTTGATTGTAGTGATAGAGCCTACGAGGTCACGGCGTTGAATGTTTTGATAACCGGTGACTACAACTTCATCAATTTCTGTACTGGAACCGCTCAGGGTAACATTGATTGTTTTCTTACCCGTATATTTTACCGTTTTCTTTTCCATTCCGATAAAAGAAAAAGTAAGGATCAATCCTTCCTGTGCCGGAATATTGAAAGAGTAATGTCCGTCCAGTCCGGCGATGGCTCCTTGTTTAGATCCTCGGATTGTAACAGTGGCACCAGGTAATGCTTCACCGCTGGTGTCGCGAATCCAACCGCTGATGGTCACTTTTTGGTTTTTCCTTTTCTTTATTACGATTGCACTACCGGAGATTTCGTAAGTCAAATTAGTACCTTCCAGACATTCATCCAGAATTTGAAGAATAGTTTTATCTTTAGCCTTAACAGTGATATCAGTTACATTAGCAATATCTTCTGTGGCATACATAAAGATAAATTTTGTACGGTTCTGTAGATACCAAAGTGCTGATTCCAAAGTTTCTCCTTTTAAGTCGACAGAGATTCTTTGATTGTCTTGCGCTTGAATCATGAGTGAAGAAAGGGAGAATATCCATAAAAGGCAGAATTTCACAACGTTTCTGCTTACATAAGATACCACCCATGGCAGGGATTGCGTTCGTTTTTTCATAATGCGTTAGTTATATTATGTATTATTACTGTTTGTAGGAAATATGCAAGATGCCTTCTCGTTGCTTGATATTTACCAGGTTTAATTCTGTTATCATGTCGATAATCGGGTTCATATTTTTATAACGATTAAGGGATGCCCCGATTCGTACTTGTTTGGCGGTTTCGTCCTCGAAAGTGTATTTGAACCCATACCATTTGGAAAGATATGACATTACATTTTCAAGAGGTACATTTAAAAAGATGAATGATCCGGATTCCCAAGATGTATACAGTTCTGTGTTTACGTTAGTGACAGTATTTGTATTAGTCTTTTTATTATAGGTATAGTGTTGGTTGGGGATTAATTCAAATACTTCATTTCCACTGCTGATTTTTACACCTCCACTGATTAATGTTGTACTTTCTATTTCTTCATCTGCGTATGCTCTTACGTTAAATGAAGTCCCTGTTACTTGGATTGATGTATGCGATGTTTTTACGACAAACGGATGTTCTTTGTCTGGAGCAACATCGAAATAGGCTTCCCCTTCAACCTGTACAATACGTTCCTTACTGCTGAAACAAATAGGGTATGTTAGTTGGGATTCTGCATTCAGATGTACTTTTGTGCCATCCGAAAGGACAATGTGACATTCCATGCCATGCAGTGTGCGGAGAGTGTTCTTGATTTCTTTCACTTGTGGCTTGTTGGCCGATGTCTGATAGTTTATGCCTTTCGAATCGATAACAAATACTTCAGTAGCTCCTTCGGGGAAAACTCCTTCGGGAATTCTTAATGTATTTCCATTGCTTAAAATTATTTCACCGCCCCTTGTTCCGGGCATAATTTCACCGATTTGCTCTCCGATTGCCCAATTATAAATAAGGAATGAAGCCGGTATTATCAATAGCAAAATAAGAGCCGCATATTTCAGGCTCCTTTTCCACGAGAAGACCATACGAGATTGGTTGTTTCCCAGTAGCGGGTAGACTTTCTCCCATGCCTTTTGTGAAGAGAAGCTTTTTATTAACCGGCTGTTTTCTTCATACGTTTCCTTATTTAATATCCGGTCGGCTATTTTTTGATGCTCCGGATTCTCATCCAACCACGCATGATAGTTTTTTTCCTCTTCGGGGGTAGACGAATGAGTAAATAAGGAAGCTAAGATTTTTGCAATTTTAAATTTTTCTTTGAATGAATTCATCGTTTTTTCGATTTGTTATATGAGTAAAACAATCCAATCGAAAAAACGGGGTAATCAAAAAGTTACTTTATTTGCATAAAAATAGTAATAAGGTGTAATTTATGCCTTTGAGACTTTCGCGAAGTTTGCGGTAGGCGAATTTCTTTAACGTATGGACAGTGCCTTCTGAGATTTGCAATTTGTCAGCAATCTCATGGTTTTTTAACCCTTTCATGGAATATAAGATGATATTTCGCATTTGATTAGGCAATTCTTCTACCGCTTTGCGAACCATGTGGAATGTTTCCTGTTCGATAATGGCAGCTTCGAAGCCACTATCGAATTCTTCCTGTCCGGAAAAATTAGGAATATCTAATTGCTCATGTTTTAGGTGATTCAGACATTTATTTCGGGTGACGGTATAAAGGAAGCTTTTTACTTTCAAAATGTTGTCGAAATCTTCTTTCCGTTCCCAATAAGCTAACAATACATCTTGTGCGATGTCTTTGCAAACTTCTTTGTCTTCAATATAGTGAGATGCGAACACGCAAAGAATAGGATAGTAGTCATCAAATAGCTTTTTGAAAGCTTGTTTGTTACCACGTCTGATGTCTGCAATTATATTTTCTGTATGTATGTTCACTATTTAGGGGTGGAGCGACTGGTGCAGGAATTTTCTTATCCAATCTTACTTATTTTCTTCAGCTTTTCTTCTTCGATGATTTTGATCTTTCTTCCGTCGATTGTAATCAGGCGTTCC
>ERZ777305.1858-NODE-1858-length-21251-cov-4.052604_pt1 | contig 21251 bp, 24 predicted proteins | sample MGYA00374965_ERZ777305 | MGnify/ENA primary metagenome ERZ777305 (study PRJEB29328, sample SAMD00013331) | mouse gut metagenome | study: EMG produced TPA metagenomics assembly of the Metagenome analysis of fecal microbiota from mouse which was promoted... | reverse complement strand
TGCTTGCTAAGGGATTAAATATAGTCTCTTGAAAGAACTTTATGGCTTCTTCGATATCATATTCGGGAATTATGTCCTTTTGAGGTATTGATAAGTCAAAACGAATAAAGCCATTTTCTCCTAATGATCGCAAAGAAGCACGATAATGGAGAATTAACCTCTTACTTACTTCCACGGAAAAAGATTTTTCATTGGGATAATAATGTGAATGATTATTTAGAATATTAACCATTATTTCATAATTAAACTCATCTTCATTTTTAAATATAAAGGGATATATTAAACTTATATCAATGGTCTTGATGTTTTTATCTTCAAGCATTATTGGTTTAGTTGTTAACTTTACTTCTTTCATATTTACCTCTCTTATATTATTAATTATACCACATCTAAATCATGGATTAGATAAATTTATCTTACGACATATTAGAATAGAAAAGACGTTGGAAAGGAGTATCTATAAATGTTCCACGATTATCTTCATAATCATAAAAGTCATCAAATAAATCTTCGCGATTTAGCGTTTTATCTAAGTATCTGGCTTTTAAAACAGGATCAAGTTTATCTAATTCGTAGACAAATTTTGCCTCTTCACTCTTGCGATATTCAAATTCTTCCCAAAGATTAATAAAGTACTCTTTATTTTTAAAACTATCAAAAATATTATAAACTGCCAATCTTTCGCGTTCACTTTTCGTTAAATGTTCGTCTGTTCCTTCAACAATATCTCCTATAAGCGATTCGGCAATTTCGTGAATAATAATCATCTCATAGACTTTTTGCTTATCTAAATAATCAAGATGATAGACATGCATACAGACACTTGCAAGGGCAAACATTTGAATAGAATGCATGGCATCGCTTTCAATATTCAATGGGTCAACTTGACGATTAATCCATCCCTGACGCAAAATCTCTTTGACTTTTATCCAATTGTTAAATACTTCTATGTAACTGGGATAAAAGTTTTTTAAAAGCAAATATAAATAACCATTAGGGTTATGTTCTATGTCAATAGCAAGTTTATTTAAAAATAACGTCCTGCGATAATTAATTATATCATCAATTGTATAACTTTTTAAAACTCCTTTATAATATTCTTCATCTATGATAGAAAAAGGATAAACAGTCAATTCATCGCGATATTCCGGACGTTGGTTGGATATTGCTAGTATTTCAAATGTCAACATATATTCGTATAATTCTTTAGAACACTCTCCACTGCTTTCAAGTTCATGACCACATATCATAGCATTTACTAATTCGCCAAATAATTTATCACAAACACTTGGCTGTATAAGTTTGGCAAAAGCTTCATAAAAATCTAATATTTTCTTTTCTTCCATAGGCGACTCCTTTTTAGTTTGTATTATATATTTAAACTAATAAATAAGCAAGAAAAAAGAGTAAATAAATTACTCTTGATAGTATTCTGTATTTTTGTTTACACGACTAGTAACAATAATGGCAACGACAATTCCTATTGCTATTAAGAAGATTAATAATCCAGCCATATCATGGTCTGTTTCATCTTTAGCTCCTCTGACACATTCGGAATTCTTTCCACCATTTTCGATACATGAGACAGCATCTTTATCGCCCTCTTCATAAGCCTTATTGATTGTTTCTTCTAGCTTATCATTATAAACGTTAGCTCCATAAATATCACTTACAATAACTAATGGTGTTCCACTGACATCGGTTTCGAAACCAGCAGTAGCAAAGGTATTGGCAACTTTAGCACCTAGTTCATAATCCTTTGAGGGATTCCAATTTCCATCATATAACTCTTTAATAATTAAAGTAAATTTCTTATTATAAGAATCTAATCCTTGTAAATATTCTTTTTGAAGTTCACAGTAAGAACATCCTTCTTTTTCGAATAAATAGACTTTTACCATTTTGCTAACGTCTGCTGTCGTTGTCGTTGTTGTAGTCTTCTTTTTGGCGGCAAATACGGGTAATGGTAATACACATAAAACCAATAGTAAACAAATAATTATATTTTTCTTTTTCATAAATCTATGCTCCTTACGTAATTAATTATATCACACAAGTGCCAATTGTACATATTAATTTAATATTATCCACGTTTGCATACCCTTTTTATTAATTTTAAATGGTTCTAATTTAACTATTGAATCAATCTCTATTAGTGTCGCGTATTGGCTATTTTTCTTTTGACCCCAAAATTCTTCTGCAACACATAATTCTTTTTCGTATTTATCCTTAATTGATAAAATATTGGTTATAGTTAAATCATAGAATGTTATCTTTTTGATAGTAAAATAACCTAAAACTTCCCCACCCGATTTTTTTATTATAACGATATCATCTTTGGTTATTCTATTATATGGAGATATTTTATTTTTACTAAAACGCGATTCAATAGTTTTCTTGTGATCCATCATATAACTCAAACAAGGTTCAGTGAATATTCCCAAATGCCAAGTCTTATTTTGTAACTTTTGAAATTCACTTTTAGGCAATTGCTTGGCTAGATTATCTGCTATTTCACTATACATCATCGATATCTATTAGTTCATATTCACGAGAACCAACGCCAATCTTTTCGGCGACTTCTAAAATATGAATTCCGTTTTGACTTTCAATTCTTTCAACTAAGTGATCACGCCCTGGATCTTTAGACGAATAAACTAAATCGACACAAGCTTGATCTAGGGCCATAGGATCAAGGGAAGAAAGGATGCCAATATCCGCCATGCATGGATCTTCGGCTGTCTCACAGCAATCACAGTCGACGGATAAGTTACACATCACATTGATATAGGCAGAAGAATCCTTGAATAATTCCATAACCGTTGAGGCTGCTTCGGCCATAGCAGCAGTAAAAACTTCTTGGTCAGCAAAGAAATCCCAAAATTTAGATTGATCATTAGTCTGTCCAGCGGTATGAATATAGACTTTACCAGCTGTCGAGGCACAGCCAATTGATAACTGTTTTAAAGCCCCACCAAAGCCGCCAGCTGGATGTCCCTTAAAATGCGATAAGACAAGCAAAGAATCATAGTTCTTAATATTCTTTCCTACATAATTCTTCTTGATAACTTCGCCATTAGGTATTTCTAGTTCTAAATCAGGTCCTTCACTATCCATTATATCAACTGGAAAATATTTACTCCAGCCATGTTCTTCCATCAAGGCTTTGTGATGTTCTGTATCATTTCTTGCTCCGGGATAGGCTGTGTTGCACTCGACGACTGTTCCTTTAACATGTTCAATCATTGGTCGCATAAATTCAGGATGTAAGAAATTTTGATTACCCTTTTCTCCGGAATGGACTTTAACAGCTACATTACCAGGAAGCGTTATTCCTAAAACTTCATACATTTTTACAACTCTTTCAGGAGTTATCTCTTTAGTAAAATAAACTTTTGCTTTTTCCATTGTTTCAATCCTTTCAGTATATAGTTTTATTATAGCATATTATAAATGAAAAATTAGTGAAAATTAGTCGTTTAAAACTTTTTGATATAACGATGATTCAGAAACAAATCCCAAAGCAATTTGATATGGTGCCAAAGTATTTGGAATTATTCTTTCAATGACATATTCTTGATCACAGAGAGTGGTGATAACATTAGACATATCATTATTCTCGTAGACATTTCCCGAAACATAGACTTTATCTCCTACTTTAAATTTATATTTTTCATCACCTAAGTGATTAAGATTGGCATCTCTTATTATTTTAGGATAATCATAAAAAGCAATATCACCATCTACTCTCCCCCTTATGCCTGGCAATTCTTCATAAGATGTCTGTTGCCACATTCCCGCTTTACCTTCATAAGTAAAGCGATTATTCCATTCTGCTACCCATTTGTCAAAGCGGTCTAAATCGCGAGAGTCTAAATTGCTTTTAAAGCGATCAAGACTGGCATATATACCAACATAATAGCCATGGCGTTCCATTTCTTCACAATAGTATTTTACTATTTCAGTTAGAGTTTCTTTAGGCAAGGACATCTGACGTTTTTCTTCGACATCTAAAAATACCGGATATTCTAATTTTTTATTTCTGATAAGTCTTAAGGTGTGTAAAACTTCACTTCGGGCTTCATCTAAGGTTGTTGCATAGCTAAATAAGTAAACTCCATAAGGAATACCTAAATCTTCACAGGCTTTGGAGTTGCGCTCATAATAAATATCATCTTGCGCTTCAGAATCATTTCCCCAACCACATCTTATAATGGCAAAATCAATATATGGTTTAATGCGCGTCCAATCAATTTTCCCCTGATATGCTGAAACATCAATTCCCTTTTGCATTTTTTCACCTCCTACTATATTGTTATTCAAAAAAAACATTTTGTTATTTACTTATAAACTAGAGAAAATAAAAAAATGTATTTAGATACATTTTAATAATATTTTATATTTTGTGTTAATGTTATATTGGGATATTTTTTTACTAATCTCTCTTCCATATTATCATCTGTTTTCTCAGTGATGACATTTTGAGGAATTTTACTAGATGCAAAACCATAGCTTGATAATATTTGATTATTGAAATAATCCAAGGTTGCAAATTTAGGACTTGATATTTTTTCCCTATTCAATAAATTGTGACGCATATCTTGATATTCTCTAATTCGCTCTTGCAGAGTTTTTTCGCCAGGAGTATAAAAGTCGCTCGTTTGATTGTTATATAATTCATCTATACAATTAACTAAATGATCTATCTCTTTTTGACGGCGAGGATGCGATTCTAAGAGATGGTAGAGATTTATATTAATGGCATCATCTAAAGCTTTATAGTCAAAGATAATAAAGACATCTTGTGAGTCAACACCCAATACTTTTAGATATTCTCTTTTTTCGTCTCTTGGACTAAGAACTATTTCGTGAGTACTAGCCCCTTCTTGAAATATTTTATAGGCACTTTCATATATATTATATTTAGCAATTGTTTGAACCAAACCAAGTTGCATTAGATATTGCATTTCTTCCTCGGAAATGAAATTATTTTTTAAGATTGTTATATCTAGGTTAATTAAACATTCTAAATATTCATAGATATATTTACTAAAGATATTTTTATGACGCTTTAAGTATTCTAAAAGATATTCTCGACTTATTTTATTAGTATCTTTTGCAATTCTTTTTTTGAGCATATTATGTCCTCCTTCATTAATTATAATTTCAGGTCTTTTTCATTATACCACACAACATAAAAAAAATAGATTGTTAGTCTACTTTTTTGGCATCAATGATGTGATATGGATAACCACGTCGATCTATGTTATTGAGATTTAGATGCAAATCTTTGGCTGTTTTTAGTAATCTTTCATATTCTTCTAGAGGTTCTTGTTCATATTTTTTCACTTCTATTTCGACAAAATATCCAAGATTTTCTACCGTATCTAGAGCTATCTCATATTTTTCTAGATAACTATATGTTATGCGATTTTTATCGACAACAGCTATTTCTTCTAAATCTAAAACTTTAAATATTTTATCCATATTTGTAGCATCGTCAATTTCTACTTCATATTCATCACAGTGTGTGTTAATTTTAGCTCCTTCAGGATACCAGTGTTTATAATTTACTATTATCTGATTGCCCCTCTGACCAATTCGAAGCCATTCATAGGGATACTCATGGGCTAAAAAGTCACGGAACTTAGGTGAATAATAAGTATCTTTTTGGTGTATTTCTTTTAAAAATTTTCCATTATTATCCAAAACTAATTTTAGATTTTTATATTCTATATCACTTAATTTTATTCTGATTTCCGTTTCTATATCATTGCGGAGATTATTTCCATATAATAAATCAGTTATGCGAACTTCTAATAGAACACTTATTTTAGCTAGTGTATCTAAATCAGGAACAGTTCTATTGGATTCCCAACTGGAAATGGTTTTATCACTTACAAATATCTTTTCTCCTAATTCTGCTTGACTTAACTTTTTTTCTTTACGAGCCTTGAGTAGTCTTTCTCCTAGCGTACTTTCCTTTTCTGTCATATTATCACCTCTAAGTTCATTATAACATTATGAGTTATTCATTTTTCTCTACAATTTGTAGAATTTAAAGTTATAGAATATTTTATAATACATAGACTTATAATGGAAGTGATTTTGTGAAAGATAAATTAAAAAAAGTTGTTCAATTGTTTTTTCCAATTATTTTAGGAAGTTTAGTTGGACTAATTATAAAGAATAAGATAGATTATGATTATTTAATTAAACCTTTGTTTTCTCCACCTAAATTTATTTTTCCTATTGCTTGGAGTATAATTTACTTGTTAATGGGTATAAGTTATCTTTTATTAAATAGAAAAAATGATATTAAAGGATTAGAAAAGGGCGCCTATTACGCCCAATTTGTCGTCAATATTTTATGGTCAATTATCTTTTTCCTATTTAAATATCGCTTACTTGCATGTTGGTGGATCATTCTCTTAGATTTTTTAGTATTGTGGATGTTAGTTTTATTTTATAAGAATGATAAATTTTGTTGTTTTTTAAATATTCCTTATTTTATTTGGTGCTTATATGCCACTTATTTAACCATTGGAATATACATGTTAAATTAACCCAAGGCAACGTCAAGAATCATCATTATTGTAAACCCTATGGCGACACCTAGAGGGCCAAAATTATTACTTTCTTTTTGAGCATCGGGGATTAATTCGTGAACTACAACATAGATCATAGCTCCAGCGGCATACGCTAAAAGATATGGCAGTACTGGAACAACTAAACTCGTTAAGGCAATAGTTAATCCAGATGCTAGAGGTTCTACTACTCCGGAAATGACTCCCCAAAAAAAAGATTTATTCTTACTTAAACCTGCATTCTTTAAAGGCATAGAGATGATTGCACCTTCGGGGAAGTTTTGAATAGCTATTCCTATAGCTAAAGCAAACGCTCCGGCTAAAGTTATTCCGGGAGCTCCCGCAAGAAAGCCAGCAAATATTACGCCGACAGCCATACCTTCTGGAACATTGTGAATTGTTACAGCAAGAAATAACATTTTCGTCTTTTTCATTTTATTTTCAATCAATGATGCATCACTGTTCATTTTTTTAGTTAAACGATCAATATATATTAATGATAAGATTCCTAAAATAAAGCCTATTGCCGGAGGTAACCAAGGAAGAGTACCTAATTCTTCACTTCTTTCAATGGCCGGAATCAAAAGTGACCAAACAGAAGCAGCTATCATAACACCAGAGGCAAAACCTAAAAGAATCTTTTCTAAGGTTTCGTTAATTTTATCTTTCATTAGATATACCAAGGAAGCTCCTATAGAAGTTCCAATAAAGGGTATCAAAACGCCTATTAATATTTTCATATAAACTTTTGTCCTTTCTTCTCTATGATATTCTATTCAGATAAAAGAAGAGTGTGCAAAAGAAAGAATTATCCCTGGCGTGATTTATCAATTTTAGATAATTGACGTTGATTAAATTCTTCCGTTAATTCATCATATTTGGGATAAGTAAGTTTGACAACCATATCGCGAATGACATTTTCATATTTACGGAAACTTTCAAAGAATGTGCGTTTTATGGGTAAAGAGCCAATATCCATAACATCATCCTCTACTAGTTTCAAATAATCGGATAAGATATCGGAAGAGACTCCAACATGGGAAAACATATAGCTTATATATTCCTTGTAGACATTTATGTCAGATTCAATATTTCTTTCTTGTTCGGCATGGGCATATGCCGTTTCCGAGTGTAATACCCCTGGTAAGCCTATAAAATCACGAGCATGCGAACGGCGATTCTTTTGATAATATTCGGGAACTTGTAAATATGTCGTGTGGAGATATGTTTGGTTTAAGTATTCGATATATTCTTGGTATTGTCTTATAAATTCTTTGTCACTTATCTCTTGATGATTTACAAAAAAGCATTCTGGTTTTAATTTACTTTGTTGAACAGATCTTTGGGGAATATAACCTAAAAATGCCAATACCAAATCAACGGCTAAAGCAGAATTAGTCTTGTATATAAAGACCGGATAATTTTGCAGTTTTTCTTTAAATTCTTGATCTTGTGAATCTTTTAAGAAGTCCTCTTGGATTACCATTACGGCATTTTTACTTATATCTAAAGAACTATCTTTTAAATCAAAAAAAGTATCTACGGGATTTAAGTTGACTAATTTTGGATCATTTATTCGCTCCTTTAAGGGTTCAATAATAATTACCGATTTGCCCTTGTCAAATTCAACTTTATAACCAAACATTTGGTAAATATTTGATGCTAAACTATTAATGCTAAAATGTTTAGTATCGCGATATCGGGGAGCTATAATGTTATATGCTTCATAATTAATTTCTTCATGTGGACATCCAACTTCTAAGTCGCGATAATAATCGTTAACTCCATACCTTAAATAACCTATAAGGGAATAAAATGGATTTTCGATGGGAACATAGGCATTTCTTTCATCTAAGGCAAAGTATTTAAAGTTACGAGGATAATTTTTTTCCGAGGTAATGCGAACCAAAACAAAGTCATCTAAAGAAAAAGCAATAGGTTTAGATGCTAATATACTTTTAGCTTCTATTATTGCTTTTTTAATGCTCTCTTCATCTTCTTCATAGCCATCAATGTAATAGATGTTATCAGATGTCTTTTTGATATATTTACTGGCAAGTTCTTCTAATTTTTTCATAATACCCCTTATCTAGGCTTGTATGTCAATAAGACATTTTTTAATGTTTTATTTTTTTAATTTATATTCTTTAATATCAATATCAGGCATAAGTTGAACTTTAGAATAGTCCACTTTTTCATTGAGAAAGTTTGAAAACTCATCTAATAAAACTCCTTCAATTGTTGGATGTGCATCTGCTTCACAATCGAAGATGCTGGCATCTCTTTTAATTCTGCTAAGAATATTGGGTAGATTCTCGATATTTTTTAAGTCTTCGGAATAAGTTGTTTGCTGGTCTTTTAGAGAACTGATTTGATTTACTATCTCTTTTAAGGTGTTTTGGGATAATTCTTTTTTCCTTGCAACTTCCTCTTCATCTATATTTGCATTCTTTTTATTTTGGATATAGCTATAGAGAGGATTCACAGAAGATCCAATACTCATTAGCAGACAAGCTACCGGAATGACGTCATAAATTACTTGCCATTTGGTAAGGTCCGAAATGAAGAAGATATCATACACATAGTGCATTAATATTTCAGTTGCTACACCGGCAATAGGATAAATAATCCAAGCAGTTTTTAAGTTCCTTTGGGCTTCACAATATTTGGAATAGGAAGATTGAAGATATTCTAACTCGGCTATTTTGTCTTTTTCCCTATCCTTTTTGCTATTTAAAATTTCTAATCGAGAAATTATTCTGTTTAATTTTTCTTGCAATATATTTTTTTCATTATCAAGCATATTATCCTCCTAAAGTTCATTTATGCTATATAGTAACATTACTTTAGAGGGGCGTCAAATAAAAAATAACTTATTAAGCATAATAAGTTACTTTCTTTTCGTTGCTTCAATGTATTTATCATAAAATTCATTGCTCATTAAGTAAATCTTTTTAGCAGCTTCTGTTCTTAAATATTCTTCTTTGCATCGAGCAAAAGAAAATAATTTTATTCTATTGCGATCAAGAGCATCTGCATCTTTTAATATATCGGATAAAAGTTGGATATTTTTCTTCTCCTCATCAGTAAATTCATAATTTTTAAAGTTTACTTTGTTTTCCTTTTGAGCATGAGTTTCGATGAGAAGTTCTATGATATTTAAAGTTTTATCATCTACTTCATCTTTAAGAATTAAACGAGCTTTTTTAGCACCAAGTATTCCGTGATTCTCACCAAAGATATTCCAAGTTCTTCCACAGTCATGATATAACGCTGATTTTAAGACGATTTCTTGGTTTGCAACAGATATTCCATTTTTTTCTAATTCGTGAATAATCCAAAGGGAATAAATTATTACTCTTTCCGCATGATTTAGACTGTGATAGGGAATGGTACTATTTGTGTATAGTTTTTTCTCGATGCCTTCGTTAACAAGTTTTGCGACTAAATCTATTTGATTTTTATTTATGCCAATATCATAGAGATATTTAAGTTCCATTCTCTTTATGTAACTTTTTTCCATTCTAAAACACTCCCTTTCTACTAGTTATATAATCCCATAAAATGGGACAGACATTTTCTATATCTATTTTAGTATTTTCTAGACAATATTTAAAGATATCTTTTAATTTATATGATTCATCTTCTAAATAACATATTTTTATTTTTTTACTATCTATTTTATGATTGCTAAAAGCATGTAAATTCCATTTATCCATGCTATTATTTTCTAGAGTTGAATATTTTTTAGAATATCCCATCAGTTCTAAGTGTCTCTTTTGATATCCTCTGGCCTTTATTTCGTCTTCATCGTGATAATTAAAATCGACATTTTCCTCTAAATCAAGTTTTAGTACTATGGAATCATTTAAAAATCCATCGAAGATTTTAAAGGCTCTTTTTCTTTGAAGTTTGCTCTTTTTTAGAGTACCAAAATAGCCATCAGCAATAAACATAGGAAACCATTTTTGTCTCAGGAAGAAGGCTCCTAGTTGGTATATGAAAGGAATGACAGGAATATAAAAATAACAATTAATCCAACAGTCAAATAGTAATAAAAAGTTATCGATACCTTCGACGAAAAAGACCTTTTTGCTCTTTTCAATATATTTGGCATGGGCTCCAATATTGGGTAGTAATCCATGCATTTTAATATTTTCAAGATTTTTTTCATGAGTCATGTGGAAATAATTATGATACATGTCTTTTTTACTTAAAATATATCTTTCCATACAATCACTTCTCTTCTAAAGTTTTTAACCATTTAAAGTAACCATATAAAAATGGCAAATCTCTTTTTATCTTTATCTCGGTATTTTTACGCATATATTCTAATATATCGCTGGCTTTATAAGAATCTCCAATTTTTAATAGATGAATTTTTTCTGGTTCAATTTGTTTATCAGAGTATGTATGCATATTCCAATATTCCATATATTCATCATTGACATTGGAATTATTATACATAAGCTTTAATAATTTCTTATCAAAATTACCATTTTTGACCTCGTCTATATCGTTTAGGGAGTAATCACTGAAGTATTCTAGGTCTAGCGATAAATAAACTGAATTATCGAGTATATTCTTTAAATTTTTATATTCTTTTAGGCGAATCTTCTTCGACTTAAATTCACATTTGACGACAAAAGTTAGAAGGGGCTGGAGCATTTTTATTTTAAGAAGATTAGTCGCAAGTTTATAAACGGGCTTATCTAATTTTTCTCCCGGCATATCAGATAGGGATTTGGCAACCAACCAACGAAGCCAAGATTCCATTAAAACAAGGGAATTTGTAGTGCCAATGGTGAAAAAGATCTTTTCACTTTTTTCGATTCCCACGGCATTATCACCAATGGTGGGAATTAAACCATTATTTAAGATACTATCTAAATTATTGATATTTGTATAATGATAATAAGCATTTTTGGGCAATTTTCTTATATCAATGGATTCATATTGCTCTAAATCAAAATCACGCATGTTTTTAAACTCCTATAATCATATTTTTATACATTAATTTTATCATAAATAATTCTTATTATTGCAAGATTATTATAAAAACGATGTAAACACAATAAATAAAAAAGTACATTTACATATGTACTTTATTGATTATATCCTCACATTTGGTTTCAATCAATTCTTTTAAAATATTTTCATCTAATATTTCGCCATGCGATATTTTGCTTTCTAAATCCTTGATACTTATTGGTGGTATTTCACTATATAGTTTTTCATTTGTCGGTTCTATTACACTCTGTCTAGCCTTTGAAGATAGACAAGAATATATTTTATCGAATTCAGGTAAATATACATCATAACCAGAGGTTACAGGTGTTGGAGCTTGAGTATTAGGCGGCGTTAAAACATATATACCGTGTTTATATGCTTCCTTAGTATTTGCCAAGGCCTTTTTTTGAGTGAAGTACTCATTAAAATCCGTATTTTCGCTGCCAATTAGTTGATTATTCAAATAGAAGAACAAATTATTTCCAACCTTAACAATAACTATTCCGTCTTGATTTATAGACATAGATGTCGTAAGTGAGTGTCTAAGTTCATGTCTTAGATGGACATCATAATTTTCCTCGGGACTAGCATAAGGATCAAAGACTATATATCTTCCCTTTTCGATGCCATCTTCTTGTTCAAAGATGCTAATCATCTCCCCGTCTAATTTAGATAAATCAATATTGGGAGTTTCTTTTGCTAAATCCATATTGGTATTAAATACGACAAGTCTATTATACTCTATTATAGCTTTTTTATTGGCATTCTCACGAGCTTCTTTAACTATTTTTCGGACATCAATATCTTTACTAAAATTATTACTTGGTGAAGTAACTAACTCATTAATTTCATCATCACTCATTAATTCAACCTTTGATGGTTGTTCTAAATCTTGGTTATAATAAAATATTTGATGCATTAAACTTACATCTTCAAGTTGAAAATCAGCACCGGAATCTACTACTCTTTTATCGGATTCGGACAAGTATGGATATAGATAATCTCGAAGTATTGATCTAAGGGATTCTAAATAAATTATGCTCTTATTTACCATGAGATAATTTAATAATGCTAATTCTTCCGATACACATTTTTGGTTTTCTTCCATATCACATAGGTATTTTTTAATACCATTACTATAATACTCACAATATTCTTGATAATGCGAATCACTGATTATTTGTTCATCGGTAAAATCTTCAGGATATTTTTTTAAATATCTTAAAAAAGTACATTTCAATGAGGTTAACATCTCAATGCTTGTCTTTCCACGGCTTTCGCCATATCTCTTTACTTTTTCCATATCTATATCGGGATTAAAAGACCAAATTCCTTCAATATTATTCTTTAGATGATTAGGTGCTAAGTCAAATGTTATAAAATTTTCGCCATATATATTATTCAAGACATTTCTTGGCTTTCCATCAATTGTATATCCACTTAATTCATAAAATTCTTCATTGATATAAGCCCCTTGAAAGCCAATAAAATTCTTTATAAAATCTAGAGTTGTATCGGCAGCTTTTTTAGAATACTTTTGATTTATTTGCTTTCTCAAATTTGGTATTCCAATAAAAAATAGAAAATTAATTTTATCAAAGTTTTGATCAAGTAAGGTTCTTGTCTCTTCACCAAATTCGTCAACTAATTCATCGATAAGAATATCCTTTTTTTCTAATATTTTTCTACAATAATCATTTTTTGTCTTTAATGCCATTTGAATCTTCCTTTTTAAGTTATTTTACTGTCTATTAAATCATTTGGTAAGGGTTTTATTTTCTATTTAATATGCATATACATTCAACGTGATGTGTATTAGGGAACATATCTAAAGCATTTATTTTTTCAATAGAAAAGAATTCTTTTAATATCTTTAAATCTCGTGCTAAAGTTAGAGGATTGCATGAGATATATGCAAGTTGTTGAGGTTTTATTTTGATAATTTGATCAATTGTCTCTTTATTTAAGCCACTTCTTGGGGGATCAACTATTATAGTATCGAATTTAGTGTTAATTTTCTTTAATATCTTAGATGTATCTCCTGTATAGTAATGCGCATTTTCTATTGCATTATTGTGAGCATTGTATTTGGCATCTTTTATAGCATTGCCAATTTTTTCAATTCCATAGATATTTTTATATTTATCTTTGAGTGATAATCCTAAAGTTCCGACTCCACAGTATAAATCAAGGAGATTTTTACCGGACAAATGATTATTAAGAATATCAAATATCTGTTTTGCCATATAATTATTTACTTGAAAAAAAGCATTATAGGAAATTTTAAATTTTAGTTCGCCAATATAATCATAAAAATAATTATTTTTATAAATAGTCTTATCATTGATAACTATTCCTTTAATGTTGGAAGGAATATTGTCCTTTAAGAGATATTCTTCATCAGTATTAATGGATATTAAAATATCGTCTTGGTAATTGCTTCTAATAACTATTTCTCCATTTTTTATTTCTAAAAAATCATGATTATTAATAATCTTATTGATACTTGATGAGGCAATTAAACATGATTCTACTTCGATAAATTTATGAGTATTGGCATTGTAGTATCCAAATTTATTGTTCTCTATTTTGAGAGTTATTTTATTGCGATAAAATAATTCACGATCATTTTTTATTAAGCGAATATCGGCATCAATATCGGCATATTTTTTTAAAATTTCCCCGACCTTAGTTACCTTGTATTCTTCCTCATATGCACAATTGATATGCATGAGATTACAGCCACCACATTTTTGGTAGTAAGGGCATTTAGGAATGACGCGATTCTTATTTTCCTCTTTGATTTCTGTTGCTATTCCAAAGGCATAATTTTTTTTATCTTGGGTAATAGTAATTGATACTTCTTCGTTTTCTAGAGCATTTTCGACAAAGATGATTTTGCCATCTTGATAAGTTATTCCTCGACCTTGATTATCTAATTTAACTATTTTCATTATTTTTTGTATTCATATAGTTTTTTTACTTCCTTTATAGATAATTCACGATATTCTCCACTTTTTAAATTATCTATATTTAAGAAAGCATATTCTGTTCTAGTTAGTTTATCTACTAAATACCCCATAGATTCAAATACTTTTTTTACTATATGATTTCTTCCTTCTACAATAGTTATTTCAACAATACAAGTATCTTTTATCTTATCAACATTGCGAACTTTTACTCTAGTGGGAAGGCATTTTACTCCTTCGATATCTATGCCTTTTTTTAGACGCATTAAATCACTTGGTTCTAATATCCTATTCAATTTAGCAACATAGGTCTTTTCAACATTTTTTGAAGGATGCATTAATATATTGGCAAGTTCTCCATCATTAGTTAGGATAAGTAATCCCGTCGTATCATAATCTAATCTTCCAACGGGATAAATACGTTTATTAGTATCAATATAATCAAGAACTGTCTTGCGATTCAAATCATCACTTACAGTGGTAACGACACCTCTTGGCTTATTCAAGAGATAATATACTTTTTCCTCTTTAGCAAGAGAAACGCCATTGATGGTAATAACATCATCCCCCGACACTTTAACACCTAATTCTGTAACTTTTTCGCCATTGACATAAACTTTGCCAGCCGTGATAAGTTCTTCAGCTTTACGACGCGATGTATAACCAGAGGCAGCTATTACTTTTTGCAATCTTTCCATATTACTCACTATCCTTTATATCTCGAATTATATTTTCGATATTTTCAATAAGTTTACCAATGTGATATCCGTCGGCAAAACCATGATGAACCATTATCATAAGATTTATATAGCATCTGTCCCCCTCAAAAGTAAAACGATCCCAATTTAGTTGAGGAATAGTAATACTCTTCTCAAAGGGAGGAACAACACCTGTAAAATTAAACCATGGCTGACAAGATATCCAAACGACGTCATGTTCTTCTTTGCCATGATATTCACCCTTTAAAAACTTACCCTTTATCGCATCAAAGTGTTTTAAAAATTCATCATAGTCATCAAGCATTTCACATGTGTAAAAGCCAATCGTATTATCCTCTAAAATATCCGTAAAACTTGGTCTAATAACGTCACATTTATATATTTTTCCGTCGATATAACGATACTTAAATTCATCAACATTGTTCATAGCTTTTGTTAGATAATATGCTATAGTAGCATAATAATGTTTTTTTACCTTGCATAAGTTATAGATATTAGTTATATCTATTCTCGTTGTTACAAAAGAGAAAGGATTGGTTCTGCTATTATACATATTGAATATTTCTTCTCTTTTAAAATTTTCTATATATTCCATACAAATTCTCCGTTTTCTTTACTTATTATATCAAATTGTTTGGTTAAAAAATATAGATTTATCAACAAAAAAAGAGAACTTTGGAATATTCTCTCGTTAATTAAAGATATTTTTAAAAAACATTTTTATTCTATCCCATAAGGATGTCTTAGATTTTATCTCCTTATCCTGGGTTATTTTATAGACATTTTCTTTAAAGTAAACTTCGTCATCTAAACTTATGATGGCATATCCCAAACGATTAGTTGAATCATCTATTTTTTGCACTTCTATTTTTATATTTTTTAATTCTTTATCCGTAAGTAACATATTTATATCGTTTTCAATATATCCTTTTTCCTCTTTCATGAACTTATTTTTATCGAGAACTTTGACTAATTTATAGCGGGAAAAATACTCCTCATATAAGCTTTCATGAATGGCAAAGTCATCTCTTTGATCAAGGGTTACTATTACCAAATTTTTACCATCTTTACTTGCCGATGTTACTAATGTACGATAGGCCTTTTCAGTATAGCCCGTTTTTCCACCAGTAGTATATTTGTAATTGATGAGGAGTTTATTCTTGTTATACCAATCATATGTCTTATAATTGGTTTTAGCCATATAATGCTTAGTTGATGTTATATCTTTAAATATGCTATTTTTCATAGCATAACTCATGAGGATAGCCATGTCAGTAGCTGTTGAGGTATTTCCCTCACCCTTATCATTTTCTAGACCAGAGGCATTGATAAAATGTGTTTGATACATACCTAAGGATTCGGCCATCTCATTCATAAGTTTGGCAAATCCTTCTTCAGATCCTCCAATGTGTTCGGCTAGAGCAATTGCAGCATCATTGCCACTTCGAAGCATAAGTCCATATAGGAGATCTTTGATGCTTATTTCTTCGCCAACTTCGATGTATATTCCCGAGCCAAAACTTCTAAGAACACTTTGATCAATAGTTATTACTTCGTTAATATCGGTGTTTTGAATCACAACTATGGCCGTCATTATTTTGGTAGTAGAGGCAATAAGTTTTTCCTCTTTTTCATTTATGCCATAAAGAACGCGATTGGAATCCATATCCATAACGACAATCGATGCTTGAACACTAAGTGGTACTAAATACAACAAAACTAATAATAATATCTTTTTCATAATACAATTTATGCACAAGGAAAAATATTATGAAAATTTGCATTTTTTTAATTTTTTAAGTATAATATGTACCGATATTTAATTAGGGGTGAATTGTATGAAAAGATTGGATATAGTTACTGCTAAACTAAAAAAATTATATGGTGTTCTTTTCGATAGCAAAAATTTCACTGATTCTGATAAAATCAGCAGTGAGGATATAGAGAATATTAAGAACGAAATTAGAAAATATGAATTGGAAAAGAAGGCTCTTTACCTTAAGGAATCTAATAAATTTTTAAAAGAAATGCCTTGGCTTATGGGAAATGAGACTTATAAGAAAATTTTGACTAATAATGCTGAGTTTAATTACCTTTTTTTAGAATTGATTCATAAATGTCCAAATATAGTAAATGATATGGATATTTTAATGCCTATTGTAAACTTTATCAATGGGGGCACGAATAAGATTGCGAGATTGCGCGAGGTTTTATCTTTCAACCGCAATGTATTAAATGATGCCAAACTCTTAAGAAGAATTAATGATAATTGCTTTCCTCAGATAAAGGAGATTTTAAAAAGCATAACTTTAATGAGCAACCCTAGATTTAGAGAATACTTGGCTAATTCCTATATTTTAAGTGATAGAACTTATGATAATGTTCGATTAATGGAAAGAGCTTTTAAAGAAGGATTAAACTGGGATTTTGTCTTGGCTTTAGGAAGTTATAAACATGCCAAAGATTATTTTAGAATGAATATGTCGAAAGAATTGCTTGATCATATTGCATCGGCAAAGACTAAGACTCTTAAAAAGCAAATATTATCTATAATGTATGATTGTCAAAATGAAAAGATATTGAATATTTTGGCAAGATATTTTGAAATAGGTGTAATAAGAGAACAACTTTTAGATGAAAATTCTTTTTATTATAAATTACTTATTAGTCCCCTTTATGAAGGTGTTTCACATAGGGAATATGCTTCAATGGAGAGTATTGATATAAATCAAGAATTTACTGATATGAAAGTATCTAAAGAACTATTTGAACAAGTAGCTAATTCTAATACTAAGACTTTAAAGAAGCAAATGTTAAAACTGATTTTTAACTGTAATAATGAAGAAATATTAAATATTTTGACAAGTTTCTTTGAAATAGATGAGGTAAGAGAACAACTTTTAGATGAAGATTCTTTTTACTATAATTTACTTATTAAACCTATTAAAAAAGGAACTGATGTAGCCAAATACGCTTCTATTGATGAAGTTTTAAGTTCTTGTTCGAAAAGATTTGACGATTATATATTAACTTGTGATAATACAGATATACTTGCTCATAGTTTTGATTGTATTACGAATGGTTATATATATTATTTTAAGGATGGAAACCTACATCAAGCGCCTGTTAGGGATTTTACAAAGAGTTTTAATAATGCAATCGAGAAATTTTATCAAGTATTAGATTTTATCAATAAAGTACCTGCGGGCAAAGATCAAGACTTTTTAAGTCAAAAATATGAAAAATATTTAAATGATAATTTAAGGGAAGTAGCGAAATCTGCTATTTTGGATAATCAAGATAAAAAATTATCTGAGGACGAATTAATGGAATGGCATAATTACGTAGATGCTACTTATGGAGCAAACAAGAATATTACTGATGAGGATAATTTTGAAGTAATAATAGGTTATGGATTAGATTCATTTGATGAATCGGAAAGAGAAAATTTAAATTATTCCTATTGCTGGACTATGGCACCGCAAAAGGCAGTGTTTAAATAATTTGTATACACAAAAAAGAGAATCACTTCTCTTTTTTATTTATCGTCATTTGAAGATAAGATACTTTCGAATTTCATATTTTTTATGGTCATTCCTAGGGATTCATAAAACTTTATAGCGGAGCTATTAAAGGACCAGACATTAAGTTCTATGGCATCGATTCCTTCCTTTTTGGCCTTATCTAATAGATAATTGTAGAGTTTTTTCCCTATGCCCTTTTTTTGATAATGATCATCTACGACAATATCTTCTATAAAATAAGTTGTTCTTTTCTTTATAGTGGGAATGGAGTTTGAAATCTTTTTTGTAGCCATTAATAAGCCAATTATTTGATTATCTTCTTCATAAGCTATATTCAAAGCATCTTTATCATTAATAATATCGGCATAATATTCCCAAGGTAAAGGGTTACCTTCCTCATAGATGTCAGGCCTATTTTTATAATGCAATGCGTGAACTTGATAAACAAGTCTTTTAGCTGCTTCATAATCTAACAGTTCTAAATTCCTAATCATTTCCTATCTCCAATCAGTTTGGTATTTTCTATATCAAAATACTTCTATATTATCTATTTTATCTTTAAAACGGTATAATTTGGCTGGCTTTTTACCTTCAAAGTTAGCAACTTCTCCCGTATCCTCAACTAAATCTAAACTCAATAATTTGCGTCTAAAATTTCTTCTATCTAAACTTACTTCAAGAATAGCTTCATAGGTTTTTTGAAGTTCAGGCATGGTAAAGCAATTGGGAAATAAACTAGCTAAAATATTACTGTTAATAATTTTTTTCTTGAGTGCTTCTAGGGAACTTGCCAATATTTCCTCATGATCATATGCTAAATCAATTACCTTTTTAACATCGACAAAGGCCGCATCGCTGGTCTTTAAAGTTTCCTTGACAAAATTGGCCTTATTAATATCTATTACGCCAAGATAAGAAACAGCAACCATACGCATAACTGGACTTCTATCGACTTTACCATGGACATTTACCAAAAATAAATCTATATTATCTATGCCAGTTTTTTCTCTTACTTCCCTTTTTAGACCACTTTCAATATCTTCATTATTATATAGTGCTCCACCTACTAATGCCCATTTGTCTTTAAAAGGATTATTTTTACGTTTTATCAATAAGACTTTAACTACACCATGGTCAACAGTAAAGATGCTAGATATGACATGAATCCCCTGATTTTTATAAAGTGGATTATTTACTTCCATAAACTTACCTACTTTCCATTTTTCTTTTTAGTATTATTCTTTTTAGGTTTATCTCTTTCAATAAGATATTTATTTATCTGTTTATCTAAGATATCGCTTATTACAAGATAGGCAATTAAACAGAATATTAGAAGGGCGGCATCTAATAAGAAATTCCAGATATCTCCCTTGTAAAGAAAGTCTATGGCAAAACTGAGGGTAGCATAAATCATCCCAATGATGCCAAATATTCTCAGTCTATTGCCCTTCTCATAGATTTTATTTTGATTGTATTCACTATTTTTATAGTCTAAGCGAGCTTGTTTTTTTTCCTCTTTACTTAGTCTTTGATATTTATTCCTCATAGAAATCCTCCTTGTTGTAGAAAAATCCTTTGCGATAGAGTTTTTCTCTAATTTTTCTTTCTAATTCGTATCCTTCGTATTTTTTTTCTAACTGTCTTTTGGCTTTTTCATATTCATGTTTGTATACTTCATGATCATCAATTTCATAGTTATTTATAATAGGCATAATAATCTCTTTATCATAGCCAAGATTAACTAAATCATTGATTATCTTCATTTTTAACATTTTAACAGAAGAATTATGATTAGTATTAACTTTTTTGCTAACATATTTGTCAATTTTTTCTTCCCATATAGAAGCATCAATGTTACTTAAGGCATTATTAATATAAGTCTCATCTAGTCCCAAAGTTAAAAGATTTTTGGCGATTTTTCTTGGACCATTATTTGATAAGTTTATCTGATCGTTTATATAAGCTTTTAGATATAATTCATCATCTAAGAATTTATTTTCTTTTAGTCTAGCAATGGTATCATTTATGACATTCTCGCTGATATCTTTTTTCTTTAAATATTCATATATCTCTTTTTCACTTCTTAATTTTTTAGTTATATATTTTATGGATAAATAATAACTATCTAATTCATCATTGTACTTTAATATATCTTTTAAAACTGATGCACTGATGTCCTTCTTTAATAGTAGTCCAAATTTGATGATAACATCATCATAAATGGTATAATCAACATCGTCAATTGTAACTTTATATTGATTGCTTTTACCCTTGGAATATTTTTTTATTTTCATAATGCCCTCCTTACTTGCATTATAACATATAATTAGCCAAAATAATCATTAATATCTTTTTTATAACCAAATATTGTGGTATTATTAACTTAGGGTGACTAACTATTAAAAGTCAAGAGCTTTAAAATAGTTTGTTGTAAATTGGAAA
>ERZ777305.1857-NODE-1857-length-21255-cov-3.323349_pt1 | contig 21255 bp, 19 predicted proteins | sample MGYA00374965_ERZ777305 | MGnify/ENA primary metagenome ERZ777305 (study PRJEB29328, sample SAMD00013331) | mouse gut metagenome | study: EMG produced TPA metagenomics assembly of the Metagenome analysis of fecal microbiota from mouse which was promoted... | reverse complement strand
AACGCTAGCCTGTCACGCTAGAGGTCGACGGTTCGAGCCCGTTCCGGGTCGCCACCATAGTTCCGTAGTTCCCTTTTGGGAACTACATGGGAACTATATTTGCCTCTGTAGCTCAGTTGGTAGAGCAGGGGACTGAAAATCCCCGTGTCATTGGTTCGATTCCGATCGGAGGCACCATTTGCGGGCGTAGCTCATCTGGTAGAGCGCCACCTTGCCAAGGTGGAGGTAGCGAGTTCGAGCCTCGTCGTCCGCTCCAGGAAGGAGAAAAGACGCAACCTGTCGGTAGCGTCTTTTCTCAAAAATGGTGACATAGCCAAGTGGTAAGGCAAAGGTCTGCAAAACCTTCATTCCCCGGTTCAAATCCGGGTGTCACCTCCAAAAGTGCTGTGGCTTTGATGTTCCACAGCACTTATTTTTTGTAGAGGGGCGATGACCAGCCATGCAGTTGGAAACAGAAAGGCTTATCCTGCGGGAGATGGTCACCGGGGACTTTGACGCGCTCTACCGAATCTTCTCGGACCCCGAGACCATGCAGCATTATCCCAAGCCCTTTGATGAGGCCAAGGTACATAGCTGGATAGACTGGAACCGGGAGAACTATCAGGTATTCGGCTTTGGGCTATGGGCGGTGGTGCTCAAGAAGACCGGCGAGGTTATCGGCGACTGCGGTATTACCATGCAGAATATCGGCGGCAAGATCAAGCCCGAAATCGGCTATCATATCCGCAGGGATCTCTGGCGCAGGGGTTATGCAAAGGAAGCTGCTGGTATATGCCGGGACTGGGTATTTGAACATACGACCTTTGGGGCTCTCTACTCCTACATGAAATATACAAATATTGGTTCATATTCCACTGCTATTGCTAACGGTATGCGGCTGGTGGAGCAATTTGAGGACGATGCTAACACAGTCACCAAAGTGTACGGAATTACACGAGACGAGTGGCTAGAGATGAAAAAATAGGAGGGTGAGAGCGACGAAGTGGGGCATACCTACACTGATAGAAGCGCCGGACCCAGAGGAGTCTGCAAAGCTATGCAGAAAGCTGGGCTTTAGCTTTGTGGAGTTGAACATGAACCTGCCGGAGTACCAACATATACATGTGCCGCTGCTGCGGTCGGTTATGGATAGCTATGGCGTGTATTTTACCATACACCTGGACGAAAACATGGATATGTGCGGCTTCAATTCCAGGGTCGCAGACGCTTATATGCAGACTCTGCTGGACGCGATACGCTCCGCAAGAGAGCTGAATGTTCCGGTGCTTAATATGCATCTCTCTAAGGGTGTGTACTTCACCCTGCCAAACAAAAAGACGTACCTCTATGACATGAACCGCGAGCATTTTTTAGGGCGAGTCCGGGAAACTATTGCTATGTGCGAGGAGGCCGCCGGAGGAGAAGTGACAATCTGCATTGAAAATACAGGGATTTATGCGCTGTCCTTCATACAGGAGGCTGTGGAACTGTTCCTACAAAGTCCCTTGTTCGGCCTGACCTTTGATATTGGTCACGATCACAGTGCCGAAGGGGTGGACAAGCCGCTCCTTCTGAAGCATAAGGATAGGCTTCGGCACTTCCACATACATGACGCATTGGGCAGGAAAAATCACATGGTGTTGGGCACAGGGGAGTTGGATCTGCCCTGGTATATAGCGCTGGCCGAACAAAATAGCTGTCGCGCTGTGTTGGAGGTAAAAACTGCCCAGGCGCTTCGGGAGTCGGCGGAGTGGCTAAGAGAACGCCAGTTTATCTGAATGAAAAAGGCCAGTCAGGTGTAATTTCACACTGAACTGGCCTTTTGATTTGTGCTATAGGCTCTCCGCCAGCTTCATGGCATATCTCACTGAAGCCATAGCGTCCGCTCCATAGAAATCCGCGCCGATCATGTCCGCGTATTCCTGGGTAAGCACCGCGCCGCCTACCATTATCTTCACTGTAGGGGTCTCTCGGTGCAGCAGATCAATGGTTTCCTTCATATTCGCCACAGTAGTAGTCATCAACGCGCTGAGCCCCACCAGCCCGGCATTTTCCCTTTTTACCGCGTCCACTACCATCTCTGGCATCACGTCTTTCCCGAGGTCTATCACATGAAAGCCATAATTTTCTAATAACACTTTCACAATATTTTTCCCGATATCGTGTACATCTCCCTTTACAGTAGCTATCACGATAGTTAATTTACTCTGTTCTGACGCTTGGCCGTCCATATGGAACTTTATGACCTCAAAGGCCGCTTTCGCTGCATCGGCACTCATGAGCAGTTGGGGCAGAAAAAGGGTCTTTGCCTCAAACTGCTGTCCTACCGTATCCAAGGCAGGTACTATTTCTCTGTTAATGATTTCCAGTCCTGTCATGGTTTTTATCAGTTTTTCTGCCGCATAACCCGCTTTATCCTTTAGCCCTTTTTCTATTGCTTCACGCAAGGGCAGTTCTTGGCTGGAGGCTGTGGCAGTAGTAACGGGCTCCGTTTTTGCGTATGCGTCAATATACGCCCTGCAGCCCTCATCATATCCAGACAGTGCGCAGAAGGAACGATACGCACGCATCATGCTATGGGACAGGGGATTCATAATCGCTGCGTTCAGACCAGCCTGAAGGGCCATCAGGAAAAAAGCCGAGGTGACATTTTCCCGCTGAGGAAGCCCGAAAGAGACGTTCGATACGCCCAGTGAGGTGTATACCCCCAGTTCCCGGCGTATACGAGAGAGCGCGTCGAGAGTTACAAGAGCGGCGTCCTGCCCGGCGCTGACCGCCATTGTGAGGGGGTCGATAATAATGTCCCGCTTGTCTATGCCATATTCCTTGGCAGTTTCCACAATAAGCCTGGCGGCCTCCACGCGTCCCTGCGCCGTTTCAGGGATGCCGTTCTCAGTTATAGTAAGCCCAATTACTACACCGCCGTACTTTTTCACAAGGGGGAAAATTGCCCGCATTGAGGATTGCTTTGCCGTAACAGAGTTTACCAGCGGCTTGCCGTTGTATATGCGCATAGCGCTTGCCATAGTTTCTGGGTCAGATGTGTCGATTTGAAGGGGCAGAGGGGAGAGGGATTGCAGTTCCGTAACAACCTTGCACATCATAGCTTGTTCGTCAATTTCCGGCAGGCCCACATTTACGTCCAGGAGGTGGGCTCCGGCCTCCTGCTGCGCTATCCCTTCACCTAAAATATAGGGGAGATCATTGTCTCTTAGGGCTTGCTTGAACCTGGACTTACCCGTGGGATTTATTCGTTCACCAATAATGATGGGCTCTCGGCCAAATTCTACGGCCTTACAGCCAGAGGTGACTATTGTGGAGGATACCTCCGGCAGAGGCTGGCATGAAAGCCCTTTACAGAGCTTAACGGTTTGGCGCAGATGCTCTGGAGTCGTGCCGCAGCATCCGCCGATTACCCACGCCCCTGCCAGGACGATTTCTTTCATACATGAGGAAAACTCCTCCGGGCCAACATCAAAAAATGTGTGACCGTTTCGTTCTCTGGGCAGACCAGCATTGGGATTTACCACCAAGGGGAGGGAAGTAAGGGAACGCAGTTCCTTAATTAGAGCAAGCATCTGCTTTGGCCCAAGGCCGCAGTTCATGCCAATAGCGTCCGCTCCTAATCCCTCTAAAACAGCCGCCACCGCCTTAATATCCCCGCCTGTGAGCAGTTTGCCGCTCTCGTCAAAGGTGGTGGTCACAAACACAGGCAGTGAAGTCGCTTCCTTTACACCAAGGAGCGCGGCTTTGACTTCATAAAGGTCATTCATTGTCTCAATCAGCACACAATCCGCGCCGGCATCAGCGCCTGCACTGGCCATCTGTGCGAAAGCATTTACTGCCTCTTCAAAGGCCAGGTTGCCCATGGGAAAGAGAAGTTTTCCGCTGGGGCCAATATCCAGTGCTACCACGCCATGCCCGGCTTGTTCCACGGCCTGATGCGCGAGTCTCACGCCAGCAGTTATTACCTCTTCTAACTCTACTCCATTCTCCTGGCACTTGAAGGGGTTGGCACCGAAGGTGTTGGCGCTGATGATGTCAACACCAGCCTCCAGATAAGAGATGTGTACACTTAGTACGTCTTTAGGATGCAGTAGGTTCCATAGTTCAGGGGCTTCTCCCGCGGCCAATCCCTTTTCTTGTAGAATAGTACCCATTGCACCGTCAAAAAACAGCGGTTTACGCCCCAACCTTGTCATTATGTCATTCATTTATCCGTTTTTCCTTTCTGAAGGGACAATTTTTTGTCGTACACGTCATGCACTTGTTGATGTGACACTGAGTTGGGTCATTTGAAACACCAATCACAGCAGTAACAGATTTGAAGGGGACCATCAAAAAGCTATCCGTAAGCGAAACGCCTATATTTTTCGATATCTGGAGCGCGTCAAACAGAAACCTCTGGCAGCTTAACTGAAAATCACCATACCCTGGGCTGTATCGTGGGCGTAGATATAGGTTATGCTGGGCGGCATACATTTCCAACTCCTGCTGAGCATAGTCCGCGCAATATTCTGTATAAGCCGCCGCAGTAGCTTGTACTACAGGAAGCATATAAAGCTCTGTTAAGCTATAACGCTTCACAAGTGAATCCACCCCAATGCCAAGGGTACATGCAAAGAGAAAACCCTCACTGCAGCCGTTTAAATGCGCTGAAAGGTCCCGGCTCTTAATATCAGTACCCGCAAGGTTTACGGTACCTTTTTCCATATTCACAGCTATATCGATGTGCCTGGACACGTGCCTTGGCCGCGATGCAGCTATTACTTCCTTTTCAGCCCGGTCAATAAGGGTGTCAAGCGTACCATCGTCTGTTTGTATACTCATGTATCTCAATATTTCATTATGCTCCAGCATATCCCTTCACCTTATTATATGGTTCAAATTGCCCAGTATCTTCTCAGCGGTGTTTGGTCGGTTCATAGTATACAAGTGGATATGCTTTACACCGTTTGCAATCAAATCTATTATCTGGTCGGTGGCATAGGCGATACCCGCTTGCTCCATAGACAGCGGGTCGCTGGCAAATTTATCCGCGATTGCCAGGAAACGCGCAGGCATGTTGGCCCCAGAGAGTTCTGCTGAACGTTTTACCTGTCTGGCATTGATAATGGGCATGATTCCAGGTACTATGGGCACAGTGATACCAGCGGCTAAAGCCTGATAAAGAAATTTATAGAATAAATTATTGTCAAAAAACATCTGCGTTGTGAGAAAATCAACGCCAGCGTCCACTTTTTCTTTAAGATGGAAAATATCCTCCTGCTTGTGGGCACATTCTATATGCCCTTCAGGGTAGCACGCCGCCCCAATACAGAAATCCCCGTATGCATGGATATCCTTGATAAGCTCAATAGCATAATTGTAATATGCGTGCCCCGTGAAGTCTTTGGGCTTGTCGCCACGCAACGCCATAATATTACATATCCCGTTTGCCTTAAACTCTGCAAGCTGTGTTTGGATTTGTTCTGGCGTAGAATCTATACAGGTTAAATGTGCCAAAGCTGTGGTTTGACATTTGTTTTGGATGTACGACGCAACCTCCACGGTCTTTTTTGAAGTGCTGCCTCCGGCGCCATAAGTAACGCTAATGTAATCCGCACCAAGCCTACTGATACGGTCCACCACATCAAATACTTCGGTAAAGTCTGCATCTTTTTTGGGGGGGAAGATTTCGCAAGAAAAATTCACATTACCACGATTGAAAAGTTCTTTAATTTTCATATTCTTCAGCCTCTGAAATTTTTTCTTTTATTATATCACAATTTTGAAGTTTTGAAAAGAGCATACTCCACTCAATATCGGCATATAAGTCAAGTAGTTTTCTGCAATTAAAGGAGAGTTTATATGAAAAGAAAACTCGGCTTTACAGCATTATTTGCCGCTTCAATTATTCTTTTCGTCATGCAGACTATGCAGGCCTTTGGAATTGTGTCTTTCCATGCCGACTTCTTTAAAAAGAAGGGGACCGTCATTGTAGACGCAGGACACGGAGGCGAAGACGGCGGTGCTGTAGCGGTAAACGGTGCACTTGAGAAAGATATCAATCTGGCCATTGCTTTGGAGTTAGAAAAAAACTTAAAGCAAAACAATTTTGACGTTATAATGATTCGAAGCAGTGACGTCTCAGTGGGGGACCAGAGTCTCTCTACAATTGCCGAGCGCAAACGATCCGATACAAAATCCAGACTGCGTACAGTTGAAGAAGCTGGGGAATGCCTCCTAATTAGCATACACCAAAACCATTTTTCTGAAGGCAAGTATAGTGGGGCACAAATATTCTATTCCGGAAACCGACCGGAAAGTGCGGAATTGGCGGAGTGTATTCGGCAGAATATTGTAGATAACCTGCAGCCGGAGAATAAGAGGGAAAATAAACAGGCCGACGGCAACATATATCTTTTGAAAAACTGCCAAGTTCCAGCGGTTTTGGTAGAGTGCGGTTTCCTGTCTAATAAAGCAGAGACAGAGAAGCTATGCACGGAAAGCTATCAAAAAGAAATGGCCGCTGCTATTTATAATGGGCTGATCGATTATCTCCAAAATAACACCGAAGCCGTCTTGGCAAATTAACAGTTTTGTGATATAATTAGGCCATTACAAAAAAAGGAGAAGGCAAATGGCCGGGAAAATAAAGCTGGTATATCAATGCACCCAATGTGGTTTTGAATCACCAAAGTGGGCCGGAAAATGCCCGGGCTGCGGGGAATGGAACACTATGCTGGAAGCAGCTAAAGAGCCGGTTTCGTCTCAGCGCACAGCAGTTGTGAGAAGTTTGGGTAATGTTTCACGACCCATGCCTATAAGCGATATCAGTACCACCGACGAGCACCGTTATACCACAGGGCTGAGCGAATTGGATCGCGTACTGGGCGGCGGCATTGTAAAAGGTTCTCTGGTCCTTATAGGCGGCGATCCAGGTATAGGGAAGTCCACAATGTTGCTGCAAATTTGCGAGTACCTGGGTCAGGGTCTGCGTATCATGTATGTCTCAGGAGAGGAATCCGCCAGACAGATCAAGCTGCGTGCCACACGTTTAGGCGTACAAAGCCCCAATTTATTGGTACTCACCGAAACAGACGTACAGTACGTAGTGGAGCAGATCAGAAGCGAAAGACCAGATTTAGTGATGGTGGATTCTATTCAGACCATGAACCATACAGAATTGACCTCCTCGCCGGGCAGCGTCACCCAGGTGCGGGAGTGCACAAACACAATGATGCGCTGTGCCAAAACCCTGGATATCCCGGTTATTATTGTGGGTCATGTTAATAAGGACGGGGCCATTGCCGGCCCAAAGGTGCTTGAGCATATTGTGGATGCCGTTCTTCTGTTTGAGGGCGACCGGCAGATGACCTACCGTATTTTGCGGGCTGTGAAGAACCGATATGGTTCTACCAATGAAATTGGCGTATTTGATATGGGGGACCACGGTTTACAGCAGGTGGAAAACCCCTCGCTGGCCATGCTATCAGGCCGGCCCAAGGATTCCTCGGGTACCTGTGTCACTGCAGTTATGGAGGGTACCCGGCCGCTGCTGGCTGAGATACAGGGATTGGCGACAACTTCAGGTTTCGGTACCCCCAGACGCATGTCCACAGGGTTTGACCATAACAGGCTGGCGCTTATACTAGCTGTTCTGGAGAAACGCGCCGGATATTATTTTTCAAATTTAGATACATATATCAATGTCGTCGGTGGCCTTCGCCTTGATGAGCCTGCCGTAGATTTGGCTATAGCATTAGCCCTGATATCCAGCTTGAAGGACACTCCCATAAGGGAGGACACAGTGGTTTTTGGAGAGATTGGGCTGGCCGGGGAATTGCGCAGCATCAGCCATAGTGACCTGCGTATCAGCGAAGCAGGAAGATTAGGCTTTGCCCGGTGTATACTTCCGTATCATGGGCTGAAAAACCTGGCAGGGAAGACCTATGACGGCATTGAAGTTATAGGTGCTAAGAATATCCGTCAGGCTTTTGAAGCCGCCACATGAGTGGGAGCAAGCTGCTTGGACGACTGCCTGATAAGAATGCACGTCTTGTGCTGGTATCGGGAGAGTACCCGGAATTGGCGGAAAGCTTACGGTATATTGGAATATGTACTATTACTACGGCATCGTACAAACGTTTACCTGGGCCGGTTCAATGGCACCCGGATATGCAGGCGTGTATTATTGGAGACAGAGTAATTGTTTTAAAGGGTGGCGGTTTACATAATTTGTTAGCAGGTTATAATATATCCGCGTTTGAAACTGCAAGGTTACCGAAGTCTGCCTATCCCGGCGACGTTTTGTGCAACGTGCTTGCGTGGGACAAATTTATTGTGGGCAACTCAAAAACAGCTGATACAGTGGTACAACAGGCCGCACAGAACATCAAGTCCACATGGATAGACGTGAAACAGGGCTATGCGGCATGTACAGTGGCTTTAGTCGATGAACAGTCAGCTATCACTGCCGACGAGGGAGTTGCCGATCAGTTGGAGCGGTATGGCTTGAAGGTGCTAAGGATAAGACCTGGTGACATTAGGCTTCCAGGCTATTCCTATGGCTTCATTGGGGGATGCTGCGGCAAACTGGCACCCGATATGATGGCATTTACGGGTAAGCTGGACAAGCACCGTGACGGCACACGCATTAAAGCTTTTTTGGGCGACCGCGGCGTAAGGGCGCTTGAGTTGCTAGAGGGCGAATTGCTGGATGTTGGCGGGCTGATTGCGCTGAACTAAAACTTTGTTCGAAAAAGGAGGATATATTTGGATGAAAAATCCCTGGAACGATACTCAAAAGCAGATAGATAAAAAACCATAGATGATTATACAAAATGAAGATTTTGTATAATTGAGGGGAGGCAAAAAGCGTCATAATGGGCTTTTCAATCAAGAATGAAATGTCAGGCATCGTACAGCAATATGCCATGTATTTACGGAATATCAAGGGTTTATCCGCAAAAACGGTGGATAATTACTGTATGGATTTAAGGACATTTTTTAGGTTCCTAAAGCATGACCGCGGCCTGGTTCCAAAATCAATGCAGCTCAATGAAATCACTGTACAGGACATTGACTTGGAATTTATCCGCAGTATTACAACTAACGACGTCTTCGAGTTTATGAACTATGTAGCCGACGAGCGCAGTAATATGAGTTCCACCCGCCAGCGGAAGTCCTCTTCATTAAAGTCATTTTTTAACTATCTAACAGTTCACGAAAAACTGTTGACTGAAAATCCAACGGAAAACCTTACTCCGCCAAAATCCAAGAAGGCTTTGCCCCACTTTTTGTCTCTCGAACAAAGTATCGAACTATTGAACGCTGTAGACGGTCCCGACCAGGAGCGTGACCGATGTATGCTGACGCTGTTCCTTAATTGTGGTATGCGGCTGTCGGAGCTTGTTGGTATCAATATAAGTGATGTCTTACGAAATAATAATACCCTGCGCATTTTGGGGAAAGGAAATAAAGAACGTATTGTTTATCTGAACCAGGCGTGCCTGGAGGCTATAAACAGCTATCTGGCAGTTAGGCCAAAAGATGGCGTTATAGATAGAAGCGCACTGTTTCTTAGCAGCCGCAAGCAGCGCATAAGTCCCAAGACAGTGCAGTTTATTGTAAAAAAATATCTGGCCAAAATCGGCTTAGGAGGTCCAGGCTACTCCGTCCATAAACTGCGCCATACCGCTGCAACTTTGATGTACCGATATGGAGATGTAGATATCCGGGTGTTACAAGATATCCTGGGACATGAGAATTTGGGTACCACTGAGATATACACTCATACCTCCGACCGGCAGATGGAAGCAGCAGTCAACTCAAATCCACTTGCTAACATGAGTCTCCCTAAACCGCAGAAGCAAAAAAAAGACGAATCTAGCAAAACATAAGAAATAAGAAACCCGAAGAAATCCTCCTCCCCGGGTTTCTTATTTTTTATGAAGCTTATTGTTCTTGCTGACTATCCTTCATCTCAGACTTTTTCATCAGCCGGCCATTTACATAGACATATTTATCCCCATCATCGTCGTCTCCCTCCTCTGCCGGCTGTGAAAACAGGCCGGGAAATTCCTCCTCTACAGAGCCGGCAGGCTCTTTCTGTTCGCCGTTCTCTATACGTTTTGCCGCTTGGATCATATAGCGGTCAATAATCGGATAAACAGCGAAGCTAATAAGATATGATATAAACGAGAAGATGATAAACACCAGTAGTAATACATATACAAGTAGTGTTATGTTGAGCAGCGGGATATTTAAAAAGGCAAACAGCATGGCTCCAAGTATAATAGTAACCAGGATATTCCTCCCAAAGCCGGCCACGGTGAAAATCAACGCATTTTTATATGCGTGTGTGAACTTCAGATCAAAGGTTACAAACATAATCGGAAGATAATACTGTGCAAACAGGAACACTATGGCTACCATAACACACATCCACAAGGGGATATAGTACATCCAGTTGGAAACAGCCATGCTGTAATAATACAGGAGAGCAAAGCTCAGCAGAGTGAATACAGCATAGCAAACCAAACCGTTGAGAAGGAAGTATTTCCAATTACCTTTAACAGCATCCCAAAAATCAGACCATACAAAGGCGTGTTCCTCTCTGGCAAAGTTCCTGGTTACAAATGTCAGGCCAGCAATAAATGGCGATAACAGTATCAGTGGTATTGGCACAACGAATGAGGCCCAGCCGTCAATCTGAAACATACCCGATATACTCACAATAAAATGTGTTGGCACCAAGTAAAGGGCTACCATCAGGATACAGACAGCGATAGTCGGGATCATGAAAATAAGATTCAACTGTACAAGCTTAGAAAACTTCCTTGCGAGGATCTCAAAAAAACGTATAGGTGCGGCTTTAGGGGGCTCATCTTTGCTTACGCCCGGTCCTGGCTTGTCATAATTTCCAAATCCGAAAAGGCCCAAAATAACATCTCCTAACTTAGTTATATATTTATTTATCCCAATTTTGCCTTGGGATGGCAGTCATGATAAACCTGGCGCACATGGTTGTCCAACAGCTGCACATATACTTGTGTGGAGGAAATATCAGCATGCCCCATCATCGTCTGAATATCCTTAACCGAAGCGCCGTTTTCCAACAGATGCAATGCAAAGGAGTGGCGAATTGTGTGCGGTGTGATTTCCTTGGTTATGCCGGCTTCTACAGCGTAGCTTTTGACAATTTTCCAGAAGCCTTGGCGGGTGAGCCTCCCGCCGTTTAAGTTAACGAAGAGGGCGTTACCGCCCTCCGGCCCGGCTATCAGGCCGCGCATACGGAAGATATAGTCAGAAACGGATACAACCGCCGAGGGATATACCGGAATAGTGCGCACCCCTTTGTTTCCCCGGCAATAGAGCACGCCTGAACGCAGATTTATATCCTCCACATTCAAATTAATCAGTTCAGATGCCCGAATCCCAGTGGCATAGAGCAGTTCAAGCATGGCTTTATCCCGGCAGCCTTTGGGTTCAGTGATGTCTGGCTGTGCCAAAAGCAATTCAATTTCGTCGCCTTGAAGCACCTGTGGGAGCTTTTTCTCCGCTTTCCCTACACGAATACTCTTCGCAGGGTTCTGATCCACAAGATTTTTATATATGAGAAATTTGTAGAAGCAGCGCACAGAAGCTAAGTTTCGGGAAATTGTGGTTGTAGAACGGTTCATACTTTGAAGATAATCTACAAATCCCTGTATATCCCTCTCGTCGGCTTCCAAGGGCGTGATATCAATGCGCGACAGATAGGATAGATAATTCATAGTATCCCGCAGATAGGACTCCCTTGTGTTTATAGAATTTGGTTTCTCTTTCGACAAGAACTCGCTAAACATTGAATAAAAATCTTGCATTGCTCTTAACACCTTCCTCATCCATAGATCAAACCCGACAAATACTGATTAGAACAAAACGTATAACGCGGCCAGCAAACTGCCAGCAAAAGCCAACGGCACAGAAAAACATAGAAAATATACGAAATCCTTTAAATAAAGCCGAAAATCAACGGTCTCCTGTGGCTGTGAAAATCCCGCTCTTGCAAGGCTTTTAGAGAATACCAAGGCCCGGGTGGAAAATAGGGTCAACAGGAGCGACGTGGCCGCCCATATCGGAGTAAAACATAACGCAGAGCCCCCAAGCTTTGAAATATTACCATCAGCTAACAGAAAAAGCGCAGCTACCGAAATAGTAACTCCTTTGTAGAACATAAGTACCGGTATGCCAACGGCACCAAAAGTTGTTGCTCCCAACAGGAATATGGCAATCAAAAAGATCATGAGGTTTAGGAGTATATCGGAAAAGCATTGAAAAAAACCTAAATCTATAGTTGGAACGGCCGAAAAGAACAGCGGTAATATACTGCGATTGTCTGTCAACCCAATAAACTTTACAGCCATTGTGCCGGCCATAACGCCAAAGACTAGGCTGCCAAATATCATTAAGAAGGCTGGACAAGTGGAAAATCGTTTTAAGAATTGCAAATTAAATAGGGAATCCTCTCTTTTCATTATGCTGCCCCTTCCTTTTACGGCGGAAAATATACCTCGTACTAGTATAACTATGTGCAGGGACGGAAAATTATTCAAAATTTATTTGCAACCTGAGTTTACATACTTTTAAGCATGTGTAAAACTCTTTCAAACCCCTTTACCTTCAAAATGTTGAAAGCAGAAACCACAAAGTGCCTTTTCTGCCAATTTCTCCTATGTCTAATACTATAATACAAACTTAGAGATTTTGCAATAGGGAAAATGCATAAATTTTTATTTTTTAAGTAAACCGGGTTGCTTTATGTAAATGCAATTATGTAAATCGATGTATATATGAGAAAACGTATTATGGTAACAGTCCAAAATCTTGGATGGATAAAAATGCACGCATCTATAAAATGCGCTTCATCTATACATGCTATACCAAACACCGGCTAAAGATACATTTTAGTTTGGAGAACTTTTTCTCAAAATAATATGTTAAGCTAATCGGCCTTACACACATAGTCGCCTAAAAGCATGTAATGTAAACTACTTTACACTCTCCCTCCCCTACCGTCACGAAGATTAATAGTAAAATGAAACAGGCATATGATGAGCAATCATATGCCTGTTTTTATTTTAAATTACTTTTTACTATTCAGTTCGCCTGATCTCATCGGCAATCATTGGCAAATCCCATATTGTGACCTTGCCGTCGTCATTCATATCCATAGCCATAAATTGGACGTCTGTCTCTGCGTATACTGCATTTACAATATATAGTGATGCAAAAGTAATGTCCGACTTTCTTACTCTGCCGTCACCGTCACAATCGCCTCGAATTATAACTGATATTTTCTCTGAGTTGCCGTCACTTAATGGGATTTGTATTTTCATCCCGGTCTTTAGTAATGAGTCAAATACGGGTTTGTCCTCCTGTGTAAAGGCTTCAATACTCTGCGGCCAGTAAATCTTTCTAAGATCTGCCACTCTTGCACCTGATAACATAGCAACATATTTTCCATTATCTCCAATCAGTTCTTTGAATTGTATCTCCTCTATGAGCTTCCCTACCTCGTCATTCTTGTCAGAAGGCAGTGGGGTTGGTGTTGGTTCCTCAGGTTCACTGCTTCCATCATCAGGGTCTGGCGTACTTGTACTCTCAGGCTCAGGGGTTGGGGTAGCGTCCAGACCAGTGTCTGGGGAGGGGCTGACGGTGGGCTCCTCGCTTTCGCCAGGGGCAGGCGTAGGTGTGGGGGTAGGTGTCGGATCGGTTTCTTCCCCGGAATTTGGCTCTTTAAATGTAAGCTGTTCCAGGTAAATCTGGCTATCCTTTTCCGTAACTATGTATTCCTCAATTATCCCCAATATCCTTCCCTCAGCCTTTGCAGTTCCTGTCTCCTGAATATCTTCTCCTGACCAATCAAACTTGTGAATTGTACCAGAGCTATCCGCGGCTATTATATACTCGTCTGTTCCAAAGCAAGCGTTGGGATCCACACTGCCAATATCCAGGTTAAATGTTTCAGTCACACTGTCCTTAATCCTTATTAGCAAACCAGTTTTATCAATGTATACATCCTCTCCCACCAATTTCTCAGGGCAGGGAACATCTGGATACTCCTGACAACTGTCAAATGCATTACCTTTCCAGCGCCGGAGGACCCCGTCAGCATATGCGTAAATCCACCCACCCTGAGTGGAACCAAGAAAACTGACCCCGCTCAACAGAATAGTGTCTTCTGGCTCTAACATTGCTTCACAGGACCTCAAATTCCCCTCCGTAGAAAGTATGTACATTGTATATGTGTTCTTCCCCACATTGGCAAAAGCCAGCTTATCACCTTCGCTTGGCGTAAATTCAAAGAGGCTGTATTCGTCATATTTAAGTTTTTCATCAATTAAATAGAGGTTAATGTCCAACTCGCTCTCTAAACATTCCGCTATCCCAAGAGTGCCGCCGTCAAGGAAAAAGGTATAGCCACTCTCCGCTATGTTTTCCGCCTTTGTCAGCATACTGTCAGGACTGGAAATATCTTTATAATATGCGCATAATTTACCCGAACCTTCCAGAAGCATAACAAGATTATTGTTGTGTATTCCCATCAGCCGAAGTTCCATGTTAGTCTTGTTATTTATTCCCGCAGCAAGTAATAGGCAGAGTATAAAAGCAGCAGTAAACAGGAAAACAATACGTAGCTTTTTCATAGGGGTCCATTTTTTAGTGTTTTTCTTAACCATAATACTGCCTCCAGAATATATATCGTCGCTCCTTAACAGGTCACCTCCAAATTATATACAATTTTGACTTAATAATCAAGATTAAATATATCTAAAAATGAATATTATCTAACCAAATGCAAAAGCAGAGATCTCCTAATACAGAGTGCTCTGCTTTTGCAATTATAAATATATTCTATTGTAGGATAGAGATGGCCTCTCCTATGGTTTTCTCCATTGCCTCTTTGCCGTACTTGTCCACCTCGGCCTTGTTCTTCTCACCGTGAGTCAGACAGCCTGCGCCGCCTATGCAGCCGCCTACACATGCCATGCCCTCGATGAAGTTGCCAGCTAAAGCATTCTTCGACTTCTTCAACAGGGCCATACGGCAGGCTTCAATGCCATCGCAGGGCACCGCCTTCAAATCGAACTCTATCCCCTGTTCCTTCATGGCCTGGGCCACAGCGTCGGACACACCGCCAGAGCGGGCGAATATGCGCCCATAGTAGGAGGCGTTATCCAGCACGTCCTCTTCAAGGGTAGTGATGTCCATATCCAGGCTGTCAAACAGGGCTTGAAGCTCCTCAAAGGTGAGCACCGCATCAATAAGTGGACGCACCCGTTCCTGCCGCGCCTCGGCCTTTTTGGCTGTGCATGGGCCGATGAACACCACCTTGCCGGTGGGGTCGGTCTTCTTCAAGTATTCTGCCAAAGCCGCCATTGGCGACAAATTGTGAGATATGTTTTCCTTGAGCTCCGGGAAGGCCGATTTGACATATGACACAAAGGCCGGACAGCAGGAGCTTGTCAAAAAGCCCTTTTCGGCCAGCTCCCTGGACTCGCTCATGGCCACCATGTCGGCGCCCAAAGCTGCCTCTATGACGGTAAAGAAGCCCATCTTTTTGAGCCCTGTGATAACCTGTCCCAGATTCGCATAAACAAACTGGCTGGAGATAGATGGGGCTACAACTGCGTAGACCTTGTATTTCTTATTGCCCTCGCTCTTTTTCAGCATGTCGATAACGTTAAGCATAAAGGACTTGTCAGTTACCGCTCCGAAGGGGCACTGATATACACAGGCTCCGCACTGAATGCACTTCTCATCGTCTATAGCGGCAGCGTTGTTCTCGTTGATGGAGATGGCCTTCACCTTGCACGCCACCTGACAGGGACGCTTGCGGTCCACTATGGCCGAGTACGGGCAGACCTTGGCGCACTGGCCGCACTCCACACACTTGGACTTATCAATATGGGCCACATGGTTGTGGTCGAAGGAGATAGCCCCCCGGCGGCAGACGTCCTCACAGCGGTGGGCAAGACAGCCCCGGCAGGAGTCCGTCACCTCATACCCGGCGGCCGGACACTCGTCGCAGGCTATGTCAATAACCTCAATTATATTAGGATTGTCCGCATGGCCGCCCATGGCCATTTTGACGCGCTCGGCCAGAATGGCGCGCTCCTTATAGACGCAGCAGCGCATGGTAGGCTCCTTGCCGGGGACAATTATCTTGGGTATGTCCATCATACCCTCCAGAAGCTTGTCGGCCCATGCCATCCGGGCAGTTTCCCGGAGGACTTTGTATTTTAGGTACTGTACCTTGGTGTCAAACCTTTTCAGTTGATTTGGCTGATTCACTTGTCGCCCTCCTTAAAAATAGCTTACCTTTACCCTCTTGCCCATCTGCCTAAGACACTCTACCAGTTCCTCGGCAAGACTCATCTTAATGCTGAAGGTTATGGGCAGGTCAGGGTTCTGGTGGGCGGGGTTTATGGCCCGTCCCACAAAGAAGTTGATGTCTGTGGCCTCCTCAAACAGGAACCGGCTTATTAAAGCCGCTCCATCCCGTTTCATGCCCCAATCCTCATACCTGTCGTTATCCTTCAGGTAGTCCTTGGCGTACTCCAGTACCCTGGCTATGGTGATAACGCCCTCGGTAACCAAGTCCACCCCCTCTATCTCAGCGGTGGGCGGCAAGTCGGAACCCTCAAAGTTCAAGCTGGGCTTTAGAGGCTTTCTCAGGAACTGGGACGCTATGGTGGAGGTGGTTCCACCGCAGATTATATGCTTGCCCTCCTTTGAGAAGAACAAGCTCATCATGCGATCGCAGTCATCCCGGTTCGAAGGCGGACCGAACAGCAGATTCATTGGCTCACGCTTGCGGATACGCACTACGCAGGAGGTCACGTCATCCTTGGGCTCTCCCCCATACAGCTTATAGCACTCCTCCACCAGCATTGTTGAGAGAGTCTTAGCGGTGTAGCCTGCCAGGATAATGGTCTCCATGAAGCTGGTGATATCCTCAATGGCCCATCCGAAGTTGTACTCTATCCCGATACCCGCATGTGGGCAGCCGTCGCTCATGGCAATAAAAGCGTCGTTCTCCCTAAGAGGTATGGAGGACTTGAATATCTGCTTGCCCCCTATGTTCATCTCGGTCTTGGGATAGTCATAGTTCACCCCATCCCGAAGCAGTATAACGTGGGGGTTATCGTACTGTATCAGTTCGGCGGTCTGGTTATTTAGCAGATGTATTATTGTAAATGTGGAGTAGGCCACGCCGTGCTCAGAACTCACCGGCAGCGTCGCTGCCACCGCAGAAACGCACTCCTCAAGGGGCATTCCGGCTGCCATCATGGTGGAGATTATCTTTGATGTAAGCGTGGAGAGGATGCTGGCCTTCACGCCGCTGCCAAGACCGTCCGCCAGCACCACAACGGTGGAGTTGTCACCCTGTTCGATAATGTCCACATGGTCGCCGCAGAGCTGTTCACCATAGTGGTTTATACTCTTGTATCCGATATCGGCACAAAGATCATTCATCGGTTATCGACTCCTTCAGCTTTGTCAGGGCTATCTTGGTCTCGGCAGCCGTCTCGCCCAGCAGGCTTGCAATATCCTGAACGATGCGCATTTGTTTCTCAACAACCTTGTCTGCGACTTCCACTGTCTGACGGCTGATGTCCTCCTTCTTCTCCCGCTCCAACTGCTCGTCGGTGATATCGCGCATGATGCCGATAAGCAAGTGCAGGTCGCGGTCGTAAACCACCGACTGCTCAACGTAGCACTTGTATTCGGCAAGATATACCTTTTCGTCACGCACATCTCGCTTGGTGTTCAGCACGTTCAGGAACACTGTGGGGTCAAGTATCCTTACCACCGGCTCGCCCAGCACGTCAGAGGCGGAGCGTATATTCATTATCTTTCTGGCTTTGTTATTTATCTGCTGCACCTCCAGGTCCTCGTTGAGCACAATAAGACCGTTGGGGGTGTTGTTGACTATGGCGTCGGAGAAGCCCTCGGCCTTATCCTTCAGGAAGGGCAGGCACATGGATATCTCCGCCTTGCCCTGGCAGACAGCGATGGCCTTCTCCCGGCAGGTGTTATAGCCGCAGGACCCACAGTTGAGCTCCTGGGACGGCTTGAACTTACCCATCTGCCTGAGGGCGGTATTGATTTCTGCCTCGGTGGGCATACGGTTCTGCATCTCAAGATAGGCAAACCGCTTACGCATGGACTTAGGCTCGGGCTGCCTGACCTCGAAATCACGCTCTCCAGCATAGCCGGACACAGCCACATAGTCCCTGACCGGCGAATGTCTCTCCATAACAGGGCCGCCGACGCAGCTGCCGGTGCAGATGGACATCTCGATAAAGCAGTTATGCAGCTTGCCATCTATGATATCCTTCAGAGCGGCTATGCAGTTTTCAGCGCCGTCCAAAGCTAAGTACGCGTATCCGGGAGCATTCAGCTCCATGGTCTTCAAAATGCCGCCTGTGGTCGGGAAAAACCTTGCGCGGCTGCACTCCTCGGAATCCATCTCCTGCTCCAGCTCCACACCTGCTGAGTCCAGCCACTGGCTCAACTCCTCAAAGGTGAGCACGCTGTCTATGATGCCCTCGTACCGGCCCGCCTCGTCCTTTTTGGCGACGCAGGGGCCGATGAACACCGTCTTAGCGTTGGGTATACGGCGTTTGATGTCCTTGCAGTGGGCCATCATGGGTGAATCTATGTCCGCCAGGAACTCCAGGGCAGCGGGAAAATGCTTCTGTATAAGCAGGTTTACCGAATGGCAGCAGGAACTTATAAGCACATCCCGCTTGTCCTCCCTAAGCATACGCTCGTACTCGCTCTTGACCATGGTGGCGCCAAGAGCTGTCTCCTCCACGTCGAAAAAGCCCAACTGTTTGAGGGCTTTTTTCATGGCCCCAATGCCAACGCCAGGAAAGTTGGCAATAAAAGAGGGCGCCAAGCTGACGATTACAGGGTCACCGCTCTGCATAAGTACCTTTACCTTCTCAGTCTCGTCCACTATCTCCTTGGCGTTCTGTGGGCACACCACGAAGCACTGGCCGCACAGTATGCACTCATCGCTGATGATATGGGCCTGGCTGCCGGAGAAGCGTATGGCTTTCACAGGACAGTGGCGGATACATTTGTAGCAGTTCTTACAGTTGGATTTTTTTAACCGCAAACAGTCCGGCATATTCCCAGTCTCCTTTCGGTTATGATTATCTTAGACCTTGGCCTTGATATTGTTGTTAAAGAACTCCTCGGTGGTCTCTGGAGAAACGGAGTAGAACTGGTCGTCTACCGTAACGCATACCCCCTGCTGGCACTTTCCCATGCAGAAGGTGCCGCCCAGGTCCACCTTTTCCTTCAGGCCGTTGTCGGCAACAAGCTGCTGAAGCTGCTCGACCACCTGGCGGGACCCCTTTATGTGGCAGGAACTACCGATACATACTGTAACTTTCATGACTTTGACCTCCTAAAAAATATTGTTGGAACTGTGTCTATATTCTAACATTTTTCTATGAATTTTGCAATGAAAAAATCTGTATATATGCATAATTGTTATCGATACCTATTTATCGATAATTTAAGACAGAAAACAGGCTATTTTGCTCAAAATCCAAAGTATCCCCAGCCTATTGCTTTTTCCTGGCAAATGGCGTATAATAATTGCATTGACAACTATTTTCAATTCGGGAGTGGGAAAATTGCAGTTTATTAACGCCGAAAAGATTTGTAAGGGGATGAAACTAGGCGAGGTCCCGCCAAATGGAAGGATAATCCGGGACGCTGTGAATGTGGCCTGGCCCTCGGTGCTGGAATCGTTCTTCGTGTGTCTTGCCGGAATGGTGGACACCATCATGGTGGGTTCCCTGGGTTCCTTTGCCATCGCCGCGGTGGGGCTTACCACCCAGCCCAAGTTTCTGGGGCTGGCAGTATTTCTATCAATGAACGTGGCGGTTTCCGCCCTGGTGGCCCGGCGCAAGGGTGCTGGTGACCGGGAAAGCGCTAACCGCATTGTGCGTATGGCGCTGCTTATTACTATCGGCCTGACTGTAATTATAAGCTCTGCTTTCGTGGCGTTTGCCGGCCCCATAATAAAGATGGTCGGCTCCCAGCCCGACACCCATGAGTATGCCGTAGAGTACCTGCAAATTATTATGGGCGGTCTGGGCTTTTCCACCATATCCCTTATGCTCAACGCTGCCCAACGCGGCGCAGGAAATACCAGAATAGCCATGCTGACAAATGTAATATCCAACACAGTCAACGTAATTTTCAATTACTTACTGATAGGCGGCAACTTCGGTTTCCCAGCCATGGGCGTGCGCGGGGCTGCGTTGGCCACGGTCATTGGCACAGTTTGTGCCTGCGCCCTCAGTATCGCGTCGGTACTTAGGAAAGACGGTTTCATCAACCTGCGCTCGGTAAAGGGGTGGATAGCCGACCGTATGAGCGTACACTCCCTGCTTAACGTAGGCTCCAGCGCTTTCGTTGAGCAGATATGCCTGCGCATCGGCTTCCTTCTGTTCTCCATGACTGTGGCGCACCTGGGCACCACTCAGATGGCCGCCCACCAGATTGGCATGAACCTTATGAGCATGTCCTTCTCCTTCGGCGACGGCCTTTCTGTGGCCTCCGTCACGCTCATCGGCCAGAGCCTGGGCCGCAAGCGCCCGGATATGGCGAAAATCTATGGAAATGTATGCCAGAAGATTGGGCTTATGTGCGCCTGCCTTGTGTCCGCCGTATACTTCCTCTTTGGCAAGCAGATATTTGCCCTGTTCTCCCAGGAGCCGGTCATTCTGGACTATGGCGTCCAGATAATGCGCATACTCAGCGTTATTCTCTTCTTCCAGATAGAGCAGGTGGTACTGTTCGGCTGTCTGCGCGGGGCCGGGGATACAAAGTTCACTGCCTTGGTGTCACTGATAAGCGTCACCTTCATCCGTCCCGGCATGAGCTGGCTGCTCTGCTACCCGCTGGCTATCGGGCTTATCGGCGCGTGGCTGGGCACCTTCTGCGACCAGGTGCTGAGGTTTGTTCTCACCTTCCTGCGGTTCCGCAAGGGCCAGTGGACCAAGATACGTCTGTAAAATATACGGAGAGGCAGTTGATTTTATGTCAGGCTGGAACGCACAGCAATACTTAAAGTTTAAAAAGGAGCGCACTCAGCCCGCCATCGATTTGGCGGCACGAATAGAATATGATGCACCGGCAAAAGCCCTTGACGTGGGCTGCGGCCCCGGGAACAGCACCGCCGTACTGAAAGCCCGGTTCCCCGGTGCAAACGTCACC
>ERZ777305.1850-NODE-1850-length-21397-cov-3.499813_pt1 | contig 21397 bp, 19 predicted proteins | sample MGYA00374965_ERZ777305 | MGnify/ENA primary metagenome ERZ777305 (study PRJEB29328, sample SAMD00013331) | mouse gut metagenome | study: EMG produced TPA metagenomics assembly of the Metagenome analysis of fecal microbiota from mouse which was promoted... | reverse complement strand
CCGGGGCGGCGATACACTGAATCCTTATGTGGATGTGCGGGAGCTGCCCTGGTACCAGGCGGCGCTCCAGGCGGACGGCTCCAATGTCCTTTCTTCCTCCCATGTGCAGAATGCGGTCTATGACAGCTACGACTGGGTGGTGACTTTGAGCAGGCGGATCCGCAGCGCACGGGAGGCGGCTTCCGAGGGTGTATTTTTTGTGGATTTGAACTATAACTCCATCAATACCCTCTGTGAAAACATCAACCTGGGTGAACGGGGCTACGTATTTATTCTGGATCGGGAGGGAAGCGTAATCTACCATCCCCAGCAGCAGCTTCTCTACAGCGGCCTGAAAACGGAACGCTTACGGGAAGTCATGGAGACGGAGGAGACGTCCTTTGTGACAGAAGACGCATACCTGTACACGATTTCCAGATCGGATTATACGGGATGGACCATTGTAGGGGTGGCCTATGTGCCGGAGCTTTTGGAAAACTCCAGGGAGGCCCAGGGTATGTACCTTTTCATGGCTCTTGCGCTCTTCCTCGTAGCTCTTGCCCTGGCGGTACTTCTGTCGGATGAAATTACCAAGCCTGTGAAAAGGCTGGAAAATTCCATGGAGGCTGTAAAAAAAGGAAATTTTGACCGGGCAGCTCTGGAAGTGGGAGATGAAAACGAAATTGGGCGCCTGACCAGAAGCTTTAATATTATGACAGAAGAGATTCAGAAGCTTATGGAAGAGAGCGAGAGGGAGCAGCAGGCCAAACGGAAGAATGAGCTGAAGGTGCTTCAGAACCAGATCAATCCCCATTTCCTTTACAATACTCTGGACTCGATTATCTGGATGGCAGAGTGGGGGAAGAACCAGGAGGTTGTGGAGATGACCTCTTCTCTGGCGAAACTTCTCAGAAGAAGCATCAGCAACCAGCAGGAGACAGTGACTGTGGAGGAGGAGACAGCCTATACGGAGACCTATCTCCGGATCCAGAAAATGCGTTACAAAGATAAGCTGGAGTATGAGATTTCCATTGACGAGGAGATCCTGCAGGAGGAAGTTATCAAATTAATCCTGCAGCCGCTGGTTGAAAACTCCATCTATCACGGGATTAAATATAAAGAAGGAAAAGGACTGATAGAGATTCTGGGATACCGGGAAGGAAACTGCATGGTTCTTCAGGTGCAGGACGACGGAATCGGTATGGATGGGGAGACCCTGGAACATATTTTTGAAAAGCATGTGCGGGATACACGCTCCAACGGCGTGGGGCTGAAAAACGTTAAGGAACGTATCCAGCTTTATTACGGGGCGGAGTACGGCATTACCTATGAGAGTGTCCCGGGAGAAGGGACTACGGCCGTTATCCGTCTGCCCTACAAAAAGGAGGGGCAGGAGAAATGATGCGAAAATACAGGAAGATCATAAGTATCTGCTTGATTGCCGGGCTTTTGGCGGCCGTTTTAGCGGCCGGGTATGCCCTGTACCTTCAAAGAATCCGGCGCCCTCTGCAGATAATTCTGGTGCAGAAAGCCATTGACGAGACGGACTTCTGGGTGTCTGTAAGCAAAGGGGCAGAGATTGCGGCCCGGGAAAACGGCGTGGAGCTGACCATCTGGGGCCCGGCTTCGGAGCGGGAAACGCAAGATGCCCACCGGCTGATTGAGGATGCCATAGAAGCACGGCCGGATGCCATAGCCTTAGCGCCTATCAGCTATGATGAGACCCTGCCCTATGCCAGGATGATTGAGGAAGCGGGTATTCCCCTGATTCTGATTGACTCCGTGATGGCAGAGCCGGCGGGAGACGGACTTGTAGCTACGGACAATGTGGAGGGCGGCATCAAGATGGGGCAATACATGAGGCAGTACGCAAACGAAGATACCGTGATCGGCATTGTAGGACATGTGAAAGGCTCTTCTACCGCTACGCAGCGGGAGCAGGGCGTGCGGGAAGGCTTGGGGGAATACCAGGACCGGATTGTGGAGGTGGTGTTCTGCGAGTCCTCCTTTGAGATTGCCTATGAGGTGACGAAAAAGATGCTGGAGGAGCATCCGGAAATTAATATGATAGCAGGCCTGAACGAATATTCAGCCGTGGGAGCGGCAGAGGCGGTGGTGGATATGGGCCGGGCCGGCAGCATACGGATGGTAGGGTTTGACAGCTCCATCCGGGAGATCCAGCTTCTGGAGGCGGGCGTCTTTGACGCAATCGTAATTCAGAAACCCTTTAACATGGGATATCTGGGCATTGAGAGTGCGGTAAAGGCAGCCCGGGGGGAGCCGGTGGAAGACAATGTGGATTCCGGTTCCGTGCTGGTGACGAAGGATACCATATACACGGAAGAAAATCAGAAATTGCTGTTTCCTTTCTAAGGAGGGGGAACGGCAATTTTTTATTTTTATTCCGGGGAGAGGAAAATTTTTACCTATTTTCGGAGGATTTTCTATTAATTTATTCATAAATCAGACATATAATAGACATAAATTCGAAAAATGGACAAGGGGTTGGTGACGCCTTGTCTATGAAAGCATTGGAGGGGATAAGGTGGAGAAAATCAAGGAAAATGCAATCGTCAAAAAGATTGGATTTAACAGCTTGGTACTGACATGTGTGCTGCTGCTTCTGTACATATTATTTGCAGTGGTTACGCCTATGAAAAAGGCAAATGCAGACTTTGTAAGCTATTCACGTATTTTAAGCATTATGAAATACGCCTGTTTTATGGGATTTTTATCCCTGGGCGTAACCTTTGTGATTGCCACAGGAGGAATCGACTTTTCCATTGGCCCGGTGATGTTCTGTGCGGCATTGGTTGCCGGATACCAGATTACGGCCAGAGGATGGCCCTTGGCTGCCGGCCTTTTGCTGTGTATCCTGGTAGGCGCCTGCTTTGGTATTATCAATGGCCTTTTGGTCACTTATGCGGGGCTGCCGTCCTTTATCACTTCCATGGCCAGTATGATGCTGGCCAAAGGCGTGGGATCCGTGTTTACCAATACCCAGTCTGTGAACTGGCCCCAGCTTGACGATCCAAACGGCTGGTTCCGGAACTTCCTCAGCGTGAAGGCAGGCGGAGTGGAGCTTCCGGTAGGATTGATTCTTCTTTTTCTGGGAGCAGCTGTTTGTGCGGTGATTTTAAATAAGACCATGCTGGGACGCTATATCCTCTGTATCGGGAGCAACCGGGAGGCAGTCCGTCTTTCCGGCGTAAATACAAAGAAATGGGAAACCATGGCCTATGTGATCTGCGGCATGATGGCGGGAATCGCCGCTATCTTCTTTGTGGCGAAGAATACTACGGTCCAGCCGGGACTGGGAGATACCTTTAATAATGAGGCCATTGCAGGCTGCGTTATGGGAGGGACTTCCATGACGGGCGGCGTGGCTTCCATCGGAGGGACCCTCATCGGCGTGCTGATTATTGCCCTTCTCCAGGAAGGCATTATGACGATGGGCTTCCCCATTCATTACCAGTATGTGATTACAGGCGTTATCGTGCTAATCGTTGTGTGGGCAGACTTGAGAAGCCGCAGACGGCGCAATTAAGCGGAAGGGGGATGTGAAGGAATGGGCGAAGTTATTTTAACCATGAAAGGTATCGACAAGTCGTTCCCCGGCGTACATGCGCTGGACCATGTGGATCTGGAGGTCTGTAGGGGCGAAGTACACGCCCTGATGGGAGAGAACGGAGCCGGCAAGTCCACGTTGATGAAGGTGCTGACCGGCATTTACAGCAAGGACGAGGGCAGCATTACTTACGAGGGCAGGGAGGTGGAGTTTACCAACCCCAGGGAAGCCCAGGATGCAGGCATCGTAATTGTACACCAGGAGCTGAATATGCTGGGCCATCTGACCGTTGCCCAGAATATCTTTATCGGACGGGAGTTTATGAAAGGTGCTCTCATCGATGACAAGAAGATGAATGAGGAAGCGAAGAAGCTTTTTGACCAGCTGGGCATTGACATTGACCCCAGGGAGACCATGAGCCGCCTGACGGTGGGCAGGCAGCAGATGTGCGAGATTGCCAAGGCTATTTCCCACGATGCGAAGGTTATTATTTTTGACGAGCCTTCGGCCGCCCTTACGGAAGCGGAGATTGAGGAGCTGTTCAAAATTATCCGGGAGCTTCGGGAGAAGCAGCTGGGTATTGTGTATATCTCCCACCGGATGGATGAGATCAAGGTGATCACCGACCGGGTAACGGTCATGCGGGACGGCGGTTATGTAGGGACCCTGATCACCAAGGACAGCACCAAGGACGATATCATCAACATGATGGTAGGCCGTGTAATTTATGAGGATCCCAAGAGCCAGAGCAACGTTCCGGCAGATGCGCCGGTGGTCTTAAAGGTGGAGCATCTGAATGCAGGACGTATGGTCCGGGATGTGAGCTTTGAGCTGAGAAAAGGCGAGATTTTAGGCTTCTCCGGCCTTATGGGAGCGGGACGCACGGAGACGGCCCGGGCGCTCTTCGGAGCAGACCCCAAGGAGGGCGGAGATATCTATGTAAATGGCCAGAAGGTAGAGATTAAGACCCCTCAAGATGCGGTAAAGTGCGGCATCGGCTATCTCTCCGAAGACCGGAAGCGCTACGGAATTGTAGTACAGAAGACGGTGGCAGAAAATTCCACCATGGCTACCCTGGAAAATTATATGAGCGGCCTCTTTATCAATAAGAAACAGGAGAAAGAGACGGCCCAGCAGTACGTGGATCTTTTGAAGACCAAGACGCCCGGCGTGGATCAGCTGGTGGTGAACCTCTCAGGAGGAAACCAGCAGAAGGTGGTTATTGCCAAGTGGCTGGTGCGCAACTGCGACATCCTGATTTTCGACGAGCCCACCCGGGGTATCGATGTAGGCGCCAAGAGTGAGATTTATCACCTGATGAATGAGCTGGTGGCCCAGGGGAAATCCATTATTATGATTTCTTCGGAAATGACGGAAATCCTGCGTATGAGCGATCGGATCGTAGTCATGTGCGAGGGGCGTAAAACCGGTGAGCTGGATATTGCGGAGGCGACGCAGGAGCGCATTATGCACGCTGCGACGCTGCGGGATTAGGAGGGGATGAGACCATGACAGACAAGAAACAGGGAAATGCTTTTACAAACAATCCGCTTGTGAAAGCCGTCGGAGTTCAGAAAGTAGTTGTTGTGCTGGTGCTGATTGCCCTAATTATTTTTTTCAGCGCGAAGAGCCCTTCGTTCCGGCAGTATTCTACGATTTTGAGTATTATGGACTATACCTATTACCTGGCGTTTCTGGGGATAGGAGTTACCTTCTGCCTGATTACCGGCGGTGTGGATCTCTCTATCGGTACAGGGATGTTCTGTTACGCACTCATCGGCGGTTATCTCATCACCCAGAAGGGAGCACCGGTAATTGTAGGAATTCTGGTGACATTGCTCTGCGGCCTGGTGATGGGAACGGTAAACGGGCTGATTGTCTCCAAGGGCGGTCACGCGCCTTTCCTGGCGACCCTGTGCACCATGATGATCGTCCGGGGTATGGGCGCTATCTTTACGGGCGGTTCCAGCATTACCTGGCCCGCAGCCAGCGCACCCAACGGGTGGACCCGCACTCTCTTTAAACTGACGGTAGGGGACACCAAGCTTCCCCTGGGATTTCTGTGGGTGCTGCTTCTGGCGCTGTTTCTGGGCACCTTCTTAAATAAGACCAGACCCGGGCGCTACATTATCGCTATCGGCAGCAATAAGGAGGCCACCCGGCTTTCCGGTATCAATGTGGCGAAGTACCAGACGCTGGCTTATATGATATCCGGCATATGCACCGGGCTTGCAGCCCTGGCTTACAGCTCGGCTTTTCAGTCCATGGTGCCGGGCGGCGGCGGCGGTACGGAGCTGAACGCCATCGGCGGGGCCATCATCGGGGGAACCTCCATGAGCGGCGGCTCGGGAACCATCTCCGGTACGATTCTGGGCGTGTTTATTATGTCCGTGCTCCAGCTTGGCCTTCCTTTGATCGGGTTGAAGGCCAACTACCAGCAGATTATCATCGGCCTGGTATTGATTCTGGCGGTTTACATCGACGTATTGAAGAATAAGAAATTAGCCTAATAAGGTGTTTACTGTGAAAACAGTTTACATAAAAATCCATAAAGGAAACAAGAAAAAAGGAGGATTTAAAACAATGAAAAAGAAAGTTTTAGCAGCATTGCTCTCTGCAGCAATGGTAGCGACCTTGCTGGCAGGCTGCGGCAAGAAGGAAGAGGCTCCCACGGAGGCTCCCGCAGAAACCCCGGCTGAGACCCCGGCAGATGAGCCCGCAGATGCTCCGGCAGCAGACGAAAAAATGTCTTTCGAGATCGTATCCAAGGGCCTGCAGCATGAGTACTGGGTGGCAGTGAAGAAGGGTGTAGAGCAGAAAGCCGCAGAGCTGGGTGTAGATGTAAACTTCGTAGGTCCGGCCAGCGAGTCTGACATTGACGATCAGGTAAAAATGGTTGACAACGCTCTGAACAGCAATCCCACCGCTATCGGTCTGGCAGCTCTGTCTACCGAGTCCGTAACGAGTCAGCTTCAGTCTGCAAAGGACAAAGGAATCCCGGTTATCGGCTTTGACTCCGGCGTTCCCAATGCTCCCGAAGGCTCCGTACTGGCGAACTGCTCCACCAACAACTATGCGGCAGGCGAGATGGCAGCAGAGAAGGTTTACGAGGCTATCAAAGACAGAATCAGCGGCAACGTACGCATTGGCGTAGTGGCTCAGGATGCTACTTCCGAGTCCGTTGTAAACCGCGGCCTTGGCTTCATCGACAAGATTGCCGAGCTGGCAGTGGCTGACGGCCATACTGCTACCGTTGTCGGAAACGACAAGTATATTTCTGATTCCAAGTGTGAGAAGACCGACGGTGCTAACGTTGTAATCGACGTTCGCGTTCCCTCCAGCGTTACTTCCGAGCTGTCTGCAGCAGATGCTACCGCTCTTTTGAACGAGGCTGACACCATTGCTATCTATGGTTCCAACGAGCACTCTGCAAACGCAATCATCACTGCAAACGAGAACCTGAGCAAGTGCGGTACCGGCGAAGGCCAGATCGTTGCTGCTGGTTTCGACTCCGGTGCAGCTCAGATTCAGGCAGTAAAGGACGGCGTGCTTCTCGGCGCTATTACCCAGGCTCCCGTAGCTATGGGCGAGATCCTGGTACAGACCATGTACGATGCGGCTATGGGCAATACTGTATCCGATACGGATACCGGATGCCAGTGGTACACCGCTGAGAACATTGAGGATCCCGAGATTCTTCAGAACCTTTACGGTCTTAACGGCTAATTTTGGCGAAAATGAGGGGCGCACCTTGCGGTGCGCCTCTTTTCCGTATATACTGTCTGTATAAGTACCGATAGAAAGAAGCAGACGGAAAAAGGAGACAGCATATGCCTGGAAAAAGAAGGAGAGCCCTCGTAATCTTAACGGCGCTCTGTATCTGGATCTTTTGCACCGGGGCCGGGGACCGGGAGGAGGAGCCCGCCCTTCTCTATGAAGACGGAGATGTAGTAGGCTTTATCGGCGACAGCATTACCCACGTGGAGTACCTGCCTGTCAGCTACGTGGAGCTTTTGGACAATTACTATCTGAGCCATTATCCCAAGCGGGACATAGAATTCCGCAATCTGGGAATGGCCGGGTATACGGTGCGGGATATCCTGGATATTTACGATGCGGATCCGGCGTTCCGGGGCATCAATAAGGCAGTGATTCTTCTGGGCATGAACGATGCCATGCAGAAGATTCCAACAGAGGAATATTTGACGGCCTTAGAAGAGCTGGTGAACCGTCTGAAAGAGGACGGGCTTTCCGGGGAGGATATTCTGGTGCTCTCCCCCACGCCCTACGATCAGACCTGCGGCATCAACTATGACAGGAACGGGTTTCCTTACCAGACCACGGACACGGGACTTCAGGATTTTACGGAGAAGCTGCCGGATAAAACGGCGGAGTGGGGAGTCGCTTTTGCGGATCTTCATACGCCCATGAGGAATCTTTCTATAGAGATCCAGGAGGAGAATGACAGGAATACACTGACGGTCGGGGACTGCATCCACCCGGCTTTGGAAGGCCACTGGATGATTGTGTATGAGATTCTGACGGCCCAGAGAGCCTTAAGCAGGAACGATGTCATGGAAGAGAAAGACGGGTTCTATCAAGGGGAGAAAGGCATGTGCTGGAGCTGGAGCCCCCGGACACTTCCTATGGAGCAGGATGAAGGCCTGGAAACCCTGTGCAGTCTCTTTCCCACAGCCGGAGCCCTGGTCTGGGAAGAGTTTCGCGTGGAGGGACTTTTCCGGGAGAAATCTTATACGGTTGCCGTGGACGGCACAGAACTGGGAACTTACAGCGGCGAGGAGCTGGCGGAACAGATCGATCTGGCGGCTGCAGAAGAAAATCCCCTGAGAGATGTCATGAGGCAGGCAGCGGAGCTTAACCGGGAGCGCCATCACAATGCGGCCCTTTACCGGGCGGCTCTGTGCGCAGCCAAGGCGGAGAATCCGGACCTTTCGGAAGAACGGATGCGGATACGTTATACCGGCTGGAAGACAGAGGACAACCGGCTGCGGGAGGAGATCCGGGCTTTGGTCACAGAGGCCGCAAGCCGGAAGTACACGGTGACAGTTACAGAGGAAGGTTATCCGGCAAAAGAGATGCAGGAAGAAGCCCGTCACTTCGCTGAGCAGGCGGAAAAAGAGAGAGCGGCCAGGGAGGCGGCGGAACAGTCGGTACTTTGGCTGAAAAAGAAACTATTTGTTTTAAAATAACAGGAGGTAGAAATCATGTTAAAAGGAATTCCACAAATTTTATCACCGGAGCTTTTGAAGGTGCTGTGCGAGATGGGACACAGCGACTGCCTGGTGCTGGCGGACGGGAACTTTCCGGCAGAATCCATGGGAAAGGATGCCGTGGTTGTCCGCTGCGACGGTCATGGGGTGCCGGAGCTTTTGGATGCCATACTGGAACTCTTCCCTCTGGACACCTATGTGGAGCATCCGGTGAATCTGATGGAAGTCATGCCGGGAGATACGGTGGAAACGCCCATCTGGGACACTTACAAGGAGATTGTGGCAAAACACGACGAGCGCGGGGCTTCCTGCGTGGGCAATATCGAGCGCTTTGCATTCTATGAGGAGGCGAAGAAGGCTTACGCCATCATTGCCACCGGAGAGAAAGCCGTATATGCCAATGTGATGCTCCAAAAGGGCGTAGTCAAAGGTTAAGATTTGGTTTTAATTGATCCACTTTTTACGAAAGTCAGAAGCGCTGATGCCTTCTGACTTTTTAAATTGCTTGTTCAGATAGCTGGCATCGTAGAAACCGCAGCTGCGGGCGATGGATTCCAGGCTGGAGCCGGAAAAGCGGAGCAGTTTTTTGGCATAAGTAATCCGTCTGGCAATGACGTAGCGGCTGGGAGTGATTCCGTAAGCATTGTGGAATTCCCTGGAGAGGTGATATTTGCTGAGAAAGAAACGCTCGGACAGCTCGTCCAGGGAAAAACGCTCCGTGTAATGTTCATCCAGGAAGCGGCGGATTTCGTCCATTTTGCCCGGATTGCTGCGCTGCTCCTCCCGAAAACCAGTAATATCCTGAAGCAGGATGGAAAGAATATCTACAATCAGGCGGGAAGAGGCAATCTCCGCAGACAGATCCGAGTGGGTATTTACATCCAGCAGGCTTTCCAGCTTTCCGCGAAGCTCCTGAAAGGGATGAGGAGAAAAGGCAGGAGCGCTGTGGAAGGAAAAATAGCGGTAGTACTCCGGGGAAGTAGCACCGTGGAAATGCACCCAGATCAGTTCCCAGGGATCGGAATCGCTGCTCTGATGATAATAGGGAATGAGACAGTTGATAAAAAAGCAGGAGCCCTCCCGGAGGGGATACATCTGTCCATTGTACATGAGCGTGCCGCTGCCGGACAGGACCAGCACAATGAGATAGGAGTCCAGGTTCTTACGCCGTGCCACATGGCTTTCCCGCAGCTTCAGATAACCCGTCTCCTGCACATAGAAGAAAGCGGATCTGGCGAAGGCACTGGGGGTCTGGATTACGCGCCTGGAATTTTCCACATAGGAATCCGGAAATTTGTCAAAATAATCGTTCATAGCAATATAATACCTGTTTTAAGCAAAATGTTCACTTGTTTTCTGTATTCTATAGGTCTATACTGTCAAAAACAACGGGAAATGTCAACAAAAAAATACCGATTTACAGAGAGAGGATGAGAATATGTATTACGTGCTGCTTTCAGGGGGCTCCGGAAAAAGGCTCTGGCCTTTGTCCAATGAAGCCCGGCCGAAACAATATATGAAGGTTGTAACAAAAGAGGCCAACTCCATGGAGCGCTGTTCCATGCTCCAGCGCGTCTGGGATCAGGTGCGGGAAGCGGGAATGGAAGATTACACGGTGATTACCGCAGGGGAGGATCAGCAGGAGCTGATCCGGAGCCAGATCGGGGAGCCGCGGATTGCGGCAGAGCCTTCCCGGCGGGATACGTTTGCGGCAGTTCTGCTCTCCTGCGCATATCTGCACAGCTATATGGGAGCTTCGACAGACGATTATGCAGTGCTGATGCCGGTGGATCCCTATACAGAGGGTTCTTACTTTGAGACCGTTAAAAGCCTGGAAGGGGTAATGAAAAAATCCGGGGCCCAGGTGGGGCTGATGGGAGTAGTGCCTTCCTACCCAGCCGTGAAATACGGCTATATGGTGCCGGGAGAGCGCAAAGAAGGTTATCTGGAAATCCGGGGCTTTGAGGAGAAGCCGGAAGAGGAGCGGGCGAAAGAGCTGATAGCCGGCGGAGCCCTCTGGAACTGCGGAGTGTTCTGCGTACAGATCGGGGAGATCCTGAAGCGGGCCGGAGAGTATGGGGTGCCGGAAGACTATGAGGGCATGTTCCGGTCCTATGAAAAGCTTCCCAGGATTAGTTTCGACTATGAAGTGCTGGAAAAGGCCCGGCGCCTGGCGGCCGTAGAGTTCCGGGGATTCTGGAGGGATCTGGGGACCTGGGACGCCCTGGCGGATCAAATGAACACGGATACGGTGGGAAAGGTTCTTCTGGATGAAACCTGTGAGAATACCCAGGTAATCAATGAACTGAGTATTCCGGTGGCAGTGATTGGAGGCAGGGATCTGGTGGTAGCCGCCGCCCAGGACGGAATCCTGGTGGCAGAGAAAGGGAAGGCGGACCGGGTGCGGGATCTGACAGCCGGGCTTTCGGCCAGGGCCATGTTCGAAGAGCGCCGCTGGGGGACCTTAGAAACCCTGGACGATACAGAGACGCCGGGGATATCCACACTCACCCGGAAAATCCGCATTTATGACGGAAAAACCTCCAGCTACCATTACCACAAGGAGCGGGACGAAATCTGGACTGTGCTCAACGGAACCGGGGAATTGATCCTGGAGGGCAGCAAGATCCTGCTGGAGCCGGGAAAAGCCGTCTGCATCCGCAAAAACCAGCGCCACGCAGTGAAAGCCCTGAAGAATTTCGAATACATCGAAATTCATGTAGGAACCAGCGTGGGAAACGAAGACATCAACCGGATCACCTTCGAGTGGGACGAAATCGAACTGAGCCATATCTTATAGAAACAGCAGAAGCCCAGGAAGAACCCAGAAAGATGGACGGACGCAAGCGGCCGGGAATCTTTCTCCAGAGAGGTTCTGACTGGGCGGATGCGGAACTGGAATGGGAGGACAGAAATGAAAAAAGCATTGATTACAGGAGTTACAGGGCAAGACGGTTCTTATCTGGCGGAATTTCTGCTGGAGAAAGGGTATGAAGTATGGGGACTTTTCCGCAGGGGCTCAACCAATACAGCCCAGCGCATCGCACATCTTTTGGAAGGCAGGGCCCAGGAGGAGCCCCGGCTGAAGCTGGTCTACGGGGATATGACGGATTCTATGAACCTGGTCCGTCTGATGATGGAGCTCCGTCCGGACGAGGTCTACAATCTGGCAGCCCAGTCCCATGTGGCCGTGTCCTTTGAGGAGCCGGAGTACACAGCCAATGCGGACGGTGTGGGCGTACTGCGGATCCTGGAGGCCGTGCGGATCGCCGGACTGGCCGGAACCACCCGGATTTACCAGGCATCTACCTCGGAACTTTTCGGCAAGGTGGAAGAGATTCCCCAGAGGGAGACCACACCTTTCCACCCCCGCTCCCCCTATGCGGTGGCGAAACTCTACGGCTACTGGATTACAAAACATTACCGGGAGGCCTACGGTATGTATGCCGTAAACGGAATTTTGTTCAATCATGAATCCGAGCGCCGGGGAGAGACCTTTGTGACGAGAAAAATTACCCTGGCAGCCGCCCGGATCGCGGCGGGAAAACAGGAGAAACTGTATCTTGGGAACCTGAACGCAAAGCGGGACTGGGGCTATGCAAAAGATTATGTAGAATGTATGTGGATGATGCTGCAGCACCCGGAGCCGGAGGATTTTGTCATTGCCACGGGAGAGACACGGACCGTGCGGGAGTTTGCAGAGAAAGCTTTTGCCTGTGCGGGGATGGAACTTCACTGGCAGGGAGAAGGCGTGGAGGAGAAAGGAATCGACCGGGCCAGCGGGCGGGTGCTGGTGGAGGTATCGCCGGAGTTTTTCCGTCCGGCGGAGGTGGAGCTTTTGCTGGGAGATCCCGCCAAGGCCAGGGAAACCCTGGGCTGGAATCCCAGAAAGACATCTTTTGACGAACTGGTGTGCCGGATGACAAAGGCAGATATGGAGCTGGTAAAAAATTCTAAGGAAGCGGGGGTTTTGTAATATGAGACTGGACAGAAAAAAGAAAATCTATGTAGCCGGACACCGGGGGCTGGTGGGCTCTGCCCTGGTGCGCCGCCTGGAGCAGGACGGATTTACCCGCATTATTACCAGAACCCATGAGGAACTGGACCTGACAAGACAGTCCCGGGTGGAAGAATTTTTCCGGGAAGAGCAGCCGGACTATGTGATTCTGGCTGCAGCCAAGGTAGGGGGGATTTATGCCAACGACACCTATCCGGCAGATTTTATACTGAAAAACCTCCAGATTGAGTGCAATGTGATTGCGTCGGCGTATGAAAACCGGGTGGAAAAACTTCTCTTTCTGGGAAGCTCCTGCATCTATCCCAGGGAATGTCCGCAGCCCATCCGGGAAGAATATCTGCTGAGCGGCTATCTGGAGAAGACCAATGAGGCTTATGCCCTGGCGAAAATTGCCGGGTTGAAAATGTGCTCCTATTTTAACCGGCAGTACAAGACTAGCTACATCAGTGTAATGCCCTGTAATCTGTACGGCATCAACGACAATTTCGCCCGGGAAAATTCCCACGTCCTTCCGGCCCTTATCCGCAAATTCCATGAGGCCAAGCAAAACGGGGAGGCTGCGGTGACGGTATGGGGAAGCGGCACGCCCCTGCGGGAATTTCTGAATGTAGATGATCTGGCGGATGCCTGCCTGTATCTGATGGATCACTATGAGGGGGATGATTTCTTCAATGTGGGTTATGGTAAAGAGGTAACGATTCTGGAACTGGCCGAACTGGTGAAGAAAGTGGTCGGGTTTGAAGGAGAAATTGTCCTGGATCCCTCCAAACCGGACGGAACGCCCCGGAAGCTGACGGATATCAGCCGGATCCGGGCGGAGGGATGGGAGCCGAAGATTGATCTGGAAACGGGAATACGCAGGACTTACGAGTGGTTTTGCGAAAAATATGAGACGGGAGATTTTGCGGAGCGATGAGCAAAAAAGAGCCTGTGAAGCTTGGGCCCATACGGAAAACGTATATCTGGGGAACGGAGGACTGGCTGTTGTCTTACCTGCATCCGGGATTTGAGGAGATCCCTCTGCTGATTAAAGAAATTACGGCAAGGGAGCCCCTTTCGGTCCAGGTACATCCGGGCGACGGCTTTGCCTGGGAGCAGGAACGCTCCAGGGGAAAGACCGAAATGTGGTATGTGACGGACTGTGAGCCCGGAGCATACCTGTATTACGGGCTGAAGCACAGGATTTCTCCCAATGAATTCCACAAGCGAATTCAGAACCAGACCCTGCTGGAAGTGTGCCGGAAGGTTCCGGTGAAAAAGGGGGATGTATTTTATATTCCCGCCGGGCTTCTTCACGCCATCGGGAAGGGGATTACCGTCATAGAGGTCCAGCAGAGCTCTGATATTACTTACCGGGTATACGATTACAACAGGGAAGACGCGGACCACAGAAAGCGGCCGCTTCATATCGGGAAAGCGGCGCAGGTGGCCGGCTGGATGCCGCCCCTTCAGGGAAGGCATCCCATGGGACCCCGCATTGAGAAAAATGGATATTCGAGAACTTTATTGGTGCAATGTCCATATTTTGTGGTACAATTATATGAAGTGGAGGAAGAGATGGAGGGAACGCTTTCAGGCGCCTTCCAGTCTGTCTTGATCCTGGAGGGGAAGGGGACGCTGCGGTGCGGACCGGAAAGCTTTGAAGTGAACAAAGGAGACAGCTTTTTTCTTCCGCAGGAAATGGGGAGCTATACGCTTACCGGAAGACTGCAAATACTCATAAGCGAGGTGTGACATATGAATTTAAAATTTGGAACAGGCGGACTGCGGGCGGCCATGGGACCGGGGCCGGACAAGCTGAACCTGAAAACGGTGCAGGAGGCGACGCTCGGCGTGGCGGCTTATGCAAAGAGCCTGAAAGAGGAACCGTCAGCGGCCGTGGCCTATGACAGCCGGAATCATTCGGAGGAGTTTGCCCGTGAGGCGGCAAGAGTGCTGGCTCTGAAAGGGTGCAGGGTCTATCTCTATCCCCGTATGATGCCGACTCCCACGCTCTCCTTTGCAGTACGGTATCTGAAATGCGACGTGGGAATCTGTGTGACGGCCAGCCATAACCCCAAGGAATATAACGGCTACAAGGTTTACGGATCCGACGGCTGCCAGGTCACGAGCGAAGCGGCGGACGCCATTCAGAGCTGCATGGAGCGGGCGGACAGGCGGGAGGCAGAGGAAAACCTGCCTCTGGAATATTTTGAGGAATCCGGACAGATTTCGTATATTGAGGACAAGGTGCTGAAAATGTTTTTGGCATCGGTCAGTAAAAAGAGAACGCAGAAAAAGCTTGTCTCCGGCCTGCGGGTGGTTTATACGCCGCTTCACGGGACTGGGCTTAGCTGTGTGAGCAGTATTTTAAAATACATCGGGCTGCAGGATCTGCAGATTGTAAAAGAGCAGGCCAGGCCGAACGGGGATTTCCCCACTTGTCCCTATCCCAACCCGGAGGAACCCAAAGCCCTGGAGCTGGGACTTGCCTGGTGCAAGAAGACGGACGCGGATCTTCTGCTGGCCACGGATCCGGACTGCGACCGGGTGGGCGTGGCGGCAAAGAAAAACGGGGTATTGGAACAGCTGAGCGGCAACCAGGTGGGTGTTCTGCTGCTGGATTACATTTTGAAATCCAGGCAGGAGGCGGGAACCCTGCCGGAGAATCCGGTAGTGATTAAGACCATAGTGACCACCTCCATGGCTGATAGAATTGCAGAACATTACGGGGCGGAAGTAATTGACACCCTGACCGGCTTTAAGTATATCGGCGAGCAGGTGGGAGCGCTGGAAAAAAACAAAGAGGCGGACCGCTTTGTCTTTGGATTTGAGGAGAGCTGCGGCTATCTCATTGGAAGCTATGTGCGTGATAAGGACGCCGTGGGGGCGGCCATGGTTATCTGCGAGATGGCGGATGTCTACAAGTCCCAGGGAAAGACCCTGTGGGATGTGCTGGAAGAACTGTATGAGACTTACGGACACTATGAGACTACTTTAAAAAATTATGAATTCCAGGGGGCGGATGCCCGGAAACGTATGGACCTGATCCGGAAGGGACTGTCAGAGAAGCCGGGCATGAAGATGCAGGGCTCCCGGGTGGTCCGCTATGTGGATTACCAGGAAGGGATTGACGGGCTGCCCAAGTCGGATGTGCTGAAATTGTGGACGAAGAACGGCTCGGAGATTGTGCTCCGGCCTTCCGGGACAGAGCCGAAGATCAAAGTATACGTAGAGAGAATCGTTTGAGAAACCGGGAGATGACAGAGACAGAAAAGAAACTGAAACGGCTGGAGGAGCATCTGCAAAGCTTGGGAAGCGCTGCCGTGGCTTTCTCCGGCGGAACGGATTCGGCCTTTTTGCTGGCTGCTGCCTTCCGGGTCCTGGGAGAACAGGCGGTGGCTGTGACGGCGCGGTCGGCAGCCTTTCCCGGCCGGGAGCTGGAGGAAGCTTTGTCCTTTACAAAAGAAAGAGGAATCCGCCATCTTGTTTTTGAGTTTCCGGAAATGCAGGTGGAAGGATTTGCAGAGAATCCGCCGGACCGCTGTTATTACTGCAAACGTGAAATTTTGCGGCGGATGCGGGAAATAGCCGGAAGGGAAGGACTGGCCCGGGTGATAGAGGGATCCAATGCGGACGACGCGGGTGATTACCGTCCAGGGGCCAGGGCAGTGCGGGAACAGGAGGTAGAAAGTCCTTTGCTGAAGGCGGGACTGACGAAGGCGGAGATCCGGGAGGTGTCCAGGGCGTGGGGGCTTCCCACCTGGGCAAAACAGTCGGCTGCCTGCCTGGCGTCCCGGTTTGCTTACGGGGAGCCGATTACCAGGGAGAAACTCAACATGGCGGAGAAGGCAGAAGACTGGCTGCGGGATCGGGGCTTTGGACAGCTCCGGGTGCGGGTCCACGGAAATCTGGCCCGGATAGAGGTGACAGAGGCGGATTTTTCCAGGGCTTCTGAACCGCAGTTCCGCAGAGCGCTTGCCGGGGCTTTCCGCCGGATGGGCTTTGCCTATGTGACCCTGGATGCGGAAGGCTACCGGATGGGAAGTATGAACGAGGTTTTGGAGCCATGGATGTGAGAGAACTGCTGCGGCAGGTGCGAGAGGGAACTCTGGAGATTGAGGAGGCGGAGCGGCAGTTAAAAAAGCTTCCTTATGAAGATTTGGGATTTGCCAAGCTGGATCACCATCGGAAGGTCCGCCAGGGCTTTGAGGAGGTGGTCTACTGCAGAGGCAAAGCCCTGGAACATTTGGTGGAGATTTACCGGACGCTTTCGGAGGAAGGCATCGATGTACTTGGAACCAGGGCGGATGAAGAGCAGTACCGGGCGGTGAAAAGGGAATTGCCGGATGCGGCTTTTGATCCGGTTTCCGGGATTTTGAAGGTGCAGCGGCACAGACAGGAAGCGGTGGGGAAAATCGTGGTCTGCACGGGCGGGACAGCGGATGTTCCGGCAGCGGAGGAGGCAGCCCAGACGGCGGAATTTTTCGGAACACGTGTAAAGCGGCTGTTTGACGTGGGCGTGGCAGGCATTCACCGCCTGATTTCCAATATGGATGCCTTTGAAGAGGCGAACTGCGTGGTTGCCGTGGCAGGGATGGAAGGCGCTTTGGCCGGTGTGGCCGCCGGACTTGTGGACGTGCCGGTCATTGCCGTACCTACTTCGGTGGGGTACGGCGCCAGCTTTGGGGGGCTTTCTGCCCTGCTGACGATGGTAAATTCCTGCGCAAACGGAATCACGGTGGTGAACATTGACAATGGCTACGGCGCCGGATATGTAGCCACACAGATCAACCGTCTGGCTGTGGGCGGAACAAAATCAAGGAGATAGGGCGGGAAACAGAAGTGGAAGAGAAAAAGACGTTATACCTGGAATGCTATTCCGGGATCAGCGGCGACATGACGGTGGCAGCCCTGCTGGATCTGGGGGCGACGGAAGAGAATCTGCGCCGGACTCTGGCGCGGCTTCCGGTGGACGGCTATGAGATCCGGGTCGGCCGGGTGATGAAAGGCGGCTTGGATGCCTGTGACTTTGATGTGATTCTTGCGGAAGATGCCTGCCGTCAGGCCCATGGGCATACGCATTCCCACGCCCATGCCCACAAGCACCGGACCTGGAGGGATATTGAGGCGCTGCTGGAACAGGCGGAGCTGAAACCGGAGGTCCTGGAATGGTCGAAACGGATGTTTCGGATAGTAGCCGAGGCTGAGGGCAGGGTACACGGTTATCCGGCTGAGGAAGTACATTTCCATGAGGTGGGAGCCGTAGATTCCATTGTGGATATTGTGGCTGCCGCTGCCTGTCTGGAGGAGCTTCGGGTCGGCAGGATTCTGGTATCGGAGATTTGGGAGGGGAAAGGACATGTCCGCTGCCAGCACGGGATTCTCCCGGTGCCGGTGCCGGCGGTTACGGAGATTGCTTCAGCCCACGGGCTTTTCCTGAAGCAGGCGCAGCAGGAGGGAGAGATGGTAACGCCTACAGGGGCTGCGGTGGCAGCGCTCTCGGAGGGGAGGAGGCCGGAAGCCTTTACGGTAGAGCGGGTGGGAATCGGAGCGGGAAAGAAGGAATTTCCCCGAGCGAATGTTCTGCGGGCTATGCTGATTGAAGAAAAGCCGACGGAGGATCTCTGGATGCTGGAGACCAATGTGGACGACTGCCCGGGAGAAGTACTGGGCTATGCCATGGAATGCCTGTTGGAGGCCGGGGCAAAGGATGTGTTTTTTACGCCTGTGTTTATGAAGAAGAACCGGCCGGCGTATCAGATTTCCGTGCTGTGTGCGGAGGAACAAATAAGGGAGATGGATGCTGTTTTGTTCCGGGAAACTACGACCATCGGCGTCCGGCGCAGCCGGGTACAGAGGGAGGTCCTGGAGCGCAGAGCCCGGGAGGTTGAGACGATCTACGGGCCGGCGCTGGTGAAAGTATGCGGCCTTGAGGGGAAAGAAGTGTGCTATCCTGAGTATGAGAGTGTAAAACGGATCTGCCGGGAACAAGGGCGCTCTTTCCGGGAAATTTACCAGGCGGTGCAAAAGGCAGCAGATCCGTAAAAAGTGCTTGTAATATGTATCGAATTAGAATAAAATAGAGATCACAAATGAGGGATTGTGATTGTAAAAACTGTGCCTCGTCCAAGAGTGGAAGCGGCTTCTATTCTGCCATAATGGGCATTGATAATTTTCTGTGTAATTGCCAGTCCTAAGCCGGTACCGTTGGATTTATGTGAAGAAAAAGGTGTAAAAAGCGTTTCGAGTGCTTCTGGAGTCATACCGCAGCCGTCGTCCGAAATCCGGATGATAATCTGGTCCAGATATTTTCTTATGGACATGGACACACATCCATTTTCACCCGTAGATTCGAAGGCATTTTTGAGAAGATTCAAAAATGCCTGTTTTAGCTTTACCGGGTTTCCGAATACAGAAGGAAGCTGAGACGGAAGGTGAAGGGAGAAGTGTTTCCGGTTAGTCAGGATATAAGGCTGCAGGCTTTCCTGAAGAGAAAGCACTACTTCTTTTAAGTCTACTTCACACATAAAAAAGCGGCGCTTATCGCTGTAGGAAGCCAGATCGTCTAAAAGCTGATTTAAATATTCCACGTCTTCCAACGTTTGAGACCAGAATTGAAAATCTTTTACTTCCGGGTGCATGGACTCAATAAGCTGAAGAGAACTGTTAATTAACGTCAGCGGATTGCGTATCTCGTGTGTTATTTTGGCAATCGTAAAATTTGTGTCTTCCATAATTCTCTATCACTCCTGACATCCAGTGTAGCATGACAGGGAAGTTTTGACAATATAGAACAAATCGGCAAATTTCGACAAATACGGGACAGGATCCCGATAGAAAGGAGTAAATGAAATGAAACATGACGATTGTATTTTCTGCAAAATCGCCCATGGGGAAATTCCGTCTTCTACCATTTACGAGGACGAGGATTTCCGGGTTTTTCTGGATCTGAATCCAGCGGCCCGCGGACATGCGCTGATTGTCCCCAAGGAGCATTATGCAGATCTGTTTGAACTGGATGAGGAACTGTGTAAAAAAGCAATGGTTCTGGCAAAACGGCTGGTGGTAAAAATGAAAGCGGTTCTTGGCAGCGACGGGTTTAATTTGATGCAAAATAATGGAGAAGCGGCAGGGCAGACGGTATTTCATTTTCACCTGCATTTGATTCCGAGATATAAGGATGATAAGGCAGGAATTACATGGAAACCGGGCAGTGTGTCTCCCGAAGAACGGGAGGAACTGGTGAACCTGCTTACTAAAGAGTAAAGATTCAGGACGCCTGGGAGTAGGCATGTTAAATACAGAAGATAAGTTTCAGGAAATTTATGAAAAGTATAAGAATTTAGTCATGAAAGTCGCGTTTGATATGACCGGTGATTTTCATATCGCTCAAGATATTTGCCAGGAAACATTTTTGAAGCTTTACGGCTATCAAAATGATCTGGATGAATCGCGCGTGAAATCGTGGCTGATGGTAGTTGCGGCCAATCTGATTCGTGACAGGTTTCGAAAGAACAGCAGGCGCAAAGAAGTTCTTGATGAGTTTCAAGAGATTGCGGACAGCGGAGAAGAGGTGAATTGTATCGATGCCTATCTGGATCAACTAGACCGGCGGGATTTGAAGCATCGTATGCTGGAAGGGCTGAGGAAAAAGAATCCCAACTGGTATGAGGTATTTATCCTGGTGGAATATCTGGATGTGCCAAGAAAAGTCATTGCCAAACAGAGAGGAATTGCACTCAGTACCGTAGACTCCTATTTGAAGAAAAGTATGAAATGGCTGAAAGAACATTATCAGAAGGAGTATGACGAACTGTAAAAAGGGAACGCACAAGGCATTCCCTTCCAAGCTTAGGTATGAGAGGTTGCTTGTTCAATCAGCCCGATAATCGTCTCAATGGAGTCTGTCTGACTGCTCTGCTCCATGGCAGAGAAGAACGAAGAGCGGTTGTCATAGAGCTTATGGACGGCCTGAAGCAGAGCTTCTTCCGTGACGGATTCTTCCTCCAGCACCATGCTGAACCCTTGTTTTTCAAAAGACCGGGCATTCAGGATTTGATCTCCGCGGCTGGCGGCGGCGGAGAGGGGAATCAGAAGGCTTGGCTTGCGCAGGGCCAGAAGCTCGCAGATGGCGTTGGCGCCTGCCCTGGAAATTACAATGTCTGCAAGGGCGAAAAGATCTTTTAATTCGCTCTGAATATATTCATATTGGATATAACCTGTCAGGTGATTCAGGGAAGCATCCAGTTTGCCTTTGCCGCAGAGATGGATAACCTGAAAATCCGGCAGAAGCTGCGGAAGAATCTTCCGCACGGCGTCATTAACGGCAGCAGCTCCCAGGCTGCCGCCCATTACCAGTATCACCGGCTTGTTGGCGGACAGGCCCGTGAATCGCAGTGCGCTTAAGGAATTTCCCTTGAGAAGTTCCTGACGGATGGGGGAACCGGTTAACACTGCTTTTTCGGCAGGCAGGTAAGGAAGCGTTTCTGGAAAATTACAGCAAACCTTTGCGGCAGAAGGGATGCAGAGTTTGTTGGCGAGGCCGGGTGTCATATCGGACTCGTGAATAATAGCCGGTACACGGCAGTGCTTGGCGGCCAGAACTACAGGCACGGACAC
>ERZ777305.1849-NODE-1849-length-21418-cov-4.478070_pt1 | contig 21418 bp, 29 predicted proteins | sample MGYA00374965_ERZ777305 | MGnify/ENA primary metagenome ERZ777305 (study PRJEB29328, sample SAMD00013331) | mouse gut metagenome | study: EMG produced TPA metagenomics assembly of the Metagenome analysis of fecal microbiota from mouse which was promoted... | reverse complement strand
ATGCTGTCGATCAGCCGCCGGGTCATTTTCTTGTCAACCTTGCTCCAATAGGTCAGAATCAGGGAATTTGCAACCCAGCCGAACATACGGGAAACGCACGTGAAATAATTCTTCACGTCGGTATCAGCCGGATAACAGGCGGTTTCGTTGCCCCAAAGCACATAGCCGCCGATGAAGTTCAGCGCGGTAACAATGCCGTTGCTGTTCAGGTAGTTTGCATTCTGCAAGTCAAGCAGAATTTCCGTGCCGTCAGCCAGAACCGCGCTGTCGATCTGCAAAAGCTTGTTCGACGGGCTTTCTGCCGGACAACCGCCGTTGTCCGAATCGGTCTGCCCCATGCGCCCCGCCATCTGCACGGAAAGGTGAAAAACACGGTCCCCAAGCTTCACCAAAGGCCAGCAAAGAATCTGCCCTTTGTTGTTGATATTCTGCGCTTTCTTCCATGCGGGAACGTCTGCATAGTGGGTCGCTTCCGTTGTGTCAACGTCAATCATGGCTTTCCCCTCGAACACGCCGTTGATCGACGCGGCCTTTGCAACCATGACCGCCGCAACCGTGGATTTATGGGACCAGCCGGGGCAAAGCACCAAATCGGCGACAATCCCATATTTCGGGAAAATGGAATCGTACAGTTCAAGGCCCGAACTCTTCTTCGTGTTCGTGTCAAAGCCGCCGATGATCTCATTTTCCGTGATCGCGGAGGGGTTCACCGCGTCGAACGAAATTGTCAGTTCCCCCGTGTTTTCGGGAATCGTCCCGCCCTCCAGCACTTCAAGAATCAGGTTTTCGCCCTCATAGAACAGGTCATAATCTTTCCCCACCGTGTAGGTAGTAACCCGCACGCTGTCTTTCAGGGCTTCAAGGGGTAAAAGAACCTTGCCGTCGTTAATGGGATAGTTCTTTTCCTCCACCGCCTTTTTGTGCTTTGTCGGGTCAAGGATATTGACGAACACAACGGGGGAAACGCTGTAAAGCTTGAACTGCGAATAGATCATTTCACAAATCGGGTATTTCTCCCAATCGTCGCTATACCCCATAGCGGAAACCGCTTCCGCGTAGTTCTGAACCATGACAGGCTCATTGACGGGGCCGCCGACGGTATGAACCGGGGCCGCGCCCACCACAAAGGCAACGCCGCAATCAGCCGTAACAGGGGTCGAAAGCGACGTGTCAACCTGTCTTGTCGATACACCATGATAATAATTAGGCATGATTAAACCTCCTTATTGCCGCGCATTGCCGAAACAATGTCGCTGTAATACTTGTGTGCGATATTTCCGGGGGTTTTTACCTTGACCGAAAACGCCGCCAACTTGTCCGCCGGAACAATCAGCTTTTCGATCTGCGGGTAATCCTCCAGCGCGTCCGAAAGATAATTCTTCACGTCCTCAAACGCTCCGCGGAATACGGTATTTTCTTTCAGCCGCCCGCGGGGAAGCGACGGCCCGGCGTAAACAAACAGGTTATACCCCTGCTGGGCTTCCTGCTTGCCCTCTGCGGGCTTTTCCGGCGGGGTAGTGTTGTTATCCTCCCCGGACCCGTCGCCGCCGTCTGCGCCGCTCTGCGGGCTTTCTGCGGGTGCTTCTTCTCCGTCGCCGTTTTCGCTGTTTCCAATCCCACCGCCGGGCGCGTCCTGCTGGCCCTCTGTGCCGCTCTGTACGGCGTTTTCTCCGCCGTGGGTGTCGTTACCTTGCCCGGACGTTTCGCCGCCGTCTGCGCCGCTCTGCGGGCCGTTTTCGGGCTGTTCTGCCGCTTTCAGCGCGTCCATAATCTGTGTTTTTGTCATGCTGTCGTCAGCTTCAATGCCGTTCAATGCGGCAATTTCCAGCAACTCGTCTTTCTTCATGCCGGGTTTGAACTCTATTCCTGCCATATAAAATTGACCTCGCTTTCTATAATTGGCATACTCCAATTAGTCATCATTTCGCCCAAATAATAAGGGCGGGTACTGTCCGGGTAAACAATCGTTTCAAGGGGTGGTCGCAAAGTATACCGATCTGCAATCATGCCGTCGCGCATGAAAGCAATTTTAATCCGGGTCAGCAGATTCAGAACGCACCGTGCGCCCTCTTCCGCGTCCTCTGAATACGTCGCGGCAACAATTCGCACCATGCAGACGCATTCGGGGTGTTCCCTCGGCTCTTGCGTGTCATTACTCTTGATGTACTGCAAAAGAACATAGGGAATCCGCTTTGTTTCCGCGTCCTTGTCAGGCAACCGCATTGTATAGACTTCCGGCGGGCGTTCCTTATGTTCTCCGCTCTTCCTGTCTACCCGAACGGGCAAAATCAGGTCTTTTGTTTCCCTTTCGACGAACGCTTTCATTGCGTCCAGTAGGTCTAAAGGTGTCATACTACCTCCCGTACCCGTTCAGAATGCGGGTTATTTCATGCTCAACGCGCTTGTCGATGGTGTCTTGTGCCGCTTCCTCCACCTTGTCAAGCACGTTTTCATTTGCCATCATGTGCGCGGGGGACGGCCCGAAAAGCTGCTCGGAGGAATCGCGCCGCCGCGTCATTCGTTCAAATACGCCCACACCGTATTTTCCCAAATTTGCGACGAAAGCGTGTTCCAGCCGCTTTCCGCCCTCCGCTTTCAGCACCGAAACGGAAACGGTCTTTTGCGCCGGGGCCGACGGGGAAACCTTGAAGCGTTTTAGCGGAATGACCGTCCCGGCAAACTCGATTGAACCCACCAAGTCGCCCGCGGTCGCCCGCTTCATCTTCATGTTTTGATTCGCGGTAATGTCCCCTTGCTTGATGTTGTACGTCTGCCGGATTTCTTTTCCCGATTGCGAACGCACCGTACCCAGCGCACGGTTTATCACATTGAAAAGAACCCGGTTCGGCGCGCCGTGCAAGTCGCCTAAAAGCAGATTGACCCGCTCGATCTGTTCGTTTGTAATCTCAATCATTCTTCCGTCAACCCCTCCAAGTAAAGCACGATTTCCCCGGCTTCCGGGTGAACCTTTGTAATCGTGTAAAGGTCGTCGCCGATCTCCACGGGTTCGCCTTTTTTCGGGGTTCGTTTCAGTAGGGAAAGGGGAACATACATGACAAGATCGACAAGAACTAAGCCGTCTACATGGTCCGTAGACGGCTTTTTCCTGTCCTGTGCGCCACCGTCGTCCAGAATAACCGGGCCTTTGTAGCGGGTCCCGGAAATCCAAAATTCTAATACGTCGCCGTGCTCGGTGCTGTTATGGAATACCGCCGTTAAATCCCGCTCGACTTGCGCCTTGAAGTTCATACAAGGCCCTTTGCAACGAACCAGCTATTGACTTCATGCGGCACGGTCAACGGGCGGCTGTTCAGTTGCAGGAAACGGCGGTCTGGCCGACGCTCCACCCATGTCTGCGGCACTCTGTCGCCCTCGACGGTAACAAAGTCCTTGCCCTCTTCGGGGATCATGGTAATTGCGCCGTAGTAAATAGAATAGTCCGCTTCGGTCGAAAGCAAGGCAAGCGCACCATCGGGAACCAGCGGCTTGTCCTCTGGGGCCGCCGGGTTTGTCCAGTTGTCAAGGAACCATTCGTTATACTGGTAAATATCAAGGCCCAGCTTGTGAATAGTCCCGATATAGGTTACACCGTTCGGAAGCTGGCGGGGCTTGATAACCGCCAGATCATACGCCCGCACGTCTAAAACGTCCTTGACTTTCGGGTGTTTGACGAACACATTTGCAACGTCTTTCGCCATAATGCAGACATTGCAGTTAATGAAGCCGTTTTTCTGCACGGTTTCATGCCACCGCTCAATGTCCGCCATCGGGTCGGAAGTATCGGCGGACCATTTCAGCGCGTCGGTGACGATTGTTTCGGTATTGCTGAAACCAAAGTCGATTACTTCGTTCAGCCCCTCGCCGATAATGGGAATTTGCCCTGTGAAAAGGGCGGTCGCCGCCATCCACTCTTCACGGCGCACGTTCATTTCGTCCAGTTCGCGGAAATCCCTTGCCAGTTTTTCAATGGCCCGTTCTGCTGGCTTTTTCCCACTATAGGGATTCTCGCCTGCGGACCGCTCCAGCAAGTCGTCTGTATTTGTCACTTTGTTCGGGGCAAGCATGGGCGCGGTATAGGTCTTTGTCTGATACCCGCTGTTCGGAACAGTTCTGCCGCCGATTTTCGGGTGAACGAACGGGGCAAGGGCGCGGTTTCCTTTCCTGAAATCCACGTCAACGCTCTTTGTCACGAATGTTTCGCGGGTTCTGAAAAAGGTGTCGCGGAAAAACGTATGCACGGGGGGCATACGCTCCACAATCTTTTTCAGCGTGCGCGGGGTGTAAATGCTGTTTTCAATAGCCATTTTCTTTTCCTCCTATCACTTCAAAAAGATTCCCAGCTTGCGGAAAGCGGGTTTCAGGGCTTCGACGGTTACGCCATCCGGCAAGATCAGCGCGTCGGCAAAAAATTCGCCTGTCAGATAGCACACAACGCCGCCGTCGGTGCTGTTGCCTGCGGCGATACCGTGCAAATTGGCCAGCCCGTTTTCCGTGGCTTCGCTGATTCCGTCTGCGGTCTTAATAACGGGGGCATATTTGCGGACGGTTTCGCCGCTCTTTACGTCCCCAGCTTCCGTTACAACGTGGAAGTCGCCCGCAAAGAAATTCACGGGGTTTGTCTGGTCTTTCTGGATTTCATACATGGTGTTTCCCTCCTTATTTCGCCGCGGGGAAAAGCTTGTCAAGAACCGCGTCAACCTCTTTGTCGTCGTCCTTGTCCGCCGCTCCCTCAATTCCTGCGCCCGCTCCAACGTCGCCCGCTTTGCTGTTCTTCGCGTCGTCGGCGCGGTCCTGAATGTACTTGCCGCCCTGCTTGCGCTGTTCGGCGATAATTGCTTTCGCAACGTCGCCCGCCGCGGTCGGCTTTGTGAACTTCGCTTCGTTCACGATAGCGTCAAAGCCGGGAAGTGCCACTTCCTCAATGTCCTGAATCCGCGTGCGCTCCGCCGCGGTTGCCGCTTCCTCGATCTGCTTTGTCAGTTCAGGAAAAGCCGCTTTCAGGTCGGCAACCGTCTTTATGTCCTTAATTCCGTCCATGTTCTGATCGCTCCTTTTCGGTTCTGTTTTTAATTTTGTATTTGAAAAACCGCCCGGCGTGTGGGCCGCAAGGCGGTTTAACAACGAAACGGGCATATTCGGGAATTGTTCAAGGTTCATTGAAACGCTGTTTACAATAACCTTTGCGGCGTTTTCAACGGTCGTGTCTGCTTCCTCGAACATAAGCCGATCACAAAAGCCAGCGTCAACCGCCTGTTTCCCGTCAAACCATGTTTCCGCCGCCATGATCGCGGCGATTTTCTCCGCTGTCTTGCCCGTTTTCAGGGCATAGCCGTTCACAATGCTTTGCTTAATCACTTTCAGTTCTTCCGACGCTTTCGCAAGGTCGGTTTCGTTGAAGTAACCTAAAAGGCCGATTGACGGGTCATGCACCATGAACACGCCGTTTCCCGGAATTTCGATCACGTCGCCCGCCATTGCAACGATTGTCGCCGCGGACGCGGCCCAGCCGTCGATCTTGACCGTGATTTTCGCCGCATTGTCTTTCAGCCGGGTATAAATGGCATTTGCGGCGAACACGTCCCCGCCGCCGCTGTTGATTCGCACGACGATTTCAGGGACGTTCCCCAGCGCGTTCAATTCCTCCGTAAACTGCAAGGGGGTTACTTCGTCGCCCCACCATGTTTCGGAAGCAATATCGCCGTATAAAATCAATTCCGGGGCGGCGTTTTCGTTCGCCGCGGCCCGGAAATCCCAAAATCGCTTATTGCTCCCCTTGCTCTGCGCCGGGGCTTTCGGTCTTTTCTGTTCCTGTGCCATCCTGTTTAACCTCCCTCAATGCTTTTTCTTCACGTTTTAGCTGTGCAATGTTGCGGTCATAATCGGACCCATTCATTTCCATTGCTTCACGCCCGCGGGTCGAAAAACCGTTTTGCACCCGCTTTTCTGCCGCTGTAACTTCCTGAACAGGATTCAAAAGCCCCTGCGCGGGGCCGTTCCACTCCGCCCCGGTGAAAGCCTTTCGCCTGATCGGGTCGCTAAAAAAGCCAGGCGCGGGGATTCTTCCCTTTGCGACGGCTTCCGCGAACCATTCTTCATAAATCGGCTGGCAGAAATCGTTCGCAAGCCATGTCCGATACATTTTGAACATTTTCCATGCTTCCAAAAGCGCACCCCGCGACGCGCTATACGACGCATTGAAATTCTTTACCAGCAGTTCGTAAGGGATTTCAAGGGCCGCGCCGATCTGTCGGCATATCGCAACCACGAACCCGTCAAAGGCCGTGTTCGGCCTGCCGGGGTTTACGTCGTGGGCCTTTTCTCCCTCGTTCAAGTCCATAATCAGGCCGGGGGCAAGTTCAATCGAATTTTCGTCGTCTGCGTCCACCTGATCTTCCGGCGACACGACTTCGCCGAAACTCCCGTCGCTTGACGCTGATTCCTTTTCGATGAAGATAGCAAACAGGCCGGAAACCACGGCGGCGACAAGTTCCGCCTCTGTATAGCGGCCTAACTGCTTTAAGGCTTCAATGACCGGGGCAAGGAACGGCACGCCGCGCCGCTGTCCTATCCGTTCCCGGTTCATTATGTGAATCACGTTCCGCCGCCCGGTCTTTTCGCCCCATGCTTCAACCCGCGTCCAGCCCCTTTCGGTCATATCGTAGGACAAAGGGTGGTGTTTGCTGATATGGTATGCGACGACTTCCCCCGCGTCGTTTGTTTCAACGCCGCCGACAATGTGCGGGTCAAGTGTCCCGTTTGGATTGCTCAACCTGTCCGCTTCAATCAGGCAGATTCTAAGGTCATAGGGCATATTGACCCGCGATGTAATGGGAAGCGTTGCTATAACGTCGCCGCTCATAAGCCAATTCAGGAAAGCAAGCTGCTGTAATTCATAGAAATTGTCCAGCCGCTCCAAATCGCACGCCGGGGAATCAGCCCACAAAGCAAATTCCCGTTCGATCATGCTTTCAAGTTCCCGCGCGGCTTCCTCTGTCATTCCCAAAACCTCATAATCGACTTGACTTTTCAGCTTCAGGCCGGAACCGACGACGTTTGTTCTGCACGTTTTTAGCGCGCCCGTCGCAAGGGGAACCCCCATATAAAGATCACGGCAACGTTGGCGGAGGGTCGAAAGGTTTTCTTGTATGTCCTCTTTCGCAGAACCTCCGCCGTATGTCCAGCCGATCATGCCCTTTTTGGTATGCGACGCACCGTAATTGCTATACCCGCTGTCCAGTATTTCAAGTTTCCGGCGGGCCGCGGCACGTTTCACCGCTGTTTGCGGAAATACAGCGGCAACCGCTCTGTCAAAGATGTTCAAAGCGTTTCACCGTCCTTTCTTACAGGTCCCGCGGAACTGCCCTGTATATGCGGTTCCTGCCGCCGCGCTTTTCGATGTTCTCCAGCCGGGCAACTTCGTTCGTCCAGTATTCAATTTCTTTCCTGATCTCCGAAAGATTCGCTTTTGTCAGGCTCCGCGAACCTATCGTATAACTTTGATGTGTCGTAACCTCCAATTCTGCGTTTAACCATGCGTCAAGGTGCTTTCGTGCGATTTCAAGCCGTGTTCTTCCCTGTGCCATTTATAGAATACCTCCGTTCGTTCTGGACCGTCTGCCGCGCTTTTTCGGCGTTGCCGCGGGCGCGGACGGGTCAGGCTTTTTCAAAACAGGATTCGCAATTTCAAGCGCGACGGTCGCATAATTCCGAATGTCCAGCGGTTCATTTCGCTTGTACCCTCCGTCTTTCAGGGTCCAGACGTATTGTGCTTTACCCTTTTTGTAGGTCATAACCATTTTTTCAGCGGTCAGCCCCCGGAAATATTCTTGCGTGTACCCCCGGTCTTTGTCTTTCGGAAAATGACAGTAGTTCGGTCCCTCTTCCTGCACCGCCAGCCGCTGATACAAAATCGCCTTGCCCGTGTCAACTCCAATCGTGAACAATGGCGTTTTTACGCTGTTTGCGGTTGACGGCCTATTGAAATACGGCACGTCCGCGCCGCCCTTGCCTTTGATAGCAAAGACGCGGCGGGCCGTCCGTTCTTTGCAGAAACGGTAAACCTGATTCGTAAAGTGACCGCCGGAATCCACGCAAGTACAAATGATTTTCAGCCGCCGCCCGTCCGCCGTTGTGAACGTCTGCGAAAGAAAAGCGTCAAGTTCATTCCAAACGGGCTTCAATTTCAAGTCGCCGTAAATCGCTTGATACCGAATACCCCAGCTTTCCTTGTCAACGCCCCATCCGACAACTTCAACCTCGAAACGGTCGTCCTGCACGTCAACGCCCGCGGTCAGCACCAGCACTTCTTCCGGCACTTCGCAATTATATTTTTCCCGCCGCTTGTAAAGATCGTCGGTTTCGATCTGTTCGCCCTCTTCTTCCCATGTCTGCCCCATTTCGGTATTCGTCCAGACTTTGAGAAGTTCAATATTGCCTTTCTTTTTTTCGTCGTTCGCGGTAATGAACTTTTGCACAATCTCCCGCCATTCGACGAACATTGAAGCAAGGGCGTTCAGGTGAAATCCGCGCACTTTCCGTTCGGGAAACCGTGCGACAAACTTTCCGCCGCCGAAATGCTCTTTCCACTCTGTTTCACTTGATATAACGCCGCATTCTGGACACACGCACGAAATTTCTTCAAGGTCGTTCGGGTCAAATACAATGTTCGCCCATTCAAGAGGGGTCAGCGCACCGCACGCTGGGCAAGGCACGTTCCATTCCTCTTGCGTGCTGTGTTCGTATTCAACTTCGATTCTTGAAAGCCCCTTGATTGTCGGCGTTGACACGTCAACTTCTTTTTTGTTCCAAAATGTAGTAAGCCGCTTCCCCGCAAGTAAAAGGGGGTCGCCCTCATTGCCCGCCGTCGCCGGGTATCTGTCGATTTCGTCGGCAAGCAATATCCGAATTGGACGGGAAGCAAGGGACGACGGGGAATTTGCCCCTACGATCGTTACATGACCGCCGGGGAAAATCTTTTGCAAGATCGTGTTTCCGCTGTTTCTTGCCTTGTCGTTTACCTTGTCCCGCAAAACGGGGGTGTCGCGCAACATGGGGGAAAGACGGTCTTTGCTGAATGATTCGCCCATCTGTATAGTGGGTTGCAATACCATGATCGGCGACGGGTCGTAGTGCATGAAATAGCCTATCGGGTTTAGAATGAACCCGTCCGTCTTTCCGATCTGCGCCGCGCTCATGACGACAACTTTTTGAATGCTTACGTCGCATATCGCGTCCATGATTTCTTTCTGATACGGGGCCTTTGACGTGCGCCAGCGGCCCGGCTCTGCCGACGATTCAGACGAAAGACGGCGGTATTCGTCCGCCCATTCCGAAATTGTCATGTCCGGCGGCGGGGCAAGAACCGCGAAAATCCGGCAAAACAAATCAACCGTCGCTTGCTTCATCGTCCTTTGCCCCCTCTCCAAATGCGGCGTTGAAGTCTGAAAGTTCCTGCAATGCTTCGTCGATATGCTCTTTTAGCAGTTTGAATATTTCCGCCCTGTCCGTTTTCCTGCAAAGAACCGGGGCCAGCTTCGCGGGGATAGCCATAAGCCGCGCTTTGAAGTTCACCAACATATCTTTCATGACGGCTTCTATGTCCTCCGACGCATGAAGTCGGTTTTCTTTCAACTGCAATTCGTATTCTTCGTTTTTCCGCTTCGCCCGAACCAGTTTTGCCCGCTCGGTGTTGTAGTCTATCGCTTCTTCGCTTTCCGGGTTCCGCTTTCGTAGGTAGTTTATATAGCGGCGGTTTGTGTCGATCAGGTCGTACAGGCCGGGGCGAACCTCTGCAATCACTTTTTCGTCGCGCAACTGCCGCACCCGCCGTTCGGACACGTCCATAAATCGGGCAACCGCTTTCACGTCGTAAAGTTTCAAGTTTTTTCACCCCTCCCGATCTGCGCGAACCGCTTTTTTGACCCCCTCCCCCTAAAAAACGCCCGCCGAACCGCGGAAGCGTTCAAAAATTTTTTGTCCCTGCCCCTGCGCTGGGGTCGCCGAACCCGCAAGCTTTGTCAGCTGCCGAAAGAACCTATCGCCGGGCCGCTGTCACACGTCTAAATCGTCCGAAATATCGTCGCTTTCGTCGTCGATCTCGCCTGTTTCCGGGTTTACCTCGAATGCGCCGGATAATTTTTGCTTTGCAAGGTTGTACTTGCGTTCTTCAAGCCGCACCCGGCGGCATTCCAGTTCATACCCCTTGATTGAATCAAGCAGTTTTATAACGCGCCCGTGTATCTTGTTCAACTCTGCTTCAAGCTTCATCGTTCGGTCAAATGCGCTGGCTTTTATAACCGTCTGCATTGTGACATTATATGCGCTCTCTTCCAGTTCCCGCGCCCTGTCGCCTGTGGTGTCCTGCAAGGCCGCAATCTCCCTTTGCAGACGTTCCAGTTTCTTTTCCTGCTGTCGTGTCGGCGGCTTTCCTCCCTCGCCGCTGTCCATATCCCAAAGCAAGGAATCTTCTTCCCGTTGCAGGGCTTCCAGCTTTTCGCGCTGTTGCTTCAACCGCTCTTGACCTTTCGGCGTTCTCATTTCCACCACGCGGTCTATATACAGGCTGTCCGGCTCCGCCGCTTCAAGCGCGGCAATCTTGTTTTGCAAGTCGATTTCCTTTGCTAAAAGCTGTTTCAACTCTTCAAGCATATTTGTTTCGGTGTCCAGTGTTAGGCCCTCAATATATGCCCGCTGTTCCGGCTGGAGATCGTCAAGGCGAACCGCGGTATATGCGCCGTGTGTTTCCGCATTCCTGTTCCCTGTGGGCGCGCCCGCTCCCGCGGCGTTCTTGTTGCCCGGCTGTCCGCCGCGCTTCCGGGGCGGTTTCTGCGCGTCAAGGGCGGCTTGCCACCCGTCCGCGCTCTTCCACTTGCGAACCTGCGCGGGGGTCGTGCCGACGCTCTCCGCAACCTGTCGGGCGGTCATGGTCCCGCCGGACTCCAGCCACACCCGGCGGGCTTCGTCCCGCGCCGGGCTTCTTTCGCGTGCCATGCGCCCGCGCCCCCTTTCGTTTGTTTTTCATTTTCCGCCCCGCGCACCCTTGCGGAAGCGCATAAAAAACGGGCCGTGTTCAAAACATGGTCCGTTTTTTATCATGCGGGCGGCGTGGAGGATTTCGCCGCCCGTTTCGTTGTGTTCACTTATCACGATACCCATTATAGCAGATAAATCAGGCAATGGGTGGCAATCTTATTTTTGCGGGAAATTGAACCGCGAAACCGCCTTGTTCTGCGAAAAAAGCCTTGCAAGCCGATTCAAAGCGTCGTTCCGAATATTCCGGCATTGCCGGGGGCTGTAATTGACCCGTGCCGAAATCTGTTCCCATTGTAGGCCGTCTATGTAGAACCCCAAAACAACCGCCCTTTCATGGTATGTCAGGCGGTTTAATTCCGAAAGAATTTCCGCCTTGATCTTTGCAAGCCTGCTGTTTTCACGATTCAAGCTTTCAATCGTGTTTGTGACCGAACGGGGAATGTTCAGCGCGGCCCGCTCGACGGGGCTTTCGCCCCCGCCGCTTCCGCGGGGCATTCCGTCCATATTTACCGCGCCCACCGTCGTGTAATACTGATCTTCAAGGTTCTTTATAACCCGCTCGTTCAGTTTGATTGATTTTTCAATGTCACGGTAAAACCGCAAAACCGAAATAACCTTTTCCCGCTTCATCGTCTGTTTTTCCTCCTGTGTCTGCTTTTAGGGCGGCTTGTATATCCGGCGATAGGGCCTTTCCCGTTCGCACCGCCTGATTTCCGCCCGGTATCGCTGTTCTATGTCCTGCGCCCGGCTCCGCTCCATCTTCCGCCGCTGTGCGCGGCTTTCTCTCCCGATTTCCTCCAACTCTTTCCGTAGATCGTCCAAAGCTTCAAAGTCAGACGGGCCGACCGCCGTTAAAATCCGCGAAAATTCCGCCACCGCTTCCTCTATGGCAACTCGCACGCGTTCCGCCCAAATCCGCGCGGCTTCTTTTATCGCTTCCGCTTCTTCTTCTGTAAAGCCGCCGAAAATCAATATTTTTTCCGGGTTCATCGGTTCACCCTCAATCCGCCAGCTTGTCAATGGCAATATAGAGGGCGTGAACGTCTGCCGTCCAGTCCCGCGAATGGTCGAAAGATTCCCCTTTCCCCATGCAGTATTCCAGCAGATTCTTTAATTGCAGGGCGGCGCGGTCAACGCTCATTTCTTGATTGTCTGCCCGCTCCGCGCTCATAGGCGGCGGGGAAGAGGGGGCGGGCGGTTTATCCTCGGCTTCCGGCTGTCCCTGCGGCTCTGTGCGGCCCTCTGCGGGCGTTTCCGCTGTGGGTGGCATTTCTTCCCGCCGCTTTGTTTCCGTGGTCTGTGCGGCGGGCTGTGGCGCACTTACGGGGGACGCTGGCGGTTCTTCCTGATATTCAATCGGGGGCGCGGGCGGTTGCTTGACTTCCGCCGCGGGCGGCGTGTCCTGCTTCCGCTCCCGTGCGGTTCTGATCGAGATTTCCCCGCTTTCCCTGTAATCTTCAAACGCCGCTTGCTGATCTGCCGGATTCAGGCCGGAAAGTTCATAGGCCGTCGAAATATTTATGCGGTCCTCTTGCAACTCTGCTTTGAATGCGGGGCAAAGGTTCCGAATAATCGCGTCATACCTCCCGATCTGTGTTGTGCTGGTATGAAGTACCTTTGCGATAAAGTCCCGCGTCCCGTCCGCCTGAACCTCTGCACCGCCGAACGCCGTTGCAACGATGTTTTGCAGGACGGCGACGAAACGGGGCTTTGTGCGTGCTTTCTCCAGCACTTCCCGCAAGAACCGCACTTCTTCGATCTTGTCCCATGCGGTTTTCTCCCGCTGTGAATTTGTGACAATCAGCATAAGGCCGTCGCGCACTTCCTGATCTTCCGCCGCTTCTTCGTTCGGCTCAATGTCGCACGGTACAAACTCGAATTGCGGCTTTCCCTCTTCCACAAGGGCAATCGACGCAAGCCGCCGCCTGTGTCCCGCTATGACCTTATATTTCCCGCCGTCCATCGGCACGACGACAAGGTTTTGCAGGACCTTTCCGGCGATTTCGATTGCCGCTTTCAGTTCGTCGATCTCCCGCATGGAATAGAAATTTTCTTCCGACGGCACAAGGTCAAAGACGCTGATTCTTTCAATCCGGCTTTCAGCGGGGCGGGGGATAGGCTCCCCGCCGCTTGCCGCCGCTTTCGACGCGTCGCTTAAAATCTGATTCAGATTGAATCTTGCCATAATGTACGCCCCTTTCTGTCCGATTCGGACACGTCATTTCTTGCCGCGCTCCAAATATTCCCGCACAAATGCTATATAGTCCATTGCGGCCCCGCTCCGACGACTATATTCTGCAATGGGAGATTCTGCAAAGGTGCTTTCCGTCACTTTCTCCGAATAGCGAATGTGCGTGTCGAAAACCGGGTATTCGGGCTGGCTTCGCAACCACTCTTCCCCCTGCTTGTCCGCGTCTGTCCGCTGAAAACAGGTAATCAGGCAACCCGCCAGCCGCAAGCGCGGGTTCAGGTCGTCCCGCGTGTCCTCGATCTGCTCTTTCAGTTCCGCCAAACCGTCAAAGGCGTATTTGTCAATCTTGATCGGAATAATCACGTCGTCGGACGCGACAAGGGCGTTAATGGTCGAAATGTTGATGTCGGGGGCGTTGTCTATCAAGCAATAGTCATATTCGCCCGCTATGGGGTCCAGCGCGGCCCGCAAGCGCGTTTGTTGCGGACGGGTACTGTCCATCATGACTTCAAGGTTCGCGCGAATCAGCGTCATATTGGCGGGCAATACGTCGATTCCCTCGAACCGCGTTTTCTTTATGGCTTCGTGAATATCCAGCCGCCGCGCGGTCAGTACGTCCGAAATGCTCTTGTCGTCGTAGGAATGAACCCCGAACATTTTTGACGTGTTGCCCTGCTTGTCGTTATCCACAATCAACACCCGCTTACTGTGGAAAACTGCCAGAACGTGGGCCATGTTGTCCGCGGTCAGCGTCTTTGCAACGCCGCCTTTCAGGTTGATAATTGAAATGATTTTCACCGTGCAAACCTCCTGTTTTTATTTTTGACCCGCCGGGCGGCGGGGTTAGTGCTGAATCAGCCGAAAGCGCACTCCCGGCGCGTCTTTAACCTCAATCGGCGCATACTGCCCGGAACGGTCCAGTTCAAACCGAAATTCAACCTTTCCCGTGCGGACGTAGTGAACGCAAGCAATGTCCGTGATCGTGTGAACCGTCCCCGTTGTGTCTTTGAGTTTGTCGCCGATCTCAAAGGGGCAAAACGCGTTAAACTGCGCTTGAATCATTTCTTTTTCCTGCCTTTCTTCTTTTTCTTCTTTATGGGGTAGGTGGGCGGCGTAGGTTCCTGCCGCTTTTCCTCTTCCTTTATCACTTCCAGTTCTTCCACGTCCTCCCGGCGAAAAACAAAGGCGCTTCCTGGGTCATAGTCCCCGATCATCCAAACGCGCTTGAATGATTCAAAATCGTTTTTGTACCGGGGGAATGGGTGGGTCTGTTCGGCGTAATAAATTCCCATCATCATTCTTTCGTCGTCGGCCTTGCTCCAATCGTACAGGTGGTAATATTCGCCGTTGTCGTACTCCCAAAGGGTAAGGCGAACCACCAAACCGTCAAACTGTTCATTTGCTTTCTGGATGTTCTCAAAGTCCCGGTAGGTCAACCCCTGCCCGGCGTATTGCTCCCGTAGGTCCTGAATGGTCTTACCGCCCGTTTTCAGGCGGCAACGTATAACTTTCGGTTGATAAGTCATTTATTTTCACCGTCCTTGTTATGCTTCAAATAGGTTCCCTTGCGTGTCGTCCCGCTCCAATGGGCGGACGGGCGGCGGCGCGTCAAGCACCTTGCGGCATTCCCGCGCCATTTCTTCAAGGCGCGTTACGAACTTTTCATTCACGACTTTGTAAGGGAAGATAACCGCCGCAAGCAAAAGGCCCGCTTTTGCCGCAATATAGCTTTGACCGTCCGGCGTGACCCGCTCGTATAGTTGCACCATGTCCAGCACGTCCTCCAACGGGGCAAGGTATTTCCTCTGAATGAACGTGATTCCGTTTCGGGTCTTTAGCGGTTGCAGTTCCGCGCCGCCGTAGATGATCGAAAAGTCGTCGTCGCGCAAAACCCGCTCCGCCGGGTCTGTGTCGTCCACGTTGACCGCTTCCGGCATTTCAGATCGCCGAACAACGATGTTTTCCCGCTGTTTCTCCGATATGTCGAACACGGCGCAAAGGGTTTCTTCGTCCAGTATGGGAAGCCCGATCAAAGGGTATATCGCGTAACCGTCGCCCAGCCATTGCGTGATTTCCCCCGTGCTGTCCAGCTTGTCAAACAGGCGGAACCCCTTTGCTTTATTGCATAGGGCGACAACCTTTTTCAGTTTCATTCCGCGTCCCCCTCCCAATTCCACCAGCCTTGCTTGCCGCGGGCCGGAATAGGCTTGTCGAACATAACGGGGTTTTGAAGCACCCATGCGAACCGCCCCGGCGAATAGTCGCCCAGCACCCGCTCCCGCTCGGTCAGTTTGTGCATGATCTCTTCCACGGGGACGCAATCGACAATTTCAACCGTGCCGACAACTGCGCCCAGCGGCAATACCGTTTTCCCGCCGACGGCTTGCATAAGGCCCCAAAATTCATTATCTGAAAGCCCCATTGTTGCACGCTTCAATTCTGCTTTCCCCGCATGAACCGCGACGCGGCCCCGAATGCTTGTCCGCTGCGGGCGGGTTTCGTAATGTTTCAGCCCCGCAACGGTCGCGTATGCGTAGGGCTGATATACCGTGTAGGCTTTCACGTCTGAACCTCCTTTTCTCCATTGTAGACAACCACCATTGACGGGAACGGGGCGGGGGCGTATGCGTTGCCCTCTTCATCGGTGAAGCGCAACCGCCCGCGAATGAACCTGATTTCAGCTTTCCCGTATATGTAGTCGTGAAAGTATGTTGTGTCCGTCCGGGCCGGAATCAGCAAAACGACGGTCGCGCCGCCCTGCGCTTCCTCATAGGCTTTGCGAACCCACTTGCCAACTTCGCGCCCGTATGGAGGGTTGCAGAATACAGCACCCCCCCCCGCAACTTTCCACGGGCTTTTCAGCCCGTCGGTTTCGGGCGTGTAGTATGTGGGGCATTTCGCGCTTTTTGCCGTTGCCGCCGCGTCAAGGGTGAAATGAAATTCCCGGTTCAGCGCGTCGAAAAAGGCTTGCGGCGTGCAATAGTCCATCTTCTTACTGCTGAAAAGCGCGGCATTCATACGCCCACCCCCGTGTCGTCTGCCGCTCCCGCCGCTTTCAGCATTTCGGCAACGTCGCCGCGGCGTGCGCCCTCAATCTGGACGTGCCAGCGTTCCCCGATTCGGTATGCGTCGATTTTCCGGCGCGGGCAAATGCCCTTGACGATCTCCGCGGCGGCGTTTCCCGCCGCTACAAGCAGAATCAGGAACCCGGCCCATGTCCAGAACCCCGAAAGAATGAATCTGATAAACTCCATGATTATTTCCCCCTTTCTAACTTCTCCGCAATGCTTGTGATACCCCGCGCCGCGTCCCGAATGTTTGCGTCTGTTCCTGCTGTGATTTCTAAAATCTTTGCAATATCCCACAATTCACGGGCCGCGGCTTCCGCGGTTTCTTTCAAGCAACACGGGCAAACGGTTTCGCCCTCTGCAATCTGCTTTCCACATTTCGCGCATTCCTGATATTTCACCGTCGCCACCTCCCTTACAACGGTTTCCCGAATACGACGACGGTTCCAGTCAGCACCGCGCCGACGATGAACACAAGCCATGCCAAAACAAGGGCAATCACGATATTTTCAAGCCACCCCGTCGCACGCAAGGCCCATTTTGCCGCCGTAAGCGGCCCACGCTTGCGCTGTGCGGCCCGCTTTGCTTCCGGGTCATTCCTGTTCAGGTCATACGTGTTCGCCTTTATAGCCGCTGTCAGGCGCGGCGTGAAGTGCCTTTTCACCGTGAATATCGCCCAATAGACGACAATTAGAATTGCTCCCGCTCTCATGTCGATTCCTCCGTTTCGATCTTTGTTTGTGTGTCATAGTCCCAAAGGCGAATTTGTGCCATTTCCAACGCTAACCGCTCCGCCGCTTTCTTGTAATAGTCGCGGTCAATCTCAAAGCCGACGAACTCGAACCCCTGCCGCCAGCACGCAATCAGGCTTGACGCGCTCCCGGCGTGTGTGTCAAGGATTCTGTCGCCGGGGCGGGCGTAGTTCTGCAAAATCCATTCATACAGGCGGATGGGCTTTTGTGTCGGGTGTATGGTGTCCCCGTCTCGTTGCAGTTCAGCCCGATTGATAACGACAACCCGCGTCGGACAGTCAAAGGACGAATAGGCAAGTTCGCAATCGCTCATTGATAGCCCGTGCTGGCCTTTATCCCAAACCACCCAGCCCTTTGTCCCACGGGTCAGCATGGGGACAAAGTAATTCCCGCCGAAAATTATTTGATTTTCCGAAACCCGTTCCAGTTCGCGGAAGTATTCAGGCGGCGGCGTTTCTCTGTCCCATCCCTTGCGGGCGTGAAACTTGCGGTTGTGCTTCACGTTGTTATGTACCCGCTTGCGCTGTCCGTCATGCCCGATACCGTAAGGCGGATCGCATATAGCAAGCTGAAAGAACTTGTCGGGAATCTCCTGCATTGCTTCCATGCAATCAGCGTTATAAAGGCGGTTCAGGTCAAACACGGCTCATTCCTCCCCGCGGCCCCTTAACGCCAGCATTTTCTCCCGAACCAGCTTGTCAACCACCCGGCCCGGCGTTTTCTGCCCGCTGATCTGCATAAGCCGTTCAAGGTTGAACGCCGTTTGCGGCGTGACCCGAACCGTTAATTTCCGCTTGTGCTGTTTCTGCTTTTGCATTGTCTTTGACCCTCCATTTCTCCATGTCACAATCCGCCCCGGAAATCCACCGCCCGCCAACGTCGTGTGCGTAGTCCAAAAACAGAACCGCGCCGTTAAATCGGACGCGCAACGGTTCAAGGTCTGCCGCGGTCACATACTTTCGCCCGTAAAGCTGTTTCATATCCCGCCACATTTGCCACGGCACGAAAAAGAACTTGTCGCCGATTCCGGCGCATACCGCGGCAAGCGCACCGCGGGCGGCGTGACGCTCCAGCGCGTCCTGCTGTTCCTTTGTCAGAACGTCCCGTTTCATGCGGTCGGTCGTTGTGTACTTTGCTTCAAAGACGATTGACCGCCCGCCCGCAAGGGTTCCTTGAAAGTCCGGCTGGGCGCGGGCTGTGAACCGCCCCTTGAAAATCCCGTCGCGGCTTTTCTCCATGACGCGGAACGGTTCGGGGGTCTTGTCCACGTCGGCCCGCTCCCGCTCCGAATACAGGGCGCACGCGGCTTTTATGGCCCCCTCGAAAAAATGCCCCTGCGCGTTGTTGACCTTGTTTTGATACTGCAAGGCCGCACGCCGCTTGTCGATCTGCATTTGCTATCCCTCCGATTTCTCTTTCATTCGTTCGTCGTGATCGCGGCACGGGAACGGCTCTGATCGAAAGCATTCTTCGCAACATTCGTCGCAAGTAACTTGCCCGTGCCAGCGTTCATACCCGCACGGCTTGACCCGCTCGACGGGCTTTCCGCATACGGCGCATATCAAGCCCCCGCCGCTTTCTGCCCCCGCTTCCTGTCGCTGTTCCTGCTGTGTCGCCCTCATGTCCGCCGCGTGAAGTTCATAGACAAGAGGGGAAACCGCCATTGCCGCCGAAAGTGTCCGGCTTCCGCCGCGGGCCGCGTCGTCATACGCTCCCATGTGCCAGCGGATTGCAAGGGCTTCTTCATCGGTCAGCCGCATAAACCGCGAAATCAGGAAAACCGACTTTTCACCGTGTCCGAACGGGAAGCGGTCTTTCACCTGATACCCGCCGCCGTCCTGCGGTTCGTAATAGTCCGCCTTGCAAATGTCATGCAGTAGGGCGCAAACGGCCCGGCTTTCCGGGGTTCCGACGTTCTGCCGTGTAATCAGTTCGTAATATACGTTCAGACTGTGACCGACAAGCCCGCCGGGGAATGCGCCGTGATGTTTTGTGCTTGCTGGGGCTGTGAAAAAGTCTGTGCTTTCAAGCCATGCTATCAGATCAGCCGCGCCGGGGCGGTCAATCTGCGACACGAAAATTTCCTTGAAGCGTTTTGCGTTCGTCATTGCCGCAACCTCTTTTCTTTATGCCGGGTCAGGTATTCGGCCCAGCTTTCTTTCAGATAGCACCGCCCATAGACAAACCGCTGGGCGAACTCTTTTTGTAATGCGTTCGGAACAATGCCTTTTCGGTCGTTCCGCTCCGCCTGTGCGTAAAGGTTGATACCCTTTAACCGCTTTAGCCGCTCGACACGGTATGCGGCGTTTTCGATGTCCTTTGTCACAAGCAGATAAACAAACAGGTTATAGGGCTTCTTCCCGTGCTGTGCCAGCAGTTCCGCGGCCCGCTCTATTGCTTCAATCTGCGGTATCTGATCGCATGAAAAGCGGATAAAGCGAATCCATTTCAGCCGGGCAAGAATGCCCGCTATGCGTTCATCTACCAGCCGCGCGTCCATGCCTTGATTTAGGTCTATCGCATAGCCGGACCCGATCAGGCTTTCAAGCTGTGCAATCCCATATTCACAAGCAAGAATATTGTTGTCCATTAGAACAAGCTTGTTCGTGTCAGGGCGCACAAGCTGTTCCCATGTCCTGTAAGGCTTTATGCCGCCCTCTTTCGCCGGAACGACGCACCACGGGCAACGGTTCGGGCAACCGCGGGTTATGTACCCAATAGCGTAATCGCATTCGGGGTATATGCTATAATCAGGAAAGGCCGTGTCTATTTCCGGCGGCAAGGTCTGATTGATCGGAATATCCGGGTAGCCTGTCCCGCCGCGGATTGCAGACGGCGGCAAATACGCGTTTTCCGGCGTGAAATCAAAGACTTTGCTTGAATAGATCAGGTCAAAAGTATTTGTCAGAACAGGGGACCACCATTCGACGGAATCGCCGCGGGCCTTGTGATATGCTGAAATCTTCATCAAGGCATAGTTCGGGAAAGTCTTGTGCTTCAAATATTCCTGTTCTGCGTCATGCAATCCGACGCGCACGGTTTCACCCCCTCACAATTCCACAATCCCACCGATTCTGTCCACGTCTGCGGCTGTGACCGTCCGGCGTTTCAGAATGGACGTAATCGCGGCCCCGAACCGCTCCCATCGGGTAGAAACAAGGGTAAAATACCGTAATTCCGGGTTCATCGTCGCCCGAATCTTCAAGGCCGTTACCGTCATTCCGTCAATTTCCTTGTCGAGCGGGTAAACGGCGATTCTGCCCGTGTCCTTGTCCACTTCCCGACAAACGGCAATCAGCCGCATTCGCGGTCGATCTTCCGCCGCGGTCTGTTCCTGTTGTTCAGGTTCCCCGCAATCGCACCGTTCGCCCGCGTCCAAATGCGCCCCGCAATGGGGGCATTCCCTGTAAGGCTTTCCCATGATAACCACCCCTTTCTATTCTTTCTTTCGCAATTTCAGATAGATTGACCAGCCTGTGTAATCGTTATATTCGTACTGAACCCCGTAATCGCTGTCTGTCAGGGTCCAGCCGGGGTATTTCTTTTCCCAAAACTCCCGGCCCGGACGCTCCCGCGCCCATTTCTCAATCTGCCGCCGATTGTACTTGCCGTCGTTCGTTCGGCTTGTGGGCCGCTCCAAATTGTGTGAAGATGTCCACCGCTTTTTCCCGCCAGCCTGTTTGACAAGGTAATTGCAAAGGGCGGCAATGCCGTCGTCGCTTGCTTGCAGACGGTCGGCGTTGCAATAGCCGATTCGGTCGCCCTTTTTCTGCCCCTTGCGCTTTCGCTTGCGCCACAACTCTTCCACCGCGTCCCGATCAAGTCCGCCGTTCATGATGATATGATGGTGAATGCGAACGGGCTTTTCGCTGTTTTTCTTTGTGGTGTAGGCCGTGACAAGCATATACTTTAGGGGCGGCAACCCCTCTTTCTTCCGCTGATACTGAATCCGGCGCAAGTAGTTTGTCACTTCCCGTTCGGCTTCCTCTATGGTCGCTGGAAGATATTTCGCGCTATATGTAGCCGTCACGTGCAACGCGTCCGGGTCATCCCCGAAATTCAAGTTTGCGGTCTGAATGAAATAGCGGCGGGCGTTCTTGTCGTTCAGGTTCTTTTGCTTCGGCTCCGATTCTTTGATCTTCTTTGAACGTGTGCCGCGTTTTACTGCCCTGCATTGCGCGTCGGTGTATGAAAAAATATCAACCTCCCGATATTGCTTGCCGCAATAGATTTTCTTTTCACGAATGAAACTTCGCACCGTGCTTCACCCTCTTTCTGTCGATGAATGAAGCGGGCGTGTTCTGTTTCCGGCTGTCTGCTATACCTAACCTTGCAAGGGGGGAAGAGGGTTCACACAACGCCCCCTCCCTCTTCCC
>ERZ777305.1846-NODE-1846-length-21428-cov-5.294156_pt1 | contig 21428 bp, 20 predicted proteins | sample MGYA00374965_ERZ777305 | MGnify/ENA primary metagenome ERZ777305 (study PRJEB29328, sample SAMD00013331) | mouse gut metagenome | study: EMG produced TPA metagenomics assembly of the Metagenome analysis of fecal microbiota from mouse which was promoted... | reverse complement strand
CCTTGGGATCTGTCAGGCTGTTGTTGATGCAAAGGTCATACAGGTTCTTGAAGTTATCCAGGTACTTGCCGGAGATGGTTGCCGGACACTCTGTCCAGGGTGTTCCCTCCTGCTCGTAGTAATACTCAAGGTTAGCCATATGTCCTGTAAATCTCCAGGAAGAAGAATCATCCATGTCGGAGGAACTAAAAGCGTCAAACCCAAGCTCGCCTGCGCGTGCGTGAATGTCCTCTGCCACTGTCTTTAATCCTTCAAAATTCTTGATCTCATCCATGGTATGGCCTGCTTTTTCAATCAAGTCAGGATTTACGATGATGCCGTAGCACTCATAGCAGTAACCGATGGAAACTAACTTGCCGGTCTCATCATAAAGGTTATAAGCGTCTGTGTTCAGCTCGTTGGCAATCGGTGTACCTGTCAAATCCAAAGCGTAGTCTTTCCAGTCTTTTACGCCTGCCTGATTACCGATGATAAACAATGTCGGAGGTGCGGATTTGTCCATTTCAGATAACAGTGTTGTGGAATATGTGCCGGAAGCTGCGGTAACTACCTTTACTTCCACACCAGTCTTTGTGGTGTAATCCTTTGCGACCTCCTGTAACACTTCATCGGACTCGGGCTTGAAGTTCAGCCAGTAAACCGAACCGCCGCCTGCAGCCGGAGCTTCCGCTGCAGAATCGTCTGCTGCCGGAGCCTCTGTTGCAGAATCGTCTGCTGCCGGAGCCTCTGTTGCAGAATCGTCTGCTGCCGGAGCCTGCGATGCACCGCCGTTATCAGAACCGCCGCCGCAGCCTGCTAACATGGTAGAAATCATCGCCGCACAAAGTATTGTACTAACAATTTTCTTTTTCATGATCTTTTCTCTCCCTTTCAATAGATTAAAGTTAGTTGTTTGGTTTTGGAAACCTTATCGGTAACAGTTTCGGTATCGTCACCGGTAACGTTTCCGCTTTCTTGGGTTAAGTATATAACCTAACCACAATTTTTGCAAGAGGTTATTTCACTTATTACTCATTTTTGCCATTTTAACCAGAAATTACACAGCCTATTTATGTATTTTGCACAGTTTCTTACTTTTACTGCCAAAAAACATTCATGCATCTATCCTCCGGCTTTTCAGCAAGGGTATCATCTCCCGCACCGATTGAAAAATCAGATGCGGTACGGTCTCAGAAACCTTCACATCTTCCATGGACGCTTCCCCGCTTAAGACCAACACACTCTTAAGCCCATGGTTTCTGCCCGCCACAATATCCGTATACAGCCTGTCTCCCACCATGGCAATGTGTGCCCGCTCGGTTTTGACTCTAGTAGTCAAATATTCTATGATATCCTCATTCGGCTTGCCGATTATCCGGTCAGGATAGCGAAAGGCCGATGCATGAATAAAAGCATGTATCGCACCCACATCCGGAATAAACCCGTCTTCCGTAGGGCAGTTATAATCCGGATGTGTGGCAATATAGGGGATACCGGCCCGCACATGGTCACAGACTCTGCACAGCTTCGCATAATCAAGACTGGTATCAAAAGCCGTTACCACCACGTCCGGATGTTCCTCCTCAAGACAGATGCCCGCCTGTACAAATTCCTCTTTAAGCAAAGGATTGCCCAGAAGAAATACCCTGCTTTCCGGAAAATGCTTCTTCAGATAATAAATGGCGGCCTGCCCGGAGGTAATGATCTTCTCCTCCCCCACTGTAAGTCCCATCTGTCCCAGTTTCTCCACATAAACGGCCGCATTTTTAGAGGAATTGTTTGTCAGGAAAACATAGTTTCTGCCGGACTCTTCAATCTGTGCAAGGAACTCCTTAGCGCCGTCTATCCACTGCTCCCCCAGATAAATGGTGCCGTCCATGTCCAGCGCGAAACACTCCACCTGCGATAAAATATCCTCTTTGTCCTCATTGAGCATCGGAATCTGCGTCTGCATCATTACACTCCCTTTTATTTAGAATTTATGGAAACTCTTTATTCGCTTCTAAGATTTTCCAGTACTTTCATCACCCCTGCCTCCTCATTAGACGGCGCAATGTACTTTGCCACTTCCTTTAAGCCGGGATGGGCGTTGCTCATGGCATAACTCTCCGCACATTGCCGCATCATACTCTCATCATTCAGAAAATCCCCAAAGGCCATACACACGGCAGGCTCTATCTGACAGCGGCTCTGTAAAAACTGCAACGCCGCGCCTTTGCTCACCTCTTCGTTTGCAATATCCAGCCAACAGTCCCCTGACAGCACCACCTTCACGCCGTCCGGTATATCCTGCAGACCGGCATAGTAAGTGACAGCGTTGTGATCTTCAATAAACACCGCCAGTTTAATGATTCTGTCCTTTACCATACATCCTGCCAGATCTTCCGTAAATTCCAGCCTCTCATAGTACATATGCGCGTTTTTCTCCAGCTGTGGGCTGCCATGTTTCATATAGGCCGACTTCTCACCACACAAAATAACACTGTGCCCGTCTTTCCCATAAAAACGCTCCACACATGCCTCCACTGTTTCCGGTCTCATCGTATTGACATAAATAAATTCACCCCGATCGGCCACCAGACCGCCATTATCCGCTATAAATACCAGTTTCTCTGCCGCCTTCGGAAAAAGCTTATACATATTATAATACTGCCTGCCGCTGGCAATCACAGTTCTAATCTCCGGATGACTGCATACCCACTCTTCAAATCCCGCCGGCACTTCCTTCCTGTCATTCAGCAAAGTACCGTCCAAATCCGTAACCACAAGCCTAATCTTCTTATCTTTCATGCTCCGCTCCTCACTGTGCTTTATGAAACATTTTAAATTCTATCACTATAAGGCAAGGATTTTATATATTTTTCCATATATATAAAATCTGGCGCCCCATCTGCCCGGCTCGGCAGTTTTATTATTGTCTCTTTCATTTTCTCTATGGTCCATTTTCTTCCATACCCAAAACGATACTTATTGGCTTTCATCACAGTTATGAGAAACATTGCGATATACTTATTCATTTTCCAGAAATCTTTTGCATATAAAACATTTACATCATCAGACGCCCAAAATGGCTTTGATTGATAAAAGGCCTCTCCAACGCTTCCATTATAATTTACGGTAATACAATTTGGCTCCCAGCAATAATCTGTCTCAATTTTTTCTCGGATACCATTATTCTCACTAATTGCTCCCAAATAATTTATGTACCCCGGAATCATATCTGCCTTAGTTAATCGTTTCCCTTTTACAAATCGAAATAGAGAATCCATCGTATAACTTTTCCAATCATCAATATTGAATATGTCGAAACCTGCAATTCCTGTTGAAACAGGGTTTATTTTAGTTATTTTAACCCAATCCGGTATTATGTCTGGAAGTATAATGTCTTTTAGCGTTTTATTTGCCTGTCTGCCATAATTAAATCTATATGCATTGGCTTTTATTGCCATACACCAATAAAGCTTTTCATTTATGGTCATTTCTTTCCTGGGTGTCAGGACATAAAGATCGCGTCCACTGTAATAAGGCTTCGTTTGTAAAAATGTAGACAAGACACTTCCACCCGCCGCGCAACTCAATGTCCCCGCCGCCTGTGGCTCTATGTCATCTATTTTTGCGACTTTGGCCACTACGCCATTATTTATTGAAGTTCTGGCAACAAAATTGATTCCTTTATCATCTTTCCAATCCATTTTTTCACAGCTGGACAATTCAAGATTCACACCATATTTTACATCAAATAAATCACTGATCTTCATAGAATTCACCGCTCTTTATCAAATATGCCAGATAATCATTCACAGTCTGCTGGAAATCATCCTGTGTCAATTTGGAATAATCCGTCTGCATATATGCTTCACACAGCCATTCGTCACCATATCCAACACAGTGTCTTGCAGACAAGCCGTCAACAACATCCTTGTTCCTATATAATTTCAACCATTCTTTTTCAATGCTTTCCCATTTTCCGAAAGCATCAATTCTTCCTAATTTTTTGCGTTTTACAAAACCATCGTTTTTGCAATAGCCAAAAAAGGTTTCCTGCTTGCTATCATGGGGTGTATGCGCTGTCCAGACCATAACACACACATTTGTTCCTGTTGGATAGAAAATGTCGTCAGGCATGGAAAATACAGCCTGCAATGTATTTTTCTTCATCAATCGTTCTCTTACATCTTTGAACTTTGTGCCGATTGCGCAGCTCATTGGAACAACAACAACTCCTGTTCCTCCCACAGCGAGAATATCTAACAAATGTTCAACAAATTCCAGCTCAACAACATCTTTCTGTGAATATGGCGGGTTAATTAAGCCTATATTTATATTCTTGCCTTTAAGCTCGTCAGTAATATCTTTATTGAAACAATCGCCTTTATAAATATTTGATTTACCGTCTTTGCGAATAATCATATTCGCAATAGCTAATGTATAAAGCCCGTCATCAAATTCAACGCCATATAATCCATTATTACGGATGTTTTCAATTTCCGCCGCATTTGCATTCCGAAACATTTTGCTCATGGCAGTCACGAGAAAAGAGCCTGAGCCACAGCATATATCAACTACCCGGCTATTCTTATTTACTCCGGCCAGATCACACATAAATTCTGTCAAATGTTGAGGTGTCAGAACAATACCCAGCCCACTGCCGTCACCACCTGAATATTTAATAAATTCGTGATAAAATACTCCAAGAGCGTCAACTGTACTGTCTGCATAATCCATCATTGGCTTAATTTTCATTTCCAGCTGTTCAATATACCAGGTAATGGACTTAGAATATCCTAACGGGATTTCTGCAAATTTCGTATTATCCTGAAGAGTACTAAAAACCTGTTTTATATAACTTATTCTATTGCTCTTAATATCACTATCTTTAAGAACATTTTCTATGGCATTTTGAATATTTTGTATTATCAACTTATAGGACGTCAGGGAAGAATAACTTTTGGAGAAATCGTTATCGTTTAACGCAATCAATATTCCTGCAATAAAAATCGGCTTATGAGATTCTGTTACCTTGATTTCTCTTAAAGCATTATGCATGTCAATAGCAGTGTTTCTAATCTCATCTAAGGAATATGCTTTTTTTAGTCTGTTCCCCCGTATCAATTCTACATAATTTGGTGGTTCTAAAATAATATCTTTTGCTTTTTCCAACACCGTATATTTGTCCTGCCCTCTCATCCAATAAAAAGTATCTACCTTCATATTCTGAGTGGTTGTTCCGCTCACGGCAATCGCAATGACATTATATTCATCCTTTAAAAATTTTGCATAGTATAAAACGCCATCTACCGCAAAGGAACTCGGTCTGTTTCGTTTTTCGCTGCAATGTTTTTTACTGCTATTTTTGCACTTCACAACAATCAATGTATGAATATCATCATGAAAGGTTATGATATATTCTGGTTTTGCCTTGCCTTTTCCACCCTGAGAATAATCTTCCAGTTCACATTCTCTTGGTTTCCCACCCGCCCGCTTCAATATTTTGTCGATCTTATCTATGTCTGAGACATCTCCTTGTGGAAGAACATCGCCAAATGAGTTCTTCCCAATCACACATTTCATCTCTTTTAGCGTAAGGCTTTCCGTATATTGTTCAATTGCCATTTCACGCAACTCCTTTTATAGTTTTCCACTGCCAATAACACTCTCTGTTTACAAATAGATCCGCTTCATGAACAAACAAAGTACTCTGTACACCCATATCTCTTATTCATACACTTAATTGTAACATAAGCGGCTGTAAATATCAATATATTTTTCGAACATTTGTTCACCATCGTCATTTTTTGATTGTCGTCCCAATAGACTCTTCATCATCCCTCCCGCCTCTTCCTCCCAAGGCTATCCATACACAGCCAAACGCAAAGCTCATATCTCAAGGAGCCCCTCTAAAAACGCCAGCGCTTAACGAGGTCCTTTCGAGTTTAGCGCCTGCTGCGTTTTTTGTGGAGCAAAAGCGCGGCGACGGAGATATGAGCTTTGCATTTGGCGTCCCATGGACACCCCCCCCCCTTTCCATCCCCACCCTCAAATGCTATAATAAGGTCATACCATTCATGCACCAAAAGCAGAGAAGCTAACAATATACGCCAATAAACCACCCTTGAAAGGAGCCTCCTCATATGAAAGAAAAACTCTACACCATCCCCCTAAACGATGCCATGAACGCCAATGACGAATGTCCCTTCTGTTTCATCGAAAGAAACGTGGAGCAGGACCTCATCGATTTCGTCTTAGGTTCCGGCTCCTCCTACATGGAAAGTGATGTGCGCGAGCAGACAGACAAAGACGGGTTCTGTAGAGAACACTTCAAGAAAATGTTTGACTACGGCAACACGCTGGGCAATGCCTGGATTTTAAAAACACATTATGTGCAGATGAACCGGGAACTGCAGGAACAGATCAAAGCCTTCAAGCCGGTCAAAACCTCTTTGAAAGATAAGTTCCGGAAACAGACTGAACGCACAAATCCCATCGGTATCTGGACTGCGAAGAAAGAACAGTCCTGCTATATCTGTAAACGTTATGCAGACACTTACGACCGCTATCTTGACACCTTTTTTGTCATGTATAAGAAAGATCCGGAATTTAGAGAGAAGGTAAAAAACAGCAAGGGCTTTTGTCTCCATCACTTCGGCGATCTGTGCGAAGCCGCTGACACCCATCTAAATGATAAGGAAAAGACTGAATTCTACAATCTTGTCTTCCCCTTGATGGAACAGAACATGAACCGCCTGTATGAGGATGTGGCCTGGCTGGTAGAGAAATTCGATTACCGCAACAAGGATGCCGATTGGAAAAACTCAAAAGACGCCATTCAACGGGGGATGCAGAAATTAAAAGGAGGTTACCCGGCGGATGCGCCATACAAGATGAATAAATAGGAAAGACAGCACAATGGCGGCCCGGTTATATCAACCGGACCGCCTGCATCCTTCTTTGTATTTATATGATTTCTGTCCTACATTGCATCCATGGAACCGTCATTGTCATCATCATCGAAGAACTCTTCCACCTTCTCCTCGACTTTCTGTGCAGCTTCTTTCACACCGCCCACAACTTTCTCGGCCGCATCAGCTTGATCAGCGCTTATGCCCTCCTTGAAATCGTCAGCCTTCTGAAGATCTAAATCCACATAATTGCGGTCCGCCTCTTTCGCAGCCCCGTCTTCATCCAAATCCTCATCAAAGTTATCGAAATCATCGTCGTCATCAAAATCATCATCTACGAGAGCATCTTTACTCTTGAGATAATAATACGCTCCCGCCGTCACGGCGCCAAGAGCCGCTGTCACCATTAAAAATTTACCTAATTTCTTCGCCATCAGTGTTCTCCTTTCACCGTCTGTTATATCATTATATTAATACTATTTTACGAAAATGAAAAGGGAATATGTACAAAAAAATTATAAAAAAGTAAATTTCCAAGAAATACACTAATTGCATCTGCTTCGTGTCGGACTAAATATTATTAAAAATTTTATTGTTTTTCCATTTTCCAAACTTTTTACCCACAACATCTTGTACCAGAAATATTTCTGGAAACTAGTTTTTCACAGGACATTGAAACCTTCTTCTATTTGTGCTATAGTATAAATCGACCAAAAAGGTCAATTTATGCAGAATTGGGGAGAACATGAACGAGAAATTTTTTGATTTAAAGAAAGAAAAACAGGACCGCATGATCAATGCCTCCCTGAAAGTATTTTCCATGGGCGGCTATAAACATGCCAGTACAGACGATATCGTAACAGAAGCCGGAATCAGCAAGGGACTTTTATTTCATTATTTTGGAAGTAAGCTTGGACTCTATACATTTCTCTACGACTACAGCGTCAGATTCATGAAACTGGAACTGACCAGCGGTGTATCTTCCACCACAACAGACTATTTTGAGCTTCGCAAACAGATGGAATACGCTAAAATGCAGGTTCTCAAAAATTATCCTTATATGCAGATGTTCTTAAACCGCTGCCGCCGCGAGAACATGAACGAAGCACTCGCCGCCATAGAACGGCAGCGAAATGTATTAAGCGATGTATATGCGGTCTTAAAGAATCAGACTGACCGCACTTTGTTCCAAGCGGATGTGGATTTTGACAAACTGGATGAAATGCTTGATTACACCATCGACGGGCTGATGGATGCCCGTTTTCAGGATGCCTCCTTCCACCCGGAGATGTTGTATGAGGAAACTGCCTCTTTTTTAAATATGCTGAAAAAAATCACTTATCATAAATAGGATGCTGCTTATCGAGACGACAAAAGTCCGGTCTTAGAAATATCCTCTAAGACCAGACTTTTTTTAGTATCCTGATTCCTGCACAAATGTCCTCCGGAGACAGCCCTCCATATCCTAAGATCATGGCCGCCGCCTTATGATAACCGCTTTCTCCATCCGCCTCCGATGCTGTCCCTTCTCCCATCCGAAATTCTCCCAAAGGATAGGTTTTCACCCCCTGGGCTCTGGCAGCCTCCTCTAAAGACGCCTCGCTCCTGCCTCTCTTATCTGTCAATAGGATATGCAGTCCCGCATTACTGCCCGTAATCTTGAACTGCTTTTCCAACGGCCTGATTTCATTCATAAGCAAGTCATGCTTCATGCGGTAATGTTTGCGCATCTTATTCAGATATCGTTCAAAATATCCATCCCGGATAAATTCATTTAAGATGGTCTGATCGATGCGGGACACCGATGAGGAAAAGAAGCCGCATTCCCGCCGGTATTTCTCCAACAAAGGGTATGGAAGTACCATATAGCTGATACGAATTGCCGGCGCGATCGCCTTGGAAAAAGTACCAATATAAATCACATGCCCTGCCGTGTCGGACGCCTGCAGGGATGGCAGGGGTTTCCCCTTATAACGAAATTCGCTGTCGTAATCATCCTCGATCAAATAGCGTTCCTTTCCCTCTGCGGCCCATTTTAAGAGTTCCATACGCCGCCCAATCGGCATGGAAACCCCTGTGGGATACTGATGAGAGGGCATCACATAGGCAATCTTTGCATCAGTTCTTTTCAGACAATCCACCTTGATTCCCTTCTCATCCATCGGAATCAGCGACACCGGGTAAGCGAAGGAGCAAAAAATCTTATAGGCCCTTACATAGGTAGGATTCTCCATAGCCACATGCACATGGCGTCCCAAAATCTTTTCCAATAAAAGAAGCAGGAAATCATTCCCTGCTCCCACAATAATCTGTTCCGGTTCACAGTTCACCCCGCGGGATGCATGGAGATAACGGCAGATTGTCGTCCTCAGCTCCACATCGCCCTGGGGCTCCCCCAGTGCAAACATATGACTCTTGGCATCTACGAGAATGTTCTTGGTAATCTTCTTCCAGGTGGCATAAGGAAAAAGACTCATATCAATCACATTGGGAGAAAAGTCATAACGGCAGACATCTGCCCGCACCTTAACCGACTGATCTTCCGGCCGGTCTTTCCTTGTCTCCTTCTCCTCAAAAGACTTCTTTAACTCATATAAGTCTTCCAGAGCGCTGACAAAATATCCTCTCTTGGGACGCGCCGTCACATATCCTTCCGCCACCAGCTGTCCGTAAGCCATATCAACGGTGGTCCTGGAAATCTGCAAATCCTGCGCAAGAAACCTGGCGGAGGGCAGCTTTTCATTTGCCAAAAGCCGTCCTGCCCTGATCTCTTCCCGGATATATTCGTAAATCTGCTTGTATAACGTTTTGCCGCTCTTTGGGTCTAACGGAATATGAATCGGTAATTCTTTCATCTGTCTGTACGGCCGGCTACTTTCTGGCCGCATTTTTTTCCTTAATCTTCTTCATCAACATATCCTTCACGTCTCTCGCCTTATCCTTCATACGAGGATTGGCATTGGGAGAAGTGATGATTCCCGTAATCAGACGGCTGGTTACATCGTACTGCTCAAACCGCATCGCTGTCACCGCAATCAGATAATCCACTGTAGGCTCATCCATACCGCACATAGGAAAACTCTCTGTCTGTCTTGCCGCCAGGAATCCTTCCAGCGCATTTCTCAAGAATTCATCTTCTTCTTCCTGACATGCTTTCTTCTGTTCTTCATAATCCGGCTGGGTGTTATCCAGATGCTCCGCCTTGCCGCGTAAAAGCCATGCTGTCTTTAAGCAGATATATGCTTTCTCACTGGACTTGGCCTGTTTGACAATCGCGTTAGCCAGTGTCAGTTTATAACGCTCTAACGCCTCGTCATAGGTATAAGTCTCCTTCGTCTCCTTCTGCGGCTTGAAAGTTGAGGAAATCGCTTTCTGTATATTCTTCGCCTGGGGTGAGGTGAGGAACTTGAAAAATCTGCTGAGCGCCGCATATCCACAATAAGGGCACATAATAATATCATACTTTAAAAGATCGATCTGCTCATATCTTGGACGGAGGTCTAAATCGCTTCCCCCCAGTTTCGCTTTGCCGATCTTAACGGTCCTTGCCTTAAATTCCTTGTCACAAATCGGACAGTTGAAGGATTTATCAAAAAGAAAATCCTGTTCCTGTACCACTGGCGCAACGGGTGTGCCGTCAGCCCCCGTCTCTGCTTTCTTAGGCGCTTCATAGAGATCCATGCTCTCTAAGTTGCTCAATCCAAACTGCTCTAACCCCGACAATAATCCTGCCATTACTTTATCCTCCCACTTTAATAATACATCTGAAAATATTGTACCCTAATTCTCCTTTTTCGGCAATACATAAGAGCTCTTAAGGGACACGATTCTGTTAAAAACAAGTTCCCCCGGTTTCGAATCCCTGCAATCTACACAGAAAAACCCCTGCCGCACAAACTGAAAGCTTTCATAGGCCTTTGCATCCTTCACGGAAGGCTCAATCCTGCAGGCATCCAGTACTTTCAGGGAATTGGGATTCAGGTTCAAACTGCCGTCCTCATTGTAGACACCCTTTTCCTCATCTATGATATTCTCATAGAGTCTGACCTGCGCCTTCACGGACTCTGCAGCAGATACCCAGTGGATGGTTCCTTTGACTTTCCTTCCATCGGGACTGTTGCCGCCTTTAGACGCCGGGTCATAGGTACAATGCACCACCGTCACGTTCCCGTCTTCATCCTTCTCACAGCCCACGCACTTCACGAAGTAAGCGCTCATGAGGCGGACTTCATTGCCCGGGAACAGCCGGAAATACTTTTTGGGCGGTTCTTCCATAAAGTCTTCTCTCTCAATATACAGTTCCCTGCTAAAAGGCACCTGCCGTGTCCCCAGAGACGCATTCTCCGGATTGTTGACTACGGTAAGCCACTCGGTCTCCCCTTCCGGATAGTTGTCTATCACCAGCTTGATAGGATCCGTAACCGCCATAATCCTGGGTCGTTTCATTTTCAAATCCTCTCTGATACAGTATTCCAGCATGGAGTACTCCGCAGAGGAATTGGCCTTGGACACGCCGCACAAATCCACAAACAGTCTGATGGATTCAGGCGTAAACCCTCTTCTTCTGAGTGCGGCGATGGACACCAGTCTGGGATCGTCCCAGCCATCCACAATGCCGTCCTCCACCAGCTTCTTGATATATCTCTTTCCAGTGACCACATTGGTCAAGTACATCTTTGCAAATTCAATCTGCTTCGGCGGATGGGGATATTCTAATTCTGTCACCACCCAGTTATAGAGAGGTCTGTGGTCCTCAAACTCCAGCGTACAGATGGAATGGGTGATGCCCTCGATGGCATCCTCTATGGGATGCGCATAATCATACATAGGATAAATACACCATTTATCCCCCGTATTCTGATGGGACAGATGGGCCACACGATACAGAATCGGATCCCGCATATTGATATTGGGGGAAGACATGTCGATCTTTGCCCGAAGCGTCTTCTCGCCATCGGCATATTTGCCCTCTTTCATTTCCTCAAACAGCCGCAGGTTCTCTTCCACACTCCTGTCCCGGTTGGGATCGTCCCGCCCAGGCTCTGTCAATGTGCCCCGGTATTCCCGCATTTCCTCCGCCGACAAATCCGATACATAAGCTTTCCCCTTCTTGATCAGCTTAAGCGCTCCCTCATACATCTGTTCAAAATAATCGGAGGCAAAGAATAATCTGTCCTCATAATCGGCACCAAGCCACTTCACATCAGCCTTGATGGATTCTACAAACTCACTCTTTTCCTTGGTGGGATTGGTATCATCGAAACGCATATTGAACTTGCCGCCATACTGAACCGCAAGCCCAGAATTTAACAGAATACTTTTGGCATGACCAATGTGCAGATAACCGTTTGGCTCCGGCGGAAACCGGGTATGCACGGTATCGTAAACACCTTCTGCCAAGTCTTTCTCAATAATCTGCTCAATAAAGTTCTTGGACACCACTTCCCTTGTCTCGGGCTCTTCCGGTGTCAGACGCTTCTCATTTTCACTCATATGATAATTCATACGGCCCTCGCTTTCTGTAATGGCCGCCTCCTCCTTTAGACAAATTCCGCAAATCTATACTGCGTCATTCTTAGATATTTTACCATAGACAGGATAAAATAGGAAGGAAAAACTCTAAAAAACAGGGTAAAATCTCACTCTGTGAAATTCCACCCTGTCCTGAACCTCTCTTACCCCTCGGATTCTTTCCGCAGTAAAAGCTGTCTTCTATCCTTTAGTCTTCCTCATCGTCCACTGCCGCTGCAATCCCGGAAACTACAGAAGATACCACCGAAATCACTACCGGAATGATGACAACTACTATAAACCCGCCCACTAACAATGTAAATCCCATAACCTGGTTCCTCCTTGCCTAATTGCCCTGCCGGCTATACAAATCTATTTATCATTATACACACTTTATGAAAATCTGCAAGTCCCGGCAGAAAATCCAGCTTGGGGTTTGCTTAAAAATTTCTGTCCGCCGTTATATATGACATATTGTATGATTCCGGATTAATAATTCTCGGCACTCACTTCAAAGTAACTCTGAGGATGACTGCAGACCGGGCAGACTTCCGGTGCCTTTGTTCCCACTACAATATGTCCGCAGTTGCGACATTCCCATACTTTCACTTCGCTCTTTTCAAACACCGCCTTGGTCTCCACATTATGTAACAGCGCCCGATATCTCTCCTCATGATGCTTCTCAACCGCACCAACCATACGGAATTTCCCTGCCAGCTCCGGAAACCCTTCCTCCTCGGCAGTTTTTGCAAACCCTTCATACATATCGGTCCACTCAAAATTTTCTCCGTCAGCCGCCGCTCCAAGATTCGCGGCCGTATCACCGATACCGTTTAACTCCTTAAACCACATCTTTGCATGCTCTTTCTCATTGTCCGCCGTTTTGGCAAAGATTGATGAAATCTGCTCATATCCTTCCTTCTTCGCCACAGAAGCGAAATAAGTGTATTTATTCCTCGCCTGTGATTCTCCTGCAAACGCCGCCTCCAGATTTTTCTGTGTCTGTGTTCCTTCATATTTGTTGCTCATGTTATCAGTCTCCTTCCATGATTTATATATTATATTTGCCCCGCAGGCCCCGGAATCTTCCTCTTCCTGTTCCTTGACGTGCGTATCAGCCACATTTTAGGTTCCCCTGCATTTTAAGTTCTTTGCATTTTAGGTCCCTTGCATTTTAAGTTCTTTGCATTTTAGGTCAACATGCTCTCAAATCCCTACGCATGCCTGATATCGGTATACTCCGATATCTCTCTGCTGATGGTGCACAAATCCCCAACATTTAAGTCGTGGACATTCTCATGTCCGGTTATCCTTGCAAATGTCTTCAACTCTTCTGTAGAACAAATCAGATAATTAGCTACCCGTCTCGCAGCCGCCTCCATATGTAGTCTCTCTCGAAGTTGTGCATCCTGCGTAGCCACACCTACCGGACACATGCCCGATCCGCATATGCGGTACTGCTGGCAGGCCGCCGCCACCATGGCTGCAGAAGCAACCGCCACTGCGTCAGCCCCCATAGCCAAGGCCTTCGCAAAATCAGACGACACACGCAGACCACCGGTGATCACAAGCTGAATATCTGATTTTATGGTATCCAAGTATTTTCTGGCACGGTAAAGCGCATAAATGGTAGGCACACTGGTGGAATCCCTGACGATTGCCGGTGAAGCACCTGTTGCACCTCCTCTTCCATCTATAGTAATAAAATCTGGTTCGGCAAAAACACAGTATTCCAAATCCTGTTCTATACGTCCAGCCGCAATCTTGATACCAATCGGCCTGCCATCACTCCTTTTTCGCAGCTCATCCACCAAAGCCTTCAAGTCTTCTTTCGTGTCGATTCCTGGTATTTTGGATGGACTGATCACGTCCTCTCCCAATGGTTTCTCACGAATCTTCGCAATCTCCGGTGTTACTTTACTGCCCGGCAGATGTCCTCCCATACCCGGTTTGGTGCCCTGTCCGATCTTTATCTCCACCGCATCCGAAGTTCTCAAATTCTCGTCCGTCACGCTATATTTATTCGGGACATACTCAAAAATATATCTATATGCCGCCTCCTTTTCCTCCGGCAGAATACCTCCCTCGCCATTGCACATAGCAGTGCGGGCCATAGCACTGCCTTTTGCCATAGCAGTTTTGACTTCTCTGGATAATGCACCGAAGGACATATGGGAAATATAGACCGGTGTATCCAGTATCATAGGCCGTTTGGCATTTTTGCCGATAACCGTTGTGGTAACTACCGCCGCATGCTCATCCAAAGGCATCGGATTCAGCTGGGCCCCCAAGAGCAAAATATCATCCCAGTCCGGCATGGGCATCCTCGTACCCATTGCTTCGATGATTGATCTGCCTGTCACCGCCATTTCTTGAATCTGCCTCATATAACGATAATCTGCATCCATTTTGCGGGTCTCCTTAGGGTATTGAAGATTGAGTCCCTGGTCCGTGTTGGAGTTATCTTGTGATTCTTCCTTTTCCTCCTACTACAATATATTTATGGTTAATACCCCTTACAGCCAGTAAGGAATTACCCATCTTGTTGCTTAAGCTGTTAGAATGAGTAAGGCAATAGGTCTGGCCGTTACCTCCTAGGACTTTACGTCCGTAGAACAGTCAGCCAACCGGCCCTCATTCGCAGCATTCGTTTTACGCAGGTTGAACCCATAGGCGTTCGTGTGATACCCAGTAGATTGAACAGGCAATGAGTAAATCCGGTATTGACCATTGCTAATACATCTCAAAGGAATATCTGTTATGAACGCTGTTGGTATTGATGTTTCCAAAGGCAAGAGTACCGTTACCATCCGCAGGCCCGGCGATGTGGTCGTCATGCCGCCCTGCGACATCCGCCACACCCAGTCCTCCATCAATGCACTGATCGAGCAGATCAAAAACCTTGATGGGGAAACGAAGGTCTGCATGGAACACACCGGGAGATACTACGAGCCGGTCGCCACATGGCTCTCCGATGCCGGTATCTTTGTCAGCGCTGTCAATCCCATTCTTATCCGGGAGTTCGGGGATGATTCCCTGCGCTCTCCCAAGACCGATAAGGCGGATTCCAAAAAGATTGCACGCTATACCCTTGACCGATGGACAAAACTGAAGCAATATGGAAGCATGGATAAAACACGCAACCAACTCAAAACAATGAACCGGCAGTTCGGTTTCTATATGGCTCAGAAGACTGCCATGAAGAACAACCTCATCGCCCTGCTCGACCAGACCTATCCGGGCGCCAACGATTTCTTTGACAGCCCCGCACGCAGCGACGGCAGTCAGAAGTGGGTGGATTTTGTCCACACCTACTGGCACGTGGACTGTGTACGCAGTAAATCCCTTTCTGCCTTTACGGAACACTATCAAAACTGGTGTAAGCGCAAAAGCTATAATTTCAGCGCAGAAAAAGCGGAAAAAATCTATCAGGCATCCTGCGACCTCATTGCCGTGTTCCCAAAAGATGACAGCACAAAAATGCTCATCCGGCAGGCTGTCGCAATGCTGAACACCGCTTCCGAAACCGTGGAAACACTTCGCCTGAAAATGAACGAGGCCGCTTCCACACTTCCGGAATACCCTGTTGTCATGGCAATGAATGGCGTCGGCCCCACCCTTGGCCCCCAACTCATGGCTGAAATCGGGGATGTGATGCGCTTCACGCACCGTGGAGCATTGACGGCTTTCGCTGGCGTTGACCCCGGAAAGAACGATTCCGGCCAACACATCCAGAAAAGTGTACCTACAACGAAGAAAGGTTCTCCGAACCTGCGTAAGACACTCTTCCAGATCATGGACGGACTTATCAAGCGTTCGCCTGTTGATGACCCCGTATATGCTTTTATGGATAAGAAGCGTGCACAGGGCAAACCTTATTACGTCTACATGACCGCTGGTGCAAACAAGTTCCTCCGCATTTATTACGGGCGGGTAAAAGAATATCTTGCTTTCCTTTCCGAAGCGGAAGAAATCTAAAACAACTCCATCACTTTATCAGACCGGCGTTCTGCGGTGGTCTGGTTTTTGTACCTTCAATTCAACCTGTATAAAATTTTCAAAGTTCACAAATTTCTGCTTGACTTTTTTTTTGCAGACTGTTCTTTCCCTGATTCGTGGTCTTCCATCGGCACAAACTTATCTACGGGCTGACTGCACACTGGACATTTTTCCAGTTCCGCCAGCGTTCTGCCTTCTTTCTCCTCATCAAACACATAGCCACACACACTGCATTTGTACAACATTATGCCACCTCCTGTTTCCTTTTCCTCTTTTACCGGCTGGTTTGGCCGGTATGTGTAATTTCTATTTGTACATTTTCTATCAAACAAAACTTGACGTCCAAGCGCAAACTTGCAACTTCTTATATTTCTGATGTATATGTTGTTATCTATATCATATCATTTGTTATTTTAGGCATTATTTACTATTTTTCGTCAATACTTACAATAAAACTATTGGAGGAAATGTCATGAAACAAGCCAATTCCGTATCCCCATACTCTTTCGAGTACACAGAACTGGGATACAACATAGCCTATTACAGAAAACATAGAAATCTGACACAAGAACAACTCGCAGAAATGGTGGATATCAGCCGCCAGCATTTAGGTGCCATTGAGGCGCCCAACATTATCCGCCCACTCTCATTAGATCTTCTCTTTGCTATCGCCAATGCGTTGAACGTAGAACCTTACAAATTATTTGTCTTTAATCGTTAGCTATTTCTCTCAAAAGTATGCGGATGATTTACATCCTTCCGCGTACTTTCTTTTGCTTCTCCGCATCTCTATCCTAGTTATATCACAGGAATGCCTTTGGCACAAGTCTCGATTTCTTGTCAAACCGTAGAAATTTTCCATGTCTTTATATTCGTTTTATCGTTAAATCCGACTTTTTACCTATTAGAAAATGCCCGCAATACAATATATCGTTGTTTGTTAGAATACATACCACAATATATTGTATTGTGCAATTTTACATGAACAAAACTGTACGTAATAACATTTGAGCGATCATCCTCTGCCCAAAAACATTTGCTCAGATACTTTCTAATTCTTTTCTCGCAAAAATTTCCTTAAACGACTCCTGATAAGGCTCTCTTGCAATGCCATACTCTGTCACGATTCCTGCAATCAAATCATGATCTGTCACATCAAAAGCCGGATTAAATACTTTAACACCTTCCGGAGCCATAGGTTTTTCATACCACATCTGTGTCACTTCATGGGCTGGGCGCTGTTCAATGACAATATCTTCCCCTGTCGGCGTATTCATATCGATTGTGGACGTAGGCGCACAGATATAGACCGGTACATGATAACGCTTGGCCACTGTGGCCACCACAGAAGTACCTATCTTATTGGCTGTATCCCCATTGGCCGCCACTCTGTCACAGCCTACAAATACCGCATTTACCCAGCCATTTCGCATGACCGTGGCAGACATATTATCGCATAGTAAGGTGACATCCACCCCAGAGGCATAAAGCTCATAAGCCGTCAATCTGGCTCCCTGTAATAAGGGTCTTGTCTCATCCGCAAAGACACGGAAGTGATAGCCCCGTTCCTGACCTAGATAAATCGGCGCCGTGGCCGTACCATACCTGCAGGTCGCAAGCTGGCCCGCATTACAATGGGTTAGGATACCGTCCCCCGGTTTGACCAATGTCAATCCATGCTCTCCGATCGCTCTGCAGACCCTGATGTCCTCCTCTTTCATGGCAATCGCTTCATCGCGTAAGAGGGCCTTGATTTCCTCTACCGGCTTATCTTTATTCCCACAGCATACCTTCTCCATCCGGTTTAAAGCCCAGGAAAGGTTCACCGCCGTAGGCCGTGCCGAATTCAGATAGTCTTTGTGCTTCTGAAATGCCTGATAAAAGCTCTCATAATCTGATGCCTGAATCTGTTTCGCCAGTAAGTAAATTCCAAAAGCGGCCGCCACCCCGATTGCCGGCGCCCCGCGTACCTTCAAAAGGTAAATTGCATCCCAGATTTCCTGACCGGTATGAAGGCTGATTAGTACCGTCTCCCCCGGCAGTTTAGTCTGGTCTATGATCACCAAGGCACTATTCTCATCATCCAGCGCCACTGTCTCGTACTCCATGATATTCCTTTTATCCGCATCCATCAAACTATCCTCCACAATTCATCCTCACACAAATGCAAATCCTTACTGCAAAGAATACTCCGCTTTTAGGTATTCTCTCATACAAGACAGCATTGCAAAGTAATTTTGTCTTGACCACTAATCACGGTCAGGCCGCCCCGCGTTCATATCCGTATACATATCCAGAAGACCTACCGTCTCCGAAGCCGGCCTGCCATACATATGACAGCAGGCATGAGAAACATCTTTTTGTATCTCTTCTTTCTCATCAAAGGTAACGCTCATACGGTATACGCCCTGCATGGATTCCTGGTCCAGATGCCGCATAACTTCCGCGATCATCTCTTCATCATTATAATCTGCAGCAGGCACTTTCTCTTTCCCTGTATCCATAGCAATCCTCTCTTTCCCATTCTCTACGGCAGCAAGTCTAACAGACTTCCATATTCCTGGTCAATCCTGTCAAGAATCCGCTCCCAGTCTCCTTCCGTCATTTTGAAAAATGCGGTTTGGGCCTGTGCTGAACGCTTAATTTCACCTTCAAAGGGTTCCACCATGATATTACCTGATATTTTAAACAACTCTTCCCCATCCATAGTCATGGAAATCTCCTGCAAATCCATCTCATAACTCTGTCCATATTTGATGTCGTCAAATTTTCCGTTTCCGCAGATCTGATAGACGAACCAATCATCTTTCACGGACAACTGCATCTCAAATTCATCATTTCCGGCATCGTAAGCATCCGTATATTTCAGATTCACTTCCTCATCTTGTGCTTGCATCTTCATATCCGCTTCCACCTGATATTCTTCTTTATCTGTGCTAATCCACTGATCTATCTGCCAGACAATTTCCATTTCTTCCTCATCTTCATATCTGGTAAGTACAATCTCCCCCTGGAGCAGGTCAATGCTTCGCTTCTGCCCGCTAAAAAGTATCTCTCCCTCCATTTGTATCTGATTATCCAGAATACTTACCGGCTCCTCAATCACGATACTTCTGATATGGCCGGCTCCTCCCATCTTTATCAAAAAGCTGATATTCTCTCCCATACTCACCAGCTGCAGACAGGACAACAATTCATACATATCCTGGCCCGTCATATTCTCATAGGTCTGTATCAGATCCCGGAGCAGGTAATTGACTTCTATTGCATCAAAAGTGACCCGGTACATTCCCTTCCCGGCCTTTTCCATTCTGGCACCCTTTAAGCAGGTTTCCAGATGGTCAGAACAAGCCCCCAGATACTCTCTGGCATCCTGCCAGCTGTGCACGGGCTCATATTGCGATGTGTCCGGAAACAGATTAAGGGAATAGGAGTCTTCCATCTCTCCGAAGAAATAGGAATCCGCCCACATTGATCTGTTAAACTGCTCATCCACATCCTCGGTCTCAATATAAATATCCTCCATAAATAATTCCGGAATAGAAAAACACAACACTTCTTCGTCTCCATAAAGATTGAAATGTGCAAAATCATAATTCATGATACTAAAGCTGGTCTTAGCATCCATTTCCTTGCGCTTCATATCCCTGTAATAATCCGTATCGATACCCAGCGTAATATCACCAAATCCATAGGTATCTACGGTAAAATCCAGCTTGGTATCCACATGACTTCCATCCTTTGCCATCATCTGGGCAATCTCATCCGCTCCCAGCTTCTCTGCCAGGGGATTTCTCATCTGCGCCCATTCTCTGTCCATATTTTCAAATCCCTTTTTAATCTGATAGGATGCAGAATTGATATAATAAAACCATCCGGCCCCAACACAGCCAAGCAGAAGGAAAAGGACAATTCCCAAGGCAATGAAAAGGCCCTTTTTATGATTCTTTTTTGGGGGAAGATAGGGCTGTACGGGCGGTCCAAATGAACTGATCTGTCCTGCCATACTCTGACCCTGTCCGGGCTGTTTTGGCTCTTCACACTGGGTATTTTTCGCATCATAAGAAGTATTTACCTGCGGCAGACTCCGCTTGCCATAGGTATTATCCCACTGAGGTTCGTTTCCTATTTCATTCTGATTCCTATCCATTCCGTCCATATAGCCCCTCCCTTCATGCTGCTCTATATGTGCACATTATATGCAGATAGACAGACCTTACAACTTCTTCATGCAGTTTGTGTATTGATACAATTTATCATTTCCCGATACCGCCATTCTACTTTCTATAATCATATTTTTCTTTCATAGTAACATATTCCACGCAAAAACGGAATGGCTAAACCTAAAATAACGGAGCCTCCTCATAAATGATTGTCAAATCATAAATGGGAAGGCCCCGCAATAAATTCACTTATTCGAGTCCGCAGAGCGGATCTCGCACTCAAACTTTGTTCAATTCATTATTTTGCTGCAGCAATCTCAGCTTTCAAAGCCTCTGTCAGCTTGGGAACAATCTTGTTCAGGTCGCCTACTACACCGTAGTCAGCTACATCAAAGATCGGTGCATCTGCATCTTTGTTGATTGCAACAATGATATCAGACTCTTCCATACCTGCTACGTGCTGAATCGCACCGGAGATACCGATAGCAAAATATACGTTAGGACGAACAGTCTTACCTGTCTGTCCAACCTGCAGATCCTTAGGCTTCCAGCCGGAATCTACCACTGCACGGGAACAGCTTACAGTACCGCCAAGTACCTCTGCCAGATCCTCCAGAATCTTGAAGTTCTCCGGGCTTCCCACACCACGGCCGCCGGATACCAGAATCTTAGCATCCATGATATCTACTGTCTCAGCTACAGATTTCACGATATCCAGAATCTCCACATATTTATTGTCAGGTGTAAAACCAGGATTGAACTCTTCCACTACAGCCTTAGCGCCTTTGATGGGGTCAATCTTCTGCATAACGCCTGCACGTACCGTAGCCATCTGCGGACGATTATAAGGACATGCAATCGTAGCGATGGTGTTGCC